>Ga0307505_10002190_pt1 | contig 13971 bp, 12 predicted proteins | sample 23_S_MG_FD_202183 | JGI IMG/M metagenome (GOLD analysis project Ga0307505, IMG submission 202183) | Soil microbial communities from Populus trichocarpa stands in riparian zone in the Pacific Northwest, United States - 23_S | ecosystem: Environmental > Terrestrial > Soil > Riparian zone > Trees...
CGAACAAGGGCTACCTGCACCGCTCGCTGGGCGACATGGGCCCCGACGAGTTCCGGCGCGACCTGCGGCGCTCGCGCGCGGCGATCGAAGACGCCGCGGGCGTGCGTGTCGACGGCCATCGCATCGCCAGAGGCTTCTTCGGCGCCGGCGACCGCTGGGCCCTGGACATCCTCGCCGAAGAGGGCTATGCCTACGATTCCAGCTTCTATCCGCGCGGCCGCAGCGCTGCGGCCGAGCAGTGGCAACGTTTTGCCTTCGTGCACCGCCATGAGGGGCGCGAACTGCACGAGATTCCGCTGAGCACCTGGGGATGGCAGGGCTGGTCGCTGCCGATCGCCGGCGGCGCCTACATGCGCCACCTGCCGCATCGCCTGGCGCGGCGCCTGATCGAACATCGCGTGCGCGAACACGATTCGCCGCTGGCGCTGTACTTTCACAGCTGGGAGCTCGACCGCGAACTGCCGCGCATCACGGCCGCGCCGCGGCACGCGCAGCTGCGCCAGTACCGCAATCTGGAGAAGATGCCCTGGCGGCTGCGCTACTACCTGAAGCACTACCGGTTCGGCTCGGTGCGCGAGCACCTCGGCCTGGTCGCCGAAGCCGTGGCCGAGGCGCCGCCTGAAGTGCGGCTGTCGGCGGCGGCGCGGCAGGATCGGCCGCCACTCACGCTGGTGGTTCCCTGTTTCAACGAGGAGCGTGTGCTGCAGTTCCTGGCCAACACGCTGCGCCAGCTGGAGGCCGAGTTCGCCGACGACTACCGCTTCCACTACGTGTTCGTCGACGACTGCAGCACCGACGCGACGTGGCAGGAACTGCATCGCGTGTTCGGCGCCTGGGAGTCTTGCCGCTTCTTCAGGCACGAGTCGAATCGTGGCGTGGCGGCGGCGATCCAGACCGGACTGCGGCATGCCGACACCGCGATCGCCTGTTCGATCGACTGCGACTGCAGCTACGACCCGCGGCAGTTGCGCAAACTGCTGCCGCTGCTGGGCGAGGATGTTGCGGTCGTCACCGCCTCGCCCTACCACCCGCAGGGCGAAGTGCACAACGTGCCGGCCTGGAGGCTGTTCCTGTCGAAGGGCCTGTCGATGCTCTACCGGCGCGTGTTCCGGCAGAAACTGCACACCTACACCGCGTGCTTCCGTGCGTACCGATGCGATCTGGTGTCTGATATCGAACTGAGCGAAGGTGGGTATCTCGGCGTGGCCGAGCTGCTGATCAAGCTCGACCGCCGTGGCCGCCGCATCGTCGAGTGTCCTGCCGTGCTCGAGGTGCGTCTGCTGGGGCATTCGAAGATGAAGGCCGTGCGCACGATCCGTGGACACCTGCGGCTGCTGGGACGCATGGTGCTCGGTGGCCGTGGCGCGCCCGAGCCTGCCAATGCCGGCGCCAGCGACGGCCTACGGCCTTGATCTGCCCCGCGACCTGCCATCGCCAACCCTGGGTCTGACCAACATGAAAATCCTCGTCACCGGCGCTGCCGGCTTCCTCGGATCGAACTTCGTGGAGCGTGCCCTCGAAGACGGACACGCCGTCGTCGGCATCGACAACCTGTCGATGGGCCGGCTCGACAACCTGACGAGCCAGATGCAGGACCCCGGCTTCAGGTTCGTGCGCCGCGACATCATCGAGCCCCACGCGTTTGCCGGCCTGGGCGACGACTTCGACTGCATCCTGCACCTCGCGGCCTTCAAGATCCCGCGCTACGGCAAGGCCATCGACACGCTGAAGATCAACTACCAGGGCACCGAGGCGGTGCTCGAGCTGGCGCGGCGGCTGGGCTGCAAGGTCGTGCTGGCCTCGACCTCGGATGTCTACGGGCGCAACCCGAACCTGCCCTTCCGCGAGGACGGCAGCGACCACGTGATCGGCTCGTCGAAGTCGCCGCGCTGGGCCTATGCGGTGTCGAAGCTGTTCGACGAGCACCTGGCGCTGGCCTACCAGGACGCCTACGGCTTCCCGGTGACCGCGCTGCGCTTCTTCGGCTCGTACGGGCCGCGCCAGAACACCACCTGGTGGGGCGGGCCGCAGTCGGTGTTCATCGACTGCGTGCTCAACGGCAAGCCCATCCCCATCCATGGCGACGGCCTGCAAACGCGCAGCTTCACCTACGTCAGCGACACCGTCGAAGGCATCTACCAGGCGGTGCTGCGGCCGCAGGCCAATGGCGAGATCATCAACATCGGCAACAACCAGGAAATCACCATCCTGGAACTGGCGCGCAGGATCCATCGCCTCAGCGGCGGCAGCGGCGAGCCCGAGCTGCAGTTCACGCCCTATGCCTCGTTCACCGGCAAGAAGTACGAAGACGTGATGCGGCGCGTGCCCGACGTGCAGCTGTGCGAGACGCTGCTGGGCGTGCGCGCCGAGGTCGGCATCGACGCGGGCCTGGCCCGCACGATCGAATGGCAGCGCAGCTGGAGCGCCGCAACCGCGCTGTGCAGCGCGTGAACCGCGCAGCGCTGAAGGTCGCGGTCATCGGTGGCGGCCTGATGGGCCTGGCCACCGCCTGGCGCCTGGGCGCGCTGGGCCATCGCGTCACCGTCTACGAATCGGCGCCGCAGGTGGGCGGCCTGGCGACCTGGCACGACTATGGCGCCTTCGTGTGGGACCGCTTCTATCACGTCATCCTGCCCGGCGATGCGGCGCTGCTGAACTTCGTGCGCGAGCTCGGTCTGGGTGACGAGCTGCGCTGGGTGCGCAGCCGCACCGGCTACTTCGTCGATGGCGCCTTCCACGGTCTGAGCAGCAATGCCGAGTTCCTGAAGTTCGCGCCGCTGTCGGCGTGGAGCAAGCTGCGGCTGGCCTTCACCATCCTGTACTGCGCACGCCTGCGCGACTGGCAGGCCCTGGAGCGCGAGCCGCTCGAAGACTTTCTGGTGCGCCTGTCCGGCCGCGCCACCTTCGACAAGTTCTGGAAGCCGCTGCTGCTGGCCAAGCTGGGCACCCACTACCGGCGCACCTCGGCGGTGTTCATCTGGACCTACATCCGGCGCCTGTACGCCGCGCGCGATGGTGCCGGACGCAAGGAACAGCTCGGCTACGTGCGCGGCGGGTACCGGCGCATCTTCGAGCGCCTGCAGCAGCACATCCGTGCCGGCGGTGGCGAGGTCCGCCTGCAAGCCGCCGTCGAATCGATCGCTGCCGCAGCAGGCGGCGGCATCGAGCTGCGCTGCGACGGGCGCACGGAGCACTACGACAAGGTCATCGCCACCACGCCGGTGGGCCTGCTGCGGCAGCTGTGCGATGCGTCCTTGCTGGCCCTGCCGCCACCCGACCGCGACGTCGAATACCTCGGCGTGGTCTGCGTGGCCGTGTTGACGCGCCGGCCGCTGACGCCGTACTACGTGTTGAACGTGGCCGACGACCAGGTGCCCTTCACCGGGGTGATCGGCATGAGCACGATCGTCGACACGGCCGAGACGGCCGGTCTGCACCTGACCTACCTGCCGAAGTACGTGCTCGGCGACGACGCCATGCTGCAGCAGGGCGACGAGGCGATCGGCCGCGAGTTCCTGGCCGCGCTGCGGCGCATGTACCCGTCCTTTCCGGTGCAGGATATCGTCGGCGTCCATGTCAACCGCGCCCGGCGCGTGCAGCCCCTGCAGGTGATCGGCTATTCATCGCTCGTGCCGCAGCCGCGCACGCTGCACGAGGACTTCCTGGTGCTCAACACCGCGCAGTTCGTCAACAACACGCTGAACAACAACGAAGTCATCCGCAGCGTCGAGCAGTTCCTCGCCGACCATGCACGGCAGTTCGCCACCGGCCAGCCGCGCTCCACCGCGGCGGTGGTGCCGCAGGTGGCGGCGGCCTGAACCCCACCATCGACCCAAGTCAGGCCCACAACATGAGTTCCGGCATCGCCAGTCTGTCCCTCGACCTCGACGACCAATGGTCGTACATGAAGACGCACGGCGATGCGGCATGGCAGGCCTTTCCTTCGTACCTGCCCGTGGCGATCCCGCGCATCCTGGCGTTCCTGCGCCAGCGCCGCCTGTCCATCACCTTCTTCATCGTCGGCCAGGATGCGGCACTCGGCCACAACCGCGCGCTGCTGCGCTCGCTGGCCGACGCCGGGCACGAGATCGGCAACCACAGTTTCCATCACGAGCCGTGGCTGCACCTGTACAGCGAAGCCGACCTGCAGGCCGAGCTGGAACGCGCCGAGCAGGCCATCGAAGCCGCCACCGGCGTGCGGCCGCTGGGCTTTCGCGGGCCCGGCTTCAGCCTGTCGCCGGCGACGCTGCGCGTGCTCGCGAGCCGTGGGTATCTGTACGACGCGAGCGTGTTCCCGAACCTGCTCAACCCGCTCGCGCGCGCCTACTTCTTCGCCCGCAGCAAGCTCAGCGCCGAGGAGAAGGAGCGCCGCAAGGCGCTGTTCGGCACCTGGTCCGACGCGCTCAAGCCGGTGAAGCCCTATCTGTGGGATGCCGATGGGCGGCCGCTGCTGGAGATCCCGGTGACGACGATGCCGCTGTTCAAGGTGCCGATCCACCTGAGCTACATCATCTACCTGAGCAAGTTCTCGATGTTCCTGGCGCGGCGCTACTTCCGCCTTGCCCTGCTGATGTGCCGGCTGACCGGCACCCAGCCGTCGATCCTGCTGCACCCGCTGGACTTCCTGGGTGCGGCCGATGCGCCTGCGCTGCACTTCTTTCCCGGCATGGACCTGACGGCCGAGCACAAGATGGCGCTCGTGGCCGAGGTCATCGATGGCCTGGCCGAGCACCACGAGCTGCTGACCATGGGCCAGCATGCCAACCGTCTGCTCGAAGCGGCCACGCTGCGCACGACCCTGCTGCCGCAGCAGTAGGGGCGCGCCGCGCGGCCCCGTCAGCTCCCCAGCAATTCGGCGATGCGGGCCGCGGCCTGGCCGTCGCCATACAGCGGCCGGTGTGTGGCCAGCGGCTGCGCGGCCTCGATGGCGGCGGCCACGCCCGCGGCGTCGTCCAGCGGCGCCAGGCGGTTCCAGCCTTCGTCCACCGTCTCGATCCACTCGGTGTTCGGCCGCAGGGTCACACAAGGCACGCGCAGCCAGTAGGCTTCCTTCTGCACGCCGCCGGAATCGGTGACGATGGCGCGGGCGTGGCGCTCCAGCCGCACCATGTCCAGATAGCCGAGCGGCGGCGTGAAGATCACCGGGCCGCGCGTGGCCGAACCGGCGGCGCGCATGCCTGCCACGAAGCCGGCTTCCGTGACGGCGTCGACCAGCGAGGCCGTGCGCGGATGCACCGGGAACACGGCGGTCTCGCCACGATCGGCCAGGACGTCGAGCAGCGTGCGCAGCGTCGACAGGCATTCGGTGTTCTGCGCACGGTGCAGCGTGACCAGCAGGTAGCGGCCACGCCGCAGCGACAGCTTGTCGAGCAATGGGTCGCTGCCGCGGCCGGCCTGCACCGCATGCATCAGCGCATCGGCCATGACGTCGCCGACGTCGTGCACGCCCTGCTGCAGACCCTCGCGTTCGAGGTTGGCGATGGCCGTGGTTCCCGGTGCCAGCAGCAGCGCCGACAGATGGTCGACGAGCTTGCGGTTCACCTCCTCGGGCATGCGCATATCGAAGCTGCGCAGACCGGCCTCGACATGGGCGACGGGAATATGCATCTTCGACGCGGCGAGCGCGCCGGCCAGGGTCGAATTGGTGTCGCCGTAGACCAGCATCCAGTCCGGCCGCTCGTTGTGAAGCACCTCTTCGATCCCGACCAGCATGGCGCCCGTCTGCGCGCCATGGCGGCCCGAGCCCACGGCCAGCGAATGGTCGGGCGGCTTCATGCCCAGCTCCTCGAAGAACACGGCGGACATGTCGTGGTCATAGTGCTGGCCGGTGTGCACCAGCACCTCCCGATGGCCGGCGTCGCGCAACGCGGCACTCACGGGCGCCGCCTTGATGAACTGGGGCCGCGCGCCAACGACGGTGATTATTTTCTTGCTCATTTCCCGACCCGAAGGACCGGCACGGCGACATGCCGTTGCCCTTCGAATCTATCGGCTGCGGCGGTGGCGGGCTACACCGTGAACGGGGGAGGCCCGTGCCGGCGAGCCGAAGAGCGTGACCTTTGCCACCCTCGCGGCAATGGCGGGCCACGCCGGGTGGCGGCGCGCTCAGTGCGGTGCCTGGGCGGCCGGCGGGCGCAAGCGGCGCAGGCCCTCGCGCGGCAGGCAGGCCGCGCCGACGAACAACGGCGGCAGGTTGAGCACGGCATGCGCGGCAACGACCGCCGCCGCGGCGGTCTGCCGGTCGATGCCGTAGACCTCGGTCAGGCCGAGCAGGTAGAGCGCGTGAAAGCCGCCGACCAGGCCTGGCGTCGGGATCGATTCGCCGACGATCACGAAGCCCAGCAGCAGCAGCGTCGCCTGCAGCGGCAGCGCGATGCCGAAGGCGAGTTGCACCAGATGCAGGGACAGCGCGGTCAGACCCCAGACCACCACCGACTGCAGGCCGATCCAGGCCCAGGTGCGCGGCGGGGCGCGCAGCACCTCCAGTCCGTTGGCGAAGCTGCGGGTCAGCGACGTGGCGCGCGCGGCCAGCCACTGCGGTGCGCGCCCTAGCAGGCGCTGCAGGCGGGCGGCTGCGCTCTCGCCACGCGCATGCAGCCACAGCAGCAATGCACCCAGCGCGACCAGCGCTGCGCATGCAGCGACGGCGCCCAGGCGCAGCATCGCGACCCAGTGGTTCGGTTGCTCTTCGGCCGGACGCGGCAGCACGAACCAGTACAGCGCCAGCATGCACACGATGCAGCACAGGTCGACGAGCCGCTCGATGACGATGGTGGCGAAGGCGCTGCCGGCCTTGATGCGCGCGCGCTGCGCAATCAGCCATGGACGCAGGAGTTCGCCCGAGCGCGGCACGATCAGGCTGGCCGCAAAGCCGATCATCGTGGCCGAGAACAGGTCCATCTGTTTCACGCGCGCCAGCGGCGCCAGCATTTCGCCCCAGCGCCAGCTGCGTGCGGCATACGATGCGATCACGATGGCCAGCGCGGCCAGCAACAGGCCGACGTCGGCCGCGGCGAGCGTGCGTGCCAGGCTGCGCAGGTCGAGCCCGTGCAGAAAGTAGCCCAGCAGCACTGCGGCCAGGGCGATGCCGATGCCGACGCGCCGGGCGATGGGGTTCATGTCGAGATCCAGGGCCTTGCGGCAGGGTGGGCGCGAACGGCGCGCAGCCCTCAGCTTCTCATCAATCGCGCTGCCCTCGCTGCCTGCGCGCGCTCCAGCCGTTGCATGGTTCACGGAAGCTGCACGGCCAACGGCCGGCCTCATCGCCGGCAGCGAAGATTTCAGCCGGTTTGCGCGCCCAGCATCAGCCCCAGGTTCTGCACCGCCGCGCCGGCTGCGCCCTTGCCCAGGTTGTCCAGCACCGCGGCCAGCAGGACCTGCGTGCCGGACCGGTCCTCGAAGACCATCAGCCGCAGCTGGTCGGTGCCGTTCAGCGCGCGCGGGTCCAGGTGGGCCAGCGCCGCGCTCTCGGCCAGCGGCAGGACCTGCACCGCGCCGGAGGCGGCGTGGTGCTGGTGCAGCGCCTCGTGCACGCGCGCGGGCGTGGCCTCGTGCGGCAGCAGGTGCCGGTGCAGCGCGATCGTCAGCACGATGCCCTGGGCATAGGCGCCGTAGCTGGGCAGGAACAGCGGCGGGTGCGCCAGGCCGGCGTGCTGCTGGATTTCCGGCACGTGCTTGTGGTCGCCCTGCAGTGCATAGACCTGAAAGGGCGGCTGCGTTGCCGCCTCTTCGCCCTCGTAGGCCTCGATGCCGGCGCGCCCGCGGCCGCTGTAGCCGGAGCAGGCCTGCACCACTGCGGGATATTCGGCCGGCAGCAGGCCGGCGTCGCGCAACGGCCGCAGCAACGAGACGGCAGCGGTCGGATAGCAGCCTGGGTTGCTGATCCGGCGCGCCGCCGCGATGCGCTGCGCCTGTGCGGCATTCAGTTCCGGCAGGCCGTAGACCCAGTCGCCATGCACCCGATGCGCCGAGCTGGCGTCGAGGATGCGCACCCGCGGGTCGCGCACCCAGGACACCGCCTCGCGCGCCGCGGCATCGGGCAGGCACAGCAGCGCGATGTCGCAGGCATTGAGCATCTCGGCACGCTGCCGCGGGTCCTTGCGCTGCGCTTCGGGCAGCGTCAGCAGCTGCAGATCGGCCCGCCCGCGCAGCCGCTGCACGATCTGCAATCCGGTGGTGCCCTGGTCGCCGTCGATGTAGATCCGGGGGGTCATCGCAGGTCCTCCTTTGCGGCGTGCATGGTGGCTCGGCGCGGCCATGCTGAAAAGCGAAATCTGACAAACTCCGAATTCACGTTCTACGAATGGAGTGCCGATGCGCGAGATCAACCTGGACCGCCTGCGCACGCTGCTGGCAGTGGCCGAGCTGGGCAGCTTCGCGCAGGCGGCACGGGCGCTGCACCTGGCGCCGCCGACGGTGACGCAGCACGTGGCCGAACTCGAGGCGCGCTTCGGCGTGGCCTTGCTGCTGCGCGGCCGGCGCGTGGCGCCCACCAGTGCCGGGCAGGTGCTGGCCGCGCGGGCGCGCCGGCTGCTGGCCGATCTGGACGAGCTGGTGGCCGACGTGCGCCTGCATGCCAAGGGTCAGCGCGGCCGTGTGCGGCTCGGCGCCAGCACCGGCGCGATCGCCCATCTGCTGCCGCCCGTGCTGCGCGAGCTGGCGCGCGGGCATGCCGGCATCGACCTGCAGGTCAGCGTCGCGACCTCGGCCGAGACGCTGGCGCGGCTGGCCGCCGGCACGCTGGACCTGGGGCTGGTCGCGCTGCCGCAGCCACCGCTGGCCGGCGTGCGCATCCAGGCCTGGCGCCGCGACCCGGTGCTGGCCGTGGTACCGGCCGACTGGAACGCTCCGGCGCGGCTGACGCCGGCCTGGCTGGCGAGCCGGCCGCTGCTGCTGAACGACGGCAGCACCCATCTGTCGCGGCTGACCGACGCCTGGTTCGCGCGCGCCGGGCAGCGGCCGACGCCGCGCATCGCGCTGAACTACAACGACGCGATCCGCAGCCTGGTGGCCGCGGGCTGGGGCGCTTCGCTGCTGCCGCGCGAAGGCGAGGCCGCGGCGGCCGACCCGCGCATCGTCCATCGCGCGCTGCGGCCGGCGCTGTGGCGCCCCCTGGGCCTGGCCTGGCGGGCCGGTGTCGACGAGGGCGCGACACGGCAGGTCATCGAGGTGCTGAAGGCGCTGCCTGTCGAGGCCGGCTGAGCGCTACACGCGCTCGATCACCAGCGCAATGCCCTGGCCGACGCCGATGCACATGGTGCACAGGCCGTAGCGCCCGCCGATGGTCTCCAGCTGGTTCAGCGCGGTGGTGGCCAGCCTTGCGCCGCTGGCGCCCAGCGGGTGGCCCAGCGCGATGGCACCGCCGTTGGGGTTGATGCGCGCATCGTCGTCGGCGACACCCAGGTCGCGCAGCACCGCCAGGCCCTGCGCGGCGAAGGCCTCGTTGAGCTCGATCACGTCCATCTGCTTCAGCGACAGTCCGGTCAACTCGAGCACCTTGCGCACGGCCGGCGCCGGGCCGAAGCCCATGATGCGCGGCGCCACGCCGGCGGTGGCCATGCCGACCACCCGCGCGCGCGGCTTCAGGCCGTGGCGCGCCGCGGCGCTTTCACTGGCCAGCAGCAGCGCGCAGGCGCCGTCGTTGACGCCGCTGGCATTGCCGGCCGTCACCGTGCCCTCGGGCTTGACCACGCCCTTCAGCTTGGCCAGCGCTTCCATCGAGGTCTCGCGCGGATGTTCGTCCTTGTCCACGAGCACCGGGTCGCCCTTCTTCTGCGCGATGCTCACTGAGCAGATCTCGCGTTCGAAGAAGCCGCTCTTCTGCGCCGCCACCGCCTTCAACTGTGATGCCAGCGCCATGCGGTCCTGCGCCTCGCGCTCGATCTTGAACTGCTCGGCCACGTTCTCGGCGGTCTCGGGCATCGAATCGACGCCGTACTGCGCCTTCATCAGCTTGTTGACGAAGCGCCAGCCGATGGTGGTGTCGTAGACCGCGTTGGCGCGCGAGAAGGCGCTCTCGGCCTTGGGCATGACGAAGGGCGCGCGGCTCATGCTTTCCACGCCGCCGGCGATCATCAGTTCGGCCTCGCCGCAGCGGATGGCGCGCGCCGCGCTGCCCACCGCGTCCAGCCCCGAGCCGCACAGGCGGTTGATGGTCGCACCCGGCACCTCGATCGGCAGCCCGGCCAGCAGTGCGGCCATGCGCGCGACGTTGCGGTTGTCCTCGCCGGCCTGGTTGGCGCAGCCGTAGAGCACGTCGCCGACGGCCTGCCAGTCGACCTTGGCATTGCGCTGCATCAGCGCGCGCATCGGGATGGCGCCAAGATCGTCGGTGCGCACCGAGGACAGCGCGCCGCCGTAGCGGCCGAAGGGGGTGCGGATGGCGTCGCAGATGAAGGCTTGGTTCATGGTCGAGTCTCCGGGAAGTGCAAGGGCACGGCGGTCAGCGATTGCAGGGTTTCGGCGCTCAGGCCCTCGCACAGGTCCAGCACCTGCACGCCGGCCGGCGTGATGTCCAGCACCGCCAGGTCAGTGTAGACGCGGCTGACGCAGCCCAGAGCGGTGAGCGGGTAGCTGCAGTGCGGCACGATCTTGCTCTCGCCGGCCTTGCTGCAGTGTTCCATCATCACCAGCGTGCGCTTGGCGCCGATGGCCAGGTCCATCGCGCCGCCCACCGCCGGGATGGCGTCCGGCGCGCCGGTATGCCAATTGGCCAGATCGCCGCCGGCCGACACCTGGAAGGCACCGAGCACGCAGAGGTCGAGGTGGCCGCCGCGCATCATCGCGAAGCTGTCGGCATGGTGGAAGAAGCAGCCGCCGGGCAGCAGCGTCACCGGCTGCTTGCCGGCGTTGATCAGGTCGTAGTCCTCGGCGCCCTCGGCTGGCGCCGGGCCCATGCCGATGATGCCGTTCTCGCTTTGCAGCACGATCTCGCGGCCGGCCGGCAGGTGGTTGGCCACCAGCGTCGGCAGCCCGATGCCCAGGTTGACCACCGCGCCTTCGGGGATGTCGTGCGCCACGCGCTGCGCCATCTGCTCGCGGGTCCAGCGCTTGTACTCCGCCATGTGAGTTTCCTTCAGAAGCCGGCGCCGCGTGTGGGCGCGCGCGCGACGCGCACCACGCGCTGCACGAACAGCCCCGGCGTGACCACGCACTCCGGGTCCAGCGCACCGAGTTCCACCACCTCGTGCACCGTCGCCACCGTGGTGCGCGCGGCCATGGCCATCACCGGGCCGAAGTTGCGCGCGGTCATGCGGTACGTCAGGTTGCCCCAGCGGTCACCGCGCTCGGCCTTGATCAGCGCGTAGTCGGCATGGATCGGCGACTCCAGCACGTACATGCGGCCGGCTATCTGGCGCGTCTCCTTGCCTCGGGCCAGCTCGGTGCCGTAGCCGGTGGGCGTGAAGAAGCCGCCGATGCCGGCGCCGGCCGCGCGGATGCGTTCGGCCAGGTTGCCCTGCGGCACCAGCTCCAGCTCGATCTTGCCGGCGCGGTACAGCCGGTCGAAGTGGTGGCTGTCGGTCTGGCGCGGGAAGCTGCAGATGATCTTGCGCACCCGCCCGGCGGCCAGCAGCGCGGCCAGACCGGTGTCGCCGTTGCCGGCGTTGTTGTTGACGATGGTGAGATCGCGCGCACCCTGCGCCAGCAGCGCCTGCGTCAGCTCGTCCGGCAGCCCGGCGGTGCCGAAGCCGCCGATCATCACCGTGGCGCCGTCGGCCACGTCGGCCAGCGCCGCCGCGGCGCGGGGGACGATCTTGTCGATCATCAGACCGGTTCGAGCACGTGGATCACGCGCTTGGCGGTCCACTCCTTCACCTTGGCCGCATAGGCCTTCATGTGCGGCGCCGCCGCATGGGCCTGCAAGGCCGCCAGGCTGGCCCACTTCTCGACGACGATGAAGCTGTCCTCGCCAATGCTGCCCGGCGACGGCGGCAGGCCCTTGGCGTCGATCGTCGCGCCGTATTCGATGCAGCCTTCTTCGGCGCGCACCGCGGCGGTGTTGGCCATGAAGGCTTCCAGCACCTTGGCACGCTGGCCCGGGTGGGCGGTGATGATGGCGACGACGTGGATCATGCAGACCTCGCAGTGGGGATGGATGGGAACGGCGATTTTGCGCCCATAGCCATGTCCGTGCTTCGCCGCATGGTCGGCGCCGCGTCGCCGTGATAGCGTGAACCGGTGCATCGCTTCAGCGGAGCCTGAGCCATGGAACTGAGCCTTTCCCACGCCACCGGACCCAGCGAGCCGCCGCTGCGCGATCTGACGCTCGGCCAGCTGCTGGCCTGGGCGGCCGAGACCACGCCCGAGCGCGTGGCGCTGATCGCCGGCGTGCCCGACCCGGCGGCGCGCCGCCAATGGACCTATGCCGAGCTGTACGCGCAGTCGCTGCGTACCGCGCGTGCGCTGCGCGCGCAATTCGAGCCCGGCGAGCGCGTCGCGGTGTGGGCGCCGAACCTGCCCGAATGGGTGATGATGGAATTCGGCTGCGCGTTGGCCGGCGTCGTGCTCGTCACCGTCAACCCGGCCTTTCGCGCGCACGAGCTGGAATTCGTGCTGAAGCAGTCACGCGCGGCCGGTATCTTCGTCGTCGACGCCTTCCGCGGCAACCCGATGCATGCCACCGTTCTGCAGGTGGCGCCCGGCTGCCCCGAGCTGCGCCAGGTCGTCCGCTTCGACGCATGGGAGGACTTCCTCGCAGGTGGCGACGCGCCCGGCATCACGCTGCCCGCGGTGAAACCCGGCGACGCGGCGATGATCCAGTACACCTCGGGCACCACCGGCTTTCCCAAGGGCGCGCTGCTGCACCACCGCGGGCTGGTCAACAACGGTGCGCACACGGCCGAGCGCATGGGCATCAGCGACGGCGCGGTGTGGATCACGACGATGCCGCTGTTCCATACCGGCGGCTGCGTTTGCTGCGTGCTCGGCGCGGTGTCGGTGCGCGCCACGCAGGTGCTGGTCGAGGCCTTCGAGCCGGGGCTGGTGCTGGAGCTGTTCGACACCTACCGCGGCAATGCCATGGTCGGCGTGCCGACCATGCTGGTGGCGATGATGGAACACCCGGGCTTCGCCGCCACCGACCTGTCGCAGGTGCAGGGCATCTGCTCCGGCGGCTCCACCGTGCCGGCGGCGCTGGTGCGGCGCTTCGAGGTACAGCTGAAGGCGCCGTTCACCATCGTCTTCGGCCAGACCGAATGTTCGCCGGTGGCGTCGATGACGCGGCCCGACGACACGGTCGAGGACAAGGCCGGCACCATCGGCACGCCGATGCCGCATGTGGAGGTGAAGATCATCGACCCGGCCAGCGGGCTGACGCTGCCGGTGGGCCAGGTGGGCGAATACTGCACGCGCGGCTACCACGTGATGCACGGCTACTTCGAGAACCCCGAGGCCACCGCCGCGGCCATCGACGCCGACGGCTGGCTGCACACCGGCGACCTGTGTGCGATGGACGCGCGCGGCTACTGCACCGTGGAAGGGAGGCTCAAGGACATGATCATCCGCGGCGGCGAGAACATCTACCCGCGCGAGCTGGAAGAACTGCTGTTCAAGCACCCGATGGTGAGCGAGGTGGCGGTGGTCGGCCTGCCCGACGACAAGTGGGGCGAGCAGGTGGCGGCCTTCGTGCGCCCGGCGGCGGGCCAGAGCTTCGATGCCGAGGTGCTGGTGGCCTACATGCGCGAGCACCTGTCGCCGCACAAGACGCCGAAGCACTGGTTCAAGCTCGACGCCTTCCCGCTGACCGGCTCGGGCAAGATCCAGAAGTTCAAGCTGCGCGAGATGTGGGCCGCGGGCACACTGCGGCCGGTCTGAGGCGCTTCGCATGATTCAACGCATCCTCGTCCCGCTGGACGGCAGCGGGCCGTCGCAGCGCGGTCTGCAAGAGGCCGTGGCGCTGGCGCGTGCGCTGGGCGCGCAGCTGGTGCTGCTGCACGTGGTCGACGACTTCCCCCGGCACCTGGAGCTGGCGCC
>Ga0307505_10002191_pt1 | contig 13968 bp, 12 predicted proteins | sample 23_S_MG_FD_202183 | JGI IMG/M metagenome (GOLD analysis project Ga0307505, IMG submission 202183) | Soil microbial communities from Populus trichocarpa stands in riparian zone in the Pacific Northwest, United States - 23_S | ecosystem: Environmental > Terrestrial > Soil > Riparian zone > Trees...
GCCGTCGCGGGATGCGACCGCGCCGGCGGTACGTGAACAGGTACGCCGCGACGTGGATGTGCGACGCGATCGAGCGGGATCGCAAGTTCAGGCCGAGACCCGATCGGATCGTTTGCGCCCGCCGCCGGTGCCGCGCGATGGGCGTTCGGCGCCGTCGCGGGAGACGTCCATTCCGGCAGTGCGCGAGCAGGCTCGCCGCGATGTCGACCAGCTTCGCGACCGCGGCGCCGCCAGAGCACAAGCGGAGCGACTTCGTCCGCCGCCGGTGCCGCGAGCCGGACAGTCCGCGCCGAGTGCGCGCGACAACGCGGTCCGCGAGCAGCGCCGCGCTGCGCCCTCGCAGGGGGCGACGGCATCGGCACCGCCCCGCAACGTGCAGCGCTACAGTGCACCGCGACAGCCGGAGGTGCGCGCCAACCGCCGCGAGTCCGCCCCGGCGCGCGAGCGCGGAAGCGACGTGGTTTCCAACCAGAGGCGGCAGGCGCCCGCCCAGCTCCAGCAGCGCAGCGGCGGATCAGTGCCGTCGGTGCGCAGTATGCCGCGGTCCGGCAGCGACTCGCGACAGGCGTCGATGCGCGGTGGATCCGTGGCGAGCCAGCCGTCGATGCGTAGCGCGCCGCGGTTCGGTGGCGGTTCGCCGCAGGCCTCAGTCCGCGGTGAGCGCGGTGGCTATAGCGGCGGCCAACGCGGCGGAGATCGCGCCGCCCGCCGCTGATTCGGTCTGTCGCCGGCGTGACGCACCGAAACGATAAAGGCGGATCGCGCAGTTAGCGCGATCCGCCTTCATTTCCGGGCGAGTTCTCGCCTCAGGCCATTGCGGCGGCCATGACGGGCTCTTGCTGTTGCGCCGCCTCGATCTCGGCCTGGCGCGCCACCGCCTCGGCTTCACGAGCCACCGCGGCGCGCTGCTTCCACCCTTCGAGGCCGCGCCTCAGGTAGTCGGGGTTGATGTCGAGCGTCTCGCAGATGTTCCGGTACGAGAACAGCCATTCGGTGTTGCTGGACTCCAGCCACTCCACCGCCTCTTCGAACATCTGACGGCCCTGGCCGTCGCGTGCGAATACGTACTTTTGGTAGGAGTCGAGAGCGTTCTCGAGAACCGCCAACATCAAACGCTTTTCCCGACTCACCGTAGCGCCACTGCGGACGCCGAATTGATCCCTCAAGAGAACATCTGGTTCGAAGAGGCCACGATCTGACATACTCTGCCACCCTCCATGCCTGCCGGCGCTCCCGCTTTTACAAGCGCGACAGGTTTTTGGTTGACCGACGACCCGACCATCCCTCGGCGGCGTCGACGGCAGTTTCTTTCGTATCGCTGCTGCCCGAGTTGACCTTCCCGACGCATCCTCCCGAAAAGCAGAGCCCCCACTCCGCGAAAAAGGAGAGACGTCGTTATGAAATAACTGATAGTTGGTCCGGAACTTAGTTTGGGGCGAATGACCCAAATTCGAACGCCGTTTCCCTGCGCGGGTCGCGAGGCGCTCAAGTGAGGCTATCTACCGAATTTTTCAGGGTACTCGGGCGCTTATAGCCGACCCGTAACGGGATGGCAATAAAAATTTTACTCGCCGTTCATGAACGCCCGCCGGTGGGTCCGGGGGGGCTTTGCCCGCCAATTCGAATCTGTGGGAAGCGCGAAGCCGAAGAGCACGTCATCCCGGCGAAAGCCGGGATCCAGAGTGGGGCGGCGGTGGCATGCGGCCTGGACCCCGGCTTTCGCCGGGGTGACTAATTGGGGTGGCGATTGAATTGGCGGGCACAGCCGTCCGGCAGTGGTTGCGCACCGCTGGGTGGGGTCACCAGGGCTTCCCAAGCTTCCGCGAATCAGTGCAGCGCTGGTGAACACCGATTCGGAAAAGCGTGCGAGCATCGCGTGGCAGTGTCGCCGCGGCGGTCGTGCTATACCCGAACCTGGTCGATTCCTGTAGCTGTTGGCGAACGATGTCCGAATCGCTGGTCGTCAACGGCGCGCGCGAACACAACCTCAAGAACATCACGGTCTCGATCCCGCGCGGTCAGTTGGTGGTGATCACCGGCCCTTCGGGTTCGGGTAAGTCCTCGCTCGCTTTCGACACGATCTACGCCGAGGGCCAGCGCCGCTACGTCGAGTCGCTCTCGGCCTACGCTCGCCAGTTCCTCGAGCAGATGGAGAAGCCGGACGTCGACTCCATCGAGGGATTGTCGCCGGCAATCGCCATCGAGCAGAAGTCGACGGCGCGCAACCCGCGCTCGACGGTCGGTACCGTCACGGAGATCTACGACTACCTGCGATTGCTGTTCGCGCGCGTCGGTACCGCGTACTGTCACCAGTGCGGGCGCGAGATCCGGCCGCAGACGGTGCAGCAGATCGTCGACCGGGTGCTGCAGCTGCCGGACCGTACCCGCCTCTACATCCTGGCGCCGATCGTGCGCGACCGGAAGGGCGAGTACCGCAAGGAACTCGCGGACTTGCGCAAGGCCGGTTTCGTTCGCGTGCGGGTCGACGGAGCGCTGCGCGATCTCGCCGACGACATCGTCCTCGACCGCAAGCGCCGGCACACCATCGAGGTGGTCGTCGACCGCCTGGTGATGCGCGAGGGCATCGCGCCGCGCCTGGCCGACTCGCTGGCGGTCGCCTTTGGCCAGGGGAACGATGTCGTGCAGCTCGCCATCCTCGGCGACGGCGATGCGATCCGCGAGGAGCTGTTCTTCAGCCAGAGTTTCGCTTGCACCAACTGCGGCATCTCCTATCCCGAGCTCGCGCCGCGCATGTTTTCGTTCAACAGCCCGCAGGGAGCCTGCGCGAAGTGCACCGGCCTCGGCGTGATCAACTTCTTCGATCCCGACCTGGTGGTGCCCGACGAGAGCTTGTCCCTGGCGGACGGCGCGGTCGCGCCGTGGGCCAGCAAACAGACGGCCGGCTATCGCGAGCAGGTGTTGGGGGCGGTGGCGAAGCACTTTCAGGTGTCGCTGACGACGCCGTTTGCCAAGCTGCCGGAGGCGGCGCGCCGCGGCATCCTCTACGGCACGGGAGGAGATGCGGAGATCACCTTCGTCTACAAGAAGGGGAGCCGCCGGTACGAGTTCGCCCGCCGCTTCGAGGGCGTCATCCATCACCTCGATCGCCGCTACAAGGAGACCGAGTCGGAGTGGGTGCGCGACGAGCTGTCGCGCTTCATGAGCATGAGCCCGTGCCCGGAGTGCGAGGGCACGCGCCTGCGCCGCGAGGCGCTGGCGGTGCGCATCGGCGACCGCAACATCGCCCAGGTATCGGCGCTCGCGGTGGGCGCCGCGCGCGAGCTGTTCGAGCACTTGGACCTCTCCGAGATGCAGTTGGCGATCGGCGAACGCGTCCTGCGCGAGATTCGCGAGCGCTTGGGGTTCCTGGTCAGTGTCGGCCTCGACTACGTGACTCTCGATCGCCGCGCCGGGTCGCTGTCCGGTGGCGAGGCGCAGCGCATCCGCCTGGCGACGCAGATCGGCTCGCGCCTGACCGGCGTGCTCTACGTTCTCGACGAGCCGTCGATCGGACTGCACCAGCGCGACAACGCGCGCCTGCTCGAGACCCTGCGTCAATTACAGGAGATCGGCAACACGGTGATCGTCGTCGAACACGACCGCGACACCATCGCCGCCGCCGACCACGTCATCGACATGGGACCCGGCGCCGGCGTCGCCGGCGGGCGCGTCGTCGCCGAGGGCACGCCGGCGGCGATCGAGGCCAACCCGGCGTCGATCACCGGCCGCTATCTCTCGGGCGCTCAATCGATCGCCGTCCCCGAGCGCCGCCGCCGCGGCAACGGTTGGAGGCTCGAAGTGAAGGGCGCCCGCCACAACAACCTGCGCAACATCGACGTCGCCATCCCGCTCGGCACGTTGACGTGTGTCACGGGCGTCTCCGGATCGGGCAAGAGCTCGCTGATCAACGACACGTTGTACCGCGGCCTCGCGCAGCGCTTGAACCACTCGAAGGAATCGGCGGGCGCTCACCGCGAGATGGTGGGTTGGCAGTTGATCGACAAGGTGATCGACATCAACCAGGCGCCGATCGGCCGCACGCCGCGCTCCAACCCGGCTACGTACTCCGGCCTGTTCACCCACATCCGCGATCTGTTCGCGCAGTTGCCGGACGCGCGCGCGCGCGGCTACGGCCCCGGCCGGTTCTCGTTCAACGTCAAGGGCGGCCGCTGCGAAGCCTGTTCCGGCGACGGCGTGATTCGCATCGAGATGCACTTCCTGCCCGATGTCTTCGTCACCTGCGAGGTGTGCAAGGGCGCGCGATACAACCGCGAGACGCTCGAGGTGCGCTACCGCGGCCGCAACGTCGCCGAGGTGCTCGACATGACGGTGGAAGAGGGCCTCGACGTCCTCACCAACGTGCCGCCGGCGCGCCAGAAGTTGGAGACTCTCGCCGGCGTCGGGCTCGAATACATTCGCCTCGGCCAGGCGGCGACCACCCTGTCGGGCGGCGAGGCGCAGCGCATCAAGCTCGCCAAGGAACTGAGCAAGCGCGCCACCGGCAAGACCCTGTACATCCTCGACGAGCCGACCACCGGCCTCCACTTCGACGACGTCCGCAAGCTGCTCGAGGTCCTCGACCGCCTGGTCGAGAGCGGCAACACGGTGGTGGTGATCGAGCACAACCTCGACGTCATCAAGACCGCCGACTACGTGATCGACATCGGCCCCGAAGGCGGCGGCGGCGGCGGCGCGATCGTCGCGACGGGAACGCCGGAAGCCGTCGCCGCCGTCGCCGCATCGCACACCGGCCGCTACCTGCGCCCGCTGTTGCGCGGCGTTGCCGCGTGAAAAGATCTTCACCACGGAGACACCGAGGGCACAGAGATGCGTTTCGCCCAACCTAGGGCATTAATATACGTGCGTAATCCCCTGAGTCCGGGTATCGTCCGCCCTTGATGCGCGATGCCGTTGGGACACTCGCCCTATGGGTCGTCGGGCTGTGCATTGGAGCAGCCATCGCCGTCCCGGTCCAGCTATTCTTGTGGTGGCGCGACGAAGTCCCTGTGCTACAGGCGCTCTTCACCGAACCGATTGCCACTTGGGGACTGTCGGTGTTCCTAGGTATTCTTGCTGCTGAACACCTGAGACACCGAATCCTCGACGCGGTCGAGCGATGGCATCGAGGATAGATGCGTGACCGGCGGTCGGCGCGGTGCTACTCTCCGCGCATGTCCGACGACGCCAAGATCGACTCATCTGCGAGCGCGGCCAAGATGCCGCCGATCGCTTCCGTGACGCCATGAAGCAGATCGTCAAGGTTGACAAGGGGGCGAGTTGTCGCGGCGGCAAGAGGCTTGGCAGCGGTCGCGGAAGAAGTGACAGGACGCAGGATCTCCCGAAATGCTCAGGACGGCTTGAATAGATCGGTTTGACCTGTCCAGGTGGGGACCCGGATCTCCAGATTCGGAATGCGTCCATTAAGTCGGAGAAGGTGCGGATCGCTTGATTCAAGCACTTCGCACGACTCTAGGATCGCAGTCGCCACGTGCACGGCGTCTCGCGGGTGAAGGTTCTCGGACCAGCATAATTGCCGCGATTTCTCGGCTACCAAGCGGTCCACGAGCCTCATGCGGATGTAGTCATTTTCGAAGAATGCCGTGATTTTGTCCTCGATCTCGCGCGGGACGGGCGATCCAGTGCCGCGTGGGCGCACTACTTCGACCATTGTGATGGTTGAAACTACTATCTCCAGATTCCCGCGTGCGGCTTCGTCCAGAATCTGCACACAGTTCGAACTGTGTGCTTCATCGGCATTCAGGATCGCGACGAAGCAATTGGAGTCCCAGTATCGGCGTTCGATGCTCAAGAATGGGTCCCGCGCAGGTAGCTCGAAAGGGCTTCGGGGTCGATCGGGTCATCCTGGAGCAACCCCAAGATGTCGCTCGCTTGCGGCAAGTCCTCTCGATTCTTGAGTATCCGATGGGTCGCTACCTTAATTGATAGGATTTCTCCGGCAGCATTGAGGCGCACTTCCCCGTACAAAAGAACACGATCGCCGAGGTGCTTCTGGAGGATGGCCAGTGTCTCTTCGTCGCAGAGGCACCTAACGCCGCGACCGACTCGACCAGCGTAGATCACCAAATGCCGGCCGCCATGAATCGAGACGGTTTCCAGTCTCCCCTCAATGGCACCCTGCGCACGCTCAACAACCCCGATCAACTTGTCCACGTGCGCGGCGACACGCTGAGTGATCGCAACTCTTTTGGTCTCGAAGCGCGGGCCGTGCCCGACGACAGTCACCCTTTGGTCGTTGTCTGCATGACCGGATAGGCCCTTGGCGTTCCGAAGCGCCTTGTCGGTGAAGTGGTCGGGCCTGCGTTTGCCGTCGCGCTCGATTTGGCCCAACCCGGAAATGGAGGCTGCGATCACAGCATCGGCGTGCGTGGGTTCCACGCCTGGCAGCAATCTCGGAGTAGCTTCAATGAAAGCGGGGCTTGCGTACCTTAGCTGGCTCAATTCCCAGCGAATGCTTTTGCGTCCGGCGATTGCAATGTCGACTTCACTTAGAATGCTCGCGAACTCAGCGGTGGCCCGGGCAAGTTCTTCCAGCTCGATGGATTCGCCATCAAGAGAAAGACCGACCGCCGCTTTCGCAATCTTCGTCATCGCTCGCCGGGAAGGCTATCACGCGCCGCTTGGGGCTTGAAGCGCCGGTATCATTCCCGAGATTTCCCCCGCCCCTACCGGTCGAACTTCAGATCAGCATCAGCGGGAGGCCCGTTGGTTCCTGCGCCTTGTGCGTCAGCTCCTTGTAGTTCAGCCGACGTCCGGCAACCGTCGACAGCGTCTCGGCGAAGCGGCCAGCGTCGCCATCGTCGTGCTTGCGTTCGTTGTAGCGGAACGCCTGCTCGTCCAGGTAGCGGAACAGGTGGAAGGGCTCGACACTCACGTACGTGCCCTTCAGGCCGCGCTTCAAAAGACTCCAGAAGTTCTCCATGCGGGGTTCGTGTGGACATTGCCGCGAACGTACGCCTCGGCGTGGGTGACGAACTCGTGGACATAGTCCGACTCCAGTCCAAAGCACGACACGAAATCGTCCGTGATGATCGGCGAGCCCGGCTCGACGTGTTCGCGGATCTCGCCCTGGAGAGTGTTTCTCTTGCGGTCGGGAAGATTCTTCACCCGCACCTTACCGTGTTGCGTTCGAGCAGTCCGAAAACCATCGCCTTGCCGGCGCCGCCGGCGCCTGTGATCTTCTTGGCCCGCCAAAGTTGGGGCCAGGAACTTGCACCCTCAGCTGCCGTCACGCGGCGGCGCCCACGGCCTCGACTTTGTCTGCGAGGCCGATGACCTGGTCGACGTGCACTTCGAATCGGCTGGACCAGACGAGCGCCAAGCCGTAGCCGTCGATCGACACGCTCGACCACGCTGCTTCGTCGGCCGGAAAGCACGAGACGGCTTCGAACCGCGAAAGGTCGGCGCTGTAGCGTATCCCGTCACTGGTCTCGATGACGACCCGCCGCGGTGCCGGGGTCGACACGGATCGAATCACCGGAGTGGGGCGATCCGCCAACTTCACCACAGAGACACCGAGGACGAAGAGTGCGTACCATTGAACTGCGAAGCGAATGGGTTCGCGGTCGCGCGGGCGACTCTTCCAAAGCCTTTCGTTCTCTGTGCTCTCCGTGCCTCCGTGGTGAGATCCATCTTCCTCAAAGGCTAGTCCCGGTCGAGAAGGCGGGTCAACTCCTCATCGCGGACAGTTGCGTTGTCTCGCCCTCTCGCCTTTCCTCGTTCGCATGATGAATCGAAACCTCGGCTCGACCGGGATCCGGGTGTCCCGACTGGGGCTCGGGCTCGCCGCCGTGGCGCGGCCGGGGTACATCACGCTCGGCCGCGACAGCGACATGCCGGCGGAGCGCTCGCCGGAAGCTCTCTACCAACGCTGTGCAGAGTTGCTCGACGCGGCCCTCGGCCTCGGCATCCGCTATGTCGACGTCGCGCGCAGCTACGGGCGCGCCGAGGAGTTCTTGGCACGTTGGATCACCGAGCGCTCGGTGCCGCGCGATGCGATCGCGGTCGGCAGCAAGTGGGGCTACGAATACACTGCGGGTTGGTCGATCGACGCGGCCGTGCACGAACAGAAGGAACACTCTCTGCAGCGGTTTCAGCGCCAGCTCGCCGAATCGCGCGCATTGCTGGGTGACCGCATCGACCTCTACCAGATCCACAGCGCGACGCTGGAGTCGGGAGTATTGGAGAACGGCGAAGTGCTGGCGGCGATGGCGCGGGCGCGCGCCGAGGGACAGGTGGGAGCGATCGGCCTCACCCTGAGCGGGCCGGCGTCGGCGGCGACGCTGGCGCGAGCCATGGAGCTGCGTGTCGGCGGCGTGCGCGTGTTCGACGCCGTGCAGGCGACGTGCAACATCCTCGAGCCGTCGCTGGCGCCGCTGCTCGCCGAGGCGGCCGACGCCGGAGTGGGCGTGATCGTGAAGGAGGTGCACGCCAATGGCCGCCTCACACCGGCCAATCGCCGGCCCGAAGACCGGCGACTGATGGAGGCGCTCGAGCGCGCGGCGAGCGAGCGCGGCCTCGCGGTCGATCAACTGGCGCTCGCGTTCGTCCTCGAGATGCCTTTCGTCGACGTCGTCAACTCCGGCGCCGCGACCGTCGAGCAGCTTCGTTCGCACGCCGGCGCCCTTGCGGTCGCCGGCGGCGACCTCCGCCGTGACCTGGCGGCACTCGCCGAGAATCCGGAGGAGTATTGGAGCGAGCGATCGACCCTACCGTGGAGCTGATTTCAAAAAGCAGGATTCAGGATCTGGGATCTAGTGCGTCAGCTCCTCTCGCTCGGTCGCCCCTTGACTCGGGGTCGGGGTCGGAATCGGTATCGTTATCGATCCGGCCGCCCTCGCTCTGGTCGCCGTGCAGCGCGTCGACTGGCAAACGATCATCGAGGAACCGAATCGTTTTGATTCTTTCGACCCCGATTCCGATACCGACCCCGACCCCGATTTCGAGGATCTTGGATCCCGAGATCCTGACGCCCCAGATCCTGAATCCCGAATCCTAGCTCCTGCCCCGTAGATCCCGACCGCTGGCCCATCAGCAATCGTGGCGCTACAACCAGCCGTGCCGAGTGGACCGAGGAGGAGTCGAGTGAACGCGCCCATTCCCACGCAGATCGTGCCGAGCGCGCGGCTGTCGAAGATGTCTCCGCAGGCCGTCGAGGATGAGTTTCTCGGGATGGTCGACGCGGGTTTGCCGATCCGCTCCGCCGGCACGACGAAGCGGGCGCCGCGCCGGCTCTTCGGCGCGGGGTACGTGCCGCGCTTCAAGGCACAGCTGTTCGACTCGGTATTCTATTTCTCGGAGTTGCGGCAGAACGTCGACATCCGCTTCTCCGTCACCTACATCGTCCAGCCCACGCGCGGCGGTGCGCGCGCCGCGTTCCCGCGGATCTTCTACAAGGACGTGTCGCTGGTGTGGCGCTCGGCGTCGCACTTCACGGCGGAGTGGATCGGCAAGGGCGACATCAAGCCGACGATCGAGGACGGTTACGAGGTGATGTACTCCGCCGAGGAGACCACCGATCTGCCGTTTGAGATCCAACACGCCGTGGAGACAGTTTGCCGTCACACGGCGGAGATCCGGCGCGACGACAAGGCGCTGGCCAGGGTGCTGCGCCAGGCGCCGGTCGGCCGGGTGCCGGCCTACAGCGACTTCACCGGACCGCGGCGTCGCGCGCATGCGAATCCCCGCAATCGCATCCACGGCGGGCGGCCGGTCGCGTGGTTCACCCGGCGGCACGACCCGGAGTCACTGCGATTCGCCGCCGGTTTCGAGCCCGACTTCGGCGACGGTGGCGTGCTCGAGGTCACCGCCACCAAGAGCCGTCTCTACGGCGGCCGGGTGAGACGCTTTCGCGTCCTGTCGCGCAACCGCAAGATCCACTACCTCTTCATGGCGGCGCCGCGACACGTGTGGATCATTCCCGCGCAGGCGCTGACTACCGAGCTGTCGACGTATGGCGTGCGCACCGTCGACGTCGAGGCGGCGGACGAGTTGTTCGTCCCGGGGTACGAGTACCACTTCGTCGACGACAGCGTCGATCCACCGGAGTTGATCAGCCAGATCCCGCCGGGGTTCGCCGGAGCGATGAGCGAGGTCGAGCCCGGCCGCTGCGACGCGACCGCATGGCTCGACCGCTTACCCGTCGTGCGCGAGTTCCGCCGCAGGGTTCTGGAATTCAGTGGACGCCGCGGTCCTGGCCGCGCCAGAACGGCGCCCGCAGTTCGCGCTTGAGGATCTTGCCCGGGCCCGACTTCGGCAGCGGTTCGGTGCGCACATCGATCGACTTGGGAATCTTGTAGCTGGCGATCTGGTCGACGCAGAATGCGATGAACTCGGTCGGGTCGAGACCCGCGTCCGCCCTGCGAACGACCAGCACCGCGTGCACCGCCTCGCCCCACGTGTCGTGCGGAATGCCGAACACGGCGGCCTCGATGACCGCCGGGTGACGGTAGAGAATCTCCTCGACCTCGGTCGAGTACACGTTCTCGCCACCCGACACGATCATGTCCTTGCTGCGGTCGACCAGATACAGGTAGCCCTCGTCGTCCATCGAGCCGAGGTCTCCGGTCCAGTAGCCGTCATCGCGCAGCACGGCCGCGGTCTGCTCGGGTTTGTTCCAGTAACCCTGCATCACGTTCGGGCCGCGCACGACCACCTCGCCCACGTCGCCGCGCGGCCGTTCGCGCCCGTCCGCGCCGAGCACGCGCACGGTGACGCCCGGAATCGCGCGACCGCAGGATCGGCCGCGGGGATCGTCGGTGAGGTGCTGCTCGCCGTGCAGAACCGTCGCCAGCGGCGACAGCTCGGTGGCGCCGTAGATCTCGACCAGATCGGCGCTGGGGAAGCATGCGTGGCCGCGGCGGACGATCTCCGTCGCGATCGGCGATCCGCCGTGCATGATCGTCCGCAGCGACCCCGTCTGCCGCGGATGCGCCTGCTGTTCCTCGATCATCGCGCCCAACATCGTCGGTACCACGATCGTCCCGGTGACGTGGTGGCGTTCGATCGCGTCGAGCGCGGCGATCGCGTCGAAGCTCGGCAGCGTCACCATCATCGCGGCGCTCCAGACGGCGGGGAGGATGGCATTCGAGCCGGCCGCGTGGAACATGGGCGCCGCCACCAACCAGCGGTCGTCGGCATGGTGTGCCACGGAGACCATCCAGTGCAGCGCGTTGGCGATCAAGTTGCGGTGGCTGAGCATGACGCCCTTGGCCGCGCCGGTGGTGCCGCCGGTGTAGAACAGGCCGGCCAGGTCGTTTTCGAAGACACCTTCGCCGACGGTCACCCGCATGGCCGAGGCGAGCAGGGCTTCGTAGTCGCCACCGAGGCGAATGACGTGATCGACGAGGCCGGCGAACGGCGCCGGGTCGCGATCGGTGAGCAGAATGCGCGCTCCCGAGTCGCGCAGCGCGTACTCGAGCTCCGGCTGCGCGTGACGGCAATTGAGCGGCACGATCACCAGGCCGGCAGCGGGCACTCCCATGTACGCTTCGACGTATTGGTGACAATTGGCAGCGAGGATTGCGACGCGGTCGCCCGGTTCCAAGCCGAACCGCGCCAGGGAATTGCCTAGCCGCGCGCAGCGCTCGAAGAGCTGTTTGTAGGTGAACGACTTGTTGCCGTCGACAATGGCGGTTCGCGCGGCGCCCACCTGCAGCGCCCGTCGCAGCGGATCGGCGAAGGTGTTCACGGCCTTGGCAATCCCCGCAGCGCGTCCGGCTGCTTGAACGCGGTCCAGCCGCGGTCGCAGTTGAGGACCGCACCGGTCAAGCTGCGCGAACCATCGCCGGCGAGGAAGACGACGAGATCGGCGACCTCGTCCGGCGTCTGCAAGCCGGTGGCATGCCCGGCGGCGAAGCCCGCCTTCAGTTCCGGCGAGCCGAAGATGATCTCGTTCATCGGTGTGTCGACGTACCCCGGGCTGATCGCGTTGACGCGAATGTTCGCCGCGCCACAACCAGCCGCCAGCGACTTCGTGAGCATCGCCACGCCGCCCTTCGACGCGGCGTAACCGTCCAGGCCGCCGAGCGGCAGATGCGCCATCGACGAGGCGGTGTTGATGATCGACCCGCCACCGGCGGCGGCCATCACCGGAATCGCATGGTGGCAGAAGTAGAAGACGCTGGAGAGGTTGATGCGGATGACGTCGTCCCACACCTTTGGGTCGACATTCGGCGTGAAGCCGTCGCGCAGCGGCCAGGCGACGCCGGCGTTGTTGTAGAGGACATGGAGAGCGCCGTAGGCCGCCGCTGTCTCGGCGACCGCCCGCTCGGCATCGGCGGCCACGCCGGCGTCGGCTCGCACCGCCCGCGCCTCTCCGCCGGCCTCCTGGATCTCCGCGACCGTGCGCGCGGCGCTGTCACCGTCGATGTCGGCGACCACGACGCGCGCGCCGGCGCGTGCAAGTGCAAGAGCTCCGGCGTGGCCAAGCCCCGAGCCGCCACCGGTGACGATCGCCACTTTCCCGGACAGTTGCATGCGATGTGGATTACGGGAATCAGCGCGGCGGTGTCAAAGAGATAGAGAAACAGGATCTGGGATCCAGGATTTAGGATTCAGGGATGGTTGTTCGCTTCGCTCACTCTGGTGAATCAAATGAATTCGACGCGAAGCGTCGCACCACCCCCGACCCCCGACCCCCGACCCCTGACCCCCGGCCCCTGACCCCTAGATCCTGAATCCTGAATCCTAGATCCCAATTCCCACTCACGCTCCGTCTTTGCGGGCGTGCACCATCATTTCGCCGATGAAGTAGAGGCGCGGCTTGGCGAGAGCCGCGGCGGGAATCGCGGCGGCTAGCGCGGTGGCTATGCGGCCGAGCCACGGGTTGAAGATGTTGAGTTGCTCGACGATGTAGGCGCCGGTCAGCAGCTTGTAGGCTCGGCCGACCTTCTCGACGCGGAAGCCGCGCTGTTCGAGCAGGGCGCGGACGGTGGCGGGATCGAAGTAGTGCAGGTGGTCGTTCGGCAGGTAGTAGAACCAGTGCTTGCGCATGATCCAGCGCGGAAAGGCGCTGCTGACGTCGGGCAGGGTCAGCGCGAGTGTGCCGTCGGGCACCAGCCACGTGCGGACGCGATCGAGGAATTCTGTCGGTCGGATGGTGTGCTCGAGTACGTCGAACGCGGTGATGGTGTCGTACTGCCGCGGCGGCGAGAACTCCTCGACCGAACCCAGGTGCGCGGGTATTCCCTGCGCCTGCGCCTGTTCGATCGCGGCCGGCGCGATATCCAACCCTTCAGCGTCGATGCCGCGCTGGCGAGCGAGGGCGACGAACTGCCCCGCGGCGCAGCCGACGTCGAGCCAATGGCCGGGCTTGGCAAAGGACGACACCGCGTCCATCCGATGCGCCGCGATCAGTTGGCGAATGTCGGTCGCCTTCTGGAAGGTCGCGTACCACTCCCGGTAGGTCTCGTCGTAGTAGTGTTGGTTCTCTTCCGGTGTCGGCAACGGGTCGACGCGCACCAGTCCGCAGCCCTCGCAGCGGATGAAGTCCCGGCCGCCCTTCTCGAACAGCGTCCGCGTGGCCGTCTGGCCGCAAATGAAACATGGATTAGCCACGAGCGCGGCAGAGTAGCGGGCGGGTGTGGTGGGGGCAACGAGGCCAAGGGGTCGGGGGTCAGGGGTCGGGGGTCGGGGGACTCGCGGCGGAGTGCCGTCTTTTGGCTCCCCCTTCCCCGCCGAGGGGAGGGAACCGGAGGGGGCAGTTCATCGTCATCACTTACTGTTCTTGTCTCTGAACTCCTGCATAAACTCCGCCAGCGCTTCGACGCCGGCTCGCGGCATGGCGTTGTAGATCGACGCTCGGATGCCGCCGACGGAGCGGTGTCCCTTGAGTTCCTCCAGGCCGCGCTGCTTCGCCTCGGCGACGAACTTGTCCGTCAGCTCGTCGCTGGGCAGGCGGAAGGTGACGTTCATGAGCGAGCGACACTCAGGCCGGGCATGGCCGGCGTA
>Ga0307505_10002192_pt1 | contig 13961 bp, 10 predicted proteins | sample 23_S_MG_FD_202183 | JGI IMG/M metagenome (GOLD analysis project Ga0307505, IMG submission 202183) | Soil microbial communities from Populus trichocarpa stands in riparian zone in the Pacific Northwest, United States - 23_S | ecosystem: Environmental > Terrestrial > Soil > Riparian zone > Trees...
TCCCCCAGGCGAATCAGCCGGTCCCGGGCGCTGTGCACCTGGGTCACGATCGCGGCGACCGTCTCGCTGGTGCTGGTGGCCGCCCGGGCCGCCTGGGTCGCGAGCTTGCGCACCTCGTCGGCCACGACGCTGAAGCCTCGCCCCTCGGCGCCGGCCCGGGCGGCCTCGATCGACGCATTCAGCGCCAGCATGTGGGTCTGCCGGGCGATGGCCTTGGCCTGGACCAGGAAGCTGCCGATCTCCTCCGAGGCGCGCTCCAGCGCCGCCGCCTCGTCGGTCCCCCGGGCAATCTCCTCGCTCAGGGCGGACAGGGCGGCGGTGCTGGTGCCCAACTGCTCGTGATGGCCGCGCGCCAGTCGCACCAGCGAGGCGTTGCGGTCGGCCGCCTGCAGCGCCCCCGCCGCGAGTTCCTGGGTGATCGCCAGGATGCGCGAGGCGTCGTCGGCCACCTCGCGCACCAGCAGGGCCTGCGCGGTCGCCCGCTCGGTCAGATCCGCGGTGGTGCCCGCCACCTCCTGGGTGGATGCGGTCATCTGCTCGGTCGAGGCCGACATCTCCTGGGCCAGGGCGGCGGCATCGGCGGCGGCAATCCGAATGGCGCCGACCAGGCCGGTCAGGGAGCCGACCATGGTGCGCAACGCATCCGTAAACGGCCCGCCGCCGACCCGCCCCACATCCTCCTCGTGCACCCGAAGGTCGCCGCCGCTCACCCGCACGGTAATCTCCTGGGCGGCCAGGAGCGGGTGCAGGACGTGGCCCTCCAGCCAGCGAGTCGCCCCGTACAGGATGAGCAGCGCCGCCAGGGCGAAGAGACCGAGTTCCACCACGGCGCGGCCATCCAGCCTCGCCGGCGGCGGCACCGCCCGCGCCCGCAGATGCAACCCGCCATGCCGCAATGACGTGACGGCGAGACGCTCGGGTCCGGTCACCGTCTCCGCCCAGCCCAGCGCCACCGCGTCCCTGGTCGGGCGCAACGAGTCCCCCGCAACCGCTTCGCGGGCCCCGAGCCGGCCCGGGGTTCGCCAGAGGATCCGGCCCTCGCCGGTCACCACCTCGACGGTGGCCGCGCCGGGCACGTCGGTCTCCAGCACGGAGCGCATGGCGTTGCCCATCGGCACCATGCCCAGCAGCACCCCGACGGGGGCCTCGGCCAACCGACGCCGGAGGGGAACCGCCAAAAGGGCGTAGCCATACCTGACATCGACGGTATCCGGCAGAATCTCGGTCTGATCATCGCCCCGCAAGGCCGCCTGCCACCAGGCCGGATCAGCGGGAATCCCGCGCGCCGAGGCGCCCGCCGCCGCGACCACTCCACCCACCGGTCCGGCGGCGGCCAGCGCGGAGAACTCCTCGAGCAGCTCATTCTGGAGCAGCGCCTCGGCCGCCCCGGACGCGCCCGCGCCCACCGCCGCGTGCAGGTCCGGGTCCCGCGCGATCTCCTGCAGCACCCGGTGCCGGCTGACGAGCGCAAGGTCGAAGGAGGCCGCGGCCACCGCCGCCGCGCCGCTCAACTCACGGTCCAGCTCGGCCGTGGCCAGGCGGCCGGCGTGGCGCACCAGCAACCAGCCGACCAGGACACTGAGCAGCACGATGGCGGCCGATCCATAGACATGGAGCGACCGGACCAGCGGGTTCCGATAAACGGACATCCCGGAATGGTAGCGTGCGGCGGGGCGACGGGGCAGGGGGGTGGGTGGGGCTGCCGTAGGGCCGCGACCTGTCGCGGCCCCGCCCCGGCACCATCCTGCCGCCCCGCGGTCCTGCCCGCGTATATTCCGCCCCCATGACCGATCACGAGTATCAGCCCGGCCGGGTCGAGGCCAAGTGGCAGGCGCGCTGGGCGGAGCGCCGCACCAACGAACCCGATCTCGACGGCGCCAGCCGGCCGTTCTACAACCTGATGATGTTCCCCTACCCTTCCGCCGAGGGGCTGCACGTCGGGAATTTCTTCGCCTTCACCGGCGCGGATGTCTACGGTCGCTTCAAGCGGCTCCAGGGCCACGACGTCTTCGAGCCGATCGGGTTCGATGCCTTCGGCATCCACAGCGAGAACTTCGCCATCAAGCTCGGGGTCCACCCGGCCGACCTGATCCCCCGCAACATCGCCAACTTCCGGCGCCAGTTGATCCGCCTGGGGGGAATGTTCGACTGGCGCCACGAGCTCTCGACGACCGACCCCGCCTACTACAAGTGGACCCAGTGGCTCTTCCTCCAGCTCCACCGGGCCGGCATGGCCTACAAGAAGGAGGCGGCGGTCAACTGGTGTCCGAACTGCAAGACGGTGCTGGCCAACGAACAGGTCATCAACGGCGCCTGCGAGCGGTGCGGCACCCCGGTAGAGCAGCGAACGCTGGACCAGTGGTTCTTCCGGATCACCGAATATGCCGATCGGTTGCTCGCGAACCTGGATGATCCGTCCCGGATGGACTGGTCCGACTCCACCGTGGCGGCGCAGCGCAACTGGCTCGGCCGTTCGGAGGGCGCCGAGCTCCGCTTTGCGGTGGAGGGCGCCGAGCCGATCCAGGTGTTCACGACCAGGCCGGACACCATCTTCGGCGCCACCTTCATGGTGCTCGCCCCGGAGCATCCCCTGGTGGACCGGCTCGTCAGCGCGGGCCAGCGCGCCGAGGTGGAGGCCTATCGTCAGGCGGTGGCGGCCCGCGACCTGGTGAGCCGCAAGGTGGGGGACAAGGAGAAATCCGGTGTCTTCACCGGGGGATTCGCCGTCAATCCGGCCACCGGGCAGCCGGTGCCGGTCTGGATCGCCGACTACGTCCTCATGGACTACGGCACCGGCGCCATCATGGCCGTGCCCGGGCACGACGAGCGCGACTTCGAGTTCGCCACCCGGTACGGGCTCTCGATCGTGCGGGTGGTGGCGAACCCCGGTGAGGACGCCGATGCGCCGCTGGCCGCCGCGCTGGCCGATGACACCGAGGGCCGGCTGGTGCACTCCGGCCGGTTCGACGGGCTGTCCCCCCGGGAGGCCGTCACCGCGATCACCGACTGGCTGGCCGAGGGCGGCCACGCCGCACGGCGGGTGCAGTATCGGCTTCACGACTGGTGCATCTCGCGCCAGCGGTACTGGGGCCCGCCGATTCCCATCATCTACTGCGACGGCTGCGGCACCGTCCCGGTGCCCGAGACGGATCTGCCGGTGCTGCTGCCGGCGCTGGAGAATTTCCGCCCCGACGATTCGGGGATCTCGCCGCTGGCCCGGAACGCCGAGTGGTATCATGTCCCCTGCCCCACCTGCGGCGGGCCGGGGCGCCGCGAAACCGACGTCTCCGACACCTTCCTGGACTCGGCCTGGTACTATCTGCGCTATACCAGCACCGAGTTCGCGGACCGGCCGTTCGATGCCGGCCGGACCCGGCGCTGGGGCCCCGTGGCGACCTACATCGGCGGCAACGAGCACGCCGTGCTCCACCTGCTGTACTCGCGATTCATCGCCATGGTGCTGCACGACCAGGGGTTGCTCCCCTTCGAAGAGCCGTTCGCGCGATTCCGCGCGCACGGCATGATCGTGAAGGATGGCGCCAAGATGTCCAAGTCCCGGGGCAACGTCGTCATCCCGGACGACTACCTTACCCGCTGGGGCGCGGACGCCTTCCGGATGTACCTGATGTTCCTCGGGCCGTTCACGGAGGGGGGCGACTTCCGGGATGCCGGCCTGAGCGGCCCCCGCCGGTTCCTCGACAAGGTGTGGGATCTGGTCACCCAGAGCGAGACCGCGACCTTGATGGGGAACGAGATCCATCACGGGGTGCTGATCAAGTGGCACCAGACGAAAAAGAAGGTGACCGAGGCGATCGAGGCGCTCAGCTACAACACGGCCATCGCCGCGCTGATGGAGTTCCTCAACGCGCTCCGCGAGGTGAATTGCACCGAGCGCCAGATCGTGAAGGACCTGATCGTGATGCTCGCCCCGTTCGCCCCGCACTTCGCCGAGGAGAACTGGGAGCGCCTGGGCTACCGGACCTCGGTCTTCGACGCGACGTGGCCCTCCTGGGACGAGTCGCTGACGGTCGACACCCGGGTGGAGATGGCGGTGCAGGTGAATGGCCGGACCCGGGGCCGGATCACCGTGCCCCGCGACGCCGACGACGACCGGGTGATCGCCGCCGCGCTGGCCGATCCCGCGGTGGCCCGGTTCACGGCCGACAAGACCCTCCGCAAGCGGATCGTGGTACCCAATCGGTTGGTGAACCTCGTCGTTGGAGACGAGTGATTGCCGCAGGCGCGCCGCGCGCGGCGCGCCTACACCACCAGCCGCCACCCCCCATGTCCCGACTCCTCCCCCGTCTCCTCGGGCCGCTGTTCTGGCTGCTGATCGCCTGGTTGGGGCCCGCCGAGCTGAGCCTCGCGGCGCGCCATACCCTGGGCATGGCGGCCTGGATGGTCACCTGGTGGATGACCGAAGCGGCGCCGCTGGCCGCCACCTCGCTGCTGCCGATCGCCCTCTTTCCGATCCTCGGCGTGGCCAGTACCCGCGAGGCGGCGGCCCCCTACGCCAACGACCTGGTCTTCCTCTTCATGGGCGGGTTCTTCCTGGCCGCCGCCCTGGAGTACTGGCGCTGTCACACCCGCATCGCCTACGGCATGGTCCTCCGCATCGGGCTCAGCAGCCGCCGCGTGGTGCTGGGGGTGATGCTCGCCACCGCCTTCATCTCGATGTGGATCTCCAACACCGCCACCACCGCCATGATGTACCCGATCGCCCTGGCGATCGGGGCGATGTTCGGCGCCGGCCAGGCCGCCGACCGCACCCGCACCGCGCTGATGCTCGGCGTGGCCTACGCCGCGTCGATCGGGGGAATGGGCACCCTGATCGGCACGCCCCCGAACCTGGTCACCGCCGCCGCCATCGAGCAGTTCACGGGCCGCAGCATCGGGTTCGGGGAGTTCATGCTGCTGGGACTCCCGATGGTGGCGGTCCTGCTGCCCGCCTGCTGGATCCTGCTGGTCTTCGTCGTCTTCCGCGCCAACCTGACCCTCGACCTGTCGGCCACCGCCCTGATCCGCGAGCAGCGCGCCGCCCTGTGGCCGCTCCGGGGGGGCGAGCGCCGCGTGCTGGTGATCTTCGTATCGACCGCGCTGGCGTGGCTCCTCCGCGACCGCAAGGATCTGGGCGACACCGTCATTCCCGGGCTGGTGGACCTGGTGCCCGGACTCTCCGACGCCTCCATCGCCATCATCTGCGCGGTGCTGCTCTTCGTCATTCCGGCGCGATCCCCCGAGGGCGAGTTCCGCACGCTGCTGACCTGGGCCGAGGCGCGGCGGATCCCCTGGGACGTGCTGCTGCTGTTCGGCGGGGGACTGTCGCTCGCGGGGGCGCTGGAGGGCACCGGGGTCACCACCTGGCTCGGCGAGCGGCTGGCCGGGCTCCAGGGAGCGCCCACCATGGTGATCTACCTCGGCGTGGCGCTCACGGTGCTGCTGCTGAGCGAACTTGCCTCGAACCTGGCGGTGGCCGCCATGACCATGCCGATCATGGTGTCGCTCGGTCAGGTAACCGGCGAGCCGGTGATCCTGCTGATGCTGGTGGCGGGCTTCGCCGCGTCCACCGGGTTCGCGCTGCCGATCGCCACGCCGCCCAACGCCATCGTCTTTGGCTCGGGCCAGGTCTCGGTGCGCGACATGGCGAAGGGCGGCGGACTCCTCGACCTCGTTTCGGTGGTCGTGGTAACGACGGTCATGCTGCTGCTGGGCCGGGTGGTGCTGGGGCTCTGAGCTACCGGGGTAGGTCGCCCACGCCCTTCCGGGTTATCATGGGGAACCCCGTTCCCGAGGTCCCGGTGTCTCAATTTCCGACAGTTACCCCGTTCGGCCTGGTGCTCTTTGCCGGGCTGCTGACCGGCTGTCCGAACCCCAAGAATCCGCTCGGCCCCCCGGTTGAACCCCCGGTCACACCGGCCTCGGCGATCGCCTTCGCGATCGGCGGGCCCGGCGCCGACCTGGTGCGCGCCGTGGTGACCGACGCCGCGGGCAATGTCTTCGTCACCGGCGAGTTCACCGGCACCGCCGACTTCGATCCCTCCGACGCCACACACGCATTCACCAGCCTCGGCGGCACCGACCTCTTCCTGGCCCGATACAGCCCCATCGGGGAGCTCACCTGGGTCGTTCGCATCGGCGACGCTCCGGACGAGTCGGTCACAGCCCTCGCGATCGACAACGCCGGCAACCTGGTCCTCGGCGGATCGTTCGTCGGCACGGTGGACTTCGATCCGGAAGCCGGCGTCACCACCGCCACCAGCAACGGCGGGCGGGACGGCTTCGTGGCCTCCTACACGCCAGCCGGTGCGTTCCGGTGGGTGCGCACCGTCGGCGGGCCGGCAGACGACGCGGTTCTCGACGTCGCGGCGCAGGCCGGTGGGGTGATCTTCGCGAGCGGCACCTTCTCGGGAACGGCGGTGGTCGACCCGGCCCAGTCCCTGGCCGTCACGAGCGCGGGCGGCGTCGATGGCTTTCTGGCCTCCTGGTCTCCCACCGGAACCGCCCGCTGGGCATTCTCGGTCGGGGGACCGGGTGACGATGCCGCCAGCGCGGTCGCCGCCGGCGCCGGCGGAAGCGTCTACCTCGGTGGCGCGTTTACCGGCACGGCCGATTTCGGCCCCGGCACCGAGACCGCTTCGCTGACCTCCCCGGGCGGGTTGGACGGGTTCCTGGCGCGGTATTCCGACGGCGGCGCACTGACCTGGCTCCAGGGCCTGAGCGGCCCGGACAACGTCGAGGTGACCCGGGGTGGCCTGGCAGTAGGGACCGACGGCGCGGTGTACGCCGGCGGCACGTTTGCGGGCACGGCGGACTTCGATGGAGGAAGCGGGGTGGCCGCCCGCACCAGCAACGGATTGACGGACGGATTTCTGGTGCGCTACGAGGCGGCCGGGACCTTCGGTTGGGTGGTCGCGATCGGAGGCCCGAACGCCGACCTGATCCGGGGAGTGGCCACGGCGCCCTCGGGGGATGCGGTCATCACCGGGTCGTTCAGCGGGACCGCGCGATTCGATCCGGGCGCCGGCGCCGCCTCGCTCACCGCGATCGGACTGGCCGGAGCCACCGATGCGTTCACCGCGCAGTACGGCCCCACCGGCGGATTCCGCTGGGCGGTGGGCCTCGGAGCACCGGTGGCGGGGAGCGAGTCCGGCAGTTTCGGGGCGGCGGTCGCCGTGGACGGCAACGGGTTCGTGTTCACCGGCGGGCAGTTCTTCGGGGCGGCGGATGCGGATCCGGGCTCCGGTCTGGTGGTGCTGACCAGCCTGGGCGGGGCGGACGGTTTCGTCGTGAAGTACACCGGCAGTGGCGCCCTGGCCACCCGCCCCTGAGGGCGGGGGGCGGAAGGCCTGGTCCTTGACAAAGTCGAATCGGTTCCGGAAGTTGGGATACCCTCGTCTTAGGCGCAAGGTGGTTTCAGATGAGTCCCTTCCCCCTTCCCCGATTCAGTAGTACACGCCAACCGCGAATACTCCGACGGCGGCTCACTCCGCACAGGCAAGCTGCGGGCGGTGTCTTGTCCATTGTAGGGGCCATTTTGGTTTCTGGATGCGCGGCGGATCAGTCTGCCCCAACCCATTCCGTTAGTGCCAGCATCGTCCAGGATTCGGCATCCATAACCGCGCAGAATCCAGGCGACTTCGTTATTGCCTCCCTGACGCAATTGACGAGTGGCCTATGTTACCTCACCTCCACGGAGGATACGTGCCCCCTGGTCGATTTCACCGCCTCACCCGCTAACATACATTGTTCCAAGGCGGAGTGTTGGATGGGCGGCACCCAGATGAATCCGATCACGGTCATCTTTTCCCGATCCGTCTATTCACTGGAAGTGCGTGGGTTCGGGGCCTTTTATTGCCCGGGAACCATGGGCAGCGTGCGTGCATTCAACGCGATTGGACACGAAGTTGAGCTCGCGATCCCCCAGATCACCCACCCGGACGATTGCGGTGCTGATGAGGTGACGGGAATCATCCACTCGGTGCTTCAGTTTCCGGGAGGAATCAAGTCCCTCCTGATCGACCCGCCGGGGCCGGCGGAGTTTCCGGTCTTGGGAACCACCGGCCACATCACTTCCAACTTGGCCCATTTTCTCGTGGAGACGCGACCTCCCACCGCTATGAGCTGCCTGACTGGGGACGAGCTGCTGGATCAGTAGGTTGTTCGAGAATTTCTGGACTCTTTGTGGACGCTCTCGGGCGGGGATGGACCGCCGAACCAGCGAATCGAGCGAGGGGGGTATCTATTCGAGGATGCCGCGGGACTCCTCTACTTCCAGGTTTCGGAGATCGCGACAGGAGACAACGCCTGTCAAATGCTGAATTCGCAGGCGTTCCCGCCTCAGGGACATGTGACCGTGGCATCTGTCCACATCCATCCCTTCCGGCACCGCGAGTCCGTAGCCGTCTGCTATCCCGCTCAGACCGCAAATAGATCCTATGAGGCGCGCGAGAGGTTCGGTTTTAGCTACCACCGGCTTCCCAATGGCACCGTAACTGGCGACTTAAAGCGCCTCCAAGACGACGCAGAAACCTTCGGCAGCTCATTCCGTGGGGCTTTCATCATGGACCGGGATCGGATCGCGTTCGCTCCAGTTGGAGCGACGATCCACAACATCAGGACGATTGGCAGATCGTACGCTCGGGAGCAACAGTCTGGCTGCGAGATCGCCTGAAGCCTTCATAGAGGTGACTCATCATGCGTATTCGTCATACTGCTCTGCTGCTGGCCATGGCAACGGCTCCGATTTGCTCCGCCGCCGCGCAGACCTACGCCTGTCTCTCGGCCTCGGATAGCCTGACGATCAATCTGCGTACCCATATCGTCTGGCTGGTGACCACGGCGGATACCAGCGCCGCCAATGACCGCGTGATGTATCAACTGCCCATGACCACCACGAACAAAGTGACCGTGGTTACCAATGCCAACTTGTGCTCGCAGGCCGGGGCCGCCTACCACTCGGCGGTGACACCTCCGGGCACGCCGGCTGTGTCGCGCACGGTGATGTCGGTGCTCAAGGTGGGGAACGACAGGTATGTCGTGCGGGACTGGTCCCACGGCGCGGGAGGGTACGGGAGCACGATGGTATTTGACAAGCACTGGAACGCGCTCGCAGGGACAAGCCCTTAGCAGTTATTCCAGAGGCAACTTATGTGCGCCCCAAATCATGCTCACCAGTAGGGGCCCACTCGGCCATGACGGGACCGCGTCCCCATCAGGTGACAGCACCAGGGCAATCGGCCGATCGTACGCTCGGGTACCATGGTCCGGTTGCGCGATCACCTGACGCCATCGAGGAGATGACTCGTCATGCGCACTCGTCACGTGTCCCTGCTGCTGGTCGCGGCAATCCTTCCGGGAGGCTCCGCGACCGCGCAAACCTATACATGCCTGCCGAGCTCTCACGAGCTGACAGTTGATCTCAGAAACCACATCCTCTGGATGGTCACGACCGCGGATACGAGCGCCGCCGCAGATCGCACCGCGTATAATCTCCCGACGACAACTGCCAACAAGGTCACGGTGGTCACCGCCGCGAACCAGTGTGCCCAGGCCGGAGCCGCGTACCATGCCGCCGTAACGCCCTCGGGCACGCCTGCCGTCAGCCGCCTGATGCTTTCCGTTCTCAAGGTGGCCAATGACCGGTACGTCGTCCAGGATTGGTCTCACACCTCGAGCACCGGCGTCCATGCCATCACCGTGGTGTTCGACAAACACTGGAATCGGCTCTCGGCTTGGCACAACTGAGAGTCGTAGAGTATTCCAGCGCGCCCGCGCCATAACCGTGGCTACGCCCGCGCGCTGAACCGCTCCAGGAACTCGCGTTCACCCGGGGTCAGGCTCGTCATCCCGGTGGCGCTGATCTTGTCGAGCACCCGGTCCAGCTCGTCGCGGTTTACCGGGTGGAGATCGTCGCGCCGGATCCGCTTCCAGCGATCCATCGCGCCGGAGGAGGTCTCCACGACCGGCGAGGGCACCGTTACCTTGCGCTGCCATTGCTTCGCCGGCGAGCGCACCTCGAGCACCTTGAGGTAGATCCAGGCGCCCAGGAAGCCGCCCAGGTGGGCGAAGTGCGCGATCCCCGCCTGCCCGCCTCCGAACCCGGCCCACAACGCAATCGCCGTCAGCCCCACCACCAGCCAGCGCGCCTCGATCGGCAGGATCCCCCAGATCAGGATCTGGTGCCGCGGCCAGAACATCGCGTACGCCAGCATGATGCCGAACACCGCCCCCGACGCCCCGATGATCGCCACGGTGGGGGTGAAGAGCAGCGAGAGCAGCCCGCCTGAAATTCCGCTCAGGAAATACAGCCACAGAAACGACCGGGCACCCAGCCGCTCCTCGAGGCGCGGCCCGAAGAAGAACAGCGACAGCATATTGAAGAAGATGTGCCCCAGCCCGCCGTGCAGGAACATGTAGGTGACGAACGTCCAGGGACGGATCAGCCCCAGCACCGGCACCAGAGCCAGTTGCGAGGTGATCATCGGCATCGACATCTGCAGCAGATAGATGGCGGCGTTGGCGAAGAGCAGACGGGTTACCCACGGAGTCATCAGCATGAAGGAACGGTAGGGGAATAGGGCCGAGGCGGCAAGGCGGGCCGATTCCCCGCCATCCCGCGCTGGACGGGTTCGACCCGGAGGTAACCGGCGCCGCCCAGCCGGCCTTGAAGAATGGGCGGATCTCCTTTACCATCAACCGGTTACCTTGCCGGCGGTGGCTGTCTTCCGGGAAGAGGTCCGCGCCGTATTGGCAGACCGTGTCGGGGGCCCCTAGGTACCCGGACCGGCGATAAGGTATCTTTCCATGTCTTTCACCATACAGGAACCGCGCGTGAGCATTGCCGACACCCCGGCCACCCCCTCGGGGGATCTTTCCGGCTGGCGCCAGATCGTGGCCCGGTACACCCGGCCAAGCATTCGCAAGAGCGTCTGGCAGATGTGCAGCACCCTCCTGCCGCTCTTTCTGAGCTACTGGCTGATGTACCTGAGCCTGAGCGTCAGCTACTGGCTGACCCTGGCGCTGGCCCTGCCGGCGGCCGGTCTGACCGTGCGGACCTTCATCATCATGCACGATTGCGGACACGGGTCGTTCTTCCCGTCCCGCACCTGGAACGACATCGTCGGGTTCATCACCGGGGTGCTGACCGCCACCCCGTACGCCCAGTGGCGGCGGGATCACGCCATCCACCACGCCACCTCGGGCGATCTCGAGGAGCGCGGCGTCGGCGACATCAACACCCTCACGGTCCGGGAGTATCTCGAGCTCTCCTGGTGGGGGCGGCTCAAGTACCGGGTGTATCGCAACCCGCTCACCCTGCTGGCCATCGGTCCGATCCACCTGTTCATCAGCCACCGGATCCCCCTCCGCAGGGGCGGCACCACGGCGCAGGACCGGCGGAGCGTCTGGCTGACCAACCTGGCCATCACCGCGCTGTTCATCGCCTTCTCGGTCTGGATCGGGTGGTGGACGGTGCTGAAGCTGTACTTTCCGGTCTTCATGATCAGCGGCGCGGCCGGGATCTTCCTCTTCTACGTCCAGCACCAGTTCGAAGATGCCTACTGGGACCGCAAGCCCGTCTGGGAATACCCGGTGGCCGCGCTCTACGGCAGTTCCTACTTCAAGCTGCCGCGGGTGCTCCAGTGGTTCTCGGGCAACATCGGGCTGCATCACGTCCATCACCTGAGCCCCAAGATCCCCAACTACGCCCTGCAGAGCTGCCACGACGAGAACCCGGCCTTCCAGCAGGTGGTGACCCTTACCCTGCGGGACAGTTGGCACACCCTCAAGCTGAGACTCTGGGACGAAGACCAGAAGCGGATGATCGGCTGGCGCACCTTGCGGGAAATTCGGCGGGGGTAGCTGGCGGGGCGACAAAGGGATGGATCGGGAGGTACGAGCGGCCGCTCCGCTGAGCACCGCCGGGCATCATCACACAAGGCCCCCGCGATTCCTCAGAATCGCGGGGGCCTTTCCCTTGCTGTCCGCCTGCCTACCGCTTGGCGTACACCGTCGTCCGGCCCTGGGCATCCCACGTCACCACGTCGTACGGCTGCCTGGCGTTCCCCTGTTCCATCCCCGGGGACCCAACCGGCATCCCCGGCACCGCGATCCCCACCACCCGCGGCTTCTCGGCCAGCAGCTTCTTCACCAGGTCGGCCGGCACATGGCCCTCCACCACATATCCCTCGACGACGGCGGTGTGGCAGCTCTGCAGCCGGCCCGGCACCCCGACGTCGGTCTTGATCGCGGACATGTTCTCCTCGTCCTTGACCGTCACCGCGAACCCGTTGGCCTTCATGTGATCGCCCCACGCGCCGCAGCACCCGCAGGTCGGGGACTTGTACATGGTGATCGGAATCGGGCGAGCCTGCTGCATCGGCAGCCAGGCGATCGTTCCGAGCAAGCCACCCACCAGCACCGCGGCCCCCACCGCTCGCATCCAGGTCCGGCGTGTCATGTTCCGTGCTCCTGCTGAAGGTGGTCCGGCGGCGACCCGCCCGGGTCGATCCAATCTAACACCTCCCCCCGCTCGCTTCTCCCACCGCACGCTTCGCTGCATTATTCCCGGCATGCCCATCGACCCCGCCTACGCCCACGAGACCCTGGCGGCCCTGGTCCGCTGCAACTCCATCAACCCGGCGTTTGGGGACGGCAACACCAGCGAAGCCGTGGTGGCGGACCTCGTCGACCGCCTCCTCCGGGCCATGGGGGCGGAGGTCACCACCTGCGAGTTCGCCCCGGGCCGCCGCAGCGTGGTGGGGAGGATCCCGGGAACGGGGGGCGGGCGCTCGCTGATGCTCTACGGCCACCTCGACACGGTCAGCGTCGAGGGCATGGCGGCGCCATTCGACCCGATCGTCCGCGAAGGCCGCATGTACGGCCGGGGGACCTACGACATGAAGGGGGGCGTGGCCGCCTGCCTCGCCGCCGCCAAGCTGGTGGCCGAATCCCCGCGGCTCGCCGGTGATCTCTATGTTGTCGGCGTGGCCGACGAGGAGACCGAGAGCCGTGGCGTCCAGCAGGTGCTCGACAGCCTGCGCACCGACGGGGCGATTGTCACCGAGGCCACGGAGCTGGACCTGGGGGTGGCCCACAAGGGGTTCTGCTGGATCGAGGTGGCAACGGAGGGGCGGGCGGCGCACGGCAGCCGCCCCGAAGAGGGGGTGGACGCGAACCTCATGATGGGAAGGGTGCTCGCGGCCGTCGCCGAGCACGCCGCGGCCCTCCAGGGCGGGAAGAGCCACCCGCTGGTCGGCGCCGGCTCCGCCCATGTCGGGACGATCCGCGGCGGGACGGGCCCCTCGATCTATGCGGCGTCCTGCCGGATCGAAATCGAGCGCCGTACCCTGCCCGGCGAGACCCCCGCGCAGGTCCTGGCCGAGGTCCAGGCGATGCTCGACCGCCTGGCGGGTCAGGACCCGGCCTTCCGGGCCTCCTGTCGCCTGCGGCTCGACCGCCCGAGCTTCGAGGAGGACCCCGGCGCCGAGCTGGTGACCATCGTCCGAGAAGCCGCCCTGGAGGTCCGAGGACGCCCCTCCGAGGTGATCGGGCACTCGTTCTGGATGGATGCCTCCCTGCTCAAGCAGGCGGGAATCCAGACGGTGGTTCTGGGGCCTGCCGGGGCCGGGGCCCACGCCGACGTGGAGTACGTGGACCTGGCCTCGGTCGAGACGCTGGCGGAGATCTTGGCGCGGGCCGCGCGGGCGTACTGTCAGGAACAGGTCAAGTAGCGGACGGGCGGAGGGAAGGTCGTCATCCCGAGCGAGGGCCGCCAGGCCCGACGAGGGATCTTGCCGGCCGAGGCTGGACATCGGCTAGGTCGTGGTAGGGTAAGAAGATCCCTCACCCCCGCTGCGCGGGGGGTTCGGGATGACTCCGAACTGTCCGCCAGACCGCCTGTCCGCGAGCCGGCCTGGCCCAGGTACCATCCCACCTTGTGGAGGTCGCATGCGGTTTGCCGA
>Ga0307505_10002193_pt1 | contig 13954 bp, 9 predicted proteins | sample 23_S_MG_FD_202183 | JGI IMG/M metagenome (GOLD analysis project Ga0307505, IMG submission 202183) | Soil microbial communities from Populus trichocarpa stands in riparian zone in the Pacific Northwest, United States - 23_S | ecosystem: Environmental > Terrestrial > Soil > Riparian zone > Trees...
TGGGAACCTCTTCCGTGAGCGCGAGCTTGAAGCGGCAATACGCGTTCAGGTGCGAGTCCGGCAGGTGGTGCACCACCTGGCGCACGGTCCAGCCGTCGGGGCGGTACGGAGTGTCGAGGCCCCGGTCGTCGAGGTCGCGCAGGGCGGCGCGAAGCGCCGCGGGAGCCGCGGCGATCTCGTCGATCATGCGGGCGCGCTCGGCGGGACTGAGCGGCTTCGTCGGCCTGGAAAATTTTCCGACGGGGAAGCGGAGGTCGGTGGTCATTGGCGTGGGGAAGGACGGCTCCTCAGCCAAGTTAAGCCCGCTGGGTGGAGAGAGACCTGGCGGGCGATTGTCGGCAACAGGGCGTATCTTGAGATTTCCTCCTGCCTCCCACCCCCCGCCGCAACGACGTGACGTCACGGAAGCCGAAGCTCGAGCTCACTTGGATCGGGAAGGAGAACCGCCCGCGGCTGGAGCCGCGCATCCTCATCGAGGAACCGGAGCGGTCGTATCACGCTCCGCACCGGGTGAACGCGAACGACCAGTTCGACAACCGGCTGATCTTCGGCGACAACCTGCTGGCGCTGAAGGCGCTGGAGCACGAGTTCACGGGGAAGGTGAAGTGCGTGTTCATTGATCCGCCGTACAACACCGGGAGCGCCTTCCAGCACTACGACGATGGGGTTGAGCACTCGCTGTGGCTGACGCTGATGCGCGACAGGTTGGAAATTCTGCGGCGTCTCTTAACCGACGACGGTTCGATCTGGATCACACTGGACGACAACGAACACGCATACTGCAAAGTTCTCTGCGATGAGATCTTCGGCCGCGCAAACTTTGTTGCAAGCCTGGCTTGGCAAAAGAAGGTGAGTCCGGCAAATGACGCTAAGTGGTTTAGCGGTGATCATGACCACATGCTGGTATTTGCGCGGGACAAGACCCGTTGGCGCCCAAACCGTCTTCCCCGGACGAGCGCTCAAGAGCGGTACTATACCAACCCCGACAACGATCCGCGCGGTGCATGGAATTCTGCAGCGTATACTTGCGCTAAGACTGCGGAGGAGCGACCCAACCTCTACTACGCCATTACTAATCCAAACACTGGAGAGGCAATCTGGCCAAGGCGCACTCGCGTTTGGGCCTATGACGCTCAGACTCATGAGCAAAATGTTCAGAACAATCTTCTATACTGGGGAAGGGACGGGCAGTCGCGCAGCCCTCGGATAAAAAAGTTCTTGTCTTCCGGGCGCAACGTCGTCCCAAGAAGTGTCTGGGGATACGATGAGGCTGGGCATACTCAAGAAGCGCGAATGGAGATGCTGGCACTAGATCCCGCTAATCCATTCTCTACCGCTAAGCCTGAAAGACTTCTACAAAAAGTAGTCCTCACCGCTACTCAACCCGGAGACCTGATCATCGATTCGTTCGCAGGTTCCGGCACCACTGGCGCGGTCGCGCACAAGACGGGGCGCCGCTGGATCATGATCGAGCTCGGAGAGCACGCCAACACCCACATCATTCCGCGTCTTCGGAAGGTCATTGACGGCGACGACTCGGGCGGTGTCACCGAAGCAACCGGCTGGAGGGGCGGCGGCGGGTTCCGCTACTATCGCCTCGCGCCGTCCCTCCTGGAGAAGGACCGCTGGGGCAACCTCGTCATCAATCGCGAGTACAACGCCGCGATGCTCGCCGAGGCGCTCTGCAAGCTCGAGGGGTTCACGTACGCGCCGAGCGAGACGGTCTACTGGCAGCAGGGACGCTCCACCGAGCGCGACTTCATGTACGTCACCACCGCCGCGCTCACCCACGACCAGCTCCAGCAGCTGAGCGACGAGGTCGGAACCGATCGTACCCTTCTTGTGCTGTGCACCGCCTTCCGCGCCCGGGCGGACGGGTTTCCCAACCTCACCGTGCGGAAGATTCCCGCCCACGTGCTCACGCGCTGCGAGTGGGGCAAGGACGACTACAGCCTGCGCGTCGAGAATCTTCCTGCCGCCCCCCCGCCGGCGGGCCAGCAAGAGATCTTCGCCGGAGAATCGTCTTGAGCACCTCCCCGCGTCCTGACGATCAGGGGCCGGAGGAGGAAGTACCGGGCACCGAGATCATCCTCTACCGGACCGACGACCAGCGGACCCGAGTGGAGGTGCGTCTGGACGGCGGCACCGTCTGGCTCACCCAGGCGCAGATGGCCGAGTTGTTCCAGACGACGCCCCAGAACATCACCCAGCACGTCAAGTCCATCTATCAGTCCGCGGAGCTCGAAGAGGAGCCAACGTGTAAGCTTTACTTACAAGTTCGAGACGAGGGTGAGAGGAGCGTCAGGCGGCGGCTGCGGCACTACAATCTCGAAGTCATTCTCGCGGTCGGATACCGTGTCGAATCGCCACGGGGAACCCAGTTCCGCCAATGGGCTACCGCTCGGCTCTCGGAGTACCTGACGAAGGGCTTCACGCTCGATGATGAGCGGCTCCGCAATCCTGCCTCCCCGGAGCTGCCGGATTACTTCGACGAACTGCTCGAGCGGATCCGGGACATCCGCGCGAGCGAGCGCCGGATGTACCTGCGGGTGCGCGACATCATCGCGCTCGCCGCGGATTACGAGCCCAGTACGGAGGAGACGCAGGTCGTCTTCCAGACCGTGCAGAATAAGCTGCACTACACCGTCACGGGAAAGACTGCGCCTGAGCTGATCGCCGAGCGCGCGGATCATACCCAACCCAACATGGGCCTCACAACCTGGAAGGGCGCCATGGTCCGGAAGGGAGACGTGACGGTTGCCAAGAACTACCTGCGCGAGGACGAGATCGGGGAGCTGAACCGCATCGTGTCCATGTTCCTCGACTTTGCCGAGGACCAGGCACGGCGCCGCAGGCAGCTCTTCCTCCGGGACTGGGCCGAGCGCCTGGATGACTTCCTGACGTTCAACGAGCGCCCGGTGCTCGATCACCTCGGCAGTACGAGTCGGGATGCGGCGGACCAGCGCGCACATGACGAGTACGAACGGTTCGCCGCGCGCCGCCGCACTCTTGCCGAGCAGGAAGCCGAAGAGGAGCACCTGCGCCAGATCGAGCGGGTGGTGGAGAAAATGCCGCGCGCGACGAAGAAGGGCTCGCGGGGGAAGGGGCGGTGAACCCGCACGTCAATGCGATCGCCGGCCGGCTGAGCCTCAGGGCGCCGCAGCGACGGTCGCTGGAGATCCTCGATCGCATCACGGAGATTGTCCCGCCCCGCAAGGACACCGATCTCGCCGCCGCGCTCGACGTCATCCGGTCGAAGTACCCGTCCGTCACGGACTTCGAGCGTGAATTCCCGTCGTTGTGCTTCGCACTGGCCACCGGCGTGGGCAAGACGCGGCTCATGGGCGCATTCATCAGCTACCTGCACCTGGCGCACGGGATAGGGAACTTCTTCGTGATGGCGCCCAACCTCACGATCTACCGGAAGCTGATCGCCGACTTCACGCCGAACACCCCGAAGTACGTCTTCCGCGGGATCGCGGAGTTCGCGAGCCACCCACCGGATGTCATCACCGGCGATGACTACGAGGGGAGGGCATCCACGCTCTTCGATCCCCTGGCGCGCTGCAAAGTGAACATCTTCAACATCTCGAAGATCAACACCGAGGTGCGTGGAGGCCGCTCGCCACGGATCAAGCGGCTGTCGGAATACATCGGCGAGAGCTACTTCGAGTATCTCGCGGCACTTCCGGACCTCGTCCTGCTCATGGACGAATCCCACCGCTATCGCGCCAGCGCCGGCGTGCGTGCCATCAACGAGCTGAAGCCCATCCTCGGTCTGGAGCTCACGGCCACGCCGTTCGTGGAAGCGCGCGGCGCGCCGGTGCGATTCCACAACGTGGTGTACGACTACCCGCTGGGGCTGGCGATCGCGGACGGCTTCGTGAAGGAGCCCGCCGTCGTCACCCGGCGCGATTTCAACGCGGCCGGAATCGCCGGCGATGCACTGGAACGGCTGAAGCTCGAGGACGGCATCCGGCTGCACGAGACGGTGAAGGCGGAGCTCGAGAGCTACGCGCGCAGCGCCGAGCGGGACGTCGTGAAGCCCTTCCTGCTCGTGATCGCCCGGGACACCACCCACGCATCCGAGCTGCTCGGCCTGGTCGAGTCGAACGACTTTTTCGACGGCCGGTACCGCGGCCGCGCCATTCAGGTGGATTCCAGCCGGACCGGCGCCGAAGAGGAGAAGATGATCGAGCGGCTCCTGCGGGTGGAGCACGCCGATGAGCCGACCGAGATCGTGATTCACGTCAACATGCTGAAGGAAGGCTGGGACGTGACCAACCTCTACACGATCATCCCCCTGCGCGCCGCGCATGCGCGTGTGCTCATCGAGCAGTCCATCGGCCGCGGGCTGCGGCTTCCCTACGGCGCGCTCACCGGCAACGCGCTGGTGGATCGCCTCAACATCGTGGCGCACGACAAATTCCAGGAGATCGTGGACGAGGCCAGCCGGCCCGAATCGCCGATCCAGCTTCGGACCGTGCTGCTGGACGGAGAGCGCGGGACGCGCGCGCCGGTGCCGGTGGTCGCGCGCCCGCTCATCGAGATGCAGCTCGGCGTGCCGATGCGTCAGACCACCAGCGCTCGCGACGCGGCTCCGGCACAGCCGGCCGCGTTCGAGACGCAGGAGGAGCAGAGGGTCGGCCGCACGGCGTACGCCGTCATCCAGCGGATGGCGGGGTCGCCCGGCCAGCTTCCGTCGTTGAGCGCTCTTGCCACCGCTGAAACGCGCGCCCTCGTGGCCGCAGAGGTACGCGAGGAGCTGCGCGCGGTCCAGACCGAGATCGCCGGGCTGGTTCCCGAGGTGAACGTGGAGGAGATCGTCGCGCGAGCCGCGGAGATCATTGCGCAACAGACCATTGACATTCCCCAGATCCTCGTGCTTCCGAAGGGGGACGCCAGGGTCGTGTTCGAGCGGTTCGACATCGAGACCGGTGCGCTGAGGTATGCGCCTGTCTCCGAGGAGCTGTGGATCCGGCACCTGCGCACCACCCACGCGGAAACGCTGACGGTTGGACAGGAGTCGGCGACGACGCCCAGCGCGGAAGACCTCATCGTGGCAGCGCTGGCGCAATACGATGACGTGTCATACGACGAGAACGCAGCGCTGCTCTACGACATCGCGTCGCAGGCCGAGCGCCACCTCCGGACCACGCTCAGCGAGGAACAGGCACGTCAGGTGGCACGGTTCTACCAGCGGGAGATCGCAAGGAACCTCCATGGACAGCTACAGGCGCACTCGCGCATCACCGCTGAGGGGGAGGAGGTAGTCGTATCACGCGGCGTAAGCCGCCTTCGTGAGCTGAACTTCACGGTGCCTCCCGATGCCACCGTGCTGCACTATGCCCAGCCTCCCGCCGAGCGGGCATCCATCCCGAAGCACCTCTTCGGGGGGTTCCAGCGCTGCCTGTATGCCGTACAGAAATTCGACTCGGATCCGGAGCGGCGCCTGGCAGTCGTGCTGGAGCGGGAATCCACGCGGTGGTTCCGGCCGGCGCGCGGTCAATTCCACATCGTGTACCGGTTCAACGGACAGGAGGCCGGCTACAATCCGGACTTCGTCGCGGAAACCGGGGCCGAGATCCTCATGATCGAGGTCAAGCGCGGCGGCGACGTGAATGACACGGAGGTAAGGGAAAAAAAGCGCGCCGCCGAGACCTGGTGCAGCCATGCATCGGACTGGGCGCGCGGTCACGATGGAAAACCGTGGCGGTACCTGCTCCTGCACGAGAACGCCATCGCGGACAACATGAGTCTCCCCGCACTCGTCGCCGCCGGCAGGTGACGCCCCGAGAAAGAACACTTTCTCGAGAGAAAGAGTGCGTTCGCGCCAGCATCACTGGAATGAGGCGTAGTACCGGAGCCCGCCCGTCGTGAGCCGCAGCCCGGCGCGCTGGAAGGCGGGCGCATAAGGGCTCGTCGCGGCGGCGGCGCCGTTGATCTGCTCCACGACAATGTCCCGGGCGCGATGAGCGCCAACATGCCGGATGAGGGCGCTCGCGCCAGCCGTGACGGTCTCATCGTCCAGCCCTTCCCGCACCATGACGCTCCGGCCCCGGTGATCCGACGTCATCAGGACGCGGCCACGGCGCGTCAGCAGCAACCGCCGCGCGCCGCGCGGACGCGCAAAGGCGTCGCCCGACGACGGCAGCCACCAGACGTTCGCGGGATCGCTGGCCGAAATCACCACGAGCGCGTCATCGCCGGAGCTCGCCGCCGAACGGAGCTCCTCGACTGCAGATGGCAACGCGAACTGCGCTCCGGCCAGCCCTTCGACGAAGTAGCCGCGGCGCACCTCGCCCCGCATCTCCAGGCGACGCAGCTCGCGGTACACCGCGCGCCAGGACACGGCCGGCCGCTCGCGCTTCCACCAGTCGCGCGCGACGACGCCATAGCGCTCCAGCCACTGCCGAGCGACGATCACGGCGGCGTCGGCTTCGTCGGCGGGGTCGAGGGGCGCGGAGGGACGCTCCAGCACGGACCAGCGGCCCGGCCATGGCGCGTCGCCACCGTCCCGATCCGGCCGCTTCCATTTCGGGAGGCGCCGCACGTTCACGCGCCGCTGCACCACAGGTCGCTGTCGGACAAAGTCAGACGGAAGCCAGCGCGCGGGATCGGGATCGTCGTCCCGCTTCGATGCGAACAGCGGACGCCATCGCGCCACCGCGTGCAGTGCCTCCGCCGAATCGTTGGTCACCAGCCCCGCCGCGACGAGCTCGCGCAACGCGTCACGCAACGCATGGCCGCCGAGGTTGCCGTGCTGCTGCAGCTCGAAGAAGAACGAGGCGCCGCGCGCGCGCAGCAGCTCCAGGATCCCGGCCGCGCGCTCACCGAGTGGTTGGCGCTCCGCGGCCGGCAGCCACGCCTTCTCCGTTCCCCGCCGCAGGAACCTGATGGACCGGAGCGCGCCCGGAGCGGTGTCCGCGGCGCGGTCTCCAGCCCAGAGCATCTCCCCGCTCGCGCCGAGCGATCCCTGCACGGCGGCGGGTTGTTCCATGCGCGAGGCGAGGTAGTCCGACTGCCACGCCAGCGCGGGTCGCGGTATGCCGTAGAGCTGGCGCACAGCGTCCATCCCGGACTGCGGATCCCTCGCTGCCCGTGAAGGCAGCTGCGGATTCCCCGCTTCGCTTGGAATGACGGGGGGAACGCTCGGGATGACATGCTGCCACCGCTGAAGGAAGTGCGCAAACGCCTCGAACGGAACGGCCGCGATCTCGCGACGGGCGGCGGCCAGCGCCCGGCGTCGCGCCTGCTCCACCACGCGACGCGAGCACCAGCGCAGCGCGCTCTCGTAGCCGGGCAGGGAGAACCGGCCGCGCACGAGCACCTTGCGCGCGGTCCAGTCGGCAAGGCGCTCCTCGATCCACCGCGCATCGAGATCGTAGCGCGCGCGGATCTCGCTCACCGTGACCGGGCCCGCGAGCGCGAGATAGCGCGCGAGGATCTCTCTCGCGGCCGCGGCCTTCGTGAGCGACGGTGAACGAAACGCGCGCGGGACAGCCTCCTCGAACGATGCCTCACGGCGATCCAGGCCCACCGCCACGCTCGCGAACGGCCCGAATGCGGCGCTGTACCGAGGCAGCGACTCCACGAGGACGTACCGCAGCTCCGTGCCTCCCTCCCGCGGCACCTCGACGCCCAGCGCGCGCTCCTCACGCAGCAACTCCTCGAGCGGCTCGCCGATCGCCGCATCGCTCACCCGCGCGCGCAGCTCCTCGAGCGTCAGGTCGCCCGCGCGATCGAGCAGCAGCACCAGCTCGTCCGCGGTGCGCGCGCGGCGGTGCGGATGCGTTCCGCGGCGCCGCTCCAGCACCTCGCGCAGCGCGGTCGCGAGGTTTCCCTCGAGCTCACCCGGCGCGTCCAGCAGGTCCTCGAGGAGCGCCGTGTCGAGTGACAGCATGGCGGCCGCTCGCTCGGCGCGCGGCGTGTCGTCGGCGTACATCCAGTCCATCACGAAGCCGAACTGGAGCGACGCCGCCATCGGGGATGGCGCGTCCAGGCTGACGCTCCGGATGGTGATGTGTCCCTCCCCAAGCTCGCGCAGCACCTGCCGCAGGGCGCCCAGGTCGAAGGCATCCTGGAGCACGTCGCGGTAGGTCTCCACGAGGATGGGGAACGACGGGAACTCGCGCACGGCCTCGAGCAGGTCCTGCGACTTGAGCCGCTGAAGCCACAGTGGCATGCGCCGCCGCGGATTGCCCCGGGGCAGCAGGAGCGCGCGCGCCGCGTTCATCCGGAATCGCGCGCCGAAGAGGGACGACCGCCCCACCTCGTCCGTGATGCGCTGCGTGGCCTCCTCGGCGGTGAGGCCGTGCAGGAGCTCCATCGGCGCGGCGCGGTCCATGTTGGAGAGCCGCAGCATGATGCCGTCGTCGGTGGTCTGCACCTGCACCTCGACGCCGAGCGCCTCCGAGTACCGCTGCGACAGCGCCATCCCCCACGGCGCGTTGACGCGCCCTCCGAATGGCGCGTGCAGCAGCACGCGCACGGCGCCGGTCTCGTCGCGGAACTGCTCGGCGACCAGTACCCGGTCATCGGGGACGACCCCGGTCGCCGCGCGCATCTCCGCCATGTACGTCGCCAGCGCGCTGATCGTCGCCTCGTCGGTCCTGTATGCCGCAGCGAGGTCGCGCAGTGCAGATCCCTCGCCGCGCTCGGGATGACCAGGTGCAGATCCCTCGCTGCGCTCGGGATGACCAGGTGCAGATCCCCCGCGGCCGGTCGGGATGACATCGATCGCCGCGAGTTCGCGGCGAAGCTCGCCGACGCGCGCCGAGAGGTGCATGGAGCGCGCGCCATACTCGCCGTGCCAGAAGGGCATGCGCGCGGGAGCGCCGGGCGCCGGGATCACGATCACGCGATCGTGCTCGATGGTCTGCACGCGCCAGGTGGAGGATCCGAGCTGGAACACGTCGCCGACGCGCGTCTCGTGCACGAACTCCTCGTCCAGCTCGCCGAGCCGGGTGCGGTCGGGGAGGTTCACCGTGTACAGGCCGCGGTCGGGGATGGTGCCCCCGTTCACGATGGCGACGAGCCGCGACGCGCGGGTCGCGCTCACGCGGTCGGTGGCGCGATCCCAGACGACGCGCGCGTCGAGCTCCGCCGACACGTCACTCGGATACTTGCCGGCGAGCATCGCGAGGGTCTCGTCGAAGGCGTCCCGCGACAGGCGGTGGTAGGGATACGCGCGTCGCACGAGCGCGAAGAGCGCTTCGCTCGTGAGGTCCTCGACCGCGGTGATTGCGACGAGCACCTGCGCCAGCACGTCGAGCGCGTTCTGCACCACGCGCGTCGGCTCCACGTCGCCCTCCGCCATGGCGCGCACGATGGCGAGCATCTCCATGCCGTCGTCGCGGAACGTCGGCACGAACAGCCCGCGACTCACCGCGGCCAGCGAGTGACCGGCGCGTCCCACGCGCTGGAGCCCCGACGCCACGCGCTTCGGCGACTGGAGCTGGAGCACCATGTCCACCGTGCCGATGTCGATGCCCAGCTCCAGTGCGCTGGTGCTCACGAGTGCCCGCACTTCGCCTGCCTTGAGCGCGCGCTCCAGCGTCAGGCGTCGCTCGCGCGAGAGCGAGCCATGGTATGGCAGCGCGACCTCTTCCTGAGCGAGCGCGTTCACGCGCGCCGCCATCTTCTCGGCCTGCGCCCGGTTGTTCACGAAGACGATGGTGGTGCGGTTGGCGCGGATGACCTCGAGGGCGAGCGGGGCCACGGCCGGCCAGATGCTGCCTCCCACGCGGCCGAGATCGGGCACCGCGGCCCGCACCGCGATCTCCGCTTTCCGCACGAGGCCACAATCCACGATGGTGACGGGCGAACAGCCTCCCAGGAATCGCGCGATCTCGTCGAGCGGCTTCTGGGTGGCGGACAGTCCGATGCGCTGCGGGGGGCGCTCGCACAGCTGCTCGAGGCGCTCGAGGGTGAGCGCGAGATGCGCGCCGCGCTTGGTGCCGGCGATCGCGTGGATCTCGTCCACGATCACCGCGCGCACGCCGCTGAACATGCCCCGGCCCCGCACGGTGGTGAGCATGATGTGCAGCGACTCGGGGGTCGTGATGAGGATGTGCGGCGCCTTGCGGAGCATGCGGGCGCGCTCCTTCGCCGGCGTGTCGCCCGTGCGCACCGCGATGCGGATCTCGGGGAATGACTCGCCCGCGCCGCTGAAACGCTCGCGCAAGGCGGCGAGCGGGCCCTCCAGGTTGCGCTGGATGTCGTTGTTGAGCGCCTTGAGCGGTGACACGTACAGCAGCTGCACCGAATTCCCGAGCGGCGCCTCGAGCCCGCGCTCGATCAGCGCGTTCAGCTCCCAGAGGAAGGCGGCGAAGGTCTTGCCCGTTCCCGTGGGGGCCAGGATGAGCGTGTGGTCACCACGCCCGATGACCGGCCACCCCTGCCGCTGCGGAGCGCTGGGTGCGCCGACCGCCTCGCGAAACCACTCGCGGACCCGCGGATGGAACCGCCGGAGCGGGTCGGCCAAGTGCTACAGGATGATCGGCTGGCTCGTGGTCACGCGCACGGTTGCGCCGGCCGGGAGACAGGCGTGGTGCTTCCGTGTGGCCGCGGCCGCCGCCGTGCCAGCCGCGGCGCCTGCCGCCGCGCCGATCACCGTGCTGCGCGTATCGCGCCCCATGACCTGCCCGATCACGGCGCCCGCGATGGCGCCGCCGATCACCTTCTTCTTGTCGGAGCCGCCGGCCTGTGCGGGTCCCTGCTCGAGCTCCGAGGTGATCGCGACGTCGCCCGCCACCGGACGCGGCTCGCCGTCGAGCACCACCGAGCGCACGCGCAGCTCCAGCCGCGCCGATTCGGGGCTGTCGCCCGGAATGACCGACGCCACCTCGAGCACCACCGGACTGCCCGCCGGGATCATGGCGCCATCCTCGCCGATCACGGGCGACGTCACCGTGGCGACGATCTTGTCGCCGGGCAGGCTGTTCGTGCACACCTGCGTCCGCGTGCTGACCCCGATGCTCGTACCCGCCATGAGCCCGCGGAAGCGCGAAGGAACCGCCGCCTGCTGCTCGACCTCCATGACCGGCGCCGGAGCGGGCGACTGCGACCGCAGCGTCGTCGTGTCCACGCGTGGCGACGCCGGGCGGGCAGGGGTGGTCGCGGTGCGCGTGGGCGCGCGCTGCGGCGTGGGAGCGGCAGCTGCCGGCGCGTCGAGCGGACCGTCGCTCAGCTGGGGCGTTGCAGGCGGCTGCGCGGTGGCGAGCTGGAGATCGCGCGCGAGCTCCTCATCCACCTGGGCTTTCCGGTCGGAGCAGCCGACCAGAACCAGGGTCAACATCGCGAGGCCGAGAGCCGAGGGCCGAGAGCGGAACGCCGAGTGCTGGAACATGCCGAATCCTACCCCCACGCTCAGTGCAGGGTCCCGGCGCCCTGCATGACGTGCCGGGGCGCGGCTGGCCAGAGCTCCGTCTGCGGCAGCTCACGCTCCAGGCGCTGGCGGATCCGCGCCGAGATCTCCTCGGTGGCGGTCGCCGGGTCCTTGAACAGGTCGTACTCGCGCACGTCGATGAACAGCACGGGGCAGTGACGGAACCCGGCGATCCACTTCGCATAGCGGGCGTGGAGCTGCTCCCAGTAGGCGCGGTCGGTGTCCTTCTCCTTGTTGCGGCCGCGCTCGGCGATGCGACCGAGGATGGTCTCGAGGGGAGCGTGCAGGTAGATCATGAGGCGGGGCGGCCTGGCAGCGGGCGCGTGCAGCAGCTCACCGTAGAGGCGGCGGTACAGCTGCCATTCCTCTCCCGAGAGCAGCCCCTGCTCGTGCAGCCCCGAGGCAAAGACCTCCGCGTCCTCGTACCAGGTGCGATCCAGCACCCAGCTTCCCCCGAGTCCACGCATTCGCCGCATGCTCGCGAACCGGGTGGCGAGGAAGTGCAGCTGGAGGTGGAGCGCATACTGCTTCATCCCCTCGGGCCCCGAGCCATAGAAGGGCTCGAGCCAGGGGTTCTCCAGGTCCACGCTCTCGAGCGCGAGCTGGAGCCCGAACCGCGACGCGACCGCGCGCGCCAGCGTCGACTTCCCGGAACCCACCATGCCGGCAATGCCGAGCAGCATGGAGGAAGATTAGTTGATGGTCAGCGCGTCGGTAACGGGGTCGTACGACGTCGCGAGCCGCACCAGCGGCTGCCGCGCGGGACCGGCCACGACGTTGCCGCTGCTGTCGAAGCGCGAACCGTGGCAGGGGCAGTCGAAGCGCTGCGCGTTGGTGATGGTGGTGAGGCAGCCCTGATGCGTGCACAGCATGTAGAACGCGTCGAAGGCGTTCGCTCCGATGCGCTTGGCGGCGAATGTCTCGCCGACCTTCACGAGCGCGCCGGCCGCCGCGAGGGCGGGAAAATCGGCCACGGTAATGGTGAGTGAGCCCGCGGGCGCGCCGATTCCTCCGCTCACGATCCCATCGCCGCACGCCGAGACCACCGCCAGCGCCGCAAGCCCGCTGGCCCGCGCGATGAAATCGCGGCGACCTACACAGTCCTCGCAGCTCACTTCTCCACCTGGATGACTGCGGCCGCCCACTGCGCGGCCTCCCTGTCCTCGCGGTAGAGGGCGTCGAGGTTGACCATCACCCGCTCGCCGTCGCGACGGAGCGCGAACCGGTCGAGCCCGCGCGTCGCGCGTCCCTCGATGAACGTGCCGTCGGTGCGATAGCGCGACTTGTGCTTGGGACACTGGAACCGGCGCGCGCCCTGCTCCCAGCGGATGGCGGTGTTCTGGTGCGGGCAGGCCAGCGAGAAGGCCCAGACGCGATTGTCGAACCGCGCGATGATCACGGATTCGTCCCTGTCTATCGCGACGCCATCGGCGCCCGGGAAGGGGTAGGCCTTGTCGGCGCCCGCGTCGACGCCGGTGACGAACTGCAGATTCCTCACTGCGTTCGGAATGACAGGGATGGCGGTGCCCGGAAGCAAGGGGAACGCGACCATCAGCGCCCGCGTCACCGTGTCGCGGAGGAAGTCGCGTCGCGCGACGGCCTCACCCAGTGTGCACCCGCCGCAATCGGCGCCGTCCCGTTCGTCAGGCTGCATTGACCAGCGCCACTCCCGCGAAGGCGATCGCGAACCAGAGGAAGATGCTGACGGATGCGCTGAGGCGCAGCGCCCGCCAGCCGGCGTCGTCCGCCGCGTTCGGCGTCTCGCCGATCCGCGACTCGACGCGCGTCATGCGAAACCCGTTCGCCAGCAGTGCCACGATCAACCCCAGCTTCAGCCAGAAGATCCATGCGACGAAGTACGTCTCGACGTCGGCGCCGAACAGCAGCACCCCCGTGACGAGCGAGAGCGTGAGCCCCACGAGCACGAGCCGGTGCGCGGCGCGCAGCTCCTCCAGCTGGCGCCACCGCATTTCACTGGAGCCCCGCGCCGCGCGGAGCGTCGCGCGGTCGAGGGTGACCGCGAGGCCCCCCGCGAACACCAGCGCCGCGATGTGCCCGAACACCACGAGGATCTGCAGCAGCGCCGAGTCGCCGTAGAGCTGCGACCAGGGCACGGCGAGCGTCACGAGGATGGCGGGCGCGGACATGGGTGGGCGAGGAGCTAATCGTTGAAGAACTTCATGAACGCGGCGCTCGTGACCGTGATCCCGATGGACGTCAGCGCCACCGTGCGGTGGAGACGACGCTTGTCCGGGTCGGTTTCGGCCTGCTCGGAGAGCACCGCGCCCGCGTACGTGAAGCCGGCGGACGCCGCGAGCATGGACAGCCCGTGCAGGGTGCGCCGGCCCCGCCCCTCGGCGACGCCGCGCGAGTCGAGCCAGTTCCAGGTGCCGGTGACGACGTTCACGGCGAACACGCCCGCGATCGCGGCCGCGCCGACGCGATGCCCCTGGCGCGCCCATGCGGGCGCTGCCGCGCCCTTGTCCCAGATCTGCGTGCCGGCGGCGTACTGGAAGGCGAAGAGCGGCAGCGTCGCGTACGCGAGCCGCCGGTGCAGGGTGAGGC
>Ga0307505_10002194_pt1 | contig 13948 bp, 16 predicted proteins | sample 23_S_MG_FD_202183 | JGI IMG/M metagenome (GOLD analysis project Ga0307505, IMG submission 202183) | Soil microbial communities from Populus trichocarpa stands in riparian zone in the Pacific Northwest, United States - 23_S | ecosystem: Environmental > Terrestrial > Soil > Riparian zone > Trees...
CCCGCTGACGAGTGCTGCGGTCTCCTGGCACCGGCAATATTGCGACGAGATGACCTTCGCAAGCTTCACACCGCGTGCGCGCAGCAGGCGGCCGACATCGCGCGCCTCGTCGCGGCCTTTGTCCCCCAGATTGCGTTGCGTCGCGCAGTCAGCCGGATCGACCTGTTCATCGTCGCGGCCGACGGTCGAGCCGTGCCGCATCAGAAGGACATGCCCGCCGGCCGAGAGCGCCCGCAGCGCTTCCTCGCGGTGGTCATGCTCCGGGACTACTGTACGGGCAAAACCGATGCCGCCGAGCGCGATCGACGACAGCACGAAAAGCAGGATCGACCAGATGCGCGAGAGTTGCGCGGCGACGATGCCGAGGCTGACGGCGAGGAGCGTCGCCCAGTGCAGTTCGTGGAGAACCCACGAAAAGAAGTTGTAGCGTTCGACGACGACCGCTTCGAGCGCCTCGATGATGAAGAACATCAGGCCGATGAAGGCCAGCGTGACGGCCTCGCGCCGCACCGCGAGCCTGAAGCTGAAGGGTACCTCCGGCGTTTTCCACTGTGAGAACTTGGCGACGAACGCCGGCGTGCGCTCGGCCCAGGCGCGGAACACATCGCCATGCGTCTCGAGCAACAGCTTCTCGCGCGAGAGCGTCAGCCGCTCGTAATAGAGAAAGGCGACGACTGCGAAGAGCGCCGCGAAGACCGCGCTTTTGAACAGCAGGATGCCGGACAAGAGGATCAGGAAATTCGCGATATAGGCCGGATGCCGGACGACGGAATAGAACCCGGTTACATCAAGCCGCGCCGCCGAAGCCTTGCTCTCGATGTCCGCGCCTTGCCCATAGCCCGCGATGGCCGCGCGGATGGCGAGTCCGGCAAAAGCGATCGACAGGCAGAAGAAATCCCAAAGTTCTTCGCCCCACGGACCGAAGGACTGGGTCATCCAGCCGGAATTCAGGAAGGCGATAAGCGCAAACGGGGCGAGCAGCGCGCCGAGCAGGATGCGCCATTGCCGGGGAGATGCGCCTTGGCGTTCGAGCGATTTCTGAAACATCGGGAGGCCGGCAGGGACGGGGGAATTAACGGTGAGCCGGACTATATGGCCGGATTTTGACAACGCCATTACGGCCGGTGGGGGCCGCTATTCGAGCGGACATGCCACAACCGTAGTGATGGGAAGCCGCCGCACCCCGCACGTCAATACGGTATGCTTTGGCGCAAATTCGCATTGGCGAAGATTCGAGAATGAGCGCCTTACCGGCCCTGCACCATGGCGAACGCCCTTTTCTCGGCGTCGCAAAGTCCGTCACCGGCCGCGTTTGGCGCGACCGGCTGGACGCGCGCATGAGCGCGACCGCGCTTGCGATCGGTCAGCGCCACGGACTGCCGGAGCTCCTGTGCCGGGTGCTCGCCGCGCGTGGCGTGGAATTGGATGCCGTCGATGGCTTTCTCGATCCCACCGTGAAGCGGCTGATGCAGGACCCGTACACGCTCACCGACATGGAGGCGGCGGCGAAACGCCTCGCCGATGCCTGCGAGCGCGGCGAGCCGGTTGCGATCATCGGCGACTACGACGTGGACGGTGCGACTTCGACCGCGCTCATGGTGCGCATCCTGCGCGCGGCGGGGCTCGACCCGTTCTTCCACATTCCCGACCGGCAGTTCGAAGGCTACGGGCCGAACGTCGATGCCGTACGCAATATCGCGGCGCGCGGCGCAAAGCTCCTGATCACGCTCGATTGCGGAACGACAAGCGCGGAGGCGCTCACGGAGGCGAAGAAGCTCGGCCTCGATACGCTTGTCTTCGACCATCATCAGGCGGGACTTCACCTGCCGCCCGCGACCGCACTCGTCAATCCGAACCGCGAGGACGATCTTTCTCAACTCGGGCATCTTGCGGCGGTCGGCGTCACCTTCATGGCGGCGGTCGCGCTCGTTCGCGAATTGCGCCGGCGGAATTTCTGGAACGACGCTCGGCCTGAGCCGGACTTGTTGCGGATGCTCGATCTCGTGGCGCTCGGCACCGTCGCCGACGTCGTGCCGCTGAAGGGGCTGAACCGCGCCTTTGTCGGCAAGGGTCTCATCGCGATGCGGGCGCGCGAAAATCTGGGCCTGCGCGCGCTCAAGGATGTGAGCCGCATGAGCGGTCCGCCGACACCGTTCCATCTCGGCTTCCTGCTCGGCCCGCGCATCAATGCCGGCGGGCGTATCGGAGACGCGACGCTCGGCACGAAATTGCTGGTGACGGACGACCCGGCGGAGGCGAACGCCATCGCCGCGCGCCTCAACCAGTTGAACGAGGAGCGACGCAACATCGAGAAGGACACGCTCGAAGCGGCCGAAGCCGAGGCGTTCGCCTCGCTTGGCCTTGAGGAGAAGGGCGCGATCGTCATGGCATCCGGCGACGGCTGGCATCCGGGCGTCGTCGGGCTTGTGGCCGCGCGCCTGAAGGAACGCTTTCAGCGTCCCGCGCTTGCGATTGCCTTTCTCGGTCAGACCGGCACCGGCTCGGGCCGTTCGATCCCCGGCGTCGATCTCGGCCGCGCAGTGCGTCTGGCGGTGGAGCAGGGTCTGCTGGAAAAGGGCGGCGGTCACGCCATGGCGGCGGGCCTCACCGTCTCGCGCAGCCGGCTCGGCGACTTACGCGGGTTCCTCGAAGAGCACCTGCGTGATGCGGTTGAGGTCGCGCGCGCGGCGGATCATCTGGCGCTCGACGGCGCGCTGACGGCGGCGGCGGCGAACGCCGAACTTTGCACGACGATTGAACGCGCCGGGCCTTTCGGTTCCGGAAATCCCGAACCCGTCTTCGCGCTGGCGGCGCATCACATCGCTTATGCCGACGTGGTCGGTAGCGCGCATATCCGGCTCAGGCTGCGCGCGGGCGACGGCAGCCAGATCGGGGCCATCGCGTTCCGTGCCATGGGCCGCCCGCTCGGCGACGCGCTCCTGTCGGCCCGGGGCCAGACGATGCATGTCGCGGGGACGCTCACCCGCGATTCCTGGCAGGGCGTGGAGCGGATCGAACTGCGCGTGGTGGACGCGGCGCACGCCGACCCGCTGGCGGCGCGCTGACCCGAGGTTATGAAGAGGGGTGTGCGACTGGAGAGGAGTGTTTTGTCGGTTCGGTCACGTCGTCGGCATCAGTGTCGGCATTGTTTGCGGCCCTTCGACGTGCATGTGAGCGCTGAAGTTTTCGGATCAGGTTCTGCGCATTTTTAGCTTCATCGCCATCGACGAGTTCTCGTTTAATGACCTCGTTGAATAGCGCGGCATACAGAACGTCTGCATCGACATTGAGTCCAGACAGACGACGCAACTCACGTCGCAGTTGATTTAGCATGGTATCGCTTATCAGGACGGAGGCGACAGCATACTTGCTTGTGATTTGTTTCTGCTGAAGCAACTCCGCCATTGAGCCTTTCGAGAATCCCTCTCGGCTTAGATTCCCAAAACATTCAATGAGATCATCGTTCTGACGGGTGTCCGATAGAATGTCGACCTCGCATACAATGCTTTTATCAATCGGCTTTTCGAAATGGATTTTGTACACGCGCCAAACCGCGCCGTTTGTCAGTACAACCCATTCGATTCCGTGATTGGCTCCGTAGTCAATGGCCTGCTTCACATGAGTGTCACGTAGTTCGCTATTGATTGCCTTCGCCTCAATTAGAAAGCGAATATCGTTGTCCACTCGGACGGCGAGGTCGACAAAAGTTCCTCTAATCGCAAATTCCGTCGTTATGTGCTGATACTTATTGTAGCCGAGCGCATCGGAGAGAAAGTCGGCAATGATAACAACGGTGTCTGACTCGCTGATGTCACGCTGTCTGGCGCCCGCAAGAACAGATTTGTAGCGCTTAAGCTCACCTAGGATACGTGAAGCAACGCGTTGTGAGACTGGCATCCTGCTCCCCTCGCTTAGTTTCGAGTCGATCTTCTCGCAACTCAGGATTGCCAGCAACCCTTGGTGGGTTATATGGAATGCTGCAACACACAAATCGCACAGCCTGAGAAGGCTGCACCGTCCGGTGCCGTCAGCGCTGCGGCCAGACGATGCATGTCGCGGGGACGCTCACCCGCGATTCCTGGCAGGGTGTGGAGGGATCGAACTGCGCGTGCTCGACGCGGCGCACGCCGACCCGCTGGCGGCGCGGTAGCGTCCCATCTGTCAGATTGAAATAGCTTACGAATTTGCCCGGGAACTTATTCCCGGTCGCCGATTTAATGCTTTGGCCGAGGTCCGTCCGGGACGAGTCGGCATTTGTGGTTCCCAGCCGCATCAAGAAGGCGGCGTGCTAGCGTCGGCCTCACGGGGGAATGTAGTTCATGAACGAAATGCCTGCGTCGAGCCAAGCGACAAGCCTTGCGCAACTGCTCGACGCGCTTCCCTTGGCCATTTACATGACCAATGCCGAGGGCACGCTGACTTACTTCAACCGGGCTGCTGCGGATCTCGCGGGCCGTGAGCCCGTAGTCGGCATCGACCGATGGTGCATCAGCCATAAGCTCTATTCTGCGGATGGCGCGCCGCTCGATCATTCGGAATGTCCGATGGCGATGACATTGCGCGACAAGCGGCCGGTTCGAGGCATCGAATTGATTGCCGAACGTCCCGACGGAGTGCGCATTCCGCTTCTGCCGTTTCCGACCCCCATCACCAACGCGGCGGGAGATTTCGTCGGTGCGGTGAACGTGCTGATGGACATTTCCGAACTGAAGAAAACGCAGGTATCGCTGGTCCGCCGCGCCCAAATTCAGGAGGCGATGTACCGCTACACCGACCGGTTGTTCCGTTCGGTGACGGTCGCGGATGCCTATGAGGCGGCGCTGGACGCCATTGCCGAAGCGCTCGGCTGCAAACGTGCGGCGGTTCTGGTATTCGACGACGCCGGCGTTGCGCGGTTCGTGGCGAGGCGGGGCCTGTCCGACCGCTATTGCAATGCCGTGGAGGGACACTCTCCCTGGAAATCGGGTGAGCGGGACCCGGCGCCGATCTTCGTGGAAGACATCGATGCCACAAACGAGCCGGCCGAACTAAAAGCGACGATTAAAGCCGAAAACATCCGTGGCCTTGGCTTCGTGCCGCTGGTCGGCGCGAGCGGCGCCATCGGCAAGTTCATGACGTATTATGAAGAGCCGCACGTCTTCACAAAGGACGAGGCGGAGCTTTCAATCGTCATCGCCCGGCAACTCGGATTCAGCCTGGATCGCTGGCAGTCGGAGCGAGACCGGCAAGCCGCGGACGATCTGCGTGCCCGCATGGCTTCGATCGTCGAGTCGTCCGACGATGCGATCATCAGCAAGGATCTGAACGGGCGTATCGTGAGCTGGAACAAGGGTGCGGAGCGCCTGTTCGGCTATCTCGCCGAGGAGGCAATCGGCAAGCCGATTACCATGCTGATCCCGGAAGGCCATCTCGACGAGGAAACGCACATCCTGAGCCGCATCCGCCGCGGCGAGCGCATCCAGCACTATGAGACCGTGCGCCAGCGCAAGGACGGCAGCCTGATCGACATTTCACTGACCGTATCGCCGATCGAGAACTCTCAGGGGCAGGTGATCGGCGCATCAAAAATCGCCCGCGACATCGGCGACCGGCGCCGCGCCGACGAGCACAAGACGCTGCTCATTCATGAACTCAATCACCGGGTGAAGAACACGCTGGCCACGGTGCAATCGCTCGCCATGCAAAGCCTCCGCGACGGCCAGACCGGCGGCCGCGAGGATTTCGAAGGGCGGCTGATCGCGCTTTCCCGCGCCCACGATATCCTCACCGACGAAAATTGGCAGGGCGCGTGGCTGCAAGACGTTGCGCGGCAGGCGATGGCGCCGTTCGGCGCGAGCGAGAGCCGCATTCGCTTGCAGGGTCCGGCCGTGCGCCTGACTCCGAAGCAGTCGCTCGCGATCTCCATGGCGTTGCATGAATTGGCGACCAACGCCGCCAAATATGGGGCGCTCTCCACCGAGGCCGGCAGGGTCGGCATTGTTTGGACGGTCGATCACGAGCCCGCGTTATTGCAACTGACCTGGACGGAAGAAGGCGGGCCGGCGGTGAAACAGCCGAAGAAGCAAGGTTTCGGATCGCGCCTGATCTCCCGCAGTCTGGCGAACGAATTGTCCGGTGCGGCCGAGTTGGAATTCCGGCCGGGCGGGATCGTCTGCTCGATCAGCACGCCGATCGGCTGGGGCGCCGTCGGCATGACCGCGTTCCTGCCGCTGCGGCCGGTCGCACAAGACCTCTAGCAGGAACTATTTCGGCGCAGCGCCGTTGTTGCCGTTGAGCAGCCCGGACGGGGCCGCGATCCATCCGATATCAACAATGCTCCGCTGTCAGGCGGGAGGAAAGGACTTCTCATGTTCAAAGCCATTCTGGCCGCTTCGGCCATCGCACTGGCGACTGTCGCCACCGCCTCGGCGGCGCCGCTGTCGCCGGCGACTGCGGCGATCAACGCCGACGGCCAGTCACTCGTGATCGACGTGCGCGATCGCGACCGTGATCGCCATCGTCACCGCTCGCAGCGTCATAACAATCGCCAGCACCATGCGCACGGCAGCGATCGTTATCGCGGCTGGCACCGCTACTCGTCCCGCCCGTATAACTGGCAGACGCGCGGCTGCATCGCAGCCGGCCCGGTCTGGATCTGCCCGTAAGCGGTCCGGACAAATCGAGAAAAAGACGGCGGATGCGATGATCGCATCCGCCGTTTTACGCCGTGGACCGATCCGCTACGATGGCGGTGCGGGGCGCGGGCAACGAGGAGGCAGTCATGGAAGACGCTCAAGTTGGTTGGATCGCGGCTATCATCATCGGCGGACTCGCAGGCTGGTTCGCCAGCATGTTCATGAAGAGCGACACCGGAATCTTTATGAACATCCTGCTCGGCATCATCGGCGCCGCGGTAGCGAGCTTTCTGTTCGGATTGCTCGGGGTCGGCTTCGGCGGATGGATCGGGTATCTGATCGCCGGCTTTGTCGGCGCCTGCATCCTGATCTGGGGTGCGCGGGCCGTGCGCGGCACGGCATAAAATATTCAAGCACTGCAATGAAAAGCGCGCGCGGGTCGTCCGCGCGCGCTTCCTTTTAAGCGGTCAGAGTTCCCGGCCGAGCTTCCGGTCGAGCGAGTAGGGTCCGCCGCCTCGCATCAGGATCGCGAGATTGATGATCCCCCAGAACAGCGGGTACTCCCAGCCGCCTCCCGGCCGGCTCCAGGCGTAGCCGTTCGCGTATTGCGCATAGATGATGATGACGATGAACTCGATGACGAGCAGGAGCGCGATCGGCCGGGTGAACAGGCCGAGCATGAGCAGGATCGCGCCCGCGGTCTCGAGGAAGATCACGATATAGGCGAACAACAGCGACGGTTCGATGCCGCGTTTCGCGAGGCTGTTCGCCGCGAAGGCCTGCACGCCAACCGTCATCAATTTTGGCCAGCCGTGGGTGAGCAGGATCGCGCCCGCTGTGATGCGGATCAGCGGCCACGACAACACGGCAGTCTTTTCGTAGATCGCCGACAGGCTTGGCACATAGAGCGCGGGCTCCGCGCCCGTATCTCGGTACGTCATTGGTTTCCCCCTTATTGATCGGTGGCGGCATACTAAAGTCGAATGCGCGTCTATGTCCGCCGCTGAACTCGCAGCCTGCTCAAAAAAGCTTGAGGGGAAGAAATGGGGGGGGGGGCGGTGTTGGCGAGGTCGCTGGCGCTCCCTAGCGGAATCGAACCGCTCTCTCCACCGTGAAAGGGTGGCGTCCTAACCGATAGACGAAGGGAGCAAAGCGCGGGTTCATATAAAGCGATTTGCCGGGGGCGGCAAGAAAGCCGATCCTGAAAATAACCGCAGAATCCAAGCTTATCCGGCCTCGGCAACGACCTTTGCCGCCGCTTGTCGGCCTCAACCGCAGGTATAAGATCGCGGCCTCAATCCTTGGGGGAGGCCAGTACCATGCGTATGCGTTCCGTATCGAAGGCGCTCCTGGCAGCAGGCGCCTGCGCCCTCGTCATCGCGCTCGCGCCGGGAATGTCGGAAGCCCAGACCAAGTCGAAAGCCAAGGCCAAGATCACCGTCCCGGAGAATGGCTGCTTGATCGCCGGGGCCGCGCTCAATCACGGTGAGACCTGCGCCGCGCCCTGCAGCGCCGAACAGTGGTGCCCGGTGAACTGGTGCGTGATGGGCAAGCTCGAGCAGACCATCTTCTCCTGCTACGAGCCGAGCGGTCTCTGCCAGCCGAAGTGCTGAGCCGTATCGTCGCCTCATGGTTCGCTCCTCACCATGAGGCGGAAGCGAAACGCGCTCACCACTTCCCGATATTCGGCGCCGACTTCCACGGTTCCTGCGGAGGCCGCGCCTCGCCCTTTTGCAGCAGCTCGACCGACTGATTGTCGGGCGAGCGGATGAACGCCATGTTGCCGTCGCGCGGCGGACGATTGATCGTGATGCCCGCCTTCTGCAAACGCGCGCAGGTCTCGTAGATGTCGTCCACCTCGAAGGCGAGGTGGCCGTAGGCGCGGGACTCGCCGAGGTCTTCCGGGTCCCAGTTGTAGGTGAGCTCGAGCAGCGGCGCCGCGCGGCCGGCCTGCTTGCTCTCTTCCACGAGCCCGTCGTCCTCGGGCGCGGCGAGGAAGACGAGCGTGAAACGCGCCTGGTCGTTCACGATGCGCCGCACTTCCTTCATGCCGAGCTTGTTGCAGTAGAAGTCGAGCGACTGGTCGAGATTGCTGACCCGCAGCATGGTATGCAGATATCGCATTGAAACCTCATTCGATCCCGGCTTTGTTTCCTTCTAGCGGACAACCCCGCTCGTGGGAAAGGAACGCATGTCAGACGAAAACGCCCGGCGCTTTATCGGTACCTGGAAGCTGATTTCGGCGGTGCGCGAAGAGCACCCCTCGGGCGTGAAGGTGGACCAGTTCGGCGCTAGTCCCGTCGGCTTTCTGAATTACGGCGCGGACGGACGCATGCTCGCCTTGCTCGTGCGCGGCGATCGTAAACGGCCGGTGAGCGTCCCCGTATCCAATGAGGAAGCGGCCGGCCTGTTCCGCGGGCTCGTAAGCTATGGCGGGCGCTACGAAGTGAAGGGGGACGAGGTGTTTCACTATGTCGACATCTCCGCGAACGAAATCTGGACCGGCAGCGAGCAGCAGCGGTTCTTCCGCTTCGAGGGCGACCGGCTTAGGCTGTCGACGCCGGTCAACCCCGACCCCATTGACGGAAAAATCAGCGTTCGCAGCATGTTGTGGGAGAAGGTGAAATGAGTTGGCGAGCAACCGGACTCAAAATCTGAAGATCCAGCGATGCTCGCCTTGAACCGCAACGCAGCAATCGAACGTCTGAGCGAATTGCTCGCCCAGTCGAGCCGTGGGGTCGCGTTCACGGGCGCAGGCATTTCGACCGAGTGCGGCATCCCGGATTTCCGCTCGCCCGGCGGTCTCTGGACCAGGAACCAGCCCATCCAGTTCAATGATTTCATCGCGAGTCAGGCTGCGCGCGACGAAGCCTGGCGGCGCAAATTCGCGATGGAAGACAAGTTTCAGGCGGCGAAACCGGGCCGCGGCCATCGCGCGCTCGCCTCGCTCGTGGCGCGCGGGAAACTCGCCGCGGTGATTACGCAGAACATCGACAACCTGCATCAGTTGTCCGGGATTCCGGTGCCCAAGGTGATCGAACTGCATGGCAATGGCAGCTACGCGACCTGCCTCGATTGCCATGCCCGCTACGAACTCGATTGGGTGCGCGCTCGTTTCGAGGAGTCGGGCGGTGCCGCACCGCATTGCACTGCATGTAGTGGTCCCGTGAAATCGGCCACCATTTCCTTTGGGCAGTCCATGCCCGAGGAACCCATGCGTCGGGCCGAGGAAGAGACGCTCGCTGCCGATCTGTTCCTCGCCATCGGTTCTTCGCTGGTGGTTTGGCCGGCGGCGGGCTTTCCGGTACGGGCAAAACGCAACGGCGCGCGGCTTGTCATCCTCAATCGCGAGCCGACCGAACTCGACGACATGGCCGACCTCGTCGTGCGCGACGATATCGGCGACGTGCTGGAGCCTTTCATCGCCTGATGCGTTCAGCCCTTGCGTGGAGCTTATCCACGCTTGTCCACTGTCTGTCTCAATTTGAGCCAAATTCAACTAGGCGGCATCGGCAGCGGTGATATTCTGATCTCGACGATTCGGCGCCCGGTCGGCGGGCGCCCCAAGAACAGCGACGTCAGAAGCGTCCTTTGGGCGAGCAAGATGGTGTCGGACCGGCTGGGACCTAAGCTCGCGTTTGGCGATGCTGAGGCAAGACTGGAAGACCTCGGAGATGAGGCCCCTGTAGGGCTCGTCGAAGTGACGGGCTTTATCAAGTGGTTCGACGTCTCCAAAGGCTACGGTTTCATCATTCCCGATAACGGCATGGCGGACGTGCTCCTGCACGTCACCTGCCTCCGCCGCGACGGCTACCAGACCGCCTACGAAGGCGCGCGTGTCGTTTGCGAGGCGGTCGAACGGCCGAAGGGCTATCAAGCCTTCCGCATTCTCTCCATGGACGAGTCGACCGCCGTGCATCCTTCGCAGATGCCGCCGGCGCGCACGCATGTTGCGGTGACGCCGACGAGCGGTCTCGAGCGCGCCTGGGTGAAGTGGTTCAACCGGCTGCGTGGCTTCGGCTTCCTCACGCGCGGCGAGGGCACACCTGACATTTTCGTGCACATGGAAACGCTGCGCCGCTACGGCCTCACCGAGCTGCGCCCCGGCCAGTTCGTGCTCGTGCGCTATGGTCCCGGCCCGAAGGGCTTGATGGCCGCCGAAATCCGCCCCGACAACGGCGGAAACAGTCCTTCCTCGCACTGAACCTGCTCGCGGCCATGCCGCGCTGAGTTCCATTGGAACTTTGCCGAGTATATCCGTCGCACTTTCGTATTCTTGACGGCTCGGCGGTAAAACGTTCCCCTGTAGTCGGCTCGGAATCGCGCCGCGAGCCGGGGGCGGGGGTAGGCGCGGGGACATCGCGCACTGTTGCAACGATCTTTGCGGAATTGGCGCAAGGCGTTGGCCTTGTGTGTCGCCTTGACCGGCGCGGGGGCGATTGTGTGCCCGGCGCAGGCGGAGCCGCCGTTCCTGTTGCTCAAGCTCGACGGCGCGTTCGTAAAGTGGGGCGAACCGGTGCTCGGCACCGGCGCCAAGGTGCGTTACGCGTTGCTCGCCGATCGCCGCGAATTCGCCGGCGCGCGCAACTGCGCTGACATGAGCCCGCTCGAACCGACGTTACATCGTGCGGGCATTGCGGCGGATCAACTGCGTGCGGAAACGGCTGCGGCATTCTCCATGTGGGAGCGGGCGGCGAATATCCGGTTTGAAGCCGTCGCCGATCCGGCACAGGCCGACATTTTGATCGGTGCGCAGACCATGCCGGCGGGCCGCGCGTTTGCGAATGTCGATTATCGCAAGGATGGGCAGGGCGAGACGCGCCGCATCGACAAGGCGCTCATCTGCCTCAATCCGAAGCAGCCGTGGAAGGTTGGGTTCGGCGGCAACGCGAATGCCTACGACCTGCGCTACACGATCGCGCACGAGATCGGCCATGCCATCGGCCTCAATCATCCCGGCCCGAGCGGACAGTTGATGGGCTTCAAATATGCCGAGTCCTTTCGCGGCTTGCAGGCCGGCGATCTCGGCGGCGTCGTTGCACTCTACGGCAGCCGCGACGGCACGGCGGCGGCAAACGTCCCCGCCGCCCGTACCGCCCAGCCCACCGGCATGGGGCTGCGCTAGCGACCGGATGCGCTAGACTGCGCCCATGAGAATCTTCCGCAGCCTCACTGTCTTTGTCTTCGCGCTCGTCGTCTTTGCAGCGCCTGCTTTCGCGCAAAATCTTGAGCGCGTCGAGATCGTCACCAAAAGCGGCGTGCATGTCTTTGACGTTGAGATGGCGGTGACGCAGGAGCAACGTTCGACCGGCCTCATGCATCGCAAGGAACTCGCGCCCGGACGCGGCATGCTGTTCGACTTCGAAGGCGAAGGGCCGATCGCCATGTGGATGAAGAACACCTATGTGTCGCTCGACATGATCTTCATTCGTGCCGACGGCCGCATCGCGCGCATCGCCGAAAACACCACGCCGCTATCGGAGCAGACGATCCAATCCGGCGCGCCGGTGAAGGCCGTACTCGAAGTGGTGGCGGGCACCGCCCGGCGGCTCGGGATCGCGCCGGGCGATCGCGTCGCGCATCGGATTTTCAAGAAGCGGTGACGGTACGCGCGCGCAGTCGGCTGTCCACATGGGGTTGCGTGTATTGCGTGGCGTCGCCGTACGGATATGCTCTTCGTGACCCGGCGTGGTGCCGGTCGGACCGGCTGAGACCTTGGGGATCGACATGAAAAATGTGGCAGGCGCGGCGGTGGCCGTAGGTGTGTTGCTGGTTGCTTCGGCCATTCCGGCCTCGGCGCAGGGGTTCAGCGCCGTGACCCTGATCTGGCACTCGTCGATCGTGGGCCACTGCGAAGGCCGTGAGCTGACCGCCGCGGAAGCGCAAGGCACCGCGATCGGCTGGAGCAGCATGTGGCAGGCCATCCGCGACTGCGAAGCCAACAAGGCCAAGCGCGCCGCCGCGGCGGCAGCGAAGCCCGCGACGACGGCGGCCAAGAAGAAGTAAGGGCAAACGGCCGGAATCGGGGGCTTTGCTTGCCCGACTCCGGCCCCCATGATAGCCAAATCGCAATCCGGGCCCGGTTTCCGGGGTTCGGAGCAGGCGGGGCGTAGCGCAGCCCGGTAGCGCATCTGCTTTGGGAGCAGAGGGTCGCAGGTTCAAATCCTGCCGCCCCGACCAGCCTCCGCCAGCGAGAGGACACGGCGCGAACGAACATGACCGCACGCATCTACAAGCCGGCCCGTACCGCCATGCAGTCGGGACAGGCGAAGACCAGGGAATGGCTGCTGGTGTACGAGCCGGAAGTGCCGCGCCAGATCGAGCCGTTGATGGGCTGGACGTCGTCGAGCGACATGAAGAGCCAGTTGCGTCTGCGCTTCGCGACGCAGGAAGAGGCGGTCGCTTACGCCGACCGCCACGGCATTCCCTATCGCGTGCACGAGCCGAAGGAGCCGGCGCGGCGTAAGATCGCCTACGCCGACAATTTCAGTTTCAGACGCGTCGGCCAGTGGACGCACTGACGAACGCGGCACATGTGAGCCGCGGCACGACCCCGTAGCTCAGTTGGATAGAGCAGTCGCCTTCTAAGCGACAGGTCAGAGGTTCGAATCCTCTCGGGGTCGCCACGCTTTCATTTCGGGCATGCGTCATCAATCAGAACGCGCCAAGTAAGACGACGCATACGAAAATAAACGCGAACGCAGTGGCGGCGGTCGCTTCGATCCGTCTGTGAAATATTGTCATAAATCCTCATGATCGTGCCCGGGCAATATGGGCGTAGCTAAACGGCTTCGACCGCGTCGGTATCCTTCCGGCACGGAATAAACCTCGCAGCGATAACAGCGGCTTGGCGCAGAAACGTGCGCCTCGCACAATGCAAACATAATCGCGAGAACCGAACGTGCTCTACTCCATCGACAGATGGAGATTTTGAATTTGAAGACAATTTCATCAAATGCCGCCGAATATCGGTGCAAGGCCGCGCGTAGTTTCAGGGCGGCGAGAAACGCCAAGAACGATGCGCAACGTTCAGCCAGCGAAACGCATGCCCGCGGTTACAAATCGCTGGCGGCCGCCGAGGAATGGCTCATGGGCGTGCCGCAGCGATCGTCAACATTGCCGTGGCTGCCGCGCAGGGTGAGCGTAAAAGCCTAGGCATGCGGAATGCTGCCCACTGCCTGACCCGACCCGCCGTATGAATCGTACAGAGTGCAGCCGGCCAAGCGGAACGGGCGTGAACAACAGGCGTTACCTCTGACTAGGCAACAAACCTCCATGGAGATGATGGCAATGACCAATCAGAATCAGAACAATCCGAACGAGCGTAAGGACAA
>Ga0307505_10002195_pt1 | contig 13946 bp, 8 predicted proteins | sample 23_S_MG_FD_202183 | JGI IMG/M metagenome (GOLD analysis project Ga0307505, IMG submission 202183) | Soil microbial communities from Populus trichocarpa stands in riparian zone in the Pacific Northwest, United States - 23_S | ecosystem: Environmental > Terrestrial > Soil > Riparian zone > Trees...
CAGGTTCCCACGCGTTACGCACCCGTGCGCCACTAGACCCGAAGGTCTCGTTCGACTTGCATGTGTTAGGCATGCCGCCAGCGTTCGTTCTGAGCCAGGATCAAACTCTCAAGTTTGTGTCACATACCAACCAGGCACGATCTTGCGATCGCTGACCTGAGAGGCATGAGCTTCAAGGAGCCGATACCTGCACTATCAAACGTAATGGATACGAAGGACAATGTATGGCTCGGCATAATATAACCGGTACCCGGAGCCTTGAGCTCCCCGGACCGGGCGCCGTCGCCCACATGTCCCTTCATCAAAATCGACAATGTCAAAGAGCCGACCAGCAAAAGAGGCGGACACCCGATGTTCCCCGATTTATGGCCGGGGGCCGGTTGTCCGTTCTGTGTTGGCGACCAAAGCGATGGGAGCCGGAAAAACCGTCAGCACCGCTTCGGTGAGCGGCCATATATGGAGGGAGGCAGATTCGGTCAACGCCTTTTTGCAATTTTGTTGCGCCAAGGCCGGGCCAAGGCCGAAGCGCCGCGGAAATCAGCCATTTTCAATAGAATGAGGACGCACCCGATGCCCAGGCACCCTATTCGAAGCCGCTGCCTAAACCAAATCTTATCCGCCAATGGTTAACCCGTTGGCATGACTTTACTGCCGGCAACGACGGCCAGCGCTTCGCTGCGCGACGAGGTGAAGACCGCGGTTATCTGGCGCTCGGGCAGCCAGATCGCCGCGCAACTGGTCGCGTGGTGCTCGACGCTGGCGGTGATCCGGATCCTCGACCCGGCCGACTACGGCGTGTTCGCGATGACCCAGGTGGTGCTCGCGTTCCTCAGCTTCCTCAACGGTTATGGCTTTGCCAGCGCGCTTATCCAGGACCGCGAGTTCTCGACCCGCAAGGTGCGCCAGGCGTTCGGCATGATGCTGCTGGTCAACGGCGCGATCGCGCTGATCCAGTTCGCGCTCGCGCCCATCGCCGCCGAATACTACCGCCAGCCGATCGTCGCCGACCTGCTGCGCGTGCAGGCGCTGATCTTCCTCGCCACGCCGTTCATCGCGCTGCCCGAAGCGCTGCTGATCCGCGAGCTCGACTTCAAGCGCCCGGCCGTGGTGACCCTGGTGGCGACTTTCATCTCGGCCGCGGTGGCACTCGGCTGCGCGCTCAGCGGGCTCGGCGTGTGGACGCTGGTCTGGGCCCCGCTGGTGTTCTTCTGGGTCCGCGCGGTCGGCCTGGTGATCGCGGCGCGCTTCAAGGTGCTGCCCAGCTTCCGCTTCGCCGGCGCCGGCAAGATGTTCAATTTCGGGCTGCTGCTGCTCGGCGGCTACTTCTTCTGGACCATCCTGACCCAGGCCGACGTGTTCATTGCCGCGCGCTACCTGACGCCGCACGAGCTCGGGCTCTATGCCGAGGCGCTGTTCCTGACCACGATCATCGCCGCCAAGTTCGTGCCGCCGCTCAACGAGGTGGCGTTCCCGGCCTATGCCCGCATCCAGGACGACCCGCCGGCGCTGTCGGCCGGTTTCCTCAAGGCGGTGCGGCTGATCATGCTGGCGACCTGCCCGCTCTATTTCGGCCTCGCGATGGTGGCAGGCGACGCCGTCGACCTGGTGCTCGGAGCCAAGTGGCACGCGATGGGCCCGCTGGTGGCGATCCTCGCCTTCGGCATGCCGATGTTTACACTCTACAGCCTGTTCGGCCCGGCGGTGACCGCGATAGGCCGGACCGGGATCACGATGAAGAGCGCGATGCTCGGCGCGCTGGTCATGCCGGCCGCATTCCTGATCGGCATCCAGTGGGGCACCGTGGGGCTGGCCTGGGCCTGGGTGCTGGCGTTCCCGGTGGTGCCGCTGGCGGCGTTCCTGCAGTCGCGCGGTCCGCTTGGCCTGACCGCTGCAAAGATGCTCGGCGCGCTCGCCCCGGGGCTCGCGGCGAGTGCGCTGATGGCGCTGATGGTCGGCGCGGCCGGCCTCGCGCTCGATGGCCTCGCCAACTGGCAACGCCTGCCGCTGCTGGTCGCGCTCGGCGGAGCGAGCTATGTCGCGATCCTCTACACCATGTCGCGCCGGACGCTGCACGAGGTGATCGACCTGGTCGCACGGCGCCGCAAGCCTGCCGAGGCCTGAAGTGACGCCCAACGCGAGCGCCTCCCTCGCCGCGCTGCTGCGGCCCAAATGGGTGGTGACGGCGACGGCGCTGGCCGTATCGGCGGTGGAGCTGGCGATCGCCGACCGCAAGTACGGCGTCTTCACCGGCGGGTTCGGCCAGTCGAACGCGGTCGACAGCTTGCCCGAACGGCTCGTGTTCATGGCGGCTTACGGCGTGTCGCAGCTGGCGCTGGTGCTGCTCGTCTGGGCCACCTGCGCCTGGCTGGGCCGCAAGGCCGGGTCGGCCCGGGCCGCGCTCAACTTCACCTTCCTGTTCGGCGGCGGAATGCTGTTCGCGCTGGTCTCGCGCTACCAGCTGCACAGCTATTTCGGCGACGCGATGGACTTCGCGCTGATGAAGAACCTAGGCGGCGGCAGCCTGAAGGACGCGCTGCTGTTCTCCAAGAACGAGATCGCGCTCGGCCTTGCCGCGCTGGCCACGTTGGCGGCGGCCTGGTGGCTGGCGGCTCGCCTGCTGCGCCGCTGGTCCGGACCGGACCAGGCCGCTGCCCGGCCGCACTGGCGGCTCGCATTGCTCGCCTGCGCCGTGTGGCTGGCCGCGCTCGCCGCCGTACCACGGTTCGGCGAGGACGAGGGGCGCGGCCTGCAGCGAATGCTCGGCTGGAGCACGGCCACGCAAGCGCTTGATGCACTGACCGATTTCGACCGCGACGGCTACGGTCTCGTGGGCCTGCAGGTGGATAGCCATCCGTTCGATTCCGCGCGCCATCCGCTGGCGCTCGACGTGCCCGGCAATGGCGTGGACGAGGACGGCTACGGCGGTGACCTGGCACTGGTCCCCGTGCCGGTGCCGCGGCCGGCGACCATCGTACCGTCAGGTGCCCCCAATGTGGTGCTGGTGGTGATGGAAAGCGCTCGGGCCGAAGCGATCGGCAAGCGCATCGACGGCGAGCTCGTCGCGCCCCACCTGACCGCGCTGGCCGCCGCCGGCACCGGAGTGCGCCCAAGCTACAGCCACGTCGCCTTCACCACCGCTTCGCTCAAGTCTGTCTTCACCGGCGACCTCGCGCCGAAAAGTGGCGCGCCGAGCCTGTTCGGCGAGCTCAAGCGGAGCGGCTACCGGATCAGCGTTCTATCGGGCCAGCCCGAGGACTTCGGCGGCATTTCCGCCACCGTGGGAATGCGCGAGCACGCCGACCTGTTCGTCGATGCCGAGACGCTGCGCGACCAGCGCGCCTTCAGCTTCGCCGCGCAAGGCTCGCTGCTGATCGACGAGCAGGTCTTGCTCGGCGAGTTCGACCGCCACCTGGGCACGCGAGAGGCGTGGCGCCGGCCGCAATTCGTCTATCTCAACTTCCAGTCGGCGCACTTCCCTTACGATCACTCCGGCGTCGCCCACCGCTTCGCCCACCCGCCGCTGCCGAGGTCGCAGATCGTGGCGGGCAACCAGGCCGAGGTCGAGCGCACCTATTGGAACGCCGTGGCTCACGCCGATGCCGCGCTCGGCGCACTGATTTCCCGGCTCAAGGCGCTCGGCGAGTGGGGCGACACGATCCTGCTGGTTACCGGCGACCACGGCGAGGCGCTGTTCGAGCGCGGCTTCCTTGGCCATGGCCATGTCATCGACCGGGAGCAGTTCGCCACTTTCGTGGCCGTCAATCGGCCGCTCCCGGGCCTGCGCGCACCGCTGGCGATCAGCGACTACCGCGCCTTGCTGCTCGACATGCTTACCGGCCGGCCACCCGCCTCCCCCACTTTCCAGCCGTTCATGCACATCGGCGAGCTCGACCGGCCATCAACCATCGGCCTCGCCGGAACCGCGTTCGGGATCGTCACGCTGCGGCTCGACCGCGGCGACGCCTGCTTCGAGCGGCCAGCGCATTGCGTCGCCTACGACGAACTTGCGGGCCGCGAAAAGGCTGCGATCGATGCCCTCGTCGCCCGCTGGGGCTCCGAGCGCTGGCCGCGGCGCGCCAATCGATAGGCCCAATCGATAGGCGTCACAGGAGCATCGGCGAACGGGTTAGGGACCGGCGCCTTGCTGTGGTATGCTGCGCCCCGACGCCTCGGGCATCAGCGCCAAGGCGCAGGAGAGGACATGAGCTGGCTCCCCTACGCGGCGCTCGCCGCCCTTGCTACGAGCCTGACGGGTGCGGCCGCGCAGGCGCCGCTGCCCGGAGCGAGCGAAATCGAGGTCCTCGATCTCGAGCGCGACGGGTACAAGCGGATGACCGTGGACGTCACAATCCAGGGCCAGGGACCGTTTCGCTTCATGATCGACACCGGCGCCCAGGCGACCGTGCTGTCGCGCGCGCTCGCCGACCAGCTGATGCTGCACAACCGCGAGCCGGCGCTGCTGGTCGGCATGGCCAGCTCGATGATGGTCGAGACCACCCCGATCGATGGCCTGACGCTCGGCAGCCGCAGCTTCTACATCCGCCAGGCCCCAGTGATCGAGGGCGAGCATATCGGCGGCGCCGACGGCATCCTCGGGCTCGACAGCCTGCAGGACCAGCGCGTGCTGCTCGACTTCAACAGGCGCGAAATCTCCGTCGCCGACGCCGAAAATTCCGGCAGCAACCGCGGCTATGAAATAGTGGTCAGGGCGCGCGAACGGCTCGGCCAGCTGATCATCACCTCCGCCCAGCTCGACGGAGTGCCGGTCGATGTGGTGGTCGATACCGGCGCGCAGGGCAGCGTCGGCAACATGGCGCTGTTCGAGCGGCTGCGCCGCAACCGTTCGCTCGGCGAGACCGAGCTGACCGACGTCAACGGCAACACGCTCTCCGGGCTGGTGCGGGTCGCCGGCCAGCTGCAGATCGGCCGCGCCAGCCTGAACAACTTCCCGCTCATGTTCACCGACTCGCGCCCGTTCCACACGCTCGGTCTGGCCGACAAGCCGGCGATGATCCTGGGCATGGAAGAGCTCAGACTGTTCCGCCGGGTGGCGATCGACTTCAGGAACCGGCGCGTGCTGTTCGACCTGCCGCCGAGCGCCGGACTCCCGCTCCGCTTCCTCCCCAGCGGGCTTCGATAGTATTCCTGCGTTGTCGGGAGCGGTGCGGCACCCCATTTGACCCTCGATGAGCGAGGGCGTTTCCGCAACCCGTGAGGCACGCGACCCGGCCGGTTGGGGCACGGTGCGCCGGTTCCTGCCCTACCTGTGGCCCAAGGGGCGTCCAGAGCTGCGCTGGCGGATCGCCGGCGCGGTGTTCTTCGTGGTTATCGCCAAGGCCGTGGTGTTGTCGCTGCCGTTCGCTTACGCCGGGGCCGTCGACGCGATGTCGAAAGGTGGCGACGAGGCGCTGTGGGTCGCGCTGGCGCTGGTCACCGCCTACGCCGCCGGGCGCTTCTCCACGGTGCTGTTCGACAACGTCCGCAACATGATCTTCGAGCGCGTCGGGCAGGACGCGGTGCGCGCGCTGACCGAGGACGTGTTCGGCCGGCTGCATCGCCTGTCGTTGCGCTTCCACCTGTCGCGCCGCACCGGCGAAGTGACCAAGGTGGTCGAGCGCGGCACCAAGTCGATCAACTCGATGATCTACTTCCTACTGTTCAACATCGCCCCCACGGCGATCGAGATGATCGTGGTCGCGGCGATCTTCTACTTCCGGTTCGGCTGGGAGATGGTCATCGCCACCGCGGTCACGGTGGCCGCGTACATCTGGCTGACCCGCGCCATCACCGAGTGGCGCACGAAGTTGCGCGCCCAGATGAACGACCTCGACGGCATGGCCTTGGCCCGGGCGGTTGACTCGTTGCTCAACTACGAGACGGTAAAGTACTTCGGCGCCGAGAAGCGCGAACAGGAACGCTATGGCCAGGCCGCGCGCGCCTATGCCGAGGCGGCGATCAAGAGCGAGAATTCGCTCGCCCTGCTCAACATGGCGCAAGCGGTCATCATGAACCTGATGATGGGCGGGGCGATGGCCTTCACCGTCTACGGCTGGAGCCAGGGGCGCCTCAGCGTCGGCGACCTGGTGCTGATCAATACCTTCCTGATGCAGCTGTTCCGCCCGCTCGACATGCTCGGCTGGGTCTATCGCACCGTCCGCCAGGGCCTGGTCGACATGGCCGCGATGTTCCGCCTGATCGACACCGAGATCGAGGTGCAGGACGCGCCCGGCGCGCCGGCGCTGGTCATCCGCAAGCCCAGCGTCGTTTTCGAGGATGTGGTGTTCGGTTACGAGCCCGACCGCGAGATCCTGCACGGCCTCAGCTTCGAGGTGCCGGCCGGGGCGCATGTCGCCATCGTCGGGCCCTCGGGGGCGGGCAAATCGACCATCGGCCGGCTGCTGTTCCGTTTCTACGATCCCTCGTCAGGACGCATCCTGATCGACGGGCAGGACATCAGCGAGGTGACCCAGGCCAGCCTGCGCGCGCAGATCGGCATCGTCCCGCAGGACTCGGTGCTGTTCAACGACACCATCGGCTACAACATCGCCTATGGCCGCGCCAATGACTCGGGGGACGCGAGCGAGGCCGAGATCGCCGCCGCCGCGCGCGATGCCTCGATCCTGCCGTTCATCGAGCTGTTGCCGCAAGGCTTCGCCACCGAAGTCGGCGAACGCGGACTCAAGCTCTCGGGCGGCGAGAAGCAGCGCGTGGCCATCGCCCGCACGCTGCTCAAGAACCCGCCGATCCTGCTGCTCGACGAAGCGACCAGCGCGCTCGACACCCGCACCGAGCAGGACATCCTGGCGACGCTGCATCGGGTCTCCGAGCGCCGCACCTCGATCGCCATCGCCCACCGCCTGTCGACCGTGGCCGATGCCGACACAATCTTCGTGCTCGACCACGGCCGCCTCGCCGAATCCGGCTCGCACGGTGCGCTGCTGCGGCGCGACGGGCTCTACGCCGAGATGTGGAACCGCCAGCTCGCCGAGCGCGAGGACGCGCTGGACGAGGCCGCGGAGTAGCGTCGCGACGGCCCCAAGGGCTTCCAACCGGGTCGTGCATTTACGCTTTTCACACCATGATTTGACACAAGCGGAGCCATGTTGGCCGCGCTCGATGCCTTGCTTGGCGAACCGATGCTCTTGCTGCTGGTTCTGGCGGCCGGAGCGGCAATCGGCATTGCGACCGAGCGGCTTGTCGAAGGGCAACGCCGCGCGAAACGCCGCGCGTACTGGCAGGGCGGCAACGCCAAGGGAAAGCCGACGCGGCCGAGTCCTCCTGCAGAACAGCAGCAACCCGTGGACATGGCGGCCGAGCAGCTCAAGGCGGTGATGCGCGCGGATTTCAAGTCACGCAGCTTGCTCAACAGGTCGGAAGCGCGCGTTTTCCGGGAGCTTGACCGGATGGTCGTCGAGCGCAATCCTGCCTGGCAGGTAATGGCACAGGTCTGCGTAGGTGAATTCCTGAGCACCGACGATGCCGATGCCTATCGCTGCATCAATAGCAAACGGGTCGATCTGTTGTTGATGGACGACGAATGCCGTGCGCGCCATGCGCTGGAATACCAAGGCACCGGTCATCATCAGGGCTCCGCAGCGGCGCGTGACGCAGTCAAGAAGGAAGCCTTGCGCAAAGCGGGCGTCGGTTATCACGAGGTTGTCTCGGGCCACACGACGCCATCCGATCTGCAGCGACTGATTGAAAAGCTGGTTCCCCCGAAGCCCTAAGCCTCTCAAGCGCCGGTTGCGACAAAGCGCGACTGGCCAGGACCCGGCGCGCATGGCAATCTCGCGTCCGGGGGGATGATGGACGCACTCGCCTGGATCGAAGCGACCCGGCTTTCCGTGTGGGTGCGGGAAGACTTCTACGCCTATTTCGTCCTGCTGATCGGGCATGCCTGGGGCATGGCCTTGCTGGTCGGCGGCGGCATCGCGGTCTCGCTCAGGGTCCTGGGCGTGGCTTCGGGCGCGCGAATGGAGCGGTTCCGGGGGTTCTTCCCGGTGATGTGGGCCGGTGCCGGGCTCGCGGCGATCTCGGGCCTCGGCCTGCTGGCGGGCTATCCGGCCAAGGCGCTGACCAACTGGATCTTCGCGCTCAAGTTCGCCTGCCTGATCGCCGCCGCGCTGACCTTGCGGCACATCGCCCGCGAGGTGTTCCCGATCGCCGCGCGGGGTGAGCCGATCCCCGCCCGGGCCCGCTGGCTGGCCGGCGCGGCGCTGCTGCTGTGGCTCGGCGGCGTCGCGGGCGGCAAGCTGCTGCTCTACACCAACACCATGCTGCTGACGACGGACCTCGAATGGTGACGCTCCCCACCGATCCGATCTTCGATCCCGTCGGCATCGTCGTGTGGTCGATCGATGTCGGCATCTACGACGTGATGTACTCGGCGTGGGGCTGGCCGATCGTCGAGATCGTCCACTTCACCGGGCTGTGCCTGCTGATGGGCGCCGTGGGCATGTTCGACTTGAGGATGATGGGGCTGGTCCGCGGAATTTCGCTTCCGGCGCTGCACAAGCTGGTGCCGTTCGGCGTGCTCGGCTTCGTGCTCAGCGTTTGCAGCGGGGTGATGTTCGTCTCCAGCGCGCCCGACCAGTACCTCTACAACCCGGCCTGGCAGACCAAGATGGGCCTGCTGGCGCTCGCCGGGCTCAATATGGTGCTGTTCTACCTGACCACTTCGCGGCGGCTCAAGTCGCTCGGGCCCGACGATATGCCGCCGCTCGCCGCACGGCTGTTCGCGGGCGTTTCGCTGACCCTGTGGCTCGGCGTGATCGCCGCCGGCCGGGTGATCACCGCGTTTCGCCCGCCCGCCTGGTTCTGGTGCGCCTGGTGCGGCTAACTCCCTAGCTCGGCGCTATCGAGGTCCAGCTCTGTCGCCGGTATCACCACCAGGTCGGGCCGAATCCTCCTCAGGTCGTCGAGGAACTCGGCGGCATTGCCGACCACGATCACCGAGGCCAGCTCGGGCGTGACGTAGCGCCGCGCCACCTGGGCCGCGAGTTCGGGCGTGACCGCATCCAGCCGGGTGGCGAACAGCGTCGCCTCGCCGGGAGCGATGCCCTGCAGCAGCAGCGCCGAGACGAAGGCATTGAACCCGCCGCTGGTGGCGAGCGAGCGGGTCACCGAGCCGTCGAGATAGAGCCGGCGCTTGCCCAGCGCCTCCTCCGTCGCGGGCTGCGTGCCGAGCCCGGTGAACTGGTCGAGGATCACTTGCACCACCTCGTCGGCGGTCGCGTTTTGCGTCTGCGTGGTGGCGTTGAGCACCGCCGCGTCGGCGCGCGAGGGCATGGCGCTGTAGGCCCCGTAGCTGAGCCCGCGCCTGGTGCGTACTTCCTCGAACAGGCGCCCGTTCGAGCCGACCCCGAGCACCGAGTTGGCCAGCAGCAGCGGGTAATAGTTGAGATCCGCGCGGCGGGTCGCGCGCACCCCGGCATAGACCGCCGCCTGGCCGGCCTCGGGCATGTCGATGACCACGGTGCGCGGCTCGCGCGCGCGCCCTGCCGGCTGCGCCACCGGCCGCGCGGCGCGCACCCGCGAGCGCCAGTCGCCGAACAGGCCCTCGGCCACCCGCTGCGCCTCGGCGGGCGCAATGCCGCCGCTGATCACGATCCTCGCCCGCGCCGGATGCCAGGTGGCCTCGCGCCAGCGAACCAGGTCGGCGCGCCTGATCCGCGGCAGGCTGTCGATGGTCGCGACCGAGCCATAGGGCGCGGCGCCGTAGAACACCCGCGACGCGGCCAGCGCGGCGAGCGAACCCGGATCCTTCAAGGCCACGCCAAGCGCATCGATGGTGCGCGTCCGCTCGCGGTCCAGCTCCTCGCGCGGATAGGAGGCGTTGCGGATCACGTCGGCGAGCACTTCGCCGGCCGCTTCGAGGTTGGCGGCCGGCGCGCTGAGCGCGAACGACACTCCGTCCGGCCCGGGCGTGACGCCGAGCGAAGCACCGAGGCTCTCGAGCCTGGCCGCGATCTGCTGGGCGGAACGCGTCGGCGTGCCCTTGTCGGCGATGGTCGCGGCCAGCTCGGCCAGGCCTTCCTTGCCGCGCGGATCGGTAGCGGTGCCGCCGGGAAACACCACGGTCATCGTCGCCAGAGGCACCGTGCCGGTCTGCGCGCTGGCGAGGTAGATACCGTTCGAAAGCCGGCCCTGGAAGATGTCGACCATGGCGAGCTCCGGCGCCGTGGTGGGCGCCGGCGGTGCCTGCCGCCGGCCTTCCTCGTTGAGCAGGGCCGGCTGGCCCACCGCTGCCGGTACGGTGCCGAATGCCGGCATCGGCACCGGGTTGGCGTAAGTCGCCGGATCGCCGCTGCCCTGGTTGTAAGTGAAGGTGACCGCAGATTCCGGCGCCAGCCAGGCACGCGCCGCGCGCTGCACGTCGGCCACCGTCACGCGCGCCATCGCCTGCAGGTTGCGGTCGGCCGCGGCCGGGTCGCCATAAGTGACCAGCGCCTCACCCAGCTCGAAGGCACGTCCACTGGCGGTTTCGCGGTTGTTCAGTGCTGCTGCGAGCAGCTCGTTCTTGGCTTCGGCCAGTTCCGCCTCGGTCACCGGCTCGCCCCGCAGGCGCTCGATCTCGGCCGCCAGCAAAGTGGCAATCTCGGCCTGATCGGCGGCAGGATTGACCAGCGCCCAGGCGGCAAGGAAGCCGCCTTCCTGCGTCGGATTGATGAACTCGAGCGCCTGCACCGCCTTGCCGGTGCGGACCAGCGCCTTGTGCAGGCGGCTGTTGTCGCCGGTCGAAAGGATCGCGTCGAGCACGGTCAGCGCCGGCAGGTCGGGATGCGCGGCCTCGGGGATCTGGTAGATCGCGCCGACCGCGGGCAGCGGCACATTGGGCCCCGTCCCGGCGACATGGCGCGCGGCGGTGCGCCGCGCCTCACGCGCGGTGACCGCGGTCGATTGCGGCCGGGCGCGCGGCGGGACCGCGGCGAAGTACTGATCCACAAGCGCGCGCAGCCGCGCCATGTCGAAGTTGCCGGCGACGATCAGCGTCGCGGTGTCGGGGCCGTAATAGGCCTGGTGGAACGCCCGCGCGTCGTCGAGCGAGGCGGAATCGAGCTGCTCGATCGAGCCGATGCCCGAGCGGCGCTGCGGCAGCACGTCGTAGGCGTTCTCCGACAGGAGGAAGCGCTGCATGATGCCATAGGGCGGCGCCAGCACGCGCTGGCGCAGCTCCTCCTTGACGATCGAACGCTCGCGCTCGAACACTTCGCTATCGACCACCGGCCGCGCCATGCGCTCGGCGTGGGTCCACAGCATGGTCTCGAGATATTCGGCGGGGACGATCTCGTAATAATTGGTGCGGTCCTCGCCGGTCGAAGCGTTGCGCTGGCCGCCGACATCCTCGGTCAGGCGGTTGATCATGTTGTAGGGCATGTTCTCGGTCTTGCGGCTGAGAATATGCTCGAACAGATGGGCGAAACCCGAGCGGCCCTCGGGGTCGTTCTTCGAGCCGACATCGTACCACATCGAGGTCAGCACCGTCGGGCTGGCGGGATCGGGTATGGCGATCACGGTGAGGCCGTTCGCCAGCTTCCACTCGGTGTATTCGATCGGCGGCGCGGTGACCTGTTGCGCGGCCACAGGCGCGGCCACGGCGGCGGCCAGCACGGCACCGGCCAGGACGATATTTCGCAGCATCAAAGCCCCTCGCTCGCGGATTCGCGTTCCCCCGCGGCTAACCAAGCGGGCAATCCTCCCACAAGCCGCCGCCAATCGACCAAGCGGCGACCCGCGTCGACCAGCATCGGCACGCCGGCGGCGCAGTTGCAAGAAATGCAAGTTGATGAAACTCATACGCACGCCGTTTTCCAAAGGGGCGCTCCAGCGCCGGGATTGAAAGGGTCGAGCGGAGTCTGACAGGCGATGGCGATGTAGGAAAATGGTATTTCAATCCTCCCTGTGAGGCGGAGCCTCATGGGGAGGTGACGCCGGCCACGGGCCGGTGACGGAGGGGTCATGGTGCGGCAGCGGCGCTGCAGCGCCGCGCCCCCCCCCCCCCCCCCCACCCCACCCGGGCCCCTCCACCACGCCGCTTCGCGTCGCGGTCCCCCTCCCCATCGCTTCGCAACAGGGAGGATTTACAGCACGTACTTGCTGAGATCGGCGTCAAGCACAGAGCTGGGCAGCTGGGACAAACCCAATTCGGCGCAAATCTCGTCCAGACCATTCAAGGAAGGTTAGGCCTTCCTGTCGCACATCCTCGTTCGGAGCGCCCTGAATGACAAGCAAGTTGCTGTCGCGCCGGAAACGTAGACCGTTGAATGTGCGATCCACGTCCGTTCCAGACCGGACGGGTTGGTCGGCGACATGGACGGTGCTCACGACCCGGTAGCGAGGGTCGAAATGGACCGCACCGGTCGCTCGATCGACTATCGCCCAATCGAGGCACGAAGAACCGCAGCCCCATCCGACGATCGTGTAGCGGCTCGCGAAATTCACACCGGCTTCTGCCCCCCCTCTAATCGCCGTTCGATAGCGCCGCGTTTCGGCATTGACGATGAGGGGAGGTTTGGGCTGACGGACGAAATCTTCCGAAGCGTATGTTTCGAACTCTGGTGTTCCCGGCTGTGATGCGAAGCCGTAGATGCAATTGCCGGCAACGTCCCGCGTAACGGCGCTCGATCCAATTGGTAGGATGGCAACAACGAGCGCGAGCAGGTTGAGTTTTAGCATGTACGCACATTAGCATGAGCGTCATTCGCCTTCCACACGCTGCGGACCTTCCAGCCTACAGCACGTACTTGCTGAGGTCCGCGTCCTGCGCGAGGCTGGCGAGCCTGTCGCGCACGTAAGCCGCGTCGACCGTCACCGTCTCGCCCTGGCGGTCCTCGGCGGTGAAGCTCAACTCCTCGAGCAGCTTTTCCATCACCGTCTGCAGGCGGCGGGCGCCGATGTTCTCGAGGGTTTCGTTCACTTGCGCGGCGATCCTGGCGACCTCGCGGATCGCGTCCGGCGTGATCTCGACCGTGAGCTGCTCGGTGGCGAGCAACGCCTTGTACTGCTCGACCAGGTTGGCGCGGGTGTCGCTGAGGATGGCGACGAAGTCCTCCTCGGTGAGCGCCTTCAGCTCGACGCGGATAGGCAGCCGGCCCTGCAGCTCGGGCAGCATGTCGCTCGGCTTGGCGAGGTGGAACGCGCCCGAGCCGATGAAGAGGACATGGTCGGTCTTCATCGGGCCGTACTTGGTGGCGACCGTAGTGCCTTCGATTAGCGGCAGCAGGTCGCGTTGGACGCCTTCGCGGCTGATCGAGCCGCCGCGCACGTCGCTGACCGCGATCTTGTCGATCTCGTCGAGGAAGACGATGCCGTTGGCTTCGGCGTTGGCGAGCGCGACGCGGGCGACGTCGTCCTGGTCCATGCGCTTTTCGGCTTCCTCGTCGACCAGCTTGTCCCACGCATCGGGCACCTTGAGCTTGCGGCGCTTCAGGTTGTTGCGCCCCATCGCCTTCGACATCATCTCGGAAAGATTGAGCATCTGGGCGCCGCCGCCGGACATGTCGAAGGGCATTTGTGGCGCGTCTTCGACCTCGATTTCGACCTCGACCTCGTTCATCGCGTTCTCGACCACGCGCTGGCGGAAGCTCTCGCGGGTCGCTTCGCTGGCGTTCTCGCCGACCAGCGCCTTCAACAGCCGGTCCATCGCCGCCTTCGACGCCGCCTCGCGCACGGCCTCGCGGCGGCGGTCCTTTTCGAGCCGCACCGCCTCTTCGGCGAGGTCGCGGGCGATCTGCTCGACATCGCGGCCGACATAGCCGACCTCGGTGAACTTGGTCGCCTCGACCTTGACGAACGGCGCCTCGGCGAGCTTGGCCAGCCGCCGGCTGATCTCGGTCTTGCCGCAGCCCGTCGGCCCGATCATCAGGATGTTCTTGGGCGTCACCTCGTCGCGCAGCTCGGCGCCGAGCTGCTGGCGGCGCCAGCGGTTGCGCAGCGCCACGGCGACC
>Ga0307505_10002196_pt1 | contig 13943 bp, 11 predicted proteins | sample 23_S_MG_FD_202183 | JGI IMG/M metagenome (GOLD analysis project Ga0307505, IMG submission 202183) | Soil microbial communities from Populus trichocarpa stands in riparian zone in the Pacific Northwest, United States - 23_S | ecosystem: Environmental > Terrestrial > Soil > Riparian zone > Trees...
ACATCGCCCCCGACATCATCCAGCCCGCCGATATTTTTCTCGAGCGCTCCGGCGAGGACATCCGCGCCCGGACCTTTGTCTTCACCGACCCTTCCGGCGCTGAAATGTGCCTGCGGCCCGACCTCACGGTGCCCGCCTGCCGCTATCACCTGAGCCACGCGGAAAAGCCGGATGAGGAAGCGAAGTATTGCTATCTCGGCTCCGCCTTCCGTTTCCCCAATGAACACTTGAGCCCGCAGGAATTCTTGCAAGCCGGGCTTGAATGGTTTGCCGCACCCGATGCGGCGGCGGCCGAAGCCCGAGTCCTGAAGCTGGCGATCAGCGCGCTTGAAGCAACGGGCCTTACCAAATTCCGCGTGACCCTGGGTGACCTCGGACTCTTCTCCGCGCTGCTTGAAGACACGCCCATGCCGGCGCGCTGGCGCAGCCGCCTGAAGCATCATTTCTGGCGGCCCCATGCCTTCCGCGAGGTGCTGGAAAGTTTCACGACCGACCGCAGCGCAAAACGCAGCAGCATTTCGGCCCTGATCGACCGCCTGGCGGCGGAGCCTGTGGCCGGGGTTGTGGCGCGGGAAATCGAGAGCAGAAACCTGCCGCTTGTGGGCGGCCGCTCACGCGAGGAAATTGCCGCCCGCCTCGCCGACAAGTCCGCCGACCGCTCCGAGGCAGCACTTGACCAGGCCAAGGCCGATGCGATCACCAACTATCTCAACATCGTCGAACGCGCCGATAATCTTGAAGGCGTCTTGAACCGGACAGACACGGGCCGCAATTTCAACGCGGCGCGGAAATATTTTCAGAAGCGCCTGGCGGACATGGAAGAGCTTGGCCTCAACGCCAAGCGCTTTGAGTTCAAGGCAACCTTCGGCCGTGAGCTTGAATACTACACCGGCTTTGTCTTCCAGATTGACGTGGAAACACCGGATGGCTTCGTCGCGGTGGCAGGCGGCGGGCGCTACGACAATCTCCTCACCGACATGGGCTCGACCGTTCCCGTGTCCGCCGTGGGCTGCGCCATTCACACCGAGCGCCTCAAAGTGGTGCTGGCATGAAAACTCTGACCCTCGCCATTCCCTCCAAGGGCCGCCTGATGGAACAGACTGCTAAGGTTTTGGAAGCCGCAGGCTTGAGCATTGAACGTTCCGGCACGGAGCGTGGCTACCGCGGCCAGTTGAAAGGCATTGACGGCATTGAAGTCGCCTTCCTCTCGGCGGCGGAAATTGCCCAGAACCTGCGCGAGGGAAAACTGGATTTCGGCATCACCGGTGCGGACCTGCTCTGGGAGAAATCAGCACCGCAGGAAAATCTTGTGTCGGTTCTGACCCCGCTCAATTTCGGCTTTGCCAATGTTGTGGTGGCCGTGCCGGAATGCTGGCTCGATGTGGCCTCCATGGCCGATCTCGATGAAGTATCCGAAAGCTTTTATGTGCGCCATGGCCGCCGGCTCCGGGTAGCCACCAAATATCTAAACCTCACCCGGCGATTCTTTGCCGAAAAGGGCGTGACCGGGTACCGCATCGTCGAAAGCCTGGGCGCAACCGAAGGAGCGCCCGCAGCCGGAACCGCCGAAGTGATCGTTGACATCACCACCACCGGCTCAACCCTTGCCGCCAACAACCTCAAGGTCCTCGATGACGGCGTAATATTACGCTCCTCGGCGGTGCTGGCCGCAAGTCCTGCGGCTCTCGAAGATACCCGTGCCGGCCTTTTGCAGAGCCGCCTCAAATTGGCTGAATGATCGCGCATGCGCCTCTGAAGCACCCCATAATTTGCAGGGGTGCCCTGTGAAATATTTGTCGGGGAACGGTTCAATTCAATGCGAAACTGGTTATATTGCGCCCCATTCAGGGCTAGGGCGGGGTCATGCGCCTGAATTCCGCACTTGCGAGAGTCTGGTATCGCCCCCGGTTCAGATTTTCGTGACTGAGTGTGAATTCGGGATGATGGCCCTCCAGCCTGAGCGGGGGGTTGTGCATCAAACTGTACGGCCCCCCGCGATTCTGGGCTAACCTGCCGCATCCGATTTTCTTCTCTTGGGGACACGCCGTGTCAGAAATCCTGCAACCAAAGCCTTCCCGCGATGAATTTACCCCAAAACTGGTGACCGCGCTGCGCGAGGGTTACAGCCTGGAGGGCCTTCGCCGCGACAGCATAGCCGGCCTGACGGTTGCGATTGTGGCTCTTCCCCTGTCCATGGCCATCGCCATCGCCTCCCACGCCAGCCCCGAGAAAGGCCTCTACACCGCCATCGTCGCCGGCTTCGTCATCTCGGCCTTTGGCGGCAGCCGCTTCCAGATTGGCGGTCCTGCCGGGGCATTCATCGTGCTGCTGGCCTCCATCATCGACCGCCACGGCTTTGACGGCCTGCTGCTGGTGACCCTGATGGCAGGAATAATCCTGCTGGGTATTGGCTTGCTCCGCCTTGGCACCTACATCAAATATGTCCCCCATCCGGTCACGGTGGGTTTCACCGCCGGCATTGCCGTCATTATTTTCGTCAGCCAGATCAAGGAGCTTCTGGGCCTGCAACTGCCGGGCGCCGAACCCGCGGAACTTGTGCCGAAACTGGAGGCCCTGTGGCAGTCCCTTCCCAGCCTGAACAGCGGCGCTGCCGCCATCGCTCTCCTCAGCATTGGCGTCATTCTTGCCCTGAGAAAATTCCGGCCCCACTGGCCTGGGTTTTTGATCGCCGTGGCGCTGGCGAGTGTTCTCGCCTTTGTCTTGCAGCTCAATGTGGAAACCATCACCACGCGCTTTGGCGGCATTCCCCGCACCCTGCCTTTCCCCGTCTTGCCGGCAATCACCTTTGATAAAATAATTCTGCTCCTGCCTGATGCGCTGGCCGTTGCCTTGCTCGGCGGCATTGAATCACTGCTTTCAGCAGTGGTGGCCGATTCCATGTCGGGCCGACGGCACCGCTCCAACATGGAACTGGTGGCCCAGGGCCTTGCCAATATCGCCTCAAGCGTTTTTGGCGGCATCACCGCCACCGGCACCATTGCGCGCACCGCAACGAACGTGCGCGCCGGGGCCCATGGCCCCATTGCGGGCATCCTGCACGCAGGCTTCATCCTGCTCTTCATGCTCGTGGCCGCCCCACTTGCGGGTTACATTCCGTTGAGCGCCCTTGCGGCCATTCTGGTTGTCGTTGCCTGGAACATGGCGGAGCGCGCCGAATTCAAACTCCTGCTCATGAATTCCAAGGCCGATGCCGTGGTTCTCCTCGCAACTTTCCTGCTGGTGATCTTTGTCGACCTGCCGACCGGCATCGTTGTGGGCGTGGTTCTGGGCTGTCTCATGTTCATGCACCGCATGGCCGAGGCCATCGCTGTCGAGACCCATCACCATGCGGGTGAAGAGCAGGAGGCCGAATACAAGACCGAACCCGGCATTATCATCCACCGCATCTCCGGCGCATTTTTCTTCGGCGCGGCAAGCGCCGTGGCGGCAACCCTCGATCGCATCAATGAAGTTCCCAAGGCCTACATTCTGGATTTTTCCCAGGTGCCCTTCGTCGATTCCTCCGCCGCCCATGCCCTGCATGGCTTCCTGAAAAAAGTTGCCAGTCAGGGCGCTCCCGTCTATTTAACCGGGGCATCGCTGCATGTGCGCCGCGAACTGGTCCGCAACGGCATCAAGAAGCCGGATGTGCGCTATGGCCAGTCGGTCGAAAGCTGCATCGCGGCCATAAAACAGGGCCTTGATTTTGACTCAAGCGATGAATAACCAGACAGGAAATTAGGGAGTCTCGGAATGCTGAAATCGAAAGTGTTGGGAGTTTTGGCTTGCGCCGGTGCGGTATTTCTTTTGGCCGGACAGCAGGCCCAGGCTGCCGATTGCGGCAACACCGGCAGCGGTTTTTCCGGCTTCCTCAAGGCCTTTCACAAGGAAGCCGCCGCCCAAGGCATGGGCCGCCAGGCGCTTTCCGTTCTCGATGGCCTTACCTACGATCCCGGCATCATCAAGAAAGACCGGGCGCAAAACATTTTCTCCCAGAGCTTTCTTGAATTCCAGGCCCGCATGATCACCGATTACCGCATCAAGCGCGGGGCGGAACTGGTCCAGAAACACAAGGCCACCTTTGCCCGCGTCGAGAAGCAGTTTGGCGTGCCCGCCCCGGTGATTGCCGCGTTCTGGGCTCTGGAAACTGATTTTGGCGCCAATATCGGCGACCTGCCGACAGTCCAGTCCCTTGCCACGCTCGCCTGGGATTGCCGGAGGCCTGAAAAATTCCGCCCGCAACTGATGGCGGCCCTTCAGCTTATCCAGAATGGTGATTTGCACCCCGATGAAATGCGCGGCGCCTGGGCCGGCGAAATCGGCCAGACCCAGTTCCTCCCCTATGACTACAATGAAAGTGCCGTTGACTTCGACGGCGACGGCCGGCGCGATTTGCGCGGCAGCATTCCCGATGTGCTGGCTTCCTCCGCCAATCTCCTGCGCAAGCACGGCTGGCAGCCAAACCAGCCCTGGATGGAGGAGGTGCGCGTGCCGCGCGACTTGCCGTGGGAAGAAGCCGACATCGCAATCCAGCATCCGCGCGCGCAATGGGCCAAGTGGGGCGTGAAGATGGCCAATGGAAAGCCGGTGAAGGCCGACAACTTCCCGGCTTCCCTGCTGCTGCCCATGGGCAAGAATGGCCCGGCCTTCCTCGTCTATGAGAATTTCACCACCGCCTATCTCAAGTGGAATGAGTCGCTGGTCTATTCCACCACCGCTTCTTATCTCGCGACCCGCATTGCAGGTGCTCCAAAAGTCAGCCGTGGAAACGCCGAGGTGACGCATCTCACCTATCAGCAGATCGTGGCGCTTCAGAAAAAGCTGGAGGCAAGGGGCCACGACGTGGGCAAGCTGGACGGGAAGATTGGCGCCGGAACCCGCGCTGCCGTCAAGGCCGTGCAGATCGAGCTGGGAATGCCCGCCGATTCCTACCCAACCCTGGAACTTCTTTCACAGCTTTGAGCGGTGGCAACTATTCGTGTCGCAGCGCTTCGATGGGATCGAGGCGCGCCGCGCGCCGCGCCGGGAAATAGCCGAAAACCACGCCGATCAGGCCTGAAAACACAAAGGCCAGGGCAACGATGCTGGGGTTTACGGTGAATGGAACCACCATCACATAGGTAGCCCAGCCGGCAATGGCGAGGCCGAGAAGAATGCCCACCAGGCCGCCGAAAACCGCGAGCACGACGGACTCGACCAGAAACTGCGTGAGCACCTGTTTCTCCAGGGCGCCGATAGCCAGCCTGATGCCGATCTCGCGCGTCCGCTCGGTCACCGACACCAGCATGATGTTCATGATGCCGATGCCGCCGACAAGCAGGCTCACCGCCGCAACGGCGCTGAGAAGCCCGGTCATGGCCGTTGTCGTGGCCGTCAGTGTGCTGACCATTTGCGTCATGTCGCGCACCGAAAAATCACTTTCCTCATCCGGAGCCACCCGGCGCTGCTCGCGCAGGATGTCTTCGGCAGCCGCCTGCACGATGGGGATGGAATCGGTGGATGCCGCGGCAATATAAATTGTGGAAATGCGCTGGTTCCCCGCAATGCGCCGCTGGAAAGTGCGGAGCGGCATGACCACCGTGTTGTCCTGGTCCGCGCCGAAGGCCGACTGCCCCTTGCCGTTGAGAACCCCAATGACTTCGCAGGACAGTCCCCCGAGGCGCAGGCGCAGGCCCAGCGGATCAGCCTGGCCAAACAGGACTGTCTTGACGGTTTGCCCGATGACACAGACTGAGCTTGCCGCGCGGATGTCGCCATCGGTGAACGGCCGGCCGCTTTCAAAACTCCAGTCCTGCACCAAAAAGAAATCCGATTCGGTGCCCGTCACCGTCGTGTCGTAGTTCTCCGCTCCATAGACGACCCGCGCCGCCCGCGTGGCCGTTGGCGCAATCCCGCGTACATCCGCTAGCTCGCTCCGCAGGGTCGCCACATTGCGCTCGGTAAAACTGCGCACATCGCCGCCGCCGCCGAATGTCTCCCGTCCCGGGCGCGCCACAAGCATGTTGCTGCCCAGCTTGGAGAGGTCTTCGGTCACCTTCTGCGTCGTGCCATTGCCGATTGTCACCATGGCGATGACCGCGCTCACGCCAATGACAATGCCGAGAAGCGTGAGGATCGAACGCAGCACGTTGCGGCGCACCGACTGGTTGGCGAGCTTGATGGCTTCCCACAGCATCAGGCCGCATCCCGCAGGGTTTCGGATTTGATCTTGCCGTCGACAAAATGCAGCGTGCGGTGGGCAAATTCCGCCATATGGGCTTCATGGGTCACCATGATCACCGTAAGTCCCCGTGTCTGGTTCAGGCCCGCAAGCAGCTCCATGATTTCATGGGCCCGCGCCGTATCGAGATTGCCCGTGGGCTCGTCCGCCAGCAGCACCAGAGGATCCGTCACGATGGCCCGCGCAATGGCCACGCGCTGCTGCTGCCCGCCGGAAAGCTCGGAAGGCGTGTGGTGTTCGCGGCCTTTCAGGCCAACCAGATGCAGGGCCGCCACCGCCCGCTCCCGGCGCTCGGCCTTTGCGGTGCCGCGATAGATCAGCGGCAATTCAACATTTTCGATGGCCGTCGTGCGGTTCAAAAGATTGTAGCCCTGAAACACGAAGCCGAGGAAATGCCGCCGCAGCAGGGCGCGGCCATCCCTGGGCAGCTTCGTTACATCAACATTGTTGAAGAGGAATTTCCCTTCGCTGGGTGTATCAAGGCAGCCCAGAATGTTCATGGCGGTGGATTTGCCGGAACCTGAAGGGCCCATGATGGCCACGAATTCACCCCGCTCAATGCTGAGGTCAACGCCGTGCAGCGCCCGCACCATGCCGCCGCCTTCGCCATAGGTTTTGCTCACCCGGTCAAAGGCCAGAAGCGCGCCCATGCTTAGTTCCTGCCTTTTCTTGACGCCGTGATCAGCGGCGTATCCGTATCAAGATCGCCTGCGACCACTTCAGTCAGCTTGCCATCCGAGGCGCCGGTCTTGATGCTGAGCGATACGGGAACATTGTTCTTCAGGGCCCACACGGTCCGTTCTCCCGTGGCGGGCTCCTTCTGCGCCGATCTTCCGCCGCCCCGCGGCATGCGCGGCATGAACAGCCGCGACAGGCTGAAACCTTCCTGCCTTGCCTGAACCGGCGGCGAATAGCGCAGCGCCGCATTGGGAACCAGCAGGGCATTGGAAATTTCCTGCACGGTTATTTGTGCCGTTGCCGTCATCCCCGGCCGAAGCGCCAGATCGGAATTGTCGACACTCAGCACCGCCTTGTAGGTGACGACGCCCTCGGTGACGAGCGGCGAGAATTCGATTGTTTCAATCCGTGCCGGAAAGCTGCGGCCCGAAAAAGCGTCAACCGTGAAGGTGGCCATCTGGCCCGCCGCCACGGTGCCGATGTCGGCCTCATCGATATTGGCTTCAAGCTGCATGCGCTTCAGGTCTTCCGCCAGGGTGAAGAGAACCGGCGCCTGCAGCGAAGAGGCAACGGTCTGGCCCGGCTCGACCGCACGCTTCAGCACAATGCCATCAACCGGCGACAGGATTTTCGACTTGTCGATATCCAGTTGCTTCAGGTCAAGATTGGCGTCGGCGATCTCGATATCGGCTTCCGCCACAGCTATGGCCGCCGCGGCGCGGGCCTGTGCCGCCCGGGCCGCTTCAAGATCCTGGGTTATGACCAGTCCCCGCTTCTGCAACGCCACCTGCCGGGCAAGGGTCAGGTCGCTGGCCTGTAGGGTGGCCTGCGCATCGATAAGCTTTGCCTTGGCGCTTGCAACGCTGGCCTGCAGGCTTTGCAGCTGGGCCTGGTATCTTTCCGAATCCAGTTCGGCCAGAACGTCGCCCTTTTTAATCAAATCATTGTTGTCGACATTGACGCTGCGCACCACGCCGGACATTTCGCTGGAAATGTCGGTTTGCGTGGTGGGCTGGATGGTGCCGGTCGCCGTCACGCTGACCGTGAGATTGGAGCGCACCGGCATTACGGTTTCGTAAGAGACCGCATTGGCGGCATTCTGCGAGCTCTGGTACCACCAGACGCCCGCAAGGACGATGACGGCTGCAAGGGCAATCCAAAGCCCGCGCCGCAAGCCACGCTTTGCCCGCGCCCCTCGGCCAAGGCCGAGAATGCTTTCTATTTCCTGCTGGTCCGGTAAACTCTGAATGTTCATGGGCTCGCGCGTTTCGGTGGGTTGACCTATATAGGACCAAGACGGCTGAGGTCCAAATTTCCGGCGTTAAGCAACTTGGCGGCTCAGCGCACTCTGCCGGTTCCGCCATATTACAAATCCGCAAGGAATGAGGCCCACAAGCACCACGATGACGGCGGGCCGCAGGCCGAACGAGACCATCAGGTTGGCCTCCGCAATGCGCCATGGATCAACCCCCGTGGCGAGCCCATACCAGGCAAATTCCGTCAGCGCCGTAAGCAGCCCGGCAAGCCCGGCGCTGATCGCCAGCACGAGGGGGGTAAGGGCCATCCGCCGGCTGATGAAAATGCGGTGGATCATCAGCAGGATGAAGAAGCCGGCCATCAGCGTGGCGGGGCTCACGTCGATTTTCGACTGGATGAAGTAGTGCAGCAATCCCAGAGCCGCGATGCCATAGACCATGCGGTGGATCATCTTCCACTTCTTTCCCAGCCTGCGGATGGCGGAATCAAAGGATGTGGCCGCCAGCAGGCTCAAGCCGATCAGCGCCGCAAAGCCAATGGTGAGATAGATGCGCAGGACGATTTCGGAGGCGACGAAGGCCAGGTCGAATTTCGACTGCACGATGTAAAGCAGGAAATGCGTGAGGGCGTAGGCAAAGGTGGTGACGCCGAGGATGCGCCGGATGAGTGCAATCTTCGGGTAGTTGAGCACCCGCTGCAGGGGCGTGAGCGCCAGCGTGATCACCAGGAGGCGGATGGCCCAGTCGCCAGCCAGGTGCAAAGCCGCCTTGACCGGCAGGGGGCCGAGCTGGCGGGTGAAGAACCAATAGGCAATGACGGCCGCAGGCAGCAGCGCCAAGGCGAGTGTTGCGGCCTTGAGCGGCGAAAACCTTCCCTGCCGGTCGGTAAGCGGTGTCATGGCGGCTCTCTACCAGCCCCTTGGTGATCTGTCTTTACACGAGCCTTCACCTTTTTGGGAGAAGCGGTGAAATCAGGAAAAGGCTTGAACCTTCAGTTCCACCAGCCCTTGTGCTCGCGCTTTTTCTGGCGCAGCACGCCGCCTTCGCCGGGAGGCTCGATCTCCATCAGATAGCGTTGCGCCGGGCTCATGCGGTCATAGAAACCCTGGGTCAGGTGATCAAGCTGCACCAACTGCTGCGGCAGGTCGCGCCGCGTATAGGAGAGATGCAGCATGCGCCGGGGCGCCGGGCCCTTCTTCAGCGTGCCGCCGTGCCACATCGATGAGTTGCAGATGATGGCAGCCCCCGCCGGCGCCGTCACATAGACTTCGCCGGGATAGGGCGCATCGAGATCCGCCGGAATCCGCTTCTGGTCTTCGGCGGAAACCGGTTCCGGCTCCCAGTCGCCCTGGTTGACGTAAGGCACGTTGATCGGCGCCCACCACTGCGAGGTGGGCACAACGCGGGTGGGGCCATTCTCCAGCGTCATGTCGTCGAGCATGAGCATGGCATTCAGCACCCACCAGTCATCCACAAAGCGTTTCGGCACATCCACATGCAGCGCCTGGTGGCCGTAGCCCTGGTTGGGATCGCGCAGGTTGGCGCCATGAACCTTGATCTCACCGAGAAGGTAATGCGCCGCGGCAAGCACCGGCGGCAGGCTCAGGCAAACGTCAAAAGCCGTGGTCTTGTTGAAAATGTTGGAAATGCGCCGTGCCCCCGGCTCCACATGAACTTCATGCCCGCCCGTCTCGGCCTCGGCCGCATGGATGCGCTCAAACTCGTCGCGCAGGGTTTTCACAACGCCTTTCGGCAGGGCGTTCTCGACAATGAAGAAGCCCTGTTCGTCGAGCTGGCGCTTTTGCGCGTCCGTGATGGCGGTGGTTTTGATTCCCAATTCATGCAGGGCCTGCTTCGTGTACATGGCATGCGCCTCCTGATCGGGAGAAGCTAACATACTATTCCGGTGACGCAATGGGATTGGGCCGGGCACCGGAAATCCGTTCACCCTTGAGGGCATTGAGCACCGGCTTTTCAATGGCCAGATGGATGCGCCAGCCGAAAAAGACGCTCGCTGCCATGCTGATCACAATCATGAGGTCGGTGGGCAGCGGGATCACGGTCCAGATGACAAAGAACATCGGCATGAAAAGCGAGTGGGTGAGATAGAGCGAATAGGATGCGTCACCCTGCCGCGTCCAGGCGCTGGCGCGGCCCTTGAACTGCATGACGCCCCAGACGATCAGGGCCGCGGGCAGGCCATAAACTGCCACGCGCAGCAAGGCTCCGTCGCCGCGCAGGTATTCCAGCGCGTTGCCAAAGGGCGCGAGGTCGAAGAAGCCGGCCCCTATGATTATGCCAGCACCCAGCGGAATCCCCCACCTGGCGTGCTGAAAGGACGGGGCATGCGCAAGGGCTACGCCAAACAGGAATTCAATGATCAGGGGATTGCCAAGAAACTGGAACACGGCGCCATGCGGCCTGAGTGCCATTGCGGCAACGAAAAGGCCGAGCAACGGGTACAGCCACCGCCTGTCGGCAAGAACGAGTGTGGCCGCCGCATAGAACAGGGCTTCGTAGCAAAGCGTCCAGGCTATGGGCACGAGCGGCAGCGTCATGACATCGGTCGCGGGCCAGAGAAAAAACGTTGCGAGCAGATCGCGCCCGGTGATGGCGGTGCCGGAACGGACGGCAATCAGCAGGCCGAAAATGCAGATGATGAAGTAGAAGGGAATGATCCGGCGGAAGCGCTTCCAGGCAAATTCCTGCCAGGAAAGCCCGGCGGCGGTCTTGGCGATGATGACGCCTGAAATGACGAAAAAGATGTCAACGCCCGCCTGCCCCGCCAGCGGGAGTTCGCGTGGGAAAAAGCCGTAGGATCCGGTCTGTTCGACAGCCATCTGCGCCGCATGGACGTAGACAACCATGAGGGCTGCAACAAAACGTAAGCTTTGCAGGGGCCATATCACCGGCGCAACCTATTACCCAATGGTTACCAAAGAATTTCGGGGAAATGGCCCCTGTTAATGAAAAACCCCGGTGTTTCCACCGGGGACACTGACTATGATTTTGAAGGTTTCTTGCCGTTCAACCCGCCAAAGCCAATTGCGTGGAAGGTTTTGGCACTTTGCGTCCCATATCCCGGGCCGCTTCAAGCCAAACGGCTATTGCATCCAAACGCTTGCCCATATTGGCTCTCCAAGTATTCTCTTAATGAATCCTCGGAGCCGCCTTACTGATTTGTCAAGTCACAGTGGCTTCATTGATGATCCCAATAAAAAACCCCGGTGTTTCCACCGGGGTTTCGCATTTTGTAAGAACTGCGTTGGACTTAGAAGTCCATGCCGCCGCCCATGCCGCCCATGCCGCCGCCCATGCCGCCGGGCATGCCGCCCGCGGCCTTGTCCTTTGGCTTTTCGGCAATCATGGCTTCCGTGGTGATCAGGATCGAGGCAACCGAAGCCGCGTCCTGAAGCGCCACACGCACCACCTTGGTGGGGTCGATGATGCCGGCCGCTACCATGTCGCAGTACTCCTCGTTCTGCGCGTCAAAGCCGAAGTTGCCGGATTTCTCAAGCAGCTTGCCGACCACGATCGAGCCTTCAACGCCGGCGTTCTCAACGATCTGGCGGATCGGCGCTTCCAGCGCCTTCGACACGATGTTGATGCCTGCCTGCACGTCTGGGTTCTTGGACGTCACCGCATCAAGCGCCTTCTTGGCGCGCAAGAGTGCGACACCGCCGCCGGGAACGATGCCTTCTTCAACGGCAGCGCGCGTGGCGTTCAAAGCGTCGTCAACGCGGTCCTTGCGTTCCTTCACTTCGATTTCGGTGGAGCCGCCGACGCGGATAACCGCAACGCCGCCGGCGAGCTTTGCCAGGCGCTCCTGCAGCTTTTCACGGTCGTAGTCGGAGGTCGTGTCCTCGATCTGCGCCTTGATCTGGGCAACGCGCCCGGCGATGTCGGCCTTCTTGCCGGAACCGTCGATGATCGTGGTGTTTTCCTTGTCGATGCGGACCCGCTTGGCGCGGCCCAGCATGTCGAGGCCGACATTCTCAAGCTTGATGCCGAGGTCTTCGGAAATGACCTGGCCGCCCGAGAGCGTTGCGATGTCTTCGAGCATCGCCTTACGGCGGTCGCCGAAGCCCGGAGCCTTGACGGCGGCAACCTTGAGGCCGCCGCGCAGCTTGTTCACGACAAGCGTTGCAAGGGCTTCGCCTTCAATGTCTTCCGCGATGATGAGCAAGGGCTTGGAGGACTGGACCACGGCTTCCAAAATCGGCAGCATGGCCTGGAGCGAGGAAAGCTTCTTCTCATGAAGAAGAATGTAAACATCTTCCAGTTCGCACAGCATCTTGTCGGCATTGGTGATGAAGTATGGCGAGAGATAGCCACGGTCAAACTGCATGCCTTCAACGACTTCAAGCTCGGTTTCGGCAGTCTTGGCTTCCTCAACCGTGATCACGCCTTCATTGCCGACCTTCTGCATCGCCTTGGCGATCATGTCGCCGATCGACTTTTCGCCATTGGCCGAAATCGTGCCGACCTGGCCGACTTCCTCCGATGACTTGATCTTCTTGGAGCGCTTCTTGAGGTCTTCGACGACGGCGATGACCGCGAGGTCGATGCCGCGGCGGAGATCCATCGGGTTCATGCCGGCGGCAACGTTCTTGGCGCCTTCGCGCACGATGGCCTGGGCCAGGACAGTTGCTGTCGTCGTGCCGTCGCCTGCGATGTCATTGGTCTTGGAGGCGACTTCGCGCACCATCTGGGCGCCCATGTTCTCGAACTTGTCTTCGAGTTCGATTTCCTTGGCAACGGTGACGCCGTCCTTGGTTGTGCGTGGCGCACCGAACGACTTGTCGATGACAACGTTGCGGCCCTTGGGGCCGAGGGTGACCTTCACCGCGTTAGCGAGAATGTCAACGCCGCGGAGCATTCGCTCGCGGGCTTCGCCGCCGAAGCGGACTTCTTTTGCAGCCATGTGAATATTCCTTTGATAACTGAAATTGGTTGTGGGTCGGAATTACTTGTCGAGCACGCCCATGATGTCGGACTCTTTCATGATCAAAAGCTCGTCGCCGTCGATCTTGACTTCGGTGCCTGACCATTTGCCGAAGAGGACGGTGTCGCCCTTCTTCACATCGAGCGGAACCAGCTTGCCGCTTTCATCGCGGGCCCCTGGGCCTACGGCGATGATTTTGCCCTGCATCGGCTTCTCCTGCGCCGTTTCGGGGATGATGATGCCACCCTTGGTCTTGGTGTCTTCATCGACCCGCTTCACCACGACGCGGTCGTGCAAAGGACGGAATTTCATGCGATAACTCCTCATAACATATTGATATTATTTGTATTTCAAGTTGAAGCGGGAACCCGGTCCAACCTCTGTTAGCAGTCACTCTAGGTGAGTGCTAACAGCTGCGCCTGACATAGGAGGGAGCGCGGGCAAGGTCAAGCGGAAACCGCGTGCACTGCCACAATTCCGCAGTCTTGCCCTGCCAAAAGCCCGTGAGGTTAAAAATGCGGGGCGGCGGGTGCGATTGCGGGTCTTACAGTTTGTTTTTGCGTTCATCTTTGTGGGGCTGGCCACGCCGCTCGGCGCCCAAACCCTCAACGCCACGGATTTCCAGATCGAGTGGAAGGTAACCAACCGCTTCCGGCTTTTCAATGACGCCAGTTTCTTCAAGCTGCATGAAAACGCCTGGCGGCAATACCTCATCCACGTGAACGAACAGCAAATCCCCGAGGGGCAAAAATCCCTGCTCGTCAACAGCGCCTCGGTGCTGGGCAGCGAGCATGTGCTCAATGACCGCCACATTGCCTTTACGCGCCTCGAGCGCTCGAAATTT
>Ga0307505_10002197_pt1 | contig 13941 bp, 14 predicted proteins | sample 23_S_MG_FD_202183 | JGI IMG/M metagenome (GOLD analysis project Ga0307505, IMG submission 202183) | Soil microbial communities from Populus trichocarpa stands in riparian zone in the Pacific Northwest, United States - 23_S | ecosystem: Environmental > Terrestrial > Soil > Riparian zone > Trees...
GCGGAACACCTCGAAATCGCCGGGTTCGAAGTAGCTGCGGTCTACGGCGACTGGAACCGAACACCGTTCAGCGGCCAGGCGCCAGTGATGGTCTTCATTGCACACGCTCGCTGAGAAGGACTCTGCTTCAGACGTGGCGAGAACTCCAGATGCGCTGTCTGTTCGATGCCACGCACTTTGTCGACGGCGACCGCCCGGCTTCCGCAGGATTCCGCGATGAGCCGATGTGCACCGGCCGAGCTCAGTGCCACAGAACGTGTCAGTAGTAGACGCCCGGCACCATCTGATCTGGCGGGCGACCCGCTCGGGCGTTCGGGTTGCGGGTCAGGTGTTGCGCTTGTAGGCGCGGACGGCGAGGGGAGCGAAGACGGTGACGATCGCGATGGCTGCGACGATCGACATTGCGAAATCGGTCCCGATGGCGCCGGTGTTGAGCAGCTCACGCGCGGCACTGACGAGGTAGGTGACCGGATTGAAGTACGCGGCGGTCTGCAGCCAGCCGGGCATGGTCTCGATGGGCACGAAGGCGCCGGAGAGCAGTGTGAGTGGGTAGAGGACGAAGATCGCAATGCCTTGGAGGGCTTCGGCCGTGCGGGAGATGACCCCAAGGAAGGCGAAGACCCAGCTCAGCGCCCAGGCGCAGCCGATCACCAGCAGTGCGGCACCGACGATCGCGCCGAAGCCGCCCTCGGGGCGGTAGCCGAGCGCGAACCCTGCGAGGAAGGTGGTGATCGCGGCGATCATGTAACGCAGCACGTCGATCAGCAGCGCACCGGCCAGTGGCGCGCTGCGGGCGATGGGCAGCGTGCGGAAGCGGTCGAAGACTCCAGAGTTCATGTCCTCGCGCAGCCCGACGCCGGTGGCGACGGAGGCGGTGATGATGCTCTGCACGAGGATGCCGGGGATCAGGAACGTCAGATAGGTCGCGGTGTCCCCCGCGATCGCGCCGCCGAACAGAAACGTGAACAGGACGGTGAACAGGATCGGCTGGGCGACGACATCGAGGAACTGCTCCGGGGTTCGCTTGATCGTGAGTATCCCGCGGTAGGCCATCGTGAGCGTGTTCCGAAGTGTCTGGATCGGGCCGGGCGTACGCCGCAGGACGGACGTGAGGGTGGTCATGAAGCGTTCTCTCCGGTCGTGGCTGGTGCGGGGTTCGTGGGCTCGGTGGCGAGTCCGGTCAGGGTGAGGAAGACCTCGTCGAGAGTGGGCTTCTGCACGCTCAGCTCGGACAGCCGGAGTCCGTGACGACGCAGGTCGGTGAGCAGGTCGGTGACGGCATCGGGGTTCTCGAGCGGCACACTGACCCGGCCTGTGTCGGCGGAGCCGGTCGCGCGGGCATCGAGGACGGCTTCGGCGCGTTCGCGGACGCTGTTGAGGTCTGCCCGGTCATCGGGGCGCAGAATGAGCACGGATCGCCCAATGGAGGCTTTGAGCTCGTCCGGCGTGTCGTCGGCGATGACCCGGCCGCGGTCGATGACCATGATGCGATCGGCGAGCTGGTCGGCCTCGTCCAGGTACTGGGTGGTCAGAAGAACCGTGGAGCCCTGCTCGACCAGGCGGCGGATGACCGACCACATTCGCGTCCGGTTCCGCGGGTCCAGGCCGGTTGTGGGCTCGTCGAGGAAGATCAGTGGCGGGCGAACGATGAGGCTCGCAGCGAGGTCGAGGCGACGTCGCATCCCGCCGGAGAACTTGCTGAGCGCGCGTCCGGCCGCCTCGGTCAGATCGAACTCGTCCAGCAACTCCGCGGCGCGCCGGCGCGCGCCAGCGCGGCTCAGGCCGAGCAGACGGGCGAAGATGACGAGGTTCTCGGTGGCGCTGAGCCGCTCATCGACCGAGGCGTACTGGCCGGTGACCCCGATAAGTTGCCGCACGATGTGAGCATCGGTGGCGACATCGTGCCCGAAGATACGGGCGGTGCCGGCATCCGGGCGCAGCAGGGTCGCCAGCATCCGGACGGTGGTCGTCTTGCCCGACCCGTTGGGTCCGAGCAGCCCATAGATGGAACCCGTGCGGATGTTCACGTCGAGACCGTCGACAGCGCGATGATCGTCAAACGTTTTCGTGAGGCCGTGCGCCTGCACCGCCCACTCATGAGTGGGCGGTGGCAGCGCAGGCGCGAGGATGTTCGTCAACAGCGGTGCTTTCGTGAGATTCGGGCAGGCTAGGCGGTGCGGGCGCGGTCGAGCAGGTCGCCGCGATCCACGCCCACGAAGGCGAGGGCTCGCGGGACGGTCCCGAGGCTCGCGGTCAGGATGCCCACCAACAGCTCGGTCTCGGCAGGACGACGGCGACCATCCTGACCGCCGATCGCACGGCCACGATGGATGGCTTCCTTCGTGGAGGTGCCCCAGCCCGGTCGGCTCTGCCGCGGTGTCGCCGCGAACAGCTCCTCGTCCAGGGGGCCGACCCCGATCGCGGACAGGCTCTCGGTGCGCTCACGACCCAGAGCGGTCTCGATGCTGTCGTGATCTAGGCCTGCCTCGATCAGCACACGGCGTGCCGCCAAAGTCTCGTCGGAAGCCAAGGCCAACAGCAGGTGCTCCGCCTCGACCGCAGGCGCCCGCCGAGCGGTCGCCTCCTCAATCGCTCGCTCCAACACACGACTCAGCGACTTGTTCAACTTCTGCTCAGCCATTTCTCCTCCTCAGCTCGATGCCTGCCACGACCAGACGCCGCAGGTGCTTCTTGTTCACGGCCTGCCGGGTCACGCCCAGCGCCTCGGCCACCTGGCCCCAGGACCAGCCCTGGCGCATCGCTCGCTCCACGGCCGCATCCTCGAGCTGGTCCGCCAACTCACGCAGCGCGAGCACGGCGGCCAGCTCGTCTGCCACTCCGCCGATCGGCGGTGTCTGTCGAGTGCTCATACAAGAAACCTAAGTTGCTTAGACACTTTTGTCAACTCACGTTTCCTATCCGACTCAACGCCACTGGCGAGTTGTGTGGCGCAGCTGGCACGTCAATGGCGCTACTGGCGAGATGTGTGGCCGTACTGGCGAGTTGCGTGGCGCCGAACACTGTCATCGGACAATCGGACAGAGATCACAAAAAGATAACGCCGAACTCTTCCCTTCGTTATCTCGCTGTTATATAGTTCAAGAACGGTAGTTGTTTTGCTGTGGCAGCTACCGGCATGTGATTGCAGGACACTCTTGGTGCAAGGGACAAGGGCCGGTCGGGAGCCTCTCCGACCGGCCCTTACTCTTGCCACGTCGCGTCTCAGTGTCGCGGTGCGACGTGGGGGATCGTGATCGACTCCTGAGCACTCCTCCTCCCCAGCCCGGCGCCTTGCTCAACCTCCGCCGGGTTTTCCACAGAATCCATCACTGACCGGCTCTTTCCGCCCTTCGAATGTCGGAACCCCCCGGCATGATTGAGGGCATGAACTTCCCCCTCGCAGACCTCCGCGGCATCACCGGCATGCTCGGCGATGCGCTCGGCGCACCGCTCGCCGGGGATGCGCAACGGATGCTGAGCGAGGGCGAACTACTCGACGCGGTGCGGGTCACCGAGCAGCTCGGACGCTGGGTCGACGCGCTCCGACTGGTGCTGGCAGGCGAGGTCGAGCGGCTGTCCGAGACGGACCTCGGTGACGACCGCATCACACGGCGGCATGGCTGCGCTGATGCCGCAGAGCTGGTGGAGCGGGTCGCACAGATCTCCGGTGCGACCGCGCGGGGCCGGGTCCGCACCGCGCGGGCGATCACGACCCGGGTGACACTGACCGGGCAGCCCCGCCCGGCACCCCTTGACCATGCCAGGGAGCAGCTGGTCGCGGGGCGGCTCAGCGGCGACGCGCTGGTCACGATCACCGACGCGCTCCGCCCTCTCCAAGGCCGCTGCGCACCCGCGAACCTCGAAGCTGCGGAAGCGGAGTTGGTACGGGCTGCGACCGGGGACGACGATACCGCGCCGTGCACCATTCACGAGTTGCGAATCATGGCCACGACCTGGGCGCTGTTCCTCGACCCGGACGGCACCCTTCCCGACGAGGATCGCGCCCAGCGGATGCGGCACCTGCGACTGGGTCGCAAGCGCGACGGGATCATCCCGCTGCGCGGCGGGCTTACCGAAGACGCCGCCGCCCAGTTCCAGCGACTCCTCGACGCCTACCTGAACCCCCGCATCGCCGACCAGGGACCGGCGTTCCACCAGACCGCCGACGAGTACGAGGGCGACGCTGGGGCCGACGAGCATGTGCGTGATCCGCGCACCGCCGACCAGAAGCGTCATGACGCGTTCGCCGGTATCCTCGCCGCCGCCGCATCGTCGGAAGACACTCCGACGCTGGGCGGTGCCGCCCCGACGCTGGTCGTCACCGTCACCCAGAGCGAACTGGACAAGCCCGACGGCGTCGCGTTCGTCGACGGACCCGACGGTGAGACACCCGTCCCGGCGACCTTCGCGAGGCACCTCGGATGCCACGGCACCCTCCACCGCGTCACCTTCGACGACAACGGAGCCATCGCCGCCCTCACCGTCACCGACCGCGTATTCAACCACCGGCAACGCCGAGCGATCGCGGCCAGGGACGGCGGCTGCATCATCCCCGGATGCCGAGTCCGAGCCACCTGGTGCGAGGTCCATCACGTGCTCGAGCACTCCCGCGGCGGCCCGACCGCCACTCACAACGGCGTTTTGCTCTGCTGGCATCACCACCGCACCATCGAGACAAGCGGATGGGAGATCCGCATGCTCGACGGCGTCCCGCAGGTCAGACCACCCACCTGGATCGACCCTCGAAGACGATGGCGACCGGCGAACCGAGTCCTCCACGCCGAGTTCGAACGCGCGAAGAGCGCGTGAGCGTCCCACCGGCGCACGCAACACCACGATCCGCTTGAGAGCAGCGCGAGCTCACGCGTCCGCGACGACCTCGACCTTGAACCCCGCCGCGTTCTCCAGCCAGCCCGCGTAGTGGTCGGGACCGCCGGCGAACGGATACCGATCCGCGTACAACGAGCGCCAGCCGTGGGCCACGGCATCCGTCACGATCTCATCCACCTCCAAGCGCGAGCCGCCCCGGAACGCGAGGTGGTTCACTCCGGCTCGGCGCCGGTCGTGCACCGGATCCGACAGGTTCGGCGAGGTCGTCAGCGTGACGTACGCGCCGCCCGCCGCCCACGACTGCCCCTCCGACCATTCCTGTGTCAGCGAGAACCCGAGCCGGGACAGCAGCCAGCCCCACTCCTCGCGCGCGACCACGAGGTCGGCGACCCAGATCTCGACGTGGTGAAGTCCCGGCATCCGTCCATCAAAGCAGGACCAAGGCGGGATCAGACTCCGCCGCCGCCTCCACCACCTCCACCGCCGCCGGCGGACCCGCCGCCGCCAGACCCGCCCGACGTCGACGACGACGAGGACGTGCTCGCCGAGAGCGTCGAGATCCCCGACGAGAAGGATGCCGCGCTGAAGCCGCTCGTGCCGGCGTACCAGGTGGGCGAATTGCCGGGGCCGTAGAGCACCGCGAGCTCCTTCGCCCACTGCTTCTCCTGCCCGAACACGACCGCGTACGGCAGCAGCAGTTCGTACAGCCACAGGATCTGGCGCACGTCGGTGCTGTCGATGTGCACGCGCTCGGCCCCCTGCGGCGACTGCAGCATGCGGATGCGGTCGGCCTCGGCCCACTCGATGAACTCCTTCAGGCCCCTGAGGTGATCGCGCGTCTCGGCGCCGGCGGCCGTGAGGGGTTTGCGCGCGAGCATCCCGATCACGATGAGCTCGACGACCACCGCTCCGATGATGAGCGACAGCGGGACGAGCGGCGAGACCCGGCTGTCGAGCGCGGCGAACCCCAGCACCGCGACCAGCACGGTGAAGACCGTGGCGATCAGGATGGGAAGCGCGCGCACCCCGATCTTCACCTCGCGGCGCAGCCCGCGCACCGCGAGTTGGTGGTTCGCCGCCTTCAGGATCGCCTGAGCTGCCGTCGAGAACCGCGTATCGGTGCGCCCGAACTCGAACTCCTCCCCCGGGAGTCCGTGCGGGAACAGTCCGTCGAGGAGCATCAGCCCGTCGCCGTCCGCCTTGGACGGATCCACCAGCACCGCCTTGAGCTTGACGCCGCCGAACATCTTGCGCTGGCCTTCGACGATCCGGATGCTCCCCACCACCGCCTGCTCGAGAACCTCGGCCGGGATCGCCTTGGACGGAAGGCCCAGCAGCACCGCGCTCTCGAGCGCGTCGATCCCCGGCGGCGGCGCATACTCCGCGATGATCGTCGGACGCCCGGGCTCGTCACGGAGCTTCCGCGCCCGCGTCACGCCCGCGAACACGAATGCGGCGGCGAGCCCCAGCCCGGCGATGCCCTGCAGCCAGCCCCACGGGGACGCGAGATACGACGAATCGAACGGGGTGAAGGTGCCCTGCTCGAACCCGATCGCGATCGTCATCGTCTGGTACGGATACACCGGCGCGGCACCGGCCACGACGGCACCGGCATCCGCTCGGATGTCGCAGACCTGCGTCGAACCCTGGTAGCCGACGTAGCAGGCCGCGTTGCCGGTGAGCGCCCCGGCGAGCTCGGCGGGCATGGTCACGCGGGCGGTCACCCGGCCGAACTGCTGCTGCCACTGCGTGCCGTTGACGTCCCAGTAGAACTCGTCCGACCCGGTGTCGGCGAAGTGCCGCGTCACGTTCTCGAGCGTGTACGTGAAGACATAGGTCTGGCGCCCGTGCACGTAGTCGCCGGCGCGGGAGGTCATCGTGTAGACGTCGTCCTCGAACTCGGTCTCGGCGTTGCGCGGATTCCCGGCGCCGTCGGTGATCGACTCGAGCTGCGGGTTCAGGGGCACGCCGAGATACGAGCCGTCGATGCGCCGCTGCATCCCGCGATTCTGGTCGTACTCGGGGAAGACGGCGACGAAGCGCTCGATGACCCGCAGCGTGCTCGTGCCGTCCTCGGCGCGGTCGAGTTGGTACTCGACGTCCATGCTCTCGAAGCCGAAGTCGTTCACGTTCGTCGATACCGGAGGGGCGACGTCGCCGCTGTCGAAGCTGAAACTGCATCCGGCCAGCGCCGCCGCCATCACCACGACCACGACGCTCGCCGCGACCGCACGCCAGCGGCGCAGCATGCCGCGCGCCGTGCCGCGCACGGCGCTCGAGCGCCCGGGCGAACACGTCCCCATGTGCACAGCCTACGACCCCCGAGTTCGCCGTACTCTGGTGGATGTGACCGACCGCCGCCTTGCCATCGATGCCTGGGAGAGCCTGTTCCGCGCGCAGCACGAAGTGTTCGGCGAGATCAGCGACGACTTCGAGGACAAGGGCCTCTCGCAGGCCGAGTACGACGTGCTGCTGACCGTCACCCGCGGTGCCGGTATGACCGCGCGCCTGCGTGACGTGACAGCGAACATGCTGATCAGTCAGCCGAGTGTCTCGCGGCTCGTCGACCGCATGGCCGCACGCGGGCTCATCGCGAAGTGCCCCGATCCCGAGGACGGCCGCGGGGCACTTGTCCGAGCGACGGATGCCGGAGCGGCCGCGTTTCGCAAGGTCGCGTCCGCCCACGGGCGTGCCATCGCCGAGCGGATGTCGCTGCTCACCGATGCCGAACTCGCGCAACTGCGCGACCTGACCGCGAAGCTGCGGCGCGAGCGGCCGAGCTGCTGACGCCGGCCCCGGCTACGGGGTGCGGCGGCGCAGCGTGAGGGCTGCCAGGATCAGCGACCCCACGGCGAAGGCAACCACGATCAGGAGCGGTCCGAACACGTCCCACCCGTCCTCGCCGGCGGTCACGGCGTTGATCGTGTCGATCGCGTAGCTGAGCGGCAGCCAGTTCGAGATCGCGTGGAGGACGTCGGGCATGTCCTCGCGCGGCATGAACAGCCCGCCGAGGATGATCTGCGGAAACACGATCAGCGGCATGAACTGCACGGCCTGGAATTCCGTCCGCGCGAAGGCGCTCGCCAGGAGGCCCAGCGCGGTCCCGAGCAGCGCATCGACGACCGCGACGAGGCCGAGCTGCCACAGCTCCCCCTCGACGTCGAGCCCGCACACCCAGACCGCGAACGTGACGGTGATCACCGCCTGCAGGGTCGCCATCAGCCCGAACGCGAGCGCATAGCCGCCGATGAAGTCGGCCTTGGCGATCGGGGTCGTCATGAGCCGCTCGAGCGTGCCCGACCGTCGCTCGCGGAGCGTCGTGATCGAGGTGATGAGGAACATCACGATGAAGGGGAAGAGCGCCAGGATCGGCCCGCCGTACTGGTCGAACACGCCCTCTTGCTCGCTGAACAGCCACGCGAACAGGCCTACCAGCAGGCTCGGCGCGACGAGCATGAGCGCGACGGAGCGGTGGTCATGGCTCAGCTGCCGGAGGACCCGGCCCGCGGTGGCGAGGGTACGCGCGCCGTTCACGAGGACTCCTCCTCTTTCGCCTCGCGGCGCGTGCGCGGGGCATGTCCGGTCCCTGAGCTTGTCGAAGGGTCATCCGTCGAGGCGTCGTCCGCGGACGCGGCATCCCGTTCGATGAGCGCGAGGAACGCGGCATCCGGATCATCCGTTCCCGTGTCGGAGAGAAGCCGGTCCGGCGTGGTGTCGGCGATGATCCGCCCGGCGCGCATGAGGACCAGCCGATCGCACCGCACAGCTTCGTCCATGACATGGCTCGAGACGATGAGCGTCGCGCCGGCGTCGGCGAGTGCGCGGAACACCGCCCACAGCTCGGAGCGCAGCAGCGGATCGAGGCCGACCGTCGGCTCGTCGAGGACGATCAGCTCGGGGTCTCCGAGCATCGCGACGGCCAGCGAGACGCGGTTCTCCTGTCCGCCGCTGAGCGAGCCGACGGTCTGATCGGCCTGGCCGTCGAGCCCGACCTGCCCGATCACGCGGTCCACGTCCTCGCGTGGAGCGCCGATCAGGCGGGCGAAGTAGCGGAGGTTCTGCCGGGTGGTGAGGTCGGCATAGACGGATGCCGCCTGGGTGTCGTATGCGACGCGGCGCCGCTGCGGGCGCGTGCCCGCCGGATCTCCTAGTACCGTCACCGTCCCGCCGGCGACCTTCTGCACGCCCACGATCGAGCGCATCAGGGTGGTCTTGCCGCAGCCCGAGGGGCCCAGGAGGCCGGTGATCTGGCCGCGCGGGATATCGAGATCGAGCCCGGTGAAGACGTCGGTCGATCCGCGCCGCACGCGCAGGCCGCGCACGACCACGGCATCCGTTTTATTCATCACACGATGAATTATTGGCCTGTACTGCCCCGGGGTCAAGACCCCGCGGGATTCGTGGCCTTTCCGTCGAGCCAGAGCGTGTCGGACGGATCGGAGTGCGTGGTGCCGGTGCCGACGTGCTTCGCGCTGATCTGCGGACCCTTGGTGATGACGTGCACGAGCGCCATGGCGTGCCCGCGTCCGAGCCCGTAGTCCTCGGCGAGCCAGGCGACGATCTCGCCCGCCTTCGTTCCCGGGCCGAAGTCCTTCTCGGCGGCGAGGTCGACGAACTGGCGCGGGGTCAGTCCCGTCTTCTCCTCGATGTTGTCGAGGTAGGCCTGGAAGGTCATGCGGATCCTTTCGGGTTCAGCCGGTGAGGTAGCGCTGGATGTTGGGCCCGATCCACGTCACGAGTTCGTCGACGGATGCCTCGGTCAGCGCCGGCAGCTTCAGGACGTACCGGCCGATGAGCATGCCCGCCATCTGCGAGGCGACGAGGCCGGCGCGCAGCTCGGCATCGGGCGTGTCGAGCTCGGCCGCGATGCGCGCCAGCAGCTCGCGCGAGAGGAACCCTGCCAGCAACGGTGTCGCGAGGCGGTTGCCCAGCGCCGAACGGAGCAGCACGACGCCGCGCTTTCGCACCTCGGGCCGCTCCCACGACTCGAGCAGATACCGGACCAGTCGCTCCCCGAGGTCGTCACGAGGGCCGGCGAGCATCGCCGGGACGTCGACGTCCGGCCGCATCGGAGCGCCGACGGTCTCGCTGAACAGGTCGGCTTTCGTGCCGAAGTAGTGGTGCACGAGGGCGGAGTCCACGCCCGCTCGCGCCGCGATCCCGCGCACGGTGGCCGCGTCGTAGCCGAGTTCGCCGAACTCGTCGACGGCCGCCGCGATGATCCGCTCGCGCGCGCCCGACTCGCCACCTCGCGGGCGGCCGCGACGCCGCTGCGGCGTCGGGACGACGTACTCTGCCACGCGTTCAGCCTACGGCGCGGGTCGGCCCACGCCACCGCCGGAGGCGACGGGAGGAGAATGTGCGCGATGTGGTCGCCTCGCGTCCGCGGACGCGACCATACGTGACACATTCATCAACCCGCCAGGCACAGGCCATCGAGAATGTCGGCCATATGGCCGCCTCGCGTCCGCGGACGCGACCATACGTGACACATTCATCAACCCGCCAGGCACAGGCCGCACACGCTGAACCGCCCCGGTCCGGGCCGGACACGGGGCGGTTCAGGGGCTCGTCTGCAGCGAGGGACTACTGCTCGACGGGCTGGGGCTCTTCGATGCTCTGCGCGGCGCTCTCGTGCGAGCGGATCACTGGGGAAGCGGCATCCGTCGCCACCTCGATCTTGCGCGGCCTCGCCTTCTCGCTCACCGGGATCGTGACGCTCAGCACGCCGTTGCTGTAGTTCGCCGCGATGCGCTCGGTGTCGATGCCCTGGCCGAGGTTCAGCTGGCGCAGGAAGCTCGCGCCCTCGCGCTCGCGCGTGATCCACTTGACGCCCTCGCCCGCGGCGAGCGTGCGCTCGGCGCGGATGGTGAGCAGCTGGCCGTCGACGTCGATGTCGACCGAGCCCGGGTCGATGCCCGGCAGGTCGGCGGTCAGCACGTAGTGGTCGCCGTCGCGGTAGAGGTCCATCGGCATGCGGCGCGGTCCGCGGCGCGTGTCGAAGAAGCTCGAGGCGAGGCGGTCGAGGTCACGGAACGGGTCGTATGTGGCCATGATTTCTCCTTCGTTGATGCTGGTTTCGTTGTGGTCTGAAAGTTGAGCCGCATCGACTCAACTGTGTCCAGATTAGCACTCGCCCCATGAGAGTGCCAACGGTTCGCGCACGGCGAACGGGGGTGGCGCTGTGGCGGCGTCTCGGGCTCTGGCACCCGGCGCTGCCGCGCGAATGTGTGCCGAACGGACGCCTCACTGCCCGCGTAGCGACCACCTGCGACACCTGCTCGGGAGCGCACCGCGAGAAGAAGGTGTGCCACGTGGTCGCCTCGAGGTCGGCGAGGCGACCATCTGCGTCACATCCGTGCTCGGCGCCCGGATCGCGGGCTGGGTCGGGTGCGCAGGTGGGCGGCCGCGGCATCCCACCGCACTTCTCCTCCCCAAGGCAACGGGGGCGCCGAGTTGTGCACCGACGCGCCTGCGCGGGAATACGGCTCCGCAGCCGGGGCCATAGTGGTCGGATGCCGCGGCCGCCCTCTCCACTCCCCGACGAACTCGGCGACGCGTTCACGCGAGGCAGTGCCCTCGCCGCCGGAGTCTCTGCGCGTCGACTGCGGGCGAAGGACCTGGAGTCGCCGTTCCACGGTGTGCGTCAGCGTCCCGAGCCGAAGACGAAGGCGGCGACCGAACCCGAAGCACAGGCCGGACGGACGGCAGCACCCGCATCTGAGGCCCCGTCGTCAACAGCATCCGCAGCGCAGACCGGGCCGGCCGTCGCGGCGAAGACCGCAGACGGCGACACGAAGCCCGACACCCCGTTCGCGCTTGATCGCATTGCGCGCAAGAAGCTGCTGAGGCGCGCGAAGGCATATCGCGAAGTGATGCCTGAACACGCCTTCTTCGTCGGACGCTCTGCCGCGGGCGCCTACGAGCTCCCCATCACTCCCGGCGATGACCTCGAGATCGGCGTGCTGGCGCCGTCCAGCGCACCGCGGGGGCGGGGCGTCCGCGGGATCAAGGTTCAGCCCTCCCTCGTGCAGGTGCGCACCCATGAAGGGCTGCGCGTGTCGACGCCGGCATCGACGTGGGCGATGCTCGGGCGCGAGCTGAGCGTGCGCGAACTCGTGACCGTGGGCGACGCCATCGTGCGAATCCCGCGCGACGACAAGGGCCGGCCGCAGCCCGACCGGCAGCTCGCGACCATCGCACACCTCCGGCTCGCCGTCGAGGCGGGTCCGCGACGCGGCGTGGCGAAGCTGCGCGAGGCGGTGGAGCACATCCGCGTCGGAAGTTCCTCGCCGCTCGAGACCGAGTACCGCCTCGACGCGGCGGCGGCCGGCCTCCCCGAGCCCGGGCTCGATGTCGCGATCCGTGACGGCCGGGGCGCTCTGCTCGGCATCACCGAGGTCGCCTACCTCGAGTACCGGACGCTGGTCGAGATCGAGGGGGATCACCACCGCACCGACAAGAAGCAGTGGGACCGCGACATCGAGAAGTACGCCGCCTATGTCGCCGAGGGGTGGGAGGTCGTCCGCCTCACGTCGCGGCACATCCGGGGTCGGCGTCCGCGCGCAGCGACCCTCGTGCGCGACGTGCTCGTGCGCCGCGGCTGGAGCCCGCAGCCGCGCTGAGCACCGCGGCGGCCGTCGGCCGCGGCATCCCCTCAAGAATGTGTGTGATCTCGTCGCATCCCACGCGCCCAAGCGACCACCTGTGACACATCCGCGGACGCGCCCGACGAGAAGGTGGGCCAAGTGGTCGCTTCGAGCTGCGCGAGGCGACCATGCCCGACACATTCTCGAGCCAGGCGGGATGCCGCGCTGAGCACCGCGGTGTCCGCCGCCGCGGCATCCCATCAAGAATGTGTGCGATCTGGTCGCTTCACGGGCGCCCAGGCGACCACCTGCGACACATTCGCGGACGCCCTCGACGAGAATGTGGGCCAAATGGACGCTTCGCGGCCCCCGAGGCGACCACTTGCGACACATTCTCGAGCCAGCAAGAAGGCGGGGGGATGCCGCGGCATCCGTCTCAGCACTCGATGACGTTCACCGCGAGGCCGCCCTCGCTGGTCTCCTTGTACTTCGTGGACATGTCGATCCCGGTCTGGCGCATCGTCTCGACGACCGCGTCCAGCGACACGTAATGGCTCCCGTCGCCGCGCAGCGCGAGCCGCGCCGCGGTCACGGCCGTCGACGCCGCGATCGCGTTGCGCTCGATGCAGGGGATCTGCACGAGTCCGCCGACCGGGTCGCACGTGAGTCCGAGGTGGTGCTCCATCGCGATCTCGGCGGCGTTCTCGATCTGGCGGTTCGTGCCGCCCATCACCGCGGTGAGGCCCCCCGCCGCCATCGCGCAGGCAGAGCCGACCTCCGCCTGACACCCGCCCTCGGCCCCCGAGATGGACGCGTTCGCCTTGAACAACGAACCCAGCGCGGTCGCGGTCAGCAGAAAGCGACGGATGCCGCGGCGCCGGTTCGCGTCGGCGATCATGTCTTCCGCGGTCGACGCTTCGGCGGGCGACCCTTCGACAAGCTCAGGGACCGAGGAAGCGGGCGACCCTTCGACGGGCGACCCTTCGACGAGCTCAGGGACCACGGAGGGGGGCTCGGGGGCCGAGGGGGACGAGGGGGACGAGGGGGACGACGGGTGGTAGCCGAGGAGCGCGCTGCCCACCAGCTCGCCGTAGGGGGTCACGGCGTTGCCGGCGCCCAGCCCCGAGTCAGCGAGGAACCGCCACCAGTACATCGCGACAGCGGGGAGGATCCCGGCGGCGCCGTTCGTCGGCGCGGTCACCACGCGGCCGCCGGCGGCGTTCTCCTCGTTGACCGCGAGCGCGAACGCGCCGAGCCACTCGCCCGGAAGCTCCCGGTGGCCGGTCGACTCGGCGTCCTCGAGCTGGGCGCGGATCAACCCGGCGCGGCGCTTGACCTGCAGCATCCCGGGGAGCACCCCGTCGGCGTGCAGGCCGGCATCCACGCAGGACGACATCGCGTCCCAGATCGCGTCGAGGCCGGCGGCGATCTCCTCGTCGGTGCGCAGCGCCTCCTCGTTGATGCGCGCCGCCTCGGCGATCGTGACGCCGCGCTCGTCGCACACCGCCAGCAGCTCGTCCGC
>Ga0307505_10002198_pt1 | contig 13941 bp, 15 predicted proteins | sample 23_S_MG_FD_202183 | JGI IMG/M metagenome (GOLD analysis project Ga0307505, IMG submission 202183) | Soil microbial communities from Populus trichocarpa stands in riparian zone in the Pacific Northwest, United States - 23_S | ecosystem: Environmental > Terrestrial > Soil > Riparian zone > Trees...
CGCGGGCGAGGCCCGACCACGGGCTGTCGGTGACGTAGAGCAGCCAGTCGTCTGCCCGGAACGCACCGTGGAACCACAGCGCGTGGTCGAGGCTGGCCGCCTTGATCTCGCCGCGGTGGAAGCTGAGGCCATGCGGCTGGATCGCGGTCGCGAGCAGCTGGAAGTCGCTGGCCCAGGCGAGCACCGCGCGGTGGATCGGCTGGTCGTCTGGCAGCTGGGCAACGGTGCGGAACCAGCAGTGCGCGAGCGGTGGGCGCTGGTCCGACGACTGCCAGTTGCGCGGCTCGACCGAGCGGACGTCGATCGGCCGCGCGCGCAGCATGAGCGCGCGCAGTGGTCCCTCGGGCATGTCCTCGGCGAAACGCCGGCGGATTGCCGCGTCGGGCTCGAGCTCCTCGGGTGGCGGCACGCTCGGCATCACTGCGTGCTGGTGCGACAGTCCGTCCTGCGGCTTCTGGAACGAGGCGATCAGGTTGAGGATCGGCTGCCCCTGCTGGCTGGCCACGACCCGGCGGTTGGAGAAGCTGCGTCCGTCGAGGTCGCGCTTGACGCGGAAATCGATCGGCAGTTCGTCGGTCCCGCTGCGCAGGAAGTAGGCGTGCAGCGAATGCGTGTGCCGGTCCTCGGGCACCGTGCGCCGCGCCGCGACCAGCGCCTGGGCGATCGCCTGGCCGCCGAATACCCGCCCGGTTCCCTCGGTCTGCTTGCGGCCGACGAACCGGTCGCCGCCGCGCGATTCGATGTCGAGCAGCAGGACCAGCTCGGCGACGAGCTGCTCGGGCGTGGGCAAAGGTGCAGCAAGCGTCGCCATCGCCGGCCCCTTGCGCGGCGCCATGGCGTCAGTCAATTGATCCCGGGTAGCCGGCGCATTGCGCGCCACGCGATTGACTTGCCCCTGTTGCTCGCCGGCCACCGCCCCGGAGGCAGCGGATCGAAGCCCGAACTGCTTGGCAGTTGCCGACTGCGTGCGCGTCAGCCTTGTTTCGCGAACCGCGGCTCGAACCGCATTCGGCCTGGCGAAGGGCAGCGGAGGAAAGGTCGAGCAAGGGCAAAGAAAGCCCCGCCCGGCGCACGCCGGGTGGGTGCTTCCCGGTACTAAACACGCATTTGCGTATCAGGCAGACAGGGCAACGAGGCGCCGCCGTGAACTGCGCAGGGCGCCGCCGATCGCAGCGAATCCGAGCATCAACAGGGCCCAGGTGGTCGGCTCGGGCACGGCTCCCGTCTGCCCGGGCGTGCCGGCCGCCCCGAGCCGCAGGTCGTCGATATAGCCGCCATACGAATCGCTGGTGCCCAGCGCCACAAAGCTCAGCGTGTCGCCAGCGTTGGCTGTGAAGTTGACGGTCCTGAGAATCCAGTTCGTGGTGGCGCCGCCGGCGCCGCCGAGCGTCGTGAGGATGCTGGTTGCGTTAAGCAGCACGTCGATGCCATTCGAACCCGCGCCGACGCCGGGCCGGTCTGAATACCAAAAGCTCAACGTGTACAGGCCTGCCTCGAGCGCGGTGTCGAAGGTCATCTTGCTGTTGAGGTTGCTGTCCAACTCCACCAGGTTCTTACCTGAGTAGGCTAGGCCGGCGACATTGTTGTACTGAATTTCAATGCCGGAGTTCTGCACTCCGGTCGTGTTGGTCCAACCGGAATAGGACTGGACAATCGTGTAGCCGGGGCTAGCTCCGAAATCGGTGTCCTCCCAGTCGTCGAAGAATGTCGTGACAGCAGCGGCCGGCGATGAGAACGCAATCGCCAAGGCGGCGGCAGCGACAAGCTTTGATTTCGACATCGGGACTCTCCGTCCTAATTCTTGGGGAATTTCAGCGCAAGAACCGGGGGCGCCCCCCGATTCGTAAAGTTTCAAAGTCGATGTACTTAACATCGTAGAAGGCGTGAAACCAGTCGCGAGATTGGGGTCGCGCGAGGATGCACCAGAACGGGACACACCCGGGCGCATGTGCTGCGCCCGGGTGCAGACCTCAACCAGCCGCCAGCGCCGCCAGCAGCAGCAGCGCGACGATGTTGGTGATCTTGATCATCGGGTTGACCGCCGGGCCGGCGGTGTCCTTGTAGGGATCGCCGACGGTGTCGCCGGTCACCGCGGCCTTGTGCGCCTCGGAGCCCTTGCCGCCGTGGTGGCCGTCCTCGATGTACTTCTTGGCGTTGTCCCACGCGCCGCCGCCGGCGGTCATCGAGATCGCGACGAACAGGCCGCCGACGATCACCCCGAGCAGCAGCGCGCCGAGCGCGGCGAAGCCGTTGGCCTCGCCCGCGATCAGCGTGATCACGAAGTAGACCACGATCGGCGCGAGCACCGGCAGCAGCGAGGGGACGATCATCTCCTTGATCGCCGCCTTGGTCACGAGGTCGACCGTGCGGGCGTAGTTCGGCTTCGAGGTCCCGGCCATGATGCCGGGGTCATTGGCGAACTGGTCGCGCACGTCCTTGACCACGTCGCCCGCCGCGCGGCCCACCGCGGTCATGCCCATCGAGCCGAACAGGAACGGCAGCAGCGCGCCGAGCAGCAGCCCGACGATCACGTAGGGATTCTCGAGGCTGAAGCTGACTTCGCCGTTGGTCAGGTCGCCGTCCGACAACGCCGGGAAGAAGTGGCGCAGGTCGGTGGTGTAGCAGGCAAACAGCACCAGCGCGGCGAGGCCGGCCGAGCCGATCGCGTAGCCCTTGGTGACCGCCTTCGTGGTGTTGCCCACCGCGTCGAGCAGATCGGTCTTCTCGCGCACCGAGTCGTCGAGCCCCGCCATCTCGGCAATGCCGCCGGCGTTGTCGGTGACCGGGCCGTAGGCGTCGAGCGCCACGACCATGCCGGCGAGCGCGAGCATCGCGGTTGCCGCGTAGGCGATGCCGATCAGGCCGGCGATCTGGAACGCGGCGATGATGCCGGCGACGATCACCAGCGTTGGCAGCGCGGTCGCCTCGAGGCTGATCGCGAGGCCCTGGATCACGTTGGTGCCGTGGCCGGTTTCCGACGCCTTGGCGATCGAGCGGACCGGGCGGAAGCCGGTGCCGGTATAATACTCGGTGATCCAGATGATCAGGCCGGTGATGACCAGGCCGAGCAACGCGCAGTAGAACAGCGCGCGACCGTTGAACTCGGTGCCCGGGATCGCCGCTTCCATCCCGCCGAGCGCGTATGACGTGGCGAACCAGATTGCCGGAATCGCCAGCACGGCGGAAACGAGGAAGCCCTTGTACATTGCCCCCATGACGTTGGTCCCACCGCCGAGGCGGACGAAGTAGGTGCCGATGATCGAGGTGACGATGCACACGCCGCCGATCAGCAGCGGCAGCGCCATCAGGTTCTCGAGCAGCTCGCCGGCGCCGGTCAGCAGCAGCGCGGTCAGCACCATCGTGGCGCCGACGGTGACAACGTAAGTCTCGAACAGGTCGGCGGCCATGCCGGCGCAGTCGCCGACGTTGTCGCCGACGTTGTCGGCGATCACCGCAGGGTTGCGCGGGTCGTCCTCGGGAATGCCGGCCTCGACCTTGCCGACGAGGTCGGCGCCGACGTCGGCCGCCTTGGTGAAGATGCCGCCGCCGAGGCGCGCGAAGATCGAGATCAGCGAGGCGCCGAAGGCGAGCGCGACGAGCCCGTCGACCACGGTGCGGTCCTCGCCGCCGACGGTGTAGCCGCCGGGACCGGTCAGGTACCAGTAGAACACCGCGATCGCGAGCAGCGCGAGGCCGGCGACGAGCATTCCGGTGATGGCGCCGGCGCGGAAAGCGAGCGTGAGGCCCTCCTGCAGGCCCTTCTGCGCGGCGGCGGCGGTGCGCACGTTCGAACGCACGGAGATGTTCATGCCGATGAACCCGGCAGCGCCCGACAGGATCGCGCCGAGCACGAAGCCGGCGGCGCTGACCTCGCCAAGGAAATAGAAGACGATGATTGCGACCACCACGCCGACCATGGCGATCGTGGTGTACTGGCGCTTGAGGTAAGCCTGCGCGCCTTCCTGGATGGCGGCGGCGATTTCCTGCATTTTCTCGGTCCCGGCCGAAGCGCCGAGAACCTGGCGGCTGGTGACGAAGCCGTAGACGACTGCGAGCAGCCCCAGCCCGATGGCAATCAATGTCAGGTCCATAACGAGACCAACTCCCCCTCAAATGAGCAAAGCGCGGCCCGATCGTGGCGTCGGGTCCGCGCGCGATGGGGATGGCTAAAGCGCGGGGGAGGGGCACGCAACCCCAAAATGCCCGCTTTGCCCCGGGACGGAGCGTCCGACTGCCGCCCGCGATATGCAGGCCACCCAGACCGCCCCGGAATGGCTCACTCGCGGCCGCGGTGCTGGAAGCCGAGCCCCTCGCTGCTGGCGATCAGCTCGCCGTCGAGAAACAGCGGCACGACGCTGCGGGGCTCGATGGTGCCGATGCGGGTGGCCGGAACCGGCGGCTCAACGTCCGCGGGCAGCGCGAACAGCAGTTCGTAATCGTCACCCCAGCGCAGCGCGTCGAGCCGGCGCGCTTCGGGCGCGGCGATCGGAACGGCAGCGCCGTCGATCGCGAGCGAGACCGCGCTCGCTTCGGCCATGCGCCAGGCGTCGAGCAGGAGCCCGTCGGAGACGTCCATCATCGCGGTGACCAGCGGCGCCAGCGCCTGGCCCTCGGCGAGCCGCGCCATCGGCCGCAGGTAGGCCTGGGCGTCGCCGCCGGCGCCGTCGCGCAATGCCTCGAAGCCGAGCATCGCCGCCCCGAGATGGCCGCTTACCCACAACGCGTCGCCGGGCTGCGCGCCGCCGCGCGAGGGGACCGGGCGGTGCGTCGCGCGGCCTATCGCGGTGAGCCCGAGCGCCTGCGGCGGGCCCCCGGACGTGGTGTCGCCGCCGAGCAGTGGCACGCCGTAGTGATCGAGCACTTCGGCAAGGCCCGCGGTGAAGCCGCTGTCGTCGTCGCCGAGCATGTAGCCGAGCAGTACCCCGAGCGGCTCGGCGCCCTTCGCGGCAAGGTCGGAGAGATTGGTCGCGACGAGCTTCCAGGCGACATCGGCGCGCGATTGCGAGGGCAGGAAATGCACGCCCTCGACCAGCATGTCGTGGGTCAGCACCAGCGTTTCGGCGCCGACCTCAAGTACCGCGGCGTCATCGAGCAGACCGCGCGTAGCGGGATGGCAGGCCATGGCCCTGAGTGACTCGATGAAGGCGGCTTCCGTCATGGGCATCGAGGGACCGCTCAACGCACCGCCTTCGCCACTGCGTCGAGCACGCCGTTGATGAACTTCGCCTCGCGGTCGTCGAAAAAGGCATGGGCGACGTCGAGGTATTCGCTGATCGTGGTGCGCGCGGGGACGTCGGGGCGGGCGATCAGCTCGTAAGTCCCCGCTCGCAGGATCTGCAGCAAGGTCTTGTCGAGCCGGTCGAGCCGCCAGTCCTGGGTCAGCCGTTCAGCGAGCAGCGCGTCGATCTCTTCCATTCGTGCGGCGACGCCTCCGACCACGTCGTCGAAGAATTCCACTTCGGCGCGCACGTATTGCGCGTCCTCGATCTCCTGGCCGAGCCGGTGCTGGTGGAACTCGTCGAGCAGCCTGGCGAGGGGCGTGCCCTCCATGTGCAGTTGGTACAGCGCCTGGACCGCGGCGAGGCGCGCGGCGGAGCGCCGACGCGCACGGGACGCGGGTTTGCTCACTTGAGCCGCAGCTCGACCGAGTTGGCGTGCGCGGGCAGGCCTTCGACCCTGGCCAGCGTCACCGCAGCGGGGCCGATCTGCGCGAGCGCCTCCGGCCCCATCGAAATGAAGCTCGTCCGCTTCATGAAGTCGAGCACCGAGAGCCCGCTGGCGAAGCGCGCGCGGCGGCCGGTGGGCAGCACATGGTTGGGCCCGGCGACATAGTCGCCGACCGCCTCGGGGGTGTACCGGCCGAGAAACACGCTTCCGGCATGGCGCAGCTCGGCGAACAGCGTCTCGGGCTCGTCGACCGCCAGTTCGACGTGCTCGGCGGCGAGGCGGTTGGCGAGTGCAGGAGCCTCGGACAAGTCGGAGACGATCAGGATCACGCCGTTGTCGTCCCAGCTCGCCCTCGCAGTGTCCTCGGTCGCGAGCATAGTGCACTGCACGTCGATGGCGTCGGCGACGAGGTCGGCGAACTTGCCGTCGTCGGTGATCAGGATCGACTGCGACGCGGGATCGTGCTCGGCCTGGCTGAGCAGGTCGGCGGCGATCCAGTCGGGATCGTTCCGGTTGTCGGCGATGACGAGGATCTCGCTCGGCCCGGCGACCATGTCGATGCCGACGACGCCGAACAGCTGGCGCTTGGCCTCGGCGACGTAGTCGTTGCCCGGGCCGGTGATCACGTCGACCGCGGCGATCCGGTCGGTGCCGTAGGCGAGCGCGGCGATCGCCTGCGCCCCGCCGATGCGCCAGACCTCGTCGACCCCGACGAGATGCGCGGCGGCGAGCACCAGCGGATTGACCGCGCCGCGCGGCGTCGGGGTGGCGACAACGAGCCGCTCGACGCCCGCCACCTTGGCGGGAATTGCATTCATCAACAGCGACGAGGGATAGGCCGCGCGGCCACCGGGGACGTAGAGCCCAGCGGCGTCGACCGCGCGCCACCTGGCGCCGAGGCGCACGCCGATTTCGTCGGTGAAGTCGCGGTCGCGCGGCAACTGGTCGAGGTGATAGGCGCGGATGCGTTCGGCCGCGAGTTCGAGCGCGGCGCGCAGGGCGGGCTCGAGCGCGGCGAAGGCGGCGGCGCATTCGCCGGGCGAAATGCGCCAGTCCTCGTCGGCCGAAAGCGAATGCTTGTCGAACCGCTGGGTGTATTCGCTCAGCGCCTCGTCGCCGCGCTGGCGGACTTCCGAGAGGATGTCCGAGACCACGCGCGAGACGTCCTCGCCGCTCTCGCGCCGGTCGTTGACGAGCCGAGCGAACTTGCGCTCGAAATCGGGATCGCCGGTCGCGAGGCGCAGCATCAGGCGGCGTCCCTGTCGGCCAGCGCGCGGAACCGCTCGACCAGCGCGGCGACGCGCGGGTCGGTCTTGAGCGCGGCGCGGTTGACGATCAGCCGCGACGAGACCGGCATGATCGTGTCGGTCTCGACGAGCCCGTTGTCGGCCAGCGTGCGCCCGGTCGAGACGAGGTCGACGATCCGCAGCGCCAGCCCGAGCGACGGCGCCAGCTCCATCGCGCCGTTCAATTTGACGCACTCGGCCTGGATGCCCTGGCGCTCGAACCAGCGGCTGGTGAGGTTTGGATACTTGGTCGCGACGCGCAGGTGGCTGGCGTTGCCGGGGTTATAGAAGCCCGCTTCCTTGGGCTCGGCAACCGAAAGGCGGCAATGGCCGATGTCGAGGTCGACCGGGGCGTAGAGCTCGGAGTAGTCGAACTCCTCGATCACGTCGGAGCCGACGATCCCGGCCTGCGCCGCGCCGAACGCGACGAACGTCGCGACGTCGAATGCGCGCACGCGGATCAGGCGCATCTCGCCACCGTCGCAGGCGAAGCTGAGCGCACGGCTGCCCTTGTCGTGGAACGCCGCTTCGGGCACGACGCCGGCGCGCGCCATCACCGGCAACGCCTCGTCGAGGATGCGGCCCTTGGGCACGGCGAAGGTCAGCGGCGACGACATGGCGCGGGCATGTAGCAGCAGCGGACGAAAGGGCAACGCCGATGGCTCGGCAGACGGTCATGGGAATCACCGACGTGCGCGAGGCGATCGCGTGGCAGGCGAACCATGCCGACAGGGCCGACGCGCCGATCACCGGGCGCATCGTGCGCGCCGAGCTGGCGATCCTCGACACGCCGACCGAGCTTGCCCGCCGGATGAACACCTGGCCGGGCCTGAGCCTCGAGGACGCCATGCCGCTGCGCGTCGCGGGCGGGTTGCACTGGCTGCATCTGTCGGGCGCGGAGGATCGGCTGGCGCCGGTCTACGCCGGCGAGGTGACCGACCAGGCCGCCATCGACGAGATCGTCGCGGCGGTGGCGGTCGCGTGGGACACGAGGCTCGCGCCGTGGCTCGACCATCCGCCGCAGACCAACGAGGCCGGGCGCTCGTCTAGCGTGATGGCCGGGCTCTTGTGGCTGTCGCAACGGCTCGGCCCGCGCTTCGAGATGAACGAAATCGGCGCCAGCGCGGGCGTCAACACGATGATGGAACGCTACCGCTACGATCTCGGCGGGGTCGCCGTCGGGCCGGCGGATTCGCCGATGCGGCTCACGCCCGACTGGCGAGGCCCACCCCCGCCGGTGGGCGCGGTCGAGATCGTCGCTATCCGCGGGTGTGACGTTTCCCCGGTCGATCTGTCGGACCCGGCCGAGGCGTTGCGGCTCAAGGCTTACGTCTGGCCCGACGCCCGGGAGAGGATGGGCCGGATCGAGGCGGCTGCGCGCCTTGCCGCGGAAAAGCCTCCGCTGCTGGAGCGCAAGGATGCCGGCATGTTCGTCGAGGAACGGCTGGGGACGCCGCAGGCGCCGGGCGTCACGCGCGTGCTCTATCATTCGGTGATGTGGCAGTACCTGCCCGAGGCCTCGCGCCGCTCGATTACCACGGCGATCGAGCACGCCGGTGCGCGGGCGGCGGCGGAGAAGCCGCTCGCGTGGGTGCGGCTGGAGACCAACCGCGAGACGTTCCGCCACGAATTGTCGGTGCGCTACTGGCCCGGCGGCAAGGAGCCGGTGACGCTCAGCGAAGCGCACCCGCACGGGGCCTGGATCGCGTGGCATGGCACGCCCTGAGGTTCATGGGCGCGCAAGAAGCGTAGCAGAACTGTATCGCATGTCGCAGCGCACAATGAGGCCCGCGGCGACCGCATCCCGACGCAAGTCCCGGGAATCGCTGACTTCGGTGGGTCTGCCGGCGCGCATTCGCGGCATACAAAGTCCGACAAATTAATTCACGCGCGGCAAACCGCTGCGACGAATGGGTCCTAGTTCGGCTTCATCGCCAAAGAGACGCCGAACAGAGGAATTGCACCATGAACAAGCTTGCTATCGCTTCGGCCGTCGCCGTGGCTCTTTCGTCGATCGCCGCCGCTCCCGCCGCGGCGCAGGACATCCAGGTCGCCGTCAGCTACGGCGATCTCGATCTCGCTACCACGGCCGGCGCGCAGGCGCTCGGCGAGCGCATCGAGGCCGGCGTGAAGGCGGTCTGCGACCGTCCCGACATCCGCGTCCTCAAGTCGATGGTCGCCTGGGAGCAGTGCAAGGACGCTGCGATGACCTCGGCCAACGAGCAGCTTGCCCGCCAGGGCGCGCACATCGCCGCCAACTGATCACCGCTTCCCGTTGGGGAGCCGGAGCCGGCCGCACGAACCCCGTGCGGCCGGCTTTGTCGTTTCGATTTCAGCGATTGCTCACCGATCGCTCATGCCTTTCACCGGCCGGCCGGGCATCCGGCCGCCATCGTTCGATGGACGAAAGGCACGGCAATGACGGCGACGTTCGAAGACGGTTCCGGATCCCCCTTCCGCGCGAGGAGCGCGTGGGTGCCGATAATTCTGGCGGGTGCCGCAACCGCAGTGCTCGCAGGTCACCTCCTCACCGGCCCCCACGAGCCCAACATCGTCATCGAGAACGGCATCGCCCGACAGGACGAAAGCGGCACCGCGCGGCTGTGGCAGCTTCTGATGCTGCTGCAGGTCCCATGCGCTCTCTACTTCGCAGCGTGGTGGCTGCCGAAGGATCCCAAGCGCGCGCTGGCGATGCTCGGAATCCAGGGCTTCGCATTCGTCGCCGCAGCGTTGCCGGTGGTGCTGCTGGAGCTCTAGCGCCCGCCGGCGCTGCCAGCGCTCGATCCAGCCGCCGTGGAATGGCACAGTCCAACCGGCGCCCCGCCTTGAGGATTCGGCCGCGGGTGACTACTCACCCATGCGATGGATATTCTCTCGGCCGGCACCAGCTTCGCGGGCGAACTGCTCCAGCGCACCTCGAGCACGGTGCGCGTGCAGCAGGTGGTGCAGCTTTCGCTCACGCCGGCCTTCTTCCTCGCCGCGATCGGGGCGTTCCTCAACGTGATGAACCAGCGCCTCACCTGGCTCGTCGACCGCGTGCACGTGCTCGAGAGGGCGGCCGAATCGAACGTACCCAACCGCGAGATCGAGGACCTGCCCGTGTTGCGGCAGAGGCGCCGGCACGCCCATCTGGCGATCAACCTGAGCACCGCCGCCGGGCTTCTGATCTGCGTCGTGGTGGCGTTGACGTTCGTCAGCGCCTTCGTGCGTCCGCCGTTCGGCACGGTGGTCGCGCTGTGCTGGATCACTGCGATGGCGCTGGTGTTCGGGGCGCTGCTGTCCTTTCTTCTGGAGACGCGGCTCGCCACCAAGTCCACCGCGGACACGCGCCGTCTGTCGCGCAAACTGGCGACCCGTGAACAGGACGCCGACGCAAGCGAGCCGCCTGCGGATCAGGGATAGCTGATCGTCTTGGGCTTCTCCGGCAGCGGGATGAATTCTTCTTCGTCGCCGGGGACCAGCGGGAAGCGACCCGACCGCCAGTCCTCCTTCGCCTGCTCGATGCGCTCGCGGCTCGAGCTGACGAAGTTCCAGTAGACGTAACGATGGGTGGCGAAGGCCTCGCCGCCGAGGAGCATCACCTTGCCGCCGCGGTCCGAGGAAAGCGTCATCGTCGCGCCGGGCTTGAGCAGCACGAGCGCGTAGAGTTCGAGCGGGTGACCGTCGAGGCTTGCCTCGCCGCCAACCAGCATGACCGCGCGCTCGTCGGCTTCGGCGTCGATCGGGATCGCGCCGGCGGGGCCGAGGTCGATCTCGGCGTAGATCGTCTCGGCGTGGGTCGTGACCGGCGCACGCCTGCCCCACAGTTCGCCCATGATCACGCGCGCGCTGACGCAGGTGTCCTCGACCAGCGGCAGGCCGCTGACCGCCTCGAACGCCGGGGCGATCTCCTCGCGCCCGTCGGGCAGCGCGAGCCAGGTCTGCATGCCGTACATCGCCGGACCGGCGTCGCGCTCGGACTGCGGGCTGCGTTCCGAGTGGACGATGCCGCTGCCGGCGGTCATCAGGTTCACCGTGCCCGGACGGATGGTCGAGAACGTGCCGAGGCTGTCGCGGTGGTCGATCGCGCCCCCAAATTCTCCGGCGAACAGCCAGGTCACCGTCGCGAGGTTGATGTGCGGATGCGGGCGCACGTCCATGCCCTTGCCGGCCGCGAGCCGCGCGGGGCCGAACTGGTCGACGAACACGAACGGACCGACCATGCGGCACTGCGGGCTCGGCACCGCGCGGCGCACCTGGAAGCCGCCGAGGTCGTGGGTGACGGGGGTCACGGTGCGCAGGATGCTCATTCGACTGCCTCCCCCGGCGCGAAGGTGCGGATGGCGAGCGCGTGGACGCGCTGGCCGGGAATGTCGCCGAGCGCGCGGTTGACCAGGCGCTGGCGCTCGAGCCGGCTCTTGCCGGCGAAGGCGACGCTTTCGATCACCACGGTAAAATGCGATTCGCCACTGCCGTCGTCTCCGGAGTGGCCGTGATGGCGGGCGCTGTCGTTGATGACCTCGAGCCGGGTCGGCAGGAACGCCTCCTGCAGCAGGATTCCGATCTCGCGTGCGACAGGTCCGCTCATCGGATGATTCCGGGGGTTTTCATGCGGCCCGCCTATCACCATTGTTGTCCGAATGCGCCCAGACAAATTCCATGGACGGTATGAAAATCCCGGTCGGCCGTGCGCGGCGGCGGGCTGTGGCGAGACGGGCGAGTTCCGCGCGCCCGGCGAGCGCGCGCCGGGCTTCGACGGACCCGGCGAGTGGCGCTGGCTGTGCCTCGATCACGTGCGCGAGTTCAATGCCGGCTACGACTGGTTCGAGGGGATGACCCCCGACGAGATCCTCGCCGCGCAATCCCCCATCGCGGGCTGGCGCCCCGAGACCCGCGCATTCCGCGCCGACGCGGGGGTCGACGGGGTGCCGCGCTGGGCCGACTTCGACGATCCGCTCGACGCGATCGGCGCGCGCGCGGCGGACATCAGAGCGCGCGCGGAAGGGCAGCGACAGGCTTCGCGCTTCACGCCCAGGGAGCGCGCGGCGCTCGAGGCGATGGCGCTCGGCCCCGAGACCGACCTCCACGGCCTGCGCAAGCGTTACTCGACGCTCGTTCGCCGCTACCACCCCGACCGCAATGGCGGCGACCGCAGCCACGAGGTGCGGCTGCAGCGGGTGGTCGAGGCCTATCAACTGCTCCGCAAGGCCGCGGCGTTTGGCTGAGAGACCGTCTCGAAGGACCCTCAGGCCGGCTGCTCCGCCTGCATCTCCGCGATCAGCGCGTTGTCGATCGCCTTGCCCGCCTGGTAGGCCTCGCGCGCCCGCACCCGCTCGGCATAGGCGGTGAGGCTGTCGTTGGCGGGAAGCGTGCCGAACTGCAGGCCCCAGTCGACGGCCGACCCAACATAGACGTCAGCCATTGTGAAGCGATCGCCGCAGACGTAGTCGCGGCCGGCAAACCACCCGTCGAGCATGGCGACCATGCGGTCGTAGCTGCCCCAGCCCACGCTGATCTCCTTGCGGGGATCGCCCGCACTGTCGAAGCCTTGGTACTTGGCCGTGATCGCAGCCTCGACCGGTCCGGCGGCGAAGAACAGCATGCGGAAGTAGTCGGCCTTCTCGTGCGGCCTGGGCAGCAGCGCGGGTGCGCTCATCTCGGCGAGGTAATGGCACACCGCGGCGGCTTCGCTCACCGCGTGGTCGTGGCCCTCGTGGTGGTGCACGATCGTCGGCAACTTGCCCATGGGGTTGGCGTCGAGCAGGGCCTGCGGCTTGGCGTCCCACGCGACGAACACCGGCTCGTAGTCGGCGCCGGCCTCGTGCAGGGCCCAGCGGGCGATCTGCGCGCGTGACATCGGGTTGAAGAAGAAGGTGTACTCGGCCATCGGATGCCTCCTGTTCACTGCCCGCGAGCATCAATCGAAGTTCACCAAAAACGCGGGGAGAAGTGGCTACTTTTCTCGGAATATTATCATCTTATTTCAGATATATAGACCAACGGAGACAGCTGGGGACTGTATACTTCCAATCGGCTGTCACCTTGCGACACACGCGCGATTCGCCTCGGCAAGAACAAAGCAGGAACAGGCGTGGTAGGAAAGCGCTTTCCTTGCCGGTGCCACCTGACAAATCATTCGTCATGCTGAACCTGGTTCAGCACCCATCGTGCCGCATCGGGGGAGCTTTCCGGTGCAGCGCAGCCTCGCGAACCGCTCTGGCGTGACCTCGCGGTGTGACAGCGCTTCAAATCGCGAGCTCCGGGCGGGCGGAGGGATGGACCCTGAAACAAGTTCAGGGTGACGATGAAACAAGTTCGGGTACGGCCGGTAAAGAACGGACCTCCGCCACCCACTGCTCCTCGCACAGCGCCTCGAGCCGGACGTCGTAAGGCAGGCCCGCTTCCTCGAGCGCCCAGCGGACGCGCATGTCGCGCGCGAGGCCCCTGCCGCGATCGGGCGACCGCGCGAAAGCGGTGATGGTCGGAATGGCGCCGGACATGAATGCTCCGCCAGTTTGAGCCCTCTCCCCTGGAGGGGAGAGGGCTCCTTGAGTCAGACCTCGGCCGGCTCACCCGCCGCCGCCGCTTCGAGCGCGGCGATGTCGATCTTCTTCATGGTCATCATCGCCTCGAAGATGCGCTTGGCCCGCGCGGGCTCGCCGTCCATCGCCTCGGCGAGGATCCGCGGGGTGATCTGCCACGAGACGCCCCACTTGTCCTTGCACCAGCCGCACATGCTCTCCTGCCCGCCGTTGCCGACGATCGCGTTCCAGTAGCGGTCGGTCTCCTCCTGGTCCTCGGTGACGACCACGAACGAGAACGCCTCGCTTTGCTGGAAGTGCGGGCCGCCGTTGAGGCCCATGCAGCGGACGCCGAACACGGTGAACTCGACGGTGAGCGGCTCGCCTTCCCTGGCCGAGGGGTTATCCGCCGGCGAATTGTGGACCTTGCCGACCGAGCTGTTCGGGAAGGTCTCGGCGTAGAAGCGGGCGGCCGCCTCGGCGTCGTT
>Ga0307505_10002199_pt1 | contig 13938 bp, 15 predicted proteins | sample 23_S_MG_FD_202183 | JGI IMG/M metagenome (GOLD analysis project Ga0307505, IMG submission 202183) | Soil microbial communities from Populus trichocarpa stands in riparian zone in the Pacific Northwest, United States - 23_S | ecosystem: Environmental > Terrestrial > Soil > Riparian zone > Trees...
GTGGCGCGCGATCGCACGGTGATCGTCACCTTCCGCAGCGACGACGCCGACGGCGCGCCGCCGATGACCTGCTACACCATCCACACACAGGGTACGGCCGGCCGCTGCGATTGCCGCAAGCCGCTGGGAACCGCCTGCCTCGACCTGGACGGGAACCCGGTCGAAAACCTGGTCGAAATCAAGACGGTGCAGGTGCTGCGTTCGACCTCGGTCACGGTGCAGGCCCCCGCGGCGCCGGCCAACCAGCTGAGCTTTTCCAAGACGCGCGGGCTGTCCGTGTGGAACGGCCACGACGACACCTCACCCGGCTACGTCACCGACTGGGCGGACTTCGTGGTGGCGGTGGAAAGCTCGATCAGCGGCCAGCTGCGCACGGCCACGCACATCACCGGTCGGCCCGCGGTGTGCACGCCCGACGGCTCGATCACAGGAGTGACGCAATGCCCGTGAGCTCCGGTTCACTCGGCCACGGCGCGGCGCGTTGCACGCGCGGCCTGTCACTGGTCGAGATGATGGTCGGCATCGCCGTCGGCATGATGGTGGTCGCCGGTGCCAGCTTCGTCGCCGTGAACCAGATCGGCGAGAACCGCCAACTCTTCCTCGAGACCCAGGTGCAGCAGGATCTTCGTGCGGCCGCCGACATGGTAGCGCGTGACCTGCGCCGCGCCGGCTACTGGGGTGCGGCCGAGAGCGGGGTGTGGGTCGGCGACGCACCAGCCGTCGCCAGCAACCCCTATGCCGCAACGACACCCGGTGCGGCCGCCAGCGTGCCGGTCAGCGAAGTCACCTTCGCCTACTCGCGCGGCACGGAGGACGACAGCATCGACGATGCGCAGGAGGGCTTCGGCTTCAAGCTCGACGCCGGCGCGTTGAAAATGCGCATCGGCGGCGCCTGGCAGGCCCTGACCGACACCAACGTGCTTGAGGTCACGCGCTTCGATGTCGTCCTGCAGACGCAGACGCTGCAGCAGCACTGCTACAAGGAATGCGTCGGCGGCGGCACCGCCTGCTGGCCCACCGAAACCGTCCGGCGCTTCGTCATCGACATTGCCGGCCATGCCGTCACCGACCCGGCCGTGGCGCGCAGCGTGCGCGACAGCGTGCGTCTGCGCAACGACGCCACCACGGGCGCCTGCCCGGCCTGAAGCATGGCGATGCCCGGCCAGCCTCCCCGCCACGCGCAGCGCGGCGCCGCCGCCCTGGTGGTGGTGATGATGCTGTTCTTCATCGTCTCGCTGGTCGCGGCCTATGCCAGCCGCAACCTGATCTTCGAGCAGCGCACCTCGGCCAACAACTACCGCGCCACCCAGGCCTTCGACGCCGCCGAGGCCGGGCTCGAGTGGACCATCGCCATGCTCAACGGTGGGCGCATCGACGCCAGCTGTGCCAGCACAGCCGATACGACTCGGACCAGCTTCAGAGAGCGCTATCTGGAGGCTGAGGCCGATGGGTCTCTCAAGTTGCTCCCTTGGAGTGATGCCGGCACCGACAAGCCATTCTTCCCAAGCTGCGTGCGCGACGGTGGCGGCATGAGCTGCAGTTGCCCAATCGCCGGCAACCCCGTGCTCGCGGCACCGGCGGGCAGCGGCGCAGCGACGAGCTTTCGCATCAGCTTCGAAGCCGTCGGCGGCCAGCCCGGGCTGGTGCGGGTTTTCTCGCGCGGCTGCAGCGGCTTCGGTGGCCCGTGCTACCCCGATGCCGCGACCGGTGTCGATGCCAACGCCGAGGTCAGCGCGCTGCTTGGGCTTGCACCTTCGCTGACGCAGACCCCGGTAGCCGCCTTCACCGTGCGCGGCCCTGCTCCCTTCGATCCCGGCGGCGCCCGGTTCGTCGGCGGCGGCGCTGGCGGCCTCGCCATCAACGCCGGCGGGCCCATCGATCCTGCACCTGTGGTCAGCGGGCCGGCTGGCACCCCGATCGACCCGGCGTCAGGCGGCCTGGTCGTGCCTTTGGATACGTCGCTGTCGGACCTGCCTGTCTCCGGCGGCTTGTCGCCGGGCGAGATGATGTTCCTGGCCACCTTCGGCATGCCGCCGGCGGCCTTCCGTGTGCAACCGGCCGTGGTCCGGCTCAGTTGCGTCGACGACTGCGCCACGGTCGTGCAGCTCGCCGCCGATGCGCATCCGGGGCGGGTGCTGTGGATCGACGGCGATCTGACGATTCCCAGCGCCGCCACGCTGAACCTGGGCAGCAGCGCCGCACCGGCGATGTTGGTGGTCACCGGCGACCTGGACTTCGCGGTGGACAGCATCGTCGACATCCACGGGCTGGTCTACAGCCGCGGCACCGGCTGGACGGCCGACGGCACCGCCACCGTGACCGGCGCCTTCGTTGCCGAAGGCGCGGCAAGCGCTGACCCGACCATCGACGGCGGTTTCACCATCGTCGGCGCACCGACGCTCGTGTTCGATCAAGCGGCAGTGGAGCGACTGGCGCAGGTGCGCGCACGGCAGGTGCTCGATTTCGGCTCCTTCGTGCGCGTGCCGGGCAGCTGGCGGGACTTCCGATGAGAGCCCGACGCTGCCCGCTCTTCGGCACCTCGCTGATCGAGGCGGTGGTCGCGCTGGCCGTGATGGCCTTCGGCATGCTGGCGGTGGTGGGCGTGCAGTCCACGCTACGCCTGAACGCGGACGTCGCCAAGCAGCGCTCGGAGGCCGTGCGCATCGCGCAGGAGGCGATGGAGGCCGCACGCGCCTTCGCGGTCATCGACAACCCGGTCGACGGGCAGAGTGCCTACGACGACATCGACAGAATCGATGCCCAAACGGTGAGCGGCTACACCACCAACACCAGCTTCAGCCTGACCCGCGAGGTGGATACGCGCCAGGCGCCGGACCGCAAGGAGATCCGCATCCGCGTCGACTGGACGGACCGCAGCGGCGAGGCGCAAGGCGTCGAGCTCAACAGCATCGTCGCCGCCAACGATCCGCGGGTTTCGCTGCTGCTGACGGCGCGACCCAACGGCATCCCCGAGCGCCAGCCGCTGGGTCGCAATCCGGGCATCCCGCGTCAGGCAGTGCCTGTCGGGCCGGGCATCAGCGCCTTCAAGCCGCCGTCCCCCGATGGCCAGGTGGTATGGGTCTTCAACGAAACGAACGGACAGATCGTTGGCGTGTGCAACACCGTGGTCACCGGCCAGGCGGAGCTGACCGGGGCCGACGTCTCCAACTGCAGCGCCAATGCCAGCGGGCTGCTGCTCAGCGGCTTCGTGCGCTTCGCCACGGACATGGTCGACACCACGACCGGCCTCCTGAGGCAGCCGACCGCGGCAGATGCGGAGAACCCCTTGAGCAAGGCGCTCAATCTCGAGGTGATGCTCACGCTCACCAGCACCGGCCATGCGAGCCCTGACCATGCCTGCTTCGCGGAAGCACCGAGCTCAGCATCGACGACGCGCACCGATGTGCCCTACTTCTGCGCAATCTTCTTCAACACGAGTGTGGTGCCCGTCTGGTCGGGCATCTCCACGCTGATGCCGCTGGCCTTCCTCTTTGACCTGCCGCCCGACTACGTACCCTGGGCTTTGGCCGACGACGCGGACGACGCCACGGCATCGCGCTACCGCGTGTGCCGCTACACACCGGCGACGAGCGATGCGCAAAGCATCCCCAACTGGCAGCACCCGCGCAACTACAGCAACGTCACGGTGCTACCGCCGCTGGTGAACCAGAACTTCCTGGTGATCCGCGCCGGCGACGACGTGCGGCCCTTCACCTGCCCGACCGACACCGCGGCCGACCCGGCCGCGGGCGACTTCGTCAACAGCAACACGCTGGTGCATCAGCCCGCGCCATAGCGCGCGGTGCGCCGTGCGCGACAGCTCTGCTGCGCGCCGGCCGCGAAGCCCGAAGTAACGGTAACGCTGGCCCGCAGCCCCCCGAACTTGGGGGGCTCGAGCGCTAGGTGGCGTGAAATCTTGCCTGTACATTCGGTCAGCGTTGTGGACGCCATTGCAAGGCCGCACCGCCTGCCCAATCAACCAAGAATGAACACACCATGAATCCGACCCGACTCGCCGCCGTCGCCCTCGCCATCACTGGCCTTTGCACGCCAGCCTGGGCGCTCGATTTCACGATGAATTTCGACAACATTCCGGTGGCCATGGCGCCGCCGCCGCCACCGAGCCAGGGCTTCGGTTCGGCCGTGCTGGGCTACTACGACAACGACCCGGTCTACAACCGCGCCGGCGCTCAGGCTTGGGACACCACCTTCAGCAGCAATGCGCTGGCCATCGGTTCGCTGCAGGATCCCAACGGGCAAGGCAACTTCGCGACCGCGCATTCCGGCTTCAGTGCCGTCGGCATGGTGGTCGGCAGCAGCTTCGATCTCGTCGTCACCGATGGCTTGTACGTCTCGGCCTTGAGCCTCTGGTACAACGTTCAGCCCGGCTCCAGCACCAGCCTGCAATTGTTCTCGGCTGGCGCCAACGTGTTCAGCCACGCGTTGAGCGAATGCAGCGTCGGCGGCGCCGACGGCTTCTGCGGCTGGACGCAATACGTGGTGCCGGAAAGCGCCCTGGCCGGTGCATTGATCACGCGGGCCGCCTTCAGTGGCCTGCCCAACACCGCCGTCTTCGACGACATCGCCATGACCACGACGCCGGTGCCCGAGCCGTCGACCTATGCCTTCATGCTGCTCGGGCTGTCGGCCCTGGCTACGCTGCGTCGGCGCCGCGCCCGCTGACGCCACCCACCCAGGCAAGAACGCCCGTCGAGTGACGGGCGTTTTCTTTGGCGACCGCCCGGCGCATAGACTGTCGCCATGCCTCTCACCGTCGCGGACGAACATCGGCTGAACGAGTGCCTGACGCTGGCCGCCGGCTCGATCGGACGCACCGAGCCCAACCCGCGCGTCGGCTGTGTCATCGGCGATGCCGCGGGCCGGGCCTTCGCCCACGGCGCCACGCAAGCCGCCGGCGAAGCCCACGCCGAGGTCATGGCGCTGCGCCATGCCAGGCAGATGGGGCTGACGTTGCGCGGCGCCACGGCCTGGGTCAGCCTGGAGCCCTGCGCCCACCAGGGCCGCACGCCGCCGTGCTGCGATGCGCTGATCGATGCCGGACTGGCACGCGTCGTGGTGGCCGCAACGGACCCGAACCCCCTGGTCGCCGGCCAGGGCATCGCGCGGCTGCGCGCCGCGGGTGTTGCGGTCGACGTGGCCGACGGCGACATCGCCGGCGCCGCGCGCGAGCTGAACATCGGCTTCTTCTCGCGCATGCAGCGCGGCCGGCCCTGGGTGCGGATGAAGATCGCGGCCTCGCTGGACGGCCGCACCGCGCTGCACAACGGCACCAGCCAGTGGATCACCGGCGAAGCCGCGCGCCGCGACGGGCACCTGTGGCGCAAGCGCGCGTCGGCGCTGCTCACCGGCATCGGCACCGTGCTCGAGGACAACCCGCGGCTGGACGTGCGGCTGGTACCCACACCACGCCAGCCGCTGCGCGTGATTGTCGATTCGCGGCTGCAGACGCCGCCCCAGGCACGCATCCTCGACGCCCCCGGCGAAGTGCTGATCTACACCGCCGACGGCGATGGCCCGGCCGCACAGGCCCTGCGTGACCGCGGCGCCGAGCTGGCGGCGCTGCCAGGCACCCACGGCAAGGTGGACCTGGCCGCCATGCTCGCCGACCTGGCGCGGCGCGGCATCAACGAGCTGCATGTCGAGGCCGGCCACAAGCTCAATGCCTCGCTGCTGCGCGAAGGCCTGGTCGACGAGCTGCTGGTCTATCTGGCGCCGAAGCTGCTGGGCCTGGGCCGCGAGATGGCCGCCTTCGGGCCGCTGCAGACGCTGGCCGAAGCGCTGCAATTCGAGTTCACGCAGGTCGATCGCATCGGCGCCGACCTGCGCATCCTGGCGCGCCCGCCGGGGCGCAGCGACTTCTTGGACAATTGAGCCCATGTTCACCGGCATCATCAGCGGCCTCGGCCGCATCGTCGAAGCCCAAAGTGCCGACAACGGCAAGCGCCTGACGGTGCAGGCACCGGCCGGCTACCTGGACGACGTGCAGGACGGCGACAGCATCGCCATCAACGGCGCGTGCATGACCGTGACGCGCTTCGACGCCGCAGCGTCGCGCTTCACGCTCGACATCTCGGCCGAAAGCCTGGACAGGACCGCCGGCCTGGGCGCGCCCGGCCCGGTCAACCTGGAGAAGGCGCTGCGCGCGCACGACCGGCTGGGCGGCCATCTGGTCAGCGGCCATGTCGACGGCATCGGCCAGGTCAGCCACTTTGCCGACCTCGGCGGGCACTGGGAGCTGCGCGTGCGCGCGCCGCGCGAGCTGGCGCGCTTTCTGGCCTACAAGGGCTCGATCGCCATCAACGGCGTCAGCCTGACGGTCAACCGCGTCAGCGATCTGGCCGACGGCTGCGAGTTCAGCATCAACCTCATTCCGCACACGCTGGCGCAGACCACGCTGGGCACGCTGGCGGTGGGCGCGCGCGTCAATCTCGAGGTGGACCTGATCGCGCGCTACGTCGAGCGCATGCTGTCGGCCGGCGTGGCCGCGCCCGCCGGCTGACCCGGCAGCGACAGCGCTGCCAGGGGGTGCCGCCTACAATCCGGCGCATGCCGATCTCCCCGATTCCCGAGCTGGTGGCCGACATGGCCGCCGGCCGCATGGTGATCCTCGTCGACGAGGAAGACCGCGAAAACGAAGGCGACCTGATCCTTGCCGCCGAACATGTCACGCCCGAGGCCATCAACTTCATGGCTCGCCATGCGCGCGGCCTGATCTGCCTGACGCTGACACCCGAACGCTGCGAGCGGCTGCACCTGCCGCCGATGGCCAGCCGCAACGGCACCAAGCACGGCACCGCCTTCACCGTCTCGATCGAAGCCGCCACCGGCGTGACCACCGGCATCTCGGCCGCCGACCGCGCGCGCACCGTGGCTGCCGCGGTGGCCCGCGACGCCAAGCCCAGCGACCTGGTGCAGCCCGGCCACATCTTCCCGCTGCAGGCGCAGGACGGCGGCGTGCTGATGCGCGCCGGCCACACCGAAGCCGGCTGCGACCTGGCGCGCATGGCCGGGCTGGAGCCGGCCGCGGTGATCTGCGAGGTCATGAAGGACGACGGCACCATGGCGCGGCTGCCGGACCTGGTGGTCTTCGCCAAGGAACACGGGTTGAAGATCGGCACCATCGCCGACCTGATCGGCCACCGCAGCCGCAACGAATCGCTGATCCAGCGCGCCGGCTCGCGGCTGCTGCACACGCCGCAGGGCGAGTTCGAATGCCATGCCTTCCGCGACCACGGCGGCGGCCTGCACCTGGCGCTGACGCACGGCCGCTGGGACCGCGGCGACGAGGTGCTGGTGCGCGTGCACGAGCCCTTCACCGCGCTGGACATGCTCGACGCCGACCCGGGCGGCCATTCGTGGCCGTTGCCGCGCGCGCTGGCGGCGCTGCGCGCCGAAGCGCAGGGCGTGGCCGTGCTGCTGAACTGCACGCAGCAGCTCGATGCGCTGCTGTCGCGGCTGCTGCCCGAGTCGGAAGAACGCCCGGTGGCGCGGCAGCTCGATCTGCGCACCTATGGCGTGGGCGCGCAGATCCTGCTCGAGCTGGGCGTGACCCGCATGAAGCTGCTGGGCAGCCCGCGGCGCATGCCCAGCATGACCGGCTACGGCCTCGAAGTCACCGGCTTCGTGGCGGCAAAGTCCTGAACCGAGGCCCAGACCATGAAGGATGCCGACCAAGGACAGTCCGCCACGCTGGACGGCGAGGGCCTGCGCATCGGCGTCGTGCGCGCCCGCTTCAACGACGCACTCACCGCCGCCCTGGCCGAGGCCTGCCTGGCCGAGCTGCTGGCGCTGGGTGTGGCTACGCGCGACATTCGCCATGTGCAGGTGCCCGGCGCACTGGAAATTCCGGTGGCGCTGAAGGCCATGGCCGAAAGCGAGGGCTATGACGCGCTGATCGCGCTGGGCTGCATCATCCGCGGCGAGACCTACCACTTCGAGCTGGTGGCCAATGAAAGCGGCGCCGGCGTCACGCGCATCGCGCTCGACCACCTGCTGCCCATTGCCAACGCCATCCTCACGGTCGAGAACGAAGCGCAGGCCTGGGCCCGCGCCGCCGACAAGGGCCGCGATGCCGCCCGCGTGGCGGTGGAGATGGCCAACCTGATGGAAGAGATCACGTGAGCGCCGACGCACCCGCCGCCGCGCCTAAGGCCGCCGCCAGGAAGCCGGCCGCCAAGTCGGCACGGCGCCGCGCCCGCGAAGTGGCGCTGCAGGGCCTGTACCAGTGGCTGCTGTCGCGCTCCGACGGCGCCGAGATCGAAGCCCACCTGCAGGAGCAGGAAAGCTTCGACAAGCTCGATCGCGTGCACCTGGATGCGCTGCTGCACGGCTGCATCCGCGAGGCCGCCGAACTGGACGCGCTGCTGGCCAGGCACGTGGACCGCAAGACCAGCCTGCTGTCGCCGGTGGAGCATGCGGTGCTGATGATCGGCGTGTACGAGTTGCAGCACTGCATCGACATCCCCTACCGCGTGGCCATCAACGAAGGCGTCGAGCTGGCCAAGAGCTTCGGCGGCACCGACGGCCACAAGTACGTCAACGGCGTGCTCGACAAGGCCGCCGCCGAGCTGCGTCCCACCGAGGTGGCCGCCGCCCGCGCCGCGCGCCGCGCATGAAGTCGCGCGTGGCACAATAGCCGGGCATAAAAAAACGGCTGCCTCACGGGTGACATGTAACAGGGGACTCGATCCTCGACCCGTCAGGCGGCCAATCTGTTTTTGGAGGCACGCTTTTGGATTGCTACGCGATCCTCATTGACGGCGGATTCGCCCGTCGCTGCTTGCGAACGAAGGTCTCCGCAGATGCCTCACGCTTCCAGCAGTTGGCTCAAGCCATAGCGACAGCCCCGGCCCTCACGGGCCTGCGCCTTCACCGCATCTACTACTACGATGCGGTACCTCTCGAAGAGACACGAACCAAGCCTCTGAACGGAGGAGTCATCAACTTCGGCCAAAGCCCTGTCGCGTCGCATTCGAAGATGCTGTTCGACGAACTCAAGCGTCTGCCGTTCTTCTCACTGCGCATGGGCGAAACGGCGCTCAATGGGTGGCAGCTCGATTCGAAGGTACTCGATGCTGCCCAAGGCAGCGCCTCCCTGACGGTCACCGAAGCGGAGATCCAGCCGAGAATCTCTCAGAAGGGGGTCGACATGCGAATCGGCATGGACATCGCCTCCCTCACGCTCAAACATCATGTCAAGGTGATCGTTCTGGTGAGCGGCGACAGTGATCTCGTTCCTGCGATGAAGTTCGCGCGGCGCGAAGGTGCACAGTTGTTCCTGTGCTCGTTCGGCCGGCACGTCAAACCGGCGATGCTCGAGCACAGCGACCTGATGCTCGACATCAAGGCCTGACAGTCACGTCTACAAGTAGCAGCCAAGCCCAGATGATGCGGATCAGAACTGCCTCGCGGCTCGATCACATCGAGCCCTTCTACGTGATGGAGTGCGCCAAGGCGGCGGTGCAGATCGCGCACAGCCCGGCATGCGACCCATCGCGCGGCGGCGAGCCGATGATCTTCCTGAACATCGGCGAGCCCGACTTCAGCGCCACGCCCGGCGTGGTGGAAGCGGCCGAGGCCTGCATGCGCAGCGGCCGCACGCAGTACACGCAGGCCACCGGCCTGCCCGAGCTGCGTGAGCGCATCGCGCGCTGGTACGGCACCCGCTTCGGGTTGGACATCGATGCCCAGCGCATCGTCGTCACCGCCGGCGCCTCGGCCGCGCTGCAGCTGGCCTGCCTGGCGCTGTTCGAGGCCGGCGACGAAGTGCTGATGCCCGACCCCAGCTACCCCTGCAACCGCCACTTCGTCGCCGCTGCCGGCGGCGCGGCGCGGCTGCTGCCGGCATCGCCCGAGGCGCGCTTCCAGCTCGATGCCGCCGGCGTGCGTGCGCACTGGAATGCCCACACCCGCGGCGTGCTGCTGGCCTCGCCCTCCAACCCCACCGGCACCTCGATCGCGCGCAGCGAGATGGCGGCCATCGCCGACACCGTGCGGGCGCATGGCGGCGTCACGCTGGTCGACGAGATCTACCTCGGGCTGAGCTACGACCAGGCCTTCGGCCACAGCGCGCTGGAGCATGGCGAGGACATCATCTCGATCAACAGCTTCTCCAAGTACTTCAGCATGACCGGCTGGCGCCTGGGCTGGATGGTGCTGCCCCCCGAGCTGGTGACGCCGGTGGAGAAGCTGGCGCAGAACCTCTACATCTGTCCATCCACGATCGCCCAGCAGGCGGCGCTGGCCTGCTTCGACGATGCGTCGATCGCCGAGTACGAACACCGGCGCGAGGAGTTCCGCCGCCGCCGCGACTTCGTCGTGCCGGCGCTGCGCTCGCTGGGCCTGCAGGTGCCGGTGATGCCCGACGGCGCGTTCTACGCGTGGGCCGACTGCAGCGCGTTCAATCCCAGCAGCTGGGACTTCTGCTTCGACATGATGAAGCGCGCCCATGTGGCGCTGACGCCGGGGCGCGATTTCGGCCCGCATGCGGCCGAGCGCTACCTGCGCCTGTCCTTCGCCAGCTCGATGGCCGAGCTGGAGCAGGCGCTGCAGCGCCTGGCGCGCGTGCTGCGCTGAAGGCACTCTTCGCGTGCGAAATTTCGTCACAAGGCGTTAACCGCCGGGCAGAAGCCACGCTTTTCGCGCAGCACCGGCGTGCGCGCCCGCCTAAGCTCCGGCGCTGTGGGACATCCTTTGTTCAAGCGCCGCGCCGGGCAGGACGCCCGAGCCTCGGAATTCGCCGCCACCGTGGTTTCGGTGCCCTGCGTGGAGCCGGGCCCGGACGCAAATTCCGCGGAGCCTGCCGACCCTGCGGCGCAGCCCACGCTGTCCAGCATCGGCCGCTATGCGCTGAAGCAGCAGCTCGGCCAGGGCGGACTGGGCACGGTGTTCGAAGCCTGGGACCCGCTGCTGTCGCGCATGGTGGCGGTGAAGACGCTGCAGTTCGACATCGACACGCCGACGCGCGTGTCGCTGGACGCGCTGTTCCTGAACGAGGCGCGTGCCGCCGCCGGCCTGAGCCACCCGCACATCGTCACCGTGCACGATGCCGGCCTGTCGGCCTACGGCGTGTACATCGCGATGGAGCGGCTGCGCGGCCAGGACCTGCGCCAGGCGCTGCAGGCCGGCTGGCGTCCGCGCCCGGCCGAGGCCGCGCTGCTGGTGCGCCGCGTCGCCGACGCGCTGGCCTATGCGCATGCGCGCGGCGTCGTGCATTGCGACATCAAGCCGGCCAACATCTTCCTGACGCGGCACTACAAGCCCAAGGTGCTGGACTTCGGCATCGCGCGCGTGGCGCACCATGCGGCGCTGCCGGCGCTGGACGGCGTGATCGCCGGCTCGCCGCACTACCAGGCGCCGGAGCAGCAGCGACCCGGCAACGTCGACGCGCGCACCGACATCTATGCGCTGGGCACGGTGCTGTACGAGCTGCTCACCGCGCGCAAGGCCTTCGACGGCGATTCGCTGGAGCAGATCCGCGAAGCCGTCGCGCAGCACGACCCGGTGCCGCCGCATGCGCTGTGCGCGCAGGTGCCGCCAGAGCTGTCGGCGATCACGCTGCGCGCGATGGCGCGCGACCCTGCCGAACGTTATGCCAGCGCACAGGAACTGGCGCAGGCGCTGCGGCAATGGCTGGCACTGCAGATCCTGCCGGCCGACTCCTCCGGGCCGGCCACCGGCGACCCGGCCGAGGCGAACGCGCCGCCGCGCCGGCGCATTCGCCTGATCACGGCCGCGGCCGTGGCCGCGGCATTGCTGGCCAGCGCCTTCGCGGCCTGGCCGCCCGGGCAGCCCGAGCCGCCTGCGGCCGCATTGCCGGTGGCGCCCCCCGTGGCCGCAGCAGTCGTCGCGCCACCGATCGCCGCCGCAGCCGCGCCGGCAGGCGACGGCCCCGCCACGGCCTTGCCCGCGGCGCCGCAGCCGCCGCTGGCCGCGGCGCCGCTACCGGACAAGCCGCCGCGTGCCGCGGCAGCGCCCAAACCGCGCAAGCCGGTGGCCAGGCCCACGCTGCCCGCCGCGCCGGTGGCCGCGGCCGCTGCGCCTGCGCCGGGTGTCGTCAACATCGCCATCAGCCCATGGGGCCAGGTGGAGGTGGACGGCGCGCCGGTGGGCACCACGCCGCCGCTGTCGCGCCTGGAACTGCCGCCCGGCGCACACACCATCACCGTGCGCAACGAGGACTTCCCGCCCTACACGCAGCGCGTGCAGGTCGACCCCGAGCGGCCCGTCACCCTCAAGCACCGTTTCGGCTCATGACACTCCATCCCTTCCCCCGACTGTGCGTCCTGGCATGGGCCGCCGCCGTGCTGGCGGCCGGCTGCGCCGCCCCGCCGCCGCCCGCGGCACCGCCGCCCACCGGTCTGGCCGAGGTGATGGAGCGCCCGGCTGAAAAGGCGCTGCTGGACGGCATCCGTGCCTACGACGATGCCCAGTACGCACAGGCCGAGAAGGCGTTGCGCCTGGCGCTGGCCGAAGGGCTGCAAAGTGCGCGCGACCGCGCCACCGCGCACAAGCTGCTGGCCTTCATCACCTGCACCAGCGACCGGCTCGACGACTGCCAGACGCAGTTCCTCGAGGCCCGCGCCGCCGATGCCGGGTTTGCCTTGAGCCGCTCCGAAGCGGGCCACCCGGTGTGGGGTCCGGTGTACCGGAGCCTGTCGCAGTAGCAAGGAACAGCGCCGCGCGAAGGGTCGCGCATAATCGGCCGCGCCGATGCCTGCCCCGACCCTGCCTGTCGTCTTCCGCCACCCCCTGCGCGTGTACTGGGAGGACACCGACGCCGGCGGCGTGGTGTTCTATGCCAACTACCTGAAGTTCTTCGAGCGAGCGCGCACCGAATGGCTGCGCTCGCTCGGCGTCGGGCAGCAGCAGCTGCTCGAGCACGAAGGCCTGATGTTCGTGGTCGCCGAGACGGCGCTGCGCTACCTGCGCGCGGCGCGGCTGGACGATCTGCTGGACATCACCGTTGCCGTCGCCGAAACGGGCCGCGTATCGCTGCGCCTGCAGCAGCAGGCCTGGCGCGGCAGCGAACTTCTGGCCGAAGGCGACATCCGAATCGGCTGCGTCGGTGCGCGCGGACCCTCGCACTTCAGACCCTGCCGCATTCCGGCGCCGATACTCGAGAAAATTCAATGACCCAGGACATGTCGATCATCTCGCTGGTGCTGCAGGCCAGCTTCGTGGTGCAGCTCGTCATGGCCGCGCTGATGATCGTGTCGCTGGCCAGCTGGACCGTCATCTTCGGCAAGTTCTTCGGCCTGAAGCGCGTGCGCCAGGGCAACGACGACTTCGAGCGCGATTTCTGGTCCGGCCGCAACCTCACCGAGCTGCAGCAGGCCAGCGCCGGCAAGCCGCATACCGCGCCGCTGGAGCGCATCTTCGCCAGCGGCATGCGCGAGTTCATGAAGCTGCGCGAACGGCGCCTGGACGCGGCGGCGCAGCTCGACGGCGCGCGCCGCGCCATGCGCGCCAGCTACCAGCGCGAGCTCGACGTGGTCGAGAGCAACCTCAGCTTCCTGGCGTCGGTGGGCTCGGTGTCGCCCTATGTCGGCCTGTTCGGCACGGTGTGGGGCATCATGCATGCGTTCGTCGGCCTGTCGAACATGCAGCAGGTGACGCTGGCCACGGTGGCGCCGGGCATCGCCGAAGCGCTGGTGGCCACGGCGCTGGGCCTGTTCGCGGCAATCCCGGCGGTCATCGCCTACAACCGGCTGTCGCGCGACATCGACCGCATCGCCATCCAGCTGGAGACCTTCATCGAGGAGTTCTCCAACATCCTGCAGCGCAGCGCCAGCCAGCCGGCGCCGGCCGGCGCCAGCTGAAATGAAACGTCTGTCGTCAAGCCGGCGTGGCCTCCACCATGTAGCCGATCTGCTGAAGCCTGCGGATCAGGCGGTTGGCGGTCTTGGTGGCGTCGGC
>Ga0307505_10002200_pt1 | contig 13932 bp, 13 predicted proteins | sample 23_S_MG_FD_202183 | JGI IMG/M metagenome (GOLD analysis project Ga0307505, IMG submission 202183) | Soil microbial communities from Populus trichocarpa stands in riparian zone in the Pacific Northwest, United States - 23_S | ecosystem: Environmental > Terrestrial > Soil > Riparian zone > Trees...
TGGCGAGGCGAGGAGGCCGAAACGCTAGAGCGCATCGAGGCTAGCGTTGAGGACGCGACCGCCAGGGGCGAGGGCCGCGTGATCGGCCTGGTCGGGTACGTGACCGCCGTGTTGTACAACGGTCTCGGCGGCTATGACGTCGCCCTCGCCGGCGCCCATAGGGGCTGCGAGCACGAAGACCTTGTGCTTTATGGTTGGTCCCTCGCCGAGCTGATTGAGGCGGGCGCCCGCACCGGCGCCGTGGAGGTGGCCGCCGACGCCCTCCAGCAGCTCGAGGAACGCGCGCGTGCAGCCGGCACGGACTGGGCCCTCGGCATGCTCGCCCGATCGCGCGCGCTGCTGAGCGATGGGGAGTCCGCCGGGCCCCTTTACCGCGAGGCGATCGAGCGGCTCGCGCGCAGCCGGATCGTCGTGCACCTCGCGCGCGCTCACCTGCTGTACGGCGAATGGCTGCGTCGCGAGATGCGCCGCGTCGATGCCCGCGAGCAGCTACGGATCGCCCACCACATGCTCAACCGCATCGGTGCCGACGCGTTCGCCGAGCGCGCACCGCGAGCTCCTAGCCACGGGCGAAACGGTACGGCAACGCACGACCGACATGCGCGACGTCCTCACGGCGCAGGAGGCGCAAGTCGCCCGTCTCGCGGCGGGAGGGCGCACGAACCCTGAGATCGGGAGCGAGCTCTTCATCAGTCCCAAGACCGTTGAGTACCACCTGCATAAAGTGTTCGCCAAGCTGGGTCTTAACTCCCGTAGAGAGCTGCGGGGCGCACTACGAGGCCCAGTCAGGATGGACCCGGCGTAGAAACGTGCGGCGCGGCTAGGGTTGCCCCCGGCCCCTGCGACCCCGCGGTTTCTCACCCCCGCTGTCCTCCCCTGCATCCCCAGTCGCGCAGACTAGGGACTCGACTAGGGTGTCCCCCGGACGCGGTGGTGGCAAGGGGTTGGTAGCGTGTTACTCATGTTCGCGGCGCCTGGCGGCGGCGAACGCTGGACCCGCCTCCTAGCGAGAGAGTGGACCCTTCCTCACGTCAAGGGCACAGCCATGCCGACCAAGACCATCGTCCTCATCCACGGCAACTTCGTCAGCCTGGCGCTACCGGAAGTCACCCTCCGTCACGGACTTCAAGGAGTTCCCGGGTCGGACACATTACACCGTCATCGCCGGGGAGGGCTGGGAGGAGGTCGCCGACTACGCCCTCGACTGGGCTGAGCCGCAGACTGCGAGCGGGAGCCGATCGCCCGCCATGCGCCTCGCGTCCTGATCGCCCCGTCCCGAGCCGCTTCCCCACCGCACCCTACCCCTTCTCGAGGAAACCACCATGAGCACCATCACCACCAGGGACGGCGTCGATATCTACTACAAGGACTGGGGCGAGGGCCCGGCCGTCACGTTCTCCCACGGCTGGCCGTTGAACGCCGACATGTGGGACGGGCAGATGCTGTTCCTCGCGCAGAACGGCTTCCGCGTGATCGCGCACGACCGCCGCGGCCACGGTCGATCCAGCCAGGCGTCATGGGGCAACGACATGAACGGCTACGCCGACGACCTGGCGGCTGTGATCGAAACGCTTGATCTCAACGAGGTCACGTTAGTAGGCCACTCCACCGGTGGAGGCGAGGTCGCCCGCTACATCGGGCGCCACGGCACCTCGCGGGTCTCCAAGGCGGTCCTGATCGCGGCGGTACCGCCGCTCCTGCTGAAGACAGAGGCCAATCCCGAGGGCATCCCGAGCGAGCTCTTCGATGGCATGCGCTCGAGTGTCCTCAAGGATCGGTCGCAGTTCTACAAGGATCTCGCGATCCAGTTCTACGGCGCCAACAGGCCCGACGCGCAGGTCTCGCAGGGCGTGCTCGAGCAATTCTGGCTTTGGAGCATGCAGTGCGGGCTAAAGAACGCCTACGACAGCATCAAGGCTTTCTCCGAGACGGACTTCACTGAGGACCTCAAAAAGTTCGACGTGCCAGCGCTCGTGCTTCACGGCGAGGACGACCAGATTGTGCCAGTGAGGGACTCGGCGATGAAGTCGGCCCGTCTCATCCCGGGCGCGAAGGACGTCTACTACCCGGGGGCCCCCCACGGCATTACGGCTACGCACCAGGACCAGATCAACGCCGAGCTGCTCGCCTTCCTCCGCAGCCCGGCACAGCAACAAGCCGAGGTGCTGACTTCCTCGTCGCACGCTGGACGGTGAAGCTGGGCCTCCGAACAACAGCCCAAAGGGGGTGTGCGAAACCCGTCCTTCTGTCACCCTGACTAGCGCCGGCGACGAAGGATCTAGCCCCCATGGGCCGGAGCATCACCGGGGCTAGACGCTTCATGCCGCCCAAAATGACACCGCTTCAAATAAACCCTCTAGTCGAATCACCATGAAGATCGTTGTCATCGGCGGGAGTGGGCTCATCGGCTCCAAGCTCGTCAGCAAGCTCCGGGAGCACGGCCACCAGGCGGTGCCGGCGTCACCGAATACGGGCGTCAACACGCTCACGGGCGCGGGGCTCGCCGGCGCCCTCGAGGGCGCTGCGGCGGTCGTCGACGTGTCGAACTCCCCGTCGTTCGACGACGCGGCGGTGCTCGACTTCTTCTCGACGTCGACCGCCAACCTCCTGGCGGCCGAGGCCGCCGCAGGCGTGGGGCACCACGTCGCGCTATCCGTCGTCGGCACCGACCGCCTCCAAGAGAGCGGCTACTTCCGCGCGAAGATGGCCCAGGAGAAGCTGATCGAGGCGTCGTCGATCCCTTACTCGATCGTACATGCCACGCAGTTCTTCGAGTTCGCCAAGTCGCTCGCCGATGGTGCGACCAGCGATGGGACGGTGCGACTCGCGCCCGTCTTGGTTCAGCCCATGGCGGCCGACGACGTCGCACGCGCTGTAGCCAGTGTTGCCGTGGGCCCGCCGATTAACGGCATCGTCGAAGTTGCCGGCCCGGACCTGTTCCGACTGGATGACTTCGTTCGGCGCGGCCTCGGCGCGCGAGAGGATTCGCGCGAAGTGACCGCCGACCCCCGCGCGCGCTACTTCGGCGCTGTGTTGAGCGAGCGCTCACTCGTACCCGGATCAAGCGCTCGGCTAGGAGCGACGCCGTTCGGCGAGTGGCTTACCCAGTCTACACCTATGGGAATGGGTCCGAGTCCATCGCCGGCAAGGGTTCCAGCTTGATACCTGCGCTTGTCGCACGCGTCACTCGTGATGCGCGCAAGCCCCTCACCCTACTTCCATCCGGAGTGAACATGACGACCCCCACGCCACCTCGCGCCTCAGAGCGCTCCCCCGACACGATTGTGCTGGTCCACGGCTTCTGGGTGACGCCGCGCAGCTGGGAGAACTGGATCAAGCACTACGAGGCGAAGGGCTACCGCGTCCTCGCCCCCGCCTACCCGGGATTCGAGGTCGAGGTTGAGGCGCTCAACGCCGACCCGACGCCGGTCGAGCAGCTCACGGTCCCGTCGATCATGGCGCACTTGGAGTCGATCGTTGCGGCCCTCGACGCCCCCCCGATCCTCATCGGCCACTCGGCGGGCGGCACGTTCGTGCAGATTCTGCTCGACCATGGATACGGCGCCGCGGGCGTGGTGATCAACTCCGCGCCCACCGAGGGCATCCTGGTCGCGCCGTGGTCGCAGATCCGGGCGTCGTTCCCGGTGCTCAAGAGCCCGGCGAATCGGCACCGCGCTGTCGGCCTTACGTACGAGCAGTGGCGTTACACCTTCACGAACACGTTCCCCGAGGAGGAGGCGCGCGCCCTGTATGAGCGATATCACGTGCCCGCGTCGGGCGGCATTTTCTGGGACAGCCTGCTCGCGAACTTCGAGCCCGGTCCGCAGGAGACGTGGGTCGACTATCGCAACGTGGAGCGGCCCCCGCTGCTGTTCATTTCGGGCGGCGAGGACCACCTGATGCCGCCGATCGTGCAGCACTCGAACGCGGCCCACTACGCGCCGGAGACGCTCACTGATGTCACGGTATTCGAGGGGCGATCCCACCTGCTCCCCGTGCAGCGTGGCTGGGAGGAGATAGCCGACTACGCGCTCTCGTGGGCCGAGCGGCACGCGGTCGCGCTCGTGGAACACAGCGCATGACGGGGTTCGGACCCTCCCAATACAAAACCGCACTCTCAAGAATGCCCGCACTGGAGCTGACCGTGTCGATAACCGCTGAACAGACCATCGTGAGCGGCAAGACCCGATTTCTGGGTGGCATTGCGATTGTCGACACGCCGCTGATCGCCCGAGCGCTGGAGTATGCCCGCATCCATTCCGAGCCATACCTCTTCAACCATGCCGTCCGATCCTGGCTCTTCGCGGTACGGCTGGGACAGCTGGACGGAGTGCGTCACGACGCGGAAGTCGTCGCGGTCGGGTCGCTACTCCACGACCTCGGGCTCACGGACAGCTTCACGGGGCCAAAGCGCTTCGAGATAGAAGGAGCCGATGCCGCCCGAGCCTTCGCACGGGAAGAGGGCCTCGACGACGACCGGCGCCTGCAGCTGATCTGGGACAGTGTCGCACTGAACTCCACACCATCGATCGGCCTCAACAAGGAGGCTGAAGTGGCGCTGTGCACGGCGGGGATTGGCGTTGAATTTGGATTCCAGTACGACCGGATCCCACGCAACGATATGTCCAGCATTCTCGCAGCGTTTCCCCGTCTCGAGATGAAGCGGCGATTCAAGGATTCGGTCTGCCGCATCGTCGAAGTCAAGCCTGAGACCACCTACGACAATTTCGCGGCCGACTTCGGGGAGCGTTTCGTGTCAGGCTACCAACGTCCGTCTACCGTGGATCTGTTGATGAACGCTCCGTTCGAGGAGTAGTGAGGCATCCGCCTAGACAATGACAGAGAGATAACACGGCCGAAGCGAATTCCATGGACGACGTACTTGTTACATCCAACGTCAATCGCTCGTATTGGCTCGCCGCGAACAGCATTGCGATCTTTACGTTCATGCTGTTCTTCCTGTATCCCAGGTTCGCGAACGGCCAGATCAACGACTTTCTGTTTCAAGCCACGTTAGTCGTGATGGGCTTGGCGACGTTCTCATTCGTATTCGCGTCACTCAGTTACTACGGTGCCTCGCTAGGCAGCCGAATCGATGATGCGGACCGCGTCCGCTACTTACGGCGGGGCGATCGCTTCTGGCTGCTCGGTTACACCCTGCTATTCGTAGCTCCTAGCCTGATCCTATTTACGGTCCGACTTCCGGCCGTCGCGTCTACCTGGCTCGCACTCTGGTTGGTTTATCTCCTATTCGTGATCCGTTTCTTCCCCAGGGTCCAGACGGCGCCGTCTTGGACGCCTCCTTCCAGCTCGCCGAGTTGAGCGAGCAACGCTCGTCCCTGGAGCAAGTGCACCGACTCGGCCTCATCAGCTTCGACCATTGGCTCAGTGGGGCGGTGTACCGGCAGGCGGTACATCCACCGATCCTGACGTCCTGATGGATGCGGTACGCGTGCCGAGTGCCGTCGACGCGAGGCACCCGCCGGCGAGCGCGTACGGTCAATCCGCCGCGGAGGTCGTTGCCGCCCTCGGAACAGACCGACGGCGCGGCCTGAGCGTCCGCGACGCCCAGAAGCGACCAACTCAGTACGGACGCAACGAGCTGGGCGCGTTCGCCGGACTGTTCCGCAACCGCTGGCTATGGGGCGCGGTCGGTCTGTCGCTGGCGCCGCAGGCGGCGGTGGTCTACGTCCCATTCCTCCAGAGTGCGTTCGGCACCGTCGGCTTGAGCCCGGGTGATTGGCTGAGCTGCGCGGCCGTCGCGAGGTCGGTCGTCTGGGTGCGCGAGGTGAGCGAACTGGTGGGCCGCGTAGGACGGCGTGATCGAGCGCCGCGAAGCCTGGACCAGACACCTCGCCCGAACGGAGTACCACGATGAGGAGTCATGAACGTCGGATATCGACCTCTGTCCTAGTCATCGGGGCGGGAGGGGCAGGGCTACGTGCCGCGATCGAACTCGCCGAGCGTTGGGTGGACGTCCTTGTCGTGAGCAAGCGGCCCAGAGCGGACGCCCATACGTCACTTGCCGCGGGCGGCATCAATGCCGCGCTCGCAACGGTCGACCTGGAGGACACCTGGCAGCAGCACGCAGCCGACACGCTCAAGGAGAGCTACCTCCTTGCCAACCCGCGGACCGTGCAGATGGTAACCGAGGGCGCGGCCCGCGGCATTGGGGACCTCGAGCGCTATGGGATGCAGTTCGCCCGCACGGAGGACGGTCGGATCTCGCTGCGCTACTTCGGGGCGCACGCATTCCGTCGCACCGCCTTCGCCGGGGACTACACGGGCCTCGAAATCCAGCGGACACTCGTGCGACGTACCGAACAGCTGAAAGTCCCAATCCTCGATACAGCCTACATTTCGAAGCTTCTCGTGCGAGACAATGTCGTCTTCGGCGCTTACGGGTTTGACCTGATCGACGGCACCCGCTACGTCATCTACGCCGACGCGGTGATCCTCGCCACCGGCGGCCACACCCGAATCTGGCGCCACACCTCGTCACGCCGAGACGAGAACACCGGCGACTCCTTCCGCCTCGCGGTGGACGCCGGCGGTCGGATCCGCGACCCCGAGCTCGTGCAGTTCCACCCGTCCGGGCTTATTGAGCCTGAGAACGCGGCCGGCACGCTGGTCTCCGAGGCCGCCCGTGGGGAGGGCGGCATCCTTCGCAATGGTCTCGGCGAACGGTACATGTCGCGCTACGACCCGGAACGGATGGAACTCTCCACCCGCGATAGGGTCGCGCTAGCGTCCTATACCGAGATCAAGGCGGGGCGCGGCACCCCGGGCGGTGGTGTGATCCTCGACGTTTCGCACTTGCCGCGGGAGACAATCATGCAGCGTCTGCCAAGGGTCTACCAGACGCTCATGGACATGCAACTGCTTGACATCACCAAGACTCCGATCGAGGTCGCACCGACGGCGCACTACTCGATGGGGGGAGTCTGGGTGCGCGCCGAAGATCATGGCACGGGTGTGGACGGGCTCTATGCCATCGGCGAGGCGGCAAGCGGTCTGCACGGTGCCAACCGCCTCGGTGGTAACTCGCTCATCGAACTGATGGTGTTCGGGCGGATCGTCGGCGAGGCGGCCTCCGCATACGCGGCCCAGCTCCCGGCGCATCTGCGTTGCGAGAGCGCGCTAGAAGCGGCCCGTACGGAGATAGACGATCTGCTCGCCACCGACGGCCCGGAGAACGTCCGGGCCCTACAGCGCGCAATACGCGACATCATGACGGAGCATGCCGGAGTGGTGCGCGACGAGGAGGGTATTGCCGACGGGCAAGCCGCGTTGGACGAGGTCGAATCACGCAGCGCCTACGTCGGTGTGCACCCGAACCTCGCCGGCTTCCACGACCTCGCCCACGCCCTCGACCTCAAGTCGGCGGCGCTCGCGGCGCGCGCCACGCTGGAGGCAGCCCGCGAGCGCCGGGAGACGCGCGGCTGCCATAGCCGCTCCGACTACCCCGCAGTCGACGAGTCGCTGCAGGTCAATCTCGTCTGGTCCGGTCCCGGCCGCATAGAGCGTGAGCCAATCCCTCCGATCCCGGACGATATCGCGGCTCTCATGCGCGATGTCTCCACGACAGGTAAGCTGGTCGAATGACTCGGATACCTCAAAGGAACCCGGTCTTGAAGAGCTCTCCACGGGGCATTTCGCCGTCATATCTGCAGCCCGCCGCTCCCCGTCTAGACGTATGGCGGCGACCATTCTCACGCTCCCGGAAGGCCGGCGTTGGTGTCCCGTGGTCAGATTTCGCCCTCCGGGCCTTCTGCGAAATCGCATGCGCCCGCGATGGCCGAGCGAACGGTTGACACCTGGGGGCAGGTCGCTTAGGATCCTGCCGGTGCCAGGAACCGCTTCTTGATAGCGCGACCGGTGGTTGGCCGATGCGCGATGTCCTATGCCCAGACCGACACTACGAATGCCCGGTGGATGGCCAAGGGCCAAAACACTTAGAACTGGACGCGTGGGAGGGGCAACGGCCGTTCACGGCATCCGATGCTGGCGTTAAGGAGCGATAGGCCCCTCTCCTGCCGCTTCGCGAGGGTGACGGTCGTGATTGCGGCGAGGTGAGAACAGGTTGGTTCAATCATAGCTGTGCTGGCTTCATGTCGAGCACCTGGTGGACGAGGGTGACCGCGATCGACCCCTCGCCAACCGCCGCCGACACCCGCTTGGTGCTGCCCGACCGGACGTCGCCAACAGCGAACACGCCCGGCCGGCTCGTCTCGAGGAGGTGCGGCGCACGGGCAAGGGGCCAGCCTGCGGCGGCGAGGTCGGTTGCCGATAGGTCCTGTCCTGTCTTGATGAAACCCTTGGCGTCGAGCGCAAGGCACCCGTCGAGCCAGCGGGTGTTCGGAACAGCACCCGCCATTACGAAGACGTGGCGGACGTCGTGGTCCTCCTCTCGGACGGCGGAGCCATCGCGCCAGCGCACGCGCTCAAGGTGCTCGCCCCCTTCGAGCGCCACGATCTCCGTCCGCGTCCGCAGGTCGATGGTCGGGCTCGACTCAATTCGCCGGATGAGGTAGCGCGACATGCTTTCGGCCAGCCCAGTCGATCGGACGAGGAGGTGGACGCAGCGGGCCGTTTGCGCTAGGAACAGGGCCGCCTGCCCGCCCGAGTTCCCCCCGCCCACGACGACCACGTCCTCGTCCTGGCAGAGCTGCGCCTCGACGAACGTCGCCGCGTAGTACACGCCGACCCCCTCGAACCGCGGGAGGTCAGCCAGGGGGAGCCGACGATACTCTGCGCCCGTCGCGATGATCAGTGTGCGCGCGGTCAACCGGGGGCCGGCTTCGGTCTGGATCGCGAGCTGGCTGACGTCGCAACTCAGGCTCCCCGCGGCTTCGGCAACGACCACCTCGGCACCGAACTTCTGCGCCTGCGTGTAGGCGCGGCCGGCGAGCTCCTGCCCCGAGATCCCGGTGGGGAAGCCAAGGTAGTTCTCTATGCGCGAGCTGGATCCAGCCTGCCCCCCGGGCGCGCCGGCCTCCAGAACTAGCACGTCGAGTCCTTCGGAAGCGCCGTACACCGCCGCGGCGAGCCCGGCTGGCCCAGCGCCCACCACGATCAGGTCGCGGGGCTGCGCCTGGTCCACCGCATCGTTGAACCCGAGGCAGTCCGCGACCTCACGGTCCGTCGGGTTCCGCAACACGACGTCACCCCGGCATATCAGCACGGGCAACTCGGCCATGCCCACATCGAACCGGTCCAAGAGGTGCCGAGCCTCGGCGTCTCGGTCGAGATCGAGCGCCGAGAAGGGGTGGGCGTTCCGTGTGAGGAACGCCTTTACGCGAAGCGTCCCGGGCGCACGGTCTGACCCGACGAGAACGACATCGCCAATGCTATGCGCGAATAGCTTCACCCTTCGTAGTAGGAAGGCGCGAAGGAGCACCTCGCTCAGCTCGCCGTCGGCCTGGATGAGAGCGAGGAGCCGCTCCCGCTCGACCTCGACCACCTCGCCAGGCTCGACAACCCGGATCAGCACCAGCCCGGGCCTCCCCGAGAGCATGCTCGCCTCGCCGGAGAACGTCCCCGGCCCGAGCGTGGCAACGGGCGTGTCGACGCCCTCGAACGGGCGGACGATCTCCAACGCGCCCGCTTTGACGACAAAGAGGTGCGCCGCCGCGTCTCCCGGCTGCACAAGCACCTCCCCACGCTCGACGCGGCGCCGGCGGCCATGCGCGGCAAGGCACTCGGCCTGCGACGGCGTGAGTCCGGGGAACATCGGGTCGGCCTCCGAGGAGGCGGCGCCCGGCAGGTCCGGGGCTGACTCGCTCACAGCTTCACCATCGGCAGGGGACTCAACGGGTGAGCTCTGAATCGCTCCGCGGTCAGCGTGACCAGCCGCCAGTGGAACCCCTCGTCGGGGAAGGCCGCCCGGATGGCGCGGACGTAGGGTCGGGGGAGCCCGAAACTCCTCAGGCCGAACGTGACGTCGACCCAGTCGGCCCGCCGGAACGGCTCGACGAGCGGCGATGCGCCGGCCCGGTGCCGCGTGACCTTGTGGTGCCCGTCGATCATCGACGCGACCTCCTCGGCCCAATCCGGCCGCCCCTCGCGGGCCAAGTGGTCGCGGGCGAGTCGGATCGAGGGAGCTAGGTAGTCGAACGTCCGGTCAGCCCAGATGCCGAGGTCGTGGAAGGCCGTCGCAACGGACACCTTGCCGACGGTGTCGGCGTCGTCCCCCGCGAACGCGACGCAGAAGTTCAGCACGCGATAGCAGTGGTTTCTATACCCCGGGTAGTCCTCGCCGATCTGCACGCGCCAGCGCTTGAGAACGTCGTCGAGGATCGGGGCGTGCGGGATGATCTCCATGGGTGGTTTCGTCCAGTTCGGTCTGCCAGCTCGAAGGTCACGCGAGGAAGTCCACCAGCTCGGCGTTCACCTCGGCCGCGTGCGTCCAGGTGAGTCCGTGCGGAGCCCCTTCCAATACCACGAGGCGGCTGGCCCCGAGGGCCTGGTGGAGGGGGAGCGCCGTCGAGACGACGGGGTGGACCCGGTCGTCATCGCCGTGGAGGACAAGCGAGGGCACGGAGACGCGTGGGAGGTCGGCGCGGAAGTCAGTCCGCCAGGCGTCTACGCATGCAGCCAGTGCATGCTGCGAGGCGCCCGCCGCAACCGTCCAGCCCGCGCGCACAACGTGGTCGCTCACCCTCTCGCCCTCGAGGAGATCGAGATTGTAGACCTCCGTCAGGAAGGCCGAAGCGAACGCGTGCCTGTCCCGTGCGAGAGCCGCCGTGATCCCGTCGAGCGGTCCGGGGGTGACGCGGCCCGGGAGCTCGGGTGTCGTGAGGAGGGGGAGGGATGCGAGAAACGCCGCCTTCCGCACGCGGGCGGACCCGTAGGTGCTGAGGTAGCGGACGCACTCGCCCGTCCCCATCGCGAGCCCCGCCAGCGCGGCGTCGTGGAGGTCAAGCTCCGTGATGAGTCGGTCGAGGTCGGCCGCGAGCGTGTCGAAGTCGTACCCCGATATCGGCCGGCTGGAGCGGCCGAACCCGCGCCGGTCGTACGTGACGACGCGGTGGCCCTCGTCGAGGAGGGCCGGTACCTGCCGCTCCCACGCCTCCGCTCCGACCGGCCACCCCGGGACGAGAACGACTGGGCGCCCGCGGCCATGGTCCTCGTAGGAGAGCTCGACTGGGTTCCCGTTCTCCTCACCTACCCGGACGTTCGGCATTGGCGTCGCTGAAAGGGGCTCGGTGGAAGTCCTAACGAGGTTGCCCACTGGCCCCAGCGCGGGAATGCCTTGAGGCCAGCGGGAGCGGGTAGCGAACGGCGTGGCCGTCGATGCAAAGCGGTCCTCTACGCGTGCACCTCGGCGTCCGCGGCCGGACCCGCGCGGCCGCCGCCCCGGATGAAGGCGAGGAGGTCGGCGTTTAACTCGTCCTTGCTCGTGTCGCCGAGACTGTGAGAGCCGCCCCGGTACACCTTCAGTTCCGCGTGATGGACGAGCTTCGCCGACTCGTACGCCGAGGCGCCGATGGGGACGATCTGGTCGTCGTCCCCGTGTACAATCAGCGTCGGCACGTTGAACCGTTTGAGGTCCTCCGTGAAGTCCGTCTCGGAGAACGCTGTGATGCAGTCGTAGGTGTTCTTCGCCCCGGCCATCATCCCTTGCAACCAGAACGAGTCGATGAGCCCCTGCGAGGGCTTCGCGCCCGGGCGGTTGAACCCGAAGAACGGGCCGGCCGCGAGGTCCTTGTAGAGCTGTGCACGGTCGGCGTGCGAGCCGGTACGCAGCCCGTCGAAGACGTCGATCGGCAGCCCGCCGGGGTTCGCCTCCGTCCTAAGCATCAGCGGCGGCACGGCGCCGACGAGGACGACCCGCGCCACGCGGGCGGTCCCGTGGCGTCCGACGTAGCGGGCGACCTCCCCGCCGCCCGTGGAGTGACCGACGAGTGTGACGCCCTCGAGGTCGAGTGTCTCTATGAGCTCGGCGAGGTCGTCGGCGTACGTGTCCATCTCGTTGCCGTCCCACGGCTGGCTGGAGCGGCCGTGGCCGCGGCGGTCGTGGGCGACGCAGCGGTAGCCGTTCGAGGCGAGGAAGAGCATCTGCGACTCCCAGGCGTCGGCGCTAAGCGGCCAGCCGTGGCTGAAGACGACGGGCGGCCCGGCGCCCCAGTCCTTATAGTAGAGCTGTGTGCCGTCGCGCGTGGTGACTGTGGGCATGGAGCTGCCTCTGTGTTGGAGGACGATGGAAGGAGCGCGCGTCCGATCGCGATGCCGACGCGGCCGTGTTAATAGGCGTGAAGCGTCGAGTTCCGCAGGCGCGTTCTTCTGGGGCGCCGGATGGTCACGCCCACACGCCGATGCGCCCGACGGCGCCGGTCAGCCCGACGCACCCGATGCACCCCACGCAGCCCTTGCAGTTCACGCATCCGATGCAGCCGACGCAACCGCACAGCCGACGTTGCCCAGGCCGCCGAGAACGCCGGCCGACCCCACGACCCCGATGCTGAACGCGACGCCCGCGCTGCCGACGACCACGGCGGAGCCGCCGACGCCGACGCTCGCGGTCACGCCCGCGGGCGCCGACGACCCCCGCCGAGCCGAGGACGCCGACCGCGCCGACCACTCCCGCCGAGCCAACGACGTCCGCGGCGCCGGTCACACCGGCCGAGCCGACAATGCCTGAGGCGCCGACGACCGCCGCTGAGCGCAAGGCGCGCGCGTCGCCAGGCGCGGCTGCTGCAGCGCCTCCCTCAACGCCGGCATTCACGGGGTCAAACCGGTGAGGATTGCTGGCCTGAGTGGGCATACGGCGAGTTCACTTCTTGATGACCCGCGCTACAGCGCATGGGGACCCCCGCTGGGGTTTGCTGAACTCCGAGCGCGCGGCTTCGAGCCAGCGATGAACGCGGCGATGACGACGTCGTCTCGGATGGGGAAGGTCGGCTCAGGAGGCGAGGCGTATCGCGGGCGAGGGCGCGGCGGCGCCCACCTCCCGCTCCGCCCAGTCGAGGGCGTAGTCGGCCACCTCCTCCCACTTCGGCCCGGCGATGACGGAGTAGTGCGCCCGGCCCGGGAACTCCTTGAAGGCCGTCACCGACGGCCCCTTCAGGTAGCGCCGGTAGTTCGACCGGTTCAGCGACGCGGGCATGATGTGATCCTTCTCCCCCGCGATCATCAGCAGCGGCGCCCGGCGCTTCTTGAAGTCCACGCGGGCGGCGCCCGAGAGGGCACCCCGCGAGAGCCGCCGCGACTCCGGCACGATGTCAGCGTCGTACCCGGCCTGCTGCTCCGCCAGCGGGAGGTCGTTCCCGAACGCATACTGGAAGTCGGCGAACGGCATGTAGTACGGCCGCGACGCCGAGATGAAGGGGTTGATGACGGGCCAGAGCGAGCGGATGAACGACCACTTCAGGGTGAGCACCCCGAGGGCCGGCACGGAGTCGACGGCGACGGCCGCGGCGGCGAGGTCGCGCTGGACCATGAGTTGGGTGAGCAGCCCGCCGAAGGAGTGCCCGATCACGATGGGCTTCTCCGGGAGCGCCCGGAGCACGCGGACGTGGTGCTCGACGACGGCCTCGATCGTGAGGGTGCGCAGCACCGGGTCGTCCGGGCGCTGCTTGAGCTCGGCCACCGGGAAGTCGCGGCCGGGCCACTCGATGGGGACGCAGGTGTAGCCGCGCGCCTCGTAACGCTCGACCCACCGGTCCCAACAGTGGTGGCTGACGAAGTTGCCGTGGATGAAGGCGACGGTCTTGGACATGGCGGTCTCTCGTGATCGGAGGGGAAGGGCGTGTCGGAAGGGAGCGGCGCTCAGCGCCCGCCCCCCACCGCCTGCGCCGCCGTCATGATGAGGTCGGCGACGACGTCGGGGTGCGAGATCATTGGGACGTGACTCGACGCCACCGTCGAGGTGGTCGCCCCGGCGCGGTCCGCGAAGAAGTGCTGGGCGGGGGGCGGGATGATCTGGTCGTC
>Ga0307505_10002201_pt1 | contig 13931 bp, 14 predicted proteins | sample 23_S_MG_FD_202183 | JGI IMG/M metagenome (GOLD analysis project Ga0307505, IMG submission 202183) | Soil microbial communities from Populus trichocarpa stands in riparian zone in the Pacific Northwest, United States - 23_S | ecosystem: Environmental > Terrestrial > Soil > Riparian zone > Trees...
GCATCGGGATCAAGCGTGCGGAGGAAGCCCTTCGACTCCATCCTGAAAACTCCCGGCCGGCACAGCTCGGTGCTCCCACGCTTGCGCGCATGGGGGAACGGGAGCGGGCCATGGACTGGCTGGAGCGTGCGATGTTTATCGACCCCGAGGACGCGATCGTGTCCTACAATGCGGCCTGCACCTACACCCAGCTTGGTGAGGCCGACAAAGCATTTGCTGCACTCGACAAATGGGCCGCCAACAGCGGCAGCGAAATGGAGCTATGGATTGAAACCGACTCCGATTTCGATCCTATCCGCGCCGATCCGCGCTTTGAGGTCTTCATGACCAAGGTCAGGCAGGCCCGCGGCACCCTGGTTCCGGCCAAGTCATGACCGAGCGTCGCCTGTCCGCAATCATGGCCGCCGACGTGGTCGGCTACAGTCGCCTGATGGGGGCCAATGAGGTCGGCACGCTGACGTCGTTGCGGGAGCATCGCGCCGAGCTGATCGATCCGTGCATCGCCGACCATCAGGGGCGGATCGTCAAATTGACCGGCGACGGCATGCTGGTCGAATTCGCCAGCGTGGTCAGCGCGGTCGATTGTGCGGTCGATATTCAGCGCGATATGCGCAACCGCAACGCGGCGATCCCCGAGGAGCGGCGAATCGAGTTCCGCATCGGCATCAACCTTGGCGACGTGATCGTCGAGGGCGACGACATTTTCGGCGACGGGGTCAATGTCGCGGCGCGGATCGAAAGCGTCGCCAAGCCCGGCGGGGTGTCGGTTTCGAGCTCGGTGCGAGAGAATGTCGGCAACAAGCTCGACCTCATTTTTGAGGATACCGGCGAGCAGGAATTGAAGAACATCGGCTTCCCGGTCCGCGTGTTCAACGTCGTGCTCGGATCGGGCGCGGCCAAGCCCAAGGGCGTCGCCGAGAGAGAAGTCGCCGAGGCCGACAAGCCGTCGATCGCGGTGCTGCCGTTCAATAATATGAGTGACGACCCGGGGCAGGAATTCTTTTCGGACGGGATCACCGAGGACATCATCACCGATCTGTCGAAGGTCAGCGGGCTGTTCGTGGTCGGGCGCAACACCAGCTTTCTCTACAAGGGCAAGCCGATCCAGTTGCAGCAGGTCGCGGCCGAACTCGGGGTCAAGTTCATCCTTGAGGGCAGCGTCCGCAAGGCGGGCGATCGAGTGCGCGTCACCGCCCAGCTGATCGACGGCACCAGCGGCGGCCATTTGTGGGCCGACCGCTATGACCGCGACCTGACCGACATTTTCGCGATTCAGGATGAGATCACGCAAAGCATCGTCGATCAGCTCAAGATCAAGCTGCTGCCCAAGGAGAAGAAGGCGATCGAACGCCCTTCGACGGTCAATGTCGAAGCCTATTCCTTCTATCTGAAGGGCCGCCAGCTATTTCATCATTCGACCAAGTCGTTCCTGATCCTTGCCCGCCAGATGTTCGCCAAGGCGGTCGAACTCGATCCGGCCTACGCCCGCGCCTACGCCGGGATCGCCAACTGCGACTCACGTTTGAGCGGCTGGTACAATCTGCCGATCGCCGCTTGGGAAATCCTTGCCATCACCGAAAAGGCACTGTCGATCGATCCCAACCTTGCCGAAGCCCATGCCGCCAGTGGGGTTGCACTGGCCAATAGTGGCAAGCGGACGGAGGCCGCGGCGGCGTTCGAGCGCGCGCTTGAACTCGATCCCGCCAGCTTCGACGCCAACCTGTCCTTCGCTCGTTTTTGTGTCACGGATGGCAATCTCGACCGTGCCGTGGCCTTGTTCACCCGGGCCCTCGAAATCCAGCCCGACGATTCGCAGCCGCCTTTGCTGATACAGACCGTCCTGCGGTCAATGGGCCGGCTCGAAGAAGCGGAGCGCTACGCCAGGCTCGGTGTCAAGCGGGCCGAAGAGGCGCTGCGCATATACCCCGAATCGGCTCGGCCCGCACAGGGCGCCGCCTGCGCACTTGCGGCGCTTGGGGAAAAGGAGGCGGCGATCGCGATGATGGAACGGGCGCTGGCGATCGATCCCGACGACAATAATGGCCGCTACAACGCTGCCTGCTGTTATGCCCAACTGGGCGATATCGACCGGGCGATCGATGTGCTCGAAATCTGGTCGAATGGGGTAGGGGGGGAGCAGAAGAACTGGTTCATGGAAGACGCCGACCTCCATCCGATCCGCGATCATGCCCGATATCCTGCCTTGCTCGAGAAGCTCGACCTGTCACCCGTGTAATTTATCGCGCCGCCACTTAATATTTGATCGCCGCCGTCACCTTTCGTAGCAGCCAGCGCGGAAGCAGGCGGTGGCCTTGCGCGCCGGCCTTGTTGACCAGCCCGGGAATGGCGACCGCGCGACCCTTGTCGAGCGCCTTCAGGCCCATCGCCACCACATCCTCCGACCGCGCGCTCATCCTGTCGAACGCGCCATTGCCCTGAAACCCAGCGACTTCGCCGAATTCGGTCCGGGTCGGGCCGGGGCAGAGCGCGGTGACGCGGACTCCGTGTCTCGCCACTTCCTCGTGCAGCGCCTCGCTGAACGACAGCACGAACGCCTTGGTCGCGAAATAGACGGCCATTCCCGGGCCGGGCTGGAAGGCGGCGGTCGAGGCGACGTTGAGGATCGCCCCCTCGCCGCGTTCGAGCATCGGTGGGAGCACCATATGGGTGAGCTCGACCAAGGTGCCGCAATTGAGGTCGATCATCGCCCGCTGGCGAGGGCCGTCGAGCGTGGCGAACTTTCCCCACAGGCCGAATCCGGCATTGTTTATAAGCAGTTGGCAATGCTCGCCATGCGCTGCAAGGTCGGCCATCAGGGCCGCCGCGGCACCCGGCTGACCGAGGTCGAGGGTGATCGCGCGGGCGTTGCCGAGCTCGCGGGCCAGCGCCTCGAGCTGGTCCCGCCGCCGAGCCACCAGCACCAGCCGCTCGCCCCGCGCCGAACATTGCCGCGCGAAATCGGCGCCAAGCCCGGCCGAGGCGCCAGTGATCAGGGTGACATTGGTCATGCTAGTCCTCGGCAAGTGGCAGGATGCGGCATAGTGCGCTAATTCGTAACGGGCAGCGAGGCGGGGGGAAAGCCGATGGCGGAATCAATCGCGCAAAGCGCGGGGCCGATCGGCGCCGACGAAAGATCGGCACTGCTCGATTCGCTGCGCGGCTGGGCGCTGTTCGGGATCCTCATCGCCAACATGATGGCGTTCATCGGCTTCTTCTTCGTCGAGGATGCAGCGCGCACGAAGTTGTTGCTCAGCCAGTTCGACGATGTGTCGGAATTCCTGCTCGAATGGCTGGTCGTGGGCAAATTCTACTCGATCTTCTCTTTGCTGTTCGGGATCGGTTTCGCCATCCAGCTCGGCCGGCTCGAACAGCGCGGCGAGGGCGTGCCGCGGTATCTCAGGCGATTGTTCGTCCTGTTCATGATCGGCCTTGCCCACATCTTCCTTTTGTGGCTGGGCGATATCGTCGCGCTTTACGCGCTGATGGGGGCGGTGCTGCTGCTATTCCGCCGGTTGAGCGACAAGGCGCTGCTGCGCTGGGCGGTGGTGCTGTGGTTGATCCCGGTCGCCTGGTCGGCGGCGATGCACTTCGGCGGCTTCCAGCCGGCTGAGCCGATCTACGGCGTCGGCGTCGCCTTGATCCGCGCCGCCGGCTTCTCCGGCATGGAGGGGCCGTTGCCGCTCCTCGCCGGCCCCGATTTCCTACCCCACCTCAAGGCCCACCCCGGTGAGGCCTTTTTCCGCCTCGGCGACCTCGTCTACCAGATGCGCTTCACCAAAGTGCTCGGAATGTTCCTGATCGGGCTGTGGGTCGGCCGCCGCGCGCTCTACGCCAACCTTGGCCAATATCGCCCGCTGCTGCGCCGGGTAGCCATGGTCGGGCTCGGCGTCGGGCTACCGCTGGCGGCGGTCAAGGCGGTGCTGGGGATGTGGCCGGGCGATAGCCCCGCGATCGAGTTCGCCGGGGAAGTCTTCTATGTCCTGAGCACGCCGACGCTCGCGCTGGGCTATGCTGCGGGGTTCGCCTTATTGTGGCAGGCGGGGCGGCAGCGGCTGCTGGGCTGGGCCGCGCCCGCCGGGCGGATGGCACTGACCAACTATCTGATGCAGACCATCCTCCAGAGCGCGCTCTTCTTTGGCTGGGGGCTGGGGATGATCGCCAAGCTCGGATTGGTGTTCGTCTTCCCGCTGTCGATCGCTTTGTTCACCTTGCAGGTAATATACAGCCGCTGGTGGCTTTCGCGGTACCGGTTCGGGCCGGTCGAATGGGTGTGGCGGTCGCTGACCTACGGACGGCGGCAGCCGATGCGGATCGACACCGCATCGGCTGGGTGAATTGTCCAATCAGGCGACGCTCGCCGTGACGATGCTTCCGGGATTGCGGACCGGCTCGCCGGTGGGCAGCGCATCGACATGCTCCATCCCGCTCTCGACCTCGCCCCACACGGTGTACTGGCCGTCGAGGAAACCGGCGCCGGTGAAGCAGATGAAGAACTGGCTGTTGGCGCTGTCGGGGCTCGACGAGCGGGCCATCGAACAAGTCCCGCGGACATGCGGTTCGTTCGAGAATTCGGCCTTAAGGTCGGGCTGCTTGCTGCCGCCCATGCCGGTCCCGGTGGGGTCGCCGCCCTGGGCCATGAAGCCGGGGATGACTCGGTGGAACACGACGCCGTCGTAGAAGCCGTCGCGGGCGAGGGCGGCGATCCGCTCGACATGGCCGGGGGCGAGATCGGGGCGAAGGCGGATCACGACGTCGCCGCCGGTCGAAAGGGTCAGGGTCAGGGTGTTGGCGTCGGCCATGGTCGTCTTCTCCGAAAAGGGGTTCGGGCGGCGCTTTAAGCAAGTCGCTTGGGTTGCGCCAGAGGCGGTGCGGCCATAGGAGGGCGGGCCCAAGGGCTTGGGGCGTCGGCAGGGGAAGTGTGATGAGCGAGAGCGACGATATCGCCGCCATCCGGACCCCCGAGTCACTCGGCGATTCGCCTGCAGTACTGGCCGAGCCGGAGCGCCGGGTGGTGATGGACGAGGACGACCGGCTGCGTCCCGATTTCGTCGCCAAGGTGCTCGACGCGGTCGAGGCCGGCGATAATGAAACCGCCCGCGCCTTGGTCGCCCCGCTTCACCCCGCCGACGTCGCCGATCTGATCGAACTTGCCGCCGCCGACGAACGCGAGGGGCTGGTCGCCGCGCTTGCCGGGATCGTCGATGCCGACGTTTATGCCGAGCTTAACGAGCATGTCCGCGAGACATTGATCGACGAGATGGACGCGGCCCAGGTCGCCGACCTCGCCGGGCAGCTCGAGACCGACGATGCGGTGGCGATCATCGAGGATCTCGACCGCGACGAGCAGCAGGCGGTGCTGTCGGCGATGGAGCCCGATGACCGCGCCGCGGTCGAAGAGGCGCTGACCTATCCCGAGGAGACCGCCGGCCGGCTGATGCAGCGCGACCTGATCGCGGTGCCCGAGCATTGGACCGTCGGCAGCGTCATCGATTACCTCCGCTCGTCGGACGATCTGGCGGACGATTTCTGGGAAGTGTTCGTGGTCTCGCCGGTGCACCACCCGGTCGGCACGTGCAAGCTTTCGACCATCCTGCGCAGCCCGCGGACGATCAAGGTCAGCGACATCATGCTTCGCGACCAGACCCTGATCCCGGTCGATCTCGACCAGGAAGAAGTCGCGCTCAAGTTCCAGAAATACGCGCTCATCTCGGCCGCGGTGGTCGACCCGTCGGGGCGGCTGGTGGGGATGATCACGGTCGATGATGTCGTCCACATCATCCAGGAAGAGGCGGGAGAGGATGCGCTGCTGCTTTCAGGCGCGGGCGAGGAAGGCGATATCAACGAGCCGGTCGGCGAAAGTTATCGCGCGAGGGTGCGCTGGCTGATCGCCAATCTGCTGACTGCGCTGGTCGCCTCGACTGTCATCTATATGTTCGAGGACAGCATCGAGCGCCTGGCGGTACTGGCGGTGCTGATGCCGATCGTCGCCGGGGTCGGCGGCAACGCCGGCACCCAGACGCTTGCGGTGACGGTGCGCGCCATCGCCACCAACCAGCTGACCGATTCGAACCGCTGGCGCGCTGTCGGGCGCGAATTGCGCGTGGCGATTCTCAACGGGCTAACGATCGCCATGCTGATCGGCGTGGCGGTTGCGTTGGTGCTGGGCAATCCGACGCTCGGCGGCGTGATCGCGGCGGCGATGCTGACCAATATCATCGTCGCCGGGATGGCGGGCGTGATGATCCCGCTGGCGCTTGAGCGGGCGGGGGCCGATCCTGCAGTCGCCTCCTCCGTGTTCGTGACAATGGTCACCGATTCGATGGGCTTCCTGGTGTTCCTCGGGCTGGCGACGGCGTCGGGACTGGTCGGCTAAACGGTTGATCGGCTGTGGCTTTCGCCTATCTGGCGGAAGTGCCCCTTCACCTCTCCAAGGTCGCTTTCTCCTGCGCCAGCGTCGAAACGCTCGAACGGCGAGTCCTCGCGCGGTCGAGCGGCGGCGAAATGCGCGTGCCCACCCGGATGCGGCCCAAGCGCGCCGACGAGCTGATCGGGGGCGCCCTCCACTGGATCGTCAAGCACCGCATCGTCGCCCGGCAGGAAATATTGCGGCTCGAGGATCGCAAGGACGGCCGGATCGACATCATCTGCTCTGACCAACTGGTGATTGTCGCCCCGAGCCCCAAGCGCGCCCACCAGGGCTGGCGCTACCTCGAGGATGACGCCGCGCCGGGCACCGATTCGGACGACAGCGGGATGAGCGAATTACCGCCCCGAATGTATGCCAAATTGGCGGGATTGGGATTGGTCTAACGGCAGCCCGTGACGCTGGCCGAGCCCTTGGTCGTGACGATGCAGGACGGATTTCCGGCCAGCGTCACCGCCGCCACGCCCAGCGCGTCGACCTTGGCGGTGCCGGTAGCGGTCAGCTTGACGATGGCCGGGCCCTGCGCGCCGATCACCGCATCCTTGACCACCAGGCCCTCGCCATCGAGCGCCGAGGTGCCGCGGACCATCGCGGTCAATTTGCCCACCTTGCCGGCCAGACGCGCGCTCGCCGCACCGGCAAGCCCGAGCTGGAACTGGTCAACCTCGACCTGGGCGATCGCGAGCGACCCCGCGCCCTGCGCCGAGGCTTCGAATTTCAGCCCGCGGACCTTGTTGATGTTGAGGCTTCCGGCGCCGTTGACGAACACCGCGCTCAATTCATGGGTGCCGATCAGTACTTCGACCGGCCCGGCCGATTCGCCCGGATAGCCGCCCCATGATGCCGACTTGTTGGCGCGGACGATCAACGTCCGCCCCTCGACCACCACGTCGACCGGATCGAGCGCCCGCATCGACCCCTTGGCCTTGGCATAGGGCGCGATTCCGACCGTCAGCGTGACCTTGTAATCGCCGTCGACCCGCACCCGGTCGAAGCCGGACACGCCGAAATTGCGCTCGGCGGCTGCTGCGGGGACGGCGGACAATAGGAAGGCGGCGAAGATGAGCTGTTTCATCTGCTCACTCTCGCCGCCTCATGGTTAAAAGCAAGTTACCGAGGGCGTGCTACCCGCAGGTGACGTTGCCCGATCCGGCCTTGCTCACGTTGCATTTCGCGCCCCCGGTGACGGTGACGTTGCCCGACCCGGCGATATCGACCTTGGCGCTGTCGCTGGCATTGGCCTCGACATTGCCCGATCCGGCGATCGACACGTGGGCGGTCTTGGCGGCCAGACCGGCCGCCTGGACGTCGCCCGATCCGGCGATGCCGACCTTGGTTGACGCGGCTGTGCCGGCGGCGCTGATCTTGCCCGATCCGGCGATCTCCAGTTCGACTGCGCCGCCATTGACCGCGGGGAGCCTTAAATCGCCCGATCCGGCGACCCCGCCCTTGAAGTCACCATCGACCTTGTCGACGCTGATCCCGCCCGATCCGGCGATTGCGGCGCCATGCAGCATGGCCGTGGTGACGGTGAACTGGGCCTTGCCTTTTTTGCCCCAGCTCCAGCGGATCCCGCTCTTCTTCCTGGGCCGGATCTTGAGCGTATCGCCCTCGACAATGACCTCGGTCTCGTCGAGCAATTTGTCGCCGCCCGTGGCGCTCGCCCCGGGAGCGCCGCCGGTGGTGACCTGGACCTCATAGGGGCCCGCCACCTCGATCTTGTCGAACGCCGCGAGCTGGTAGGTGCGGCTGACGCTCGATCCGGGATCGCGCTCCTCGGCTCCCGCCCCGACGTGACAAGCCGACGCGGCGATTGCGACGGCGGCGATGGTGATGGTGCGAATCATGTGGCCCTCCCTTGCGTATTACTCATGTAATACAGCGCGGCGCGGGGGAAGGCAAGGGCGGGCTGCCGCACCTGCCTCAGTTGCCCCTTGATCTGGATTTATGATATGGAGTCGGTTTAATCACAGGGAGGGTCCCATGCTCGCGTTTGTGATGGCCTCGATGCTGGTCGCTTCGAGCGACCCTCCGCCCCGACCGGGAGTCTCGCTGAAAGGCCAGCCCACCCGCTATTGCCGGGAATTGGGCAGCGCCGCTTCGCGCAGTGAGGCCATCTTTATCTGCCGGACGCGCGCTGAATGGCTGGAGTGGGACTCGTGCAACGGCGCCACCCGCTATTGCCCGCCCAAGAAAAAGGTGGCGCTGACCGGCATTCCGGGGCGCCCGTCCGCTTTCCCGCTGAATGAGGACAGCCGGATCATCTGCCGCAAGCTTTCGGTCACGGGGACCCGGCTGAAGTCTGAAAGCGTGTGCCTGGCGAAACGCGAATGGGACCGGATGTGGAAAGACAGCGCCGAAGCGACGCTGGAATTGCAGGATCATTCGACCCGGGTCGAAGGCCCTCAATAGAAGTCAGATCGGGAACGTCCGTTTTCCGGCAGAGAGGCAGCATTCCCCGCCCCAGGGCGGGCATGAGCCCAACGCAAAAAGGGCGCCCCTTCCGGGACGCCCTTCTTGATTCTCAGGCTGAAACGAACCCGCTTACGCGGCTTCGGCCTTGGCCTTGTTGTGGATCGCGGCGGCCTTGTTCAGGATCTCGAGGATCTGGACCAAGGCGGCCTTCTCGTCGGTCTCTTCCATCGCCCCAAGCTCGCGCGCCAGGCGCGACGAGGCGGCTTCGAAGATCTGCCGTTCCGAATAGCTCTGCTCGGGCTGGTCGTCGGCGCGGAACAGGTCGCGGGTCACTTCGGCGATCGAGGTCAAATCGCCCGAATTGATCTTGGCTTCATATTCCTGCGCGCGGCGCGACCACATCGTGCGCTTGACCTTGGGCTTGCCGGTGAGGGTTTCCAGCGCGTCCTTCATGGTCTTGTCGCTGGAAAGCTTGCGCATGCCGACCGCATCGGCCTTGCCGACGGGGACTCGAAGAGTCATCCGCTCTTTCTCGAAGCGCAACACGTAAAGGTCGAGGCTGGTGCCGGCGATTTCGGTATTCTGGAGTTCGACCACGCGGCCGACGCCATGCTTGGGGTACACGACGAAATCACCTACATCGAAGCTCAATGCCTTCGCTGCCATCATTTGACCTTTCCGTTGACCGGACAGGAATTGCCTCGAATCTGCCGCATCGCCCCCCAAAACGACCCGCGGTCGAGGTGTCCTTTGTCCAGTAAGCCTGCAATTTCGAGGCCACTGCAGGATGCAGCCGCCTTCACGCTTCGATTATATAGCATGAAAATGCTCAAATCTCCAGTCCCAGCTGGATCGGCGCGCCGGCGTCATCATTTTGCAGCATATGCAGGCCCAACCCGAGCAACCGGACACCTTTGGGCAGGGGCATCAGCCGCGCCAGCAGGTCCTGTCCGACCGCGGTAAACGCCGCCTGGCCGGTGACCGGCGAGGGCAGGCTCTTCGACCGGGTGATCAGGGTGAAATCGGCGAACTTGACTTTGAGCGTCACCGTCCGCCCTTGGACCTCGGCGCGTTCGATCCGGGTCCAGGCATAGCCCGCGACCCGTTCCAGCTCGGCGGCGAGTGCCGCCGGATCGGTCAGGTCGCTGTCGAAGGTACGTTCGGCGCTGACCGATTTATACGGGCGGTCGGGCTTGACCGCGCGCTCGTCGATTCCGCGGGCGATCCGCCAGTACCAGCCGCCGGCGCTTCCGAAATGGCCTTCCAGCTCGGCCTGCGACCAGGCGGCCAGGTCGGCACCGGTGTGGATCCCCAGCCGCTCCATCTTCGCCGCAGTGACCGGCCCGACCCCGTGAAAGCGCTTGACCGGCAGCGTCGCGACGAAGGCCGCGCCCCGCTCCGGCGTGATGACGCAGATTCCGTCGGGCTTGTTGTGGTCCGACGCGAGCTTGGCGATGAACTTGCAGTAACTGACGCCGGCCGAGGCGGTGAGCCCGGTTTCGGCCTTGATCCGGGCGCGGATATCCTCGGCGATCGCCCGCGCGCTGCCCAGAGCGAGGCGGTCCTCGGACACGTCGAGATAGGCTTCGTCGAGGCTCAATGGCTCGATCAGCTCGGTATAGTCGGCGAAGATGGCGCGGATCTGGCTGCTGACCGCCTTGTAGACATCGAACCGCGGCTTGACGAACACCAGGTCGGGGCAGCGCCGCTTTGCCGTGACCGACGGCATCGCCGACCGGACGCCGAATGCGCGCGCTTCATAGCTCGCCGCGGCAACCACCCCGCGATGCCCGCCGCCGACCGCCACCGGCTTGCCCCGCAACTCGGGTGCATCGCGCTGTTCGACCGACGCGTAGAATGCGTCCATGTCGATGTGGATGATCTTGCGGACCGGCCTGTCGTTCACCTTGCGTTCGATAGCTTGGCTTCGCACGCGAGTCATGCTTTAGGGCCGGGCAATCTTTCCATCGGGAACGCGCATGAACATCCACGAATATCAGGCCAAGGAATTGCTCGCCAAATATGGCGTCCCGGTTCCCGCCGGCCACGCCGCGATGAGCGCCGACGAGGCGGTCGCCGCCGCCAAGCAGCTCCCCGGCCCGCTGTGGGTGGTCAAGGCCCAGATCCACGCCGGCGGCCGGGGCAAGGGCAAGTTCAAGGAACTCGGCCCCGATGCCAAGGGCGGGGTTCGCCTCGCCCGGTCGATCGACGAGGTCCGCGCCGCGGCCGAGGAAATGCTGGGGCGCACCCTGGTCACGATCCAGACCGGCGCCGAGGGCAAGCAGGTCCAGCGCCTGTACATCACCGACGGGGTGGACATCGCGCAGGAATTCTACCTCGCGCTGCTGGTCGACCGCGAGACCGGCCGCATCGCAGTGGTCGCCTCGACCGAGGGCGGGATGGATATCGAGGCGGTGGCGCATGACACGCCCGACAAGATCGAGACCATCACGATTGACCCGGCGACCGGGCTGATGCCGCACCACGGCCGCGCCGTCGCCGCGACGCTCGGCCTGACCGGCGATCTCGCCAAGCAATGCGCCAATGTGCTCGCCAAGCTCTACGCCACCTTCGTCGGCACCGACGCCGCGCAGATCGAGATCAACCCGCTGGCGGTCACCGAGGATGGTAAGCTCCTGGTGCTCGACGCCAAGGTCGGGTTCGATTCGAACGCCATGTTCCGCCACCCCGACCTCGCCGAGCTACGCGACCTCACCGAAGAAGATCCGATGGAAATCGAGGCGTCGAAACACGACCTCGCCTACATCAAATTGGATGGCGACATCGGTTGCATGGTCAACGGCGCCGGCCTCGCCATGGCGACGATGGACATCATCAAATTGAACGGCGCCTTCCCCGCCAACTTCCTCGACGTCGGCGGCGGCGCTTCGAAGGAAAAGGTCACCGCGGCGTTCAAGATCATCCTCAGCGATCCCGCGGTGAAGGGCATCCTGGTCAACATCTTCGGCGGCATCATGAAGTGCGACATCATCGCCGACGGGATTGTTGCCGCGGCGCGCGAAGTGAACATCTCGGTGCCTTTGGTGGTCCGGCTGGAAGGGACCAATGTCGCCGAGGGCAAGGCGATCCTGGCCAATTCGGGGCTGCCGATCATCACCGCCGACGATCTCGGCGACGCGGCCCGCAAGATTGTCGCCGAAGTGAAGGTGGATGCGTAAATGACCGTCACCCCGGACTTGATCCCGGGCCTGCCTTCCTTTTTTTTCTAGGTTGGACAGGTACATAGGCGGGTCCCGGGTCAAGCCCGGGATGACGATGTTATGAAGGGATGCACATGAAACTCCTCGTCGCGGTCAAACGGGTGATCGATTATAACGTCAAGCCGCGGGTCCGGATGGACGGCTCCGGCGTCGATCTCGCCAACGTCAAAATGTCGATGAATCCGTTCGACGAGATTGCCGTCGAGGAAGCGATCCGGTTGAAGGAAAAAGGCGCCGCGACAGAGATCGTGGCGGTGTCGGTCGGCCCGGCCAAGGCGCAGGAGACGCTGCGCACCGCGCTGGCGATGGGCGCCGACCGCGCGATCCTGATCCAGACCGAAGAAGAGGTCGAGCCGCTCGGCGTGGCCAAGATCTTGAAAGGCGTGGTCGAGGAAGAGCAGCCGGGGCTGGTGATCCTCGGCAAGCAGGCGATCGACGACGACAGCAACCAGGTCGGGCAGATGCTTGGCGCGTTGCTTGGCTGGCCGCAGGGGACATTCGCCTCAAAGGTCGAAGTCAGTGGCTCCGACCTCAACGTCACTCGCGAAATCGACGGCGGGCTGGAGACGTTGAAGCTGGCAACCCCGGCGATCGTCACCACCGACCTTCGCCTGAACGAACCGCGCTATGCGTCGCTGCCCAACATCATGAAGGCCAAGTCGAAGCCGATGGCGGTCAAATCGCCGGGCGATTACGGGGTCGATGTCGCGCCCCGGCTGGAGACGCTGAAAGTGGTCGAGCCGGCCAAGCGCCAGGCGGGGATCAAGGTCGCGTCGGTCGATGAACTGGTCGCGAAACTCAAGGCGATGGGAGTTGCCAAATGAAGACCCTCGTCCTCGTCGAACATGACGGCCAGGCGGTCAAGGACGCCACCCTCGCCACGGCGGCCGCCGCCGCGCAGCTGGGCGAAGTCCATTTGCTCGTCGCCGGATCGGGCGTCGGCGCGGTCGCCGATGCGGCGGCGAAGATCGCCGGCGCGGGTAAGGTCCATGTGGCCGACGCCGCGCATCTCGAGCACCAGCTGGCCGAGGATGTCGCGCCGGTCGCCGCCGCGTTGATGGCGACCCACGACGCCTTCCTCGCTTCGTCGACCACCACCGGCAAGAATATCGCCCCACGCGTCGCGGCTTTGCTCGACGTGATGCAGATTTCGGACATCATGTCGGTCGAGGGCGAAGACATTTTCACCCGCCCGATTTACGCCGGCAACGCCATCGCCACGGTCAAGTCGAAGGACGCCAAGAAGGTCATTACCGTCCGCGGCACGGCATTCGAGAAGGTGGCCGCCTCAGGCGGTTCGGGAACGATCGAAGCGGTCGATGCCGGAAACGCCTCGGGCAAATCCTCGTTCGTCGGTGCTGAGCTGAGCAAGTCCGAACGGCCCGAGTTGACGAGCGCCAAGGTGATCGTCTCGGGCGGCCGCGCGCTGGCCAGCAGCGAGCAGTTTCACGCGCTCATCGATCCGCTCGCGGACAAATTGGGCGCCGGCGTCGGCGCCAGCCGCGCGGCGGTCGATGCGGGCTATGCCCCCAATGATTATCAGGTCGGCCAGACCGGCAAGATCGTTGCGCCCGAGGTCTATATTGCGATCGGTATTTCGGGCGCGATCCAGCATCTTGCGGGAATGAAGGATTCGAAGGTGATCATCGCCATCAACAAGGACGAGGACGCCCCGATCTTCCAGGTCGCCGACATCGGCCTGGTCGGCGACCTGTTCAAGATCGTCCCGGAATTGACCGAGAAGCTCTAGCTTTTGAGGTCGCTCGGCAGCGTGGGCTCGCTGAGCAACTGCTCCCTCCGCTTCCACCGCACTTCCGCCTCGTCGATCCGTCCTTCCAGCAACTCGCGGGCGATGGTGAAACGGGCCCCGG
>Ga0307505_10002202_pt1 | contig 13928 bp, 9 predicted proteins | sample 23_S_MG_FD_202183 | JGI IMG/M metagenome (GOLD analysis project Ga0307505, IMG submission 202183) | Soil microbial communities from Populus trichocarpa stands in riparian zone in the Pacific Northwest, United States - 23_S | ecosystem: Environmental > Terrestrial > Soil > Riparian zone > Trees...
GGGACATTGGCATGCACTGCCCGAAACATGCCAAAGCGACACAGCCCTGCCCTAAATGCCAGATGCATTAATAGGAACGTGGGCACTTCTCGCAATGATTTAATGAACCCGATCACGCCAAACCGAACAATCCCTGCTGGACGGACCATTCCCTGCCAGATCGAATCGAGCCATGAGGGTAAGGTTTCGGCAGTCCAATCCGCTGTGGTCACTTCACCCGCCACCAGTCCAGTTGCCTCCAGTAATTCTGAAAACTCCTCAATACTGGCAAATGCTGGATGAGACCACTGATCCAGCAGTTGCCGCATCACTGGCTTTTCCCAAAAATTGAGTGGAACCTGGCGATCGTCCCGCTGATTCCAATCGGCAACAATCAGAATTCCACCCGGTTTCAGAACGCGCATTAGCTCTCTAGCAAATTGTGCCTTATCCGGCATGTGCGGTCCTGCCTCGACCGACCAGACCACATCAAAACTGGCATCGGGGAACGACAGTGCCAGCGCATCATCGACCTGAAAATGGGCATTCACCTCTGGGGAGGTCAGTTCTTGAGCACGTCTGACTTGCTGAGGGCTGAGGGTGATTCCTGTGACAGCAAAGCCATAATCCCGCGCCAGAATGCGACTGCTGCCGCCAACGCCACAGCCCACATCTAAAACCGTCGTACCAGAAGGAAGCTTGTCTAACCCACCCCAATGCACCATTTCATGCACAAAGTCTGACTTGGCTTTGCGAAAATCCTTTTTGCGGGGTGGAGAGCCATAGTGTCCCAGATGAATATGTTCGCCCCAGTAGAACTCCAGAATGCCGTCATTCGTCCAGTCATCATAAGAATTGGCGACAGAATCGGCAGACTGATATTTGCGGGGAAATAGCAAGTAAAGCACTAATCCAATCAGTAGTAAGACCAGGAGAAGGACGATCGCCAATAAGAAAATGTTCATCATATCGAATGTCCGAATGAACGTGATTTCATTAGCATTTATGGACAATACAAAGGACGTGACACGAGTAACCTAGGAACACCTCTGTTCCCCATTATTGATGTGTCAACAGAGGCGAAAAGTGGTGTAGATTAGCCTCGGAAGTGCTGCTAAGTCAATGCGAAGGGTATTGGAATCTCAGGCGAATCCCTCATTTTGGGGAGAGTATGAGACCGATCGGTTCGACCGGTATCTCTCGACCGGCAGCCTCGAATATTGACCAGACCTTGCGCAGGGTATTCGGAATGGGCTATTTGGTAGCTGTTCCCGAAACGCAGTTGCCATGAGAAACGAGAACGGTATTGAGTTCCTGTCGGTGAGCATCATCTAGCCAATGAACAAGGAAATGATCGAAACGGACGTAGCGATTGTCGGCGCGGGCGGCGGCGGTGCCGTCTTAGCCCTGGCACTGGCAAAGCAAAACATTCGCACAGTGGTAGTAGATCAGGCAGGCAGTCCGTCTAAAAGTTTGCGGGGTGAGATTATCCAACCGAACGGGCAAGAAGTCCTTGACCGCTTGGGCGTCTTATCGTCATTGCCGGCCGATGCCACGCTGTCCGTGCGGCATTTTCATTTTTGCCGGGCCGGGGGCATGCGTCTTTGCAGCTTCGACTATGGCGACTTGCCGGCACCATACAACCGTGCCATCGTGACCCTCGCCAACGTGGCCCACCATGCGATCATCGCGGCAATACAGCAACAGAAGAGCGTGACACTTCACTACGGAACCTCTTTCACAGGACTCATACTCGAAGACGATCGGGTTGTTGGATTATCGACGAAAGGACCGGATGGCCCACTCACGATCCGTGCAAAGGTTGTCGTCGGTGCTGACGGAGCATTTTCGAAAGTGCGTGAAGCTCTCAAGATCCCCGTCGATCTGCATCTCTATCGTGATGGATATCTGATTGCGATACTGGAGTCGGACGATCAGATAGTGGAATCGTTCTTCTACGTTGGAGACAAAACCATCTTGGGACTGTTTCCGGTGACGGGAAAGAAGGTGTACATTTTATACATGATTCCCAAAGATTCGATGGAAGCCGTGAAGCAGCAGGGGATCCCTGCGCTCCAGCAGACATGGAGCCGGATCGCACCGCCGTTTACTCAGCTCTTTCGGAATCTGCATGATTGGAGTCAGGTCGCATATCTACCGACGGGTCGGGTGCGCACGCCGAGATGGGTGGCAAATGGAGCCGTCCTGATCGGTGATGCTGCCCATGCGATGAATCCCCACGCATCGCAGGGGCGCATGCAGGCGATGGTCGATGCCATCGCGCTATCCGATCTCATACCAAGTTGTCTCGCCGACAAGGACTATTCGGCTGCCAGATTGAGTGCATTTGAACGTGCCAGGCGACCGCAAGTGAACATGCTCCAACGCTTGGCCGATCAACAAGTGTTCTATTGGGATACGGGGAATCCGGTGGTGGCCTTCATCCGCGATCGTGTGTTTCAGACACTAGATCGAAACGCACGGCTACGTCATCAGGTCCTATCGACGACGGCAGGGTTGCGAACCGTGGCGCCATTTAGCGGGATCGATCGGATGATTGCGGCGGGGTTATTTCCCGATATCCGGTCGCACGAACGATCTCAATAGTCGATCTCGTCATGCACCCCTGAACTCAAGACTCAGAACTCAGCACTATTTCGTTGCGACATGGATCGCCACGATCCCGCCACTCAGGTTGCGATAGGTGACCTGACGATAGCCTACATCGAGGAGCATTTGCTTCAATCGTTCCTGGTCCGGGAAGTTCCGAATGGAGGCCGGGAGATATTCATAGACGCCGGTCGTGTCATGCGCCACTTTCGTGCCGATCCAGGGAAGAAGCCGGAAGGAATACCAATCGTACAGGGCCCGTAGCCATCCGAACACAGGCCGGGAGAACTCCAGGCACACAAACCGCCCGCCTGGCCGCAAGATTCGGTGAATGTCCGTGAGCGCCTGCCGAAGATTGCCCACATTCCTCATGCAAAATCCTGTGGTCACGGCATGGAAGGTCCCGTCTGGAAAGCCCAGATGTTCGGCGTTGGCTTCGAGGCAGGTAATCTTCTGTCCCAGGCCACGCCCGGTGACTTTCTTCAGGCCTTCGACAAGCATGGCATGGTTCAGATCGGAAGCAATGACGCGGCCGTTGGCCCCCATGCGAGGTTCGACCAAGAGGGCGAGATCGGCTGTGCCGGACCCGACATCGAGTGCCCGGCCTTCAGTGGTCACGGGGACATAGGAGGCAGTAATTTTTTTCCACCGGTAATGTAGTCCAAAACTCAAGAGCGTGTTGTTGAGGTCGTAGACGCTAGCGATCGACGTAAACATCCGCTGAACGGCTTGTTCACGGGCCGAGCCAGTCCAGGTCGAAACGGCGAGCGGAGCCGCTGGAGCCTCAGTCCCCTTCTGAACAGGGGGTGTATCCACGTGCACCATGAGACCGTGGTAGCACCGGCATTCCGGGTTTGTCAAGGCAGCCAAGTCCCCATGCTATAATCCCGCCCCTGATGCAGAACTCGATCGTCATTAAAGGGGCGCGGGAGCACAATCTCAAGAACATCGACGTGACCATCCCGCGCGACCGGCTCGTCGTGATTACAGGGCTGAGCGGGTCGGGCAAGTCGTCGCTGGCCTTCGACACCATCTATGCCGAGGGGCAACGACGCTACGTCGAATCGCTCTCGGCCTACGCCCGTCAGTTCCTCGAACAGATGGGCAAGCCCGACGTCGATTCGATCGAAGGGCTCTCGCCCGCCATTTCCATCGAGCAAAAGAGCACCAGCCACAATCCGCGGTCCACAGTCGGCACCGTGACGGAGATTTACGACTATCTCAGGCTCCTTTTTGCCCGAGTCGGACGCCCTTCCTGTTTTCAGTGCGGCGAGGAAATCACGGCTCAGACCGTGCAGCAGATGGTCGATGCCATCAGCCTGCTGCCCGAAGGAAGCAAGTTCCAGCTCTTGGCCCCGATTGTCCGTGGCAGGAAGGGGGAATACCGGAAAGAACTTCTCGACATGCGCCGGGCCGGCTACGTCCGGGCCAGAGTCGATGGCCGGCCGGTGGACTTGGGCGAAGACATCACGCTCGATAAACAGAAGAAACACACGATCGAAATCGTCGTCGATCGGTTGGTGATGAAACAGGGCGAGGCGATGGCGCGACGGTTGGCTGATTCGGTGGAGACCTCGCTGAAACTCGCCGGTGGGTTGGTCGGAGTGCTGACGGACAACGGGAATATGTCGCTCTATAGCGAACAGCTGGCCTGCATACGCTGCGGTGTCAGTTACCCGGAAATCACGCCGCGCGTCTTTTCTTTCAACAGCCCGCATGGAGCCTGTCCGGCCTGCGACGGCATCGGCTACGCCATGACACCCGGCTCTTCTGACGATGAGGATTTCACGTTGCTCGAACCCTGCGAGGTCTGCAAGGGCGCGAGGCTAAGGCCTGAAAGTCTGTCCGTCAAGATCGCCAAACAGTCGATCGCGGAAGTCACGCATCTCTCCGTGCGAGCCGCTGCGGACTTCTTCAGTTCTGTGAAATTCACCGAACGTGAATTGCTGATTGCCCATCGCATCTTGAAAGAAATTCGCGAACGGCTCGGGTTTCTCGTCAACGTCGGTCTGGACTATCTGACATTGGATCGGGCAGCCGCTACGTTATCCGGCGGGGAAGGCCAACGCATCAGGCTTGCCACGCAAATCGGCTCCGGCCTCGTCGGCGTGCTCTATATCCTCGATGAACCCTCGATCGGTCTTCATCAGCGGGATAATCGACGCCTGCTCCAGACCCTGCTGCGCCTGCGCGATCTGGGCAATACGGTGGTGGTGGTCGAGCACGATGCCGAAACCATGATGGCGGCGGACCATCTGCTGGATATGGGGCCGGGCGCCGGGACGCACGGCGGCAAAGTTATCGCCCAGGGCACGCCGAACGACGTCATGGGAAATCTCGACTCGCTGACAGGCCAGTATCTCCGAGGCACACAGATGGTCAGCCTGCCTCGCCGCGAACGCAAGGCCAAGGGGCTGCTGTCCATCGTGGGAGCCAAGAAACATAATCTCAAGGGAATGACCGCCAAAATTCCGCTCGGCCTGCTCACCTGCGTGACCGGCGTGTCTGGGTCCGGAAAGAGTACGCTGGTTCTAGAAGTGCTGTTCCATTCCCTCTCCCAGTTGCTCTATCAGAAAAAACCGAAGATCGACGGCTGCAAGGAGCTGCTAGGCGCCGACGCGCTAGACAAAGTGATCGACATCGACCAGTCCCCGATCGGCCGGACTCCGCGCTCGAATCCGGCGACCTATACAGGTCTGTTCGGTTTTATCCGGGATCTCTACTCCAATCTGCCCGAGTCCCGCGTCCGGGGGTACAAGCCTGGCCGCTATAGTTTCAATGTGAAGGGCGGTCGCTGTGAGGCTTGCCAGGGCGATGGGTTGATCAAGATCGAGATGCATTTCCTTCCGGACGTCTACGTGACCTGTGAAGTCTGCAAGGGCCAACGGTACAATCGCGAGACGATGGAGATTCACCATAAAGGGAAGAGCATCGCTGACGTGTTGAATATGACGGTGGACGACGCCGTCGAGTTCTTCGAGCATATCCCGTTCATCAAGCGGAAGCTCGACACCTTGCACGATGTCGGGTTGCATTACGTAAAGCTGGGCCAGTCAGCTACGACGCTATCAGGAGGCGAAGCGCAGCGGGTCAAACTCTCGCGCGAATTGTCGAAGCGTCCGACCGGACGCACGATGTATATCCTGGATGAACCGACGACTGGACTTCACTTTGCCGACGTACAACGATTGCTCGACGTGCTCGATCGGTTGGTCGAAGCCGGCAATACCGTGGTCGTGATCGAACACAACCTCGATGTCATCAAGAATGCAGATTGGGTCATCGATCTCGGACCGGAGGGTGGCGATCGGGGCGGTGAGATTGTGGCGGAAGGACCGCCGAAAGAGCTCGCAAAGTCGAAGCGATCGTATACGGGACAGGTGTTGAAGGAAGCCGGGTTGTAGGGACTGGCTCCGCCGTCAGGCGGTGCCTGTCCCTGTTGGGAGATGGGAGCGGTGACCCTCTGGTGATTTGCCGATGCGACCAGGGGAAACCCTCTCGTTGACTGTCACCCTCCCGAATGAGCAACGGATCGTCGTACCTGAAGCCGTCGTGCGGTGGTCGAGGGGACAGGAGTTCGCCGTGGAGAATGTTTTGATTGAGCAGCACAACCATGTGCGGCTTCAGCATTACGTGAATCGCTTGGGTCGAGAACCGGAGAGGATGAGCCAATTAGCGCTGACAGCCCCAAACGGGAATCGAAGACCCTTCTAAAAGCTGTCAGCCGAAAACATCAAGGGGAAACTGACCCCCTCACTGGGCGGAGATGGCGTGAGATTTTGAACCGTGGACAGAATGCGAGGAAAGCACGTGTGTCCGGAATCGGAGAGAAGACACGCCGAGTTCCACAGGCAGCCAGGACGTCAGATTTCGTCAGGTCGACGACTCTGAGAAGCTGCTAATCTCTCTTGATTAAGACGCTCGGAAGCCAGGCGTGCTATTCGTTCATCCTCCTCACTTCTAGCTATTCGCTGAAAATACGCATTCAACATTAATAGCCCGATGACAACGGTTCCCCCTAAAACGAACCACGCCAAATCTCCCAATACCCAATCAGGATCCTTAAATATGTTGGTTTCTTCCATCAGCGCAGCTCCTTGTTGAGTGAGTTTTTCGACCTACTACCTTCCAGACAACACTTTAAACCGCATGAACGTAAACTCATACGCCATGGATTTCAAGCACGAAGTCTGCAAAGGCCGCCGTGGGAGTGGAGGAAGAGGAAAGAGCGTGAGTGGGTAAGTTTATTTGTTGGTGTGAGCGCGCTTGGACTCAGCCTGTGTCGCTCGCAGCGGAACCATGATTTTAGCGGGAAAATATAATGCTTTTCGATGATGGGGACTGGTTCCTTGAGCTTGGCGAACGGTGCCTGTCCCCGTTGATTGTGGTGTGGGTCCTGTCGTCGATCGTTGCTCGTCCTCGCACCCCGCCCAGCGTAGGAGAAGAAAGGGTGGCCCGTTAGTCTCCTTTGCTCGCGCAACGCGCGCCCTGAGAAGGGCCTCGTTGGACGCGCGCAGTCGGAGACCAATCGGGCCACCCTTTAAAAATGACGAAATCTCAAGCGGTCGGGCTCCCAGGTCAGCGCCACCCGAAAAGACGTATATTCCGTTCCTCCCGCTGAGAGAAGAAGGGGGAGTTGTGGCTGATTGCGTCGATAGTGAATCGATGAAGGGGATAGCGGCGCTCAGAAATCGTCGTGTTCTTGCAGCACAGCGACGTTCAAGTGACAATGCCGTCGTGGGTGTCTCGCTGCTGATCACGCGATAGCGCCCATTAGCCCGCATTATTCATGACAGTTCGTCGCGAAATCGCTGAGCCGCGTCGTGAGACCGGTGCACGGAGCCCGGAGGACCTGAGGCGTACTCGTGCAGTACGTCGAAGGTCTGAGGGGCGAGTCCACCGGCCAAAGGCTTGTCGCAGCAGCGGATCAGCGATTGCAGCAGAAGTGCTCATGAATAATGCGGGCTAGAGTCCGTATGCAGGTCGCTGCGGGCACGGTGTTGCGAGGTGGTCGCGCATCAGGACCGTGTACGCGAGCGAGGTATGCATCGTTGCAGGGTCGGAAATCGGTATCGAACCAATGACGTCGAGGAAGCACCGTGGATACTGAGTTGGTTGCGCGAATTGCGAATAATCCGAACTATCAGGCGCTAAGAGCCAAGCGAACCCGCTTCGGCTGGTGGTTGACCCTGGCGATGATGATCGCCTACTACGGCTTCATTCTGCTGGTGGCGTTTAATAAGAGCTTTCTGTCACAGAAACTTGGCGCCGGCGTGATGACCGTGGGCATCCCGCTCGGCTTTGGCGTCATCGTGTTCACGATCGTGCTCACCGCGTACTACGTGAATCGCGCCAACCGCGAGTTCGATGCGCTGTCCGACGCCATCGCCAAAGAGGCGCTGAAATGATCGGCTTGCATCGCGCGTATCCCAATGCGGTACGTTTCGGGCTGACCGTGGCGGCGATGTGTGCTGTCGCTGGATCGGTGTATGCCGCCGGCCCGGATGCGGGCCAGGCGCAGAAGCAGGCGATCAATTGGACGGCGATCGGCATGTTCAGTGTGTTTGTATTGCTCACGCTGTTCATCACGAAATGGGCGGCAGCCCGAACCAAGTCGGCGGCTGTTTTTTATACAGCGGGCGGGGGCATTACGGGTTTCCAGAACGGTCTGGCGATTGCCGGTGACTTCATGTCTGCGGCATCGTTCCTGGGCATTTCGGCAGCGGTGATGGCCAGTGGCTACGACGGCCTCATCTACTCGATCGGCTTTTTGGTCGGCTGGCCGGTACTCACGTTCCTGATGGCCGAGCGCCTGCGCAACCTCGGCAAGTTCACCTTCGCCGATGTCGCCGCCTTCCGGTTCAGGCAGGCGCCGATCCGCATCTTTGCGGCCTCTGGCACGCTGGTGGTGGTGTCTTTCTACCTGATCGCGCAAATGGTTGGCGCCGGCCAGCTGATCAAGCTCCTGTTTGGTCTCGAATACTGGATGGCGGTTGTCATCGTCGGCATGCTGATGATGGTCTATGTGCTGTTCGGCGGCATGACGGCAACCACCTGGGTGCAGATCATCAAGGCCTGCATGCTGCTGGGCGGCGCAACCTTCATGGCGTTCATGGTGCTGCTGAATTTCGGCTTCAGCCTGGAGGCGATGTTTGCCAACGCGGTCGAGATCAAAGCCGGCCTGGCTACAGCCGCGGGCAAGACGTCGGCGGAAGCGGCGGCTGCCGGTCAGTCGATCATGGGACCGGGCAACTTCGTCAAGGACCCGGTCTCGGCGATCTCGTTCGGCATGGCGCTGATGTTCGGCACGGCCGGCCTGCCGCATATCCTCATGCGATTTTTCACGGTTCCGAGCGCGAAGGAAGCGCGCAAGTCGGTGATGTGGGCGACCGGATGGATCGGCTATTTCTACTTGCTGACCTTCATCATCGGTTTCGGCGCCATCACCTTCGTGCTGACCAATCCGGAATTCCTCGATGCCAACGGTGCGCTCAAGGGCGGCAGCAACATGGCGGCGGTGCACCTGGCCAACGCGGTGGGTGGCAATGTGTTTCTCGGTTTCATCTCGGCCGTGGCATTCGCCACCATCCTGGCGGTCGTTGCCGGACTTACGCTGTCGGGTGCGTCAGCCGTGTCACACGACCTGTACGCGACGGCTATCAAAGATGGCAAGGCCGACGGCGCTTCCGAGTTGCGGGTGTCGCGCATGACCACGGTGGCGCTGGGAATTCTGGCCGTGTTGCTGGGTATCGTGTTCGAGAAACAGAACGTGGCGTTCATGGTGTCCTTGGCATTCGCGATCGCGGCATCCGCCAACTTCCCGGTGTTGTTCATGTCAGTCTTGTGGAAAGATTGCACGACCCGCGGCGCGGTCATCGGCGGTTTTCTCGGGCTGATTTCATCGGTGCTGCTCACGGTCGTGTCGCCGTCGGTGTGGGAAGCGACCTTGGGCTATCCGAAAGGCAGCGCGTTGTTCCCGTACGCCTCGCCGGCGCTGTTCTCGATCACGATCGGATTCGTGGGCATCTGGTTGTTCTCGATTCTTGATCGAAGCAGCCAGGCGGCAAAGGACCGTGGTGGCTTTCTGGCACAACAAGTGAGGTCGGAGACCGGCATCGGCGCGACGACCGCATCCGGGCACTGAACCTGGCAGGCTGTTGACAAAGTCCGCCAGCGGCGTTCTCGCATCGCTCAGAGGCTCAACGTACCGAAGCGTACGCCTCGCCTCTTCGCTCGCTGCGGCCTTGCTGGACGGCCTTTCTGAACAGCCTGCAGGCCATTCCGCAAACTGCTAGGCTCCGAGGATCCGGGCACGGCGACAGGCGAAGCGGCCGACGATGCCAATGGTCCAACCACACATTCACCAGCGCTTCATTGAAAATGATCTGGGAAGTGATTACTCTAGCGTGAGCTGTGTCCCTCATATTTATAGAGCGCAGATCCATGGCTACGAAGAAAAAAGAGTCGACTAGGACAAAGGAAGCGGCGATGACGGCCATGGCACCCGCTGGTGGTGGTTCGGCAGCAGACTTCGAAAAGCTCGGCGTGTTTTATCTGGGCCGGCCATACGATCTCGCTGCCAAGCAATCGAAGCCGGGCTGGCTGTTGTATGACTCGAAAGATCTGGTCACCCATGCGGTCTGCGTCGGGATGACCGGCAGCGGGAAGACTGGCCTCTGCATCGGACTGCTCGAAGAAGCGGCCATTGACGGGATTCCTGCGTTGATCATTGACCCCAAGGGGGACCTTGCCAATCTGATGCTGAACTTTCCGCAATTGCGCGGAGAAGATTTCGCACCATGGGTCAATGAGGACGATGCCCGCAAGAAGGGTCTCTCGTCGGGGGACTATGCGACCCAGCAAGCCGAGATGTGGAAGAAAGGCTTGGGGGATTGGGGCCAAACCGGCGAACGGGTTCAGAAGCTCCGTGATGCTGCCGATGTGGTGGTCTATACCCCTGGCAGCAACGCAGGCATTCCCGTCTCCATTCTCAAATCCTTTGCGGCGCCGTCGCAGGAAATTCTGGACGATACCGAGATGCTGCGCGAGCGGATCGGTACGACGGTCACAAGCTTGCTAGGCCTGATCGGCGTCGAGGCCGACCCAATTAAGAGCCGTGAACACATTCTCCTCTCGACGATTCTCGACCACACCTGGAGGGCAGGCCAGGACCTGGATTTGGCCACCTTGATCCAGCAGATCCAGACACCGCCCGTGACCAAGATTGGTGTGTTGAATCTGGATTCGTTCTACCATTCGAAGGAACGCTTTGCCCTCGCCATGCAGCTCAATAACTTATTGGCTGCGCCGGGATTTTCAGCCTGGCTGGAAGGCGACGCGCTGGATGTCGGCCAGATGCTCCATTCGCCAGGAGGCAAGCCGCGGCTCGCGATTTTCTCTATTGCTCACCTCAACGATGCGGAGCGCATGTTTTTTGTCACCTTGCTGCTGAGCCAGACGCTCGGCTGGGTGCGGGCGCAATCCGGTACGACCAGCCTCCGCGCCATCCTCTACATGGACGAAATCTTCGGCTACTTTCCCCCGGTCGCCAATCCGCCGTCGAAGCAACCGTTGCTGACATTGCTGAAGCAAGCCCGTGCGTTCGGTCTGGGGGTGGTGTTGGCGACACAGAACCCCGTCGATCTGGACTACAAAGGGTTGGCGAATACCGGCACCTGGTTCATTGGACGGCTGCAAACCGAACGAGACAAGGCTCGCGTGTTGGAAGGACTGGAAGGCGCATCGGCAAGCTCTGGAAAGAAGTTCGATAAACAAGGGATGGAACAGCTTCTCGCCGGCCTCGGCAATCGTGTCTTTCTCATGAACAATGTCCACGAAGATGCGCCGGAGGTTTTCCAGACAAGATGGACGTTGTCCTATCTTCGAGGGCCGTTGACGCGGACGCAGATCAAGACGCTGATGGAGCCCGTGAGGGGTAAGGCGTCAGGCGTAAGGGGTGAAGGGAAGGACGGGCCCGCTTCTTCTCCGGTCGTCTCACACCTCACTCACGCCTCACGTCCGATGCTCCCTCCTGATGTACCGCAGCATTTTATCCCTATCCGAGGAAGCCAGCCGAGCGGCAGCGCGTTAATCTACCAGCCGATGTTGCTCGGTGCGTCGCAGGTGCGGGTATCAGACAGCAAGGCCGGTGTGGATGTGACACAGGATGTGACCATGCTCGCGCCGATTTCGGACGGCGCGGTGGCGGTGGACTGGAACGGGGCTACGGAAGCGAGCTTGACCGTGGCTGATTTGGAATCGGCGCCATCAGATGGTGCGCAGTTCGGATCTGTTCCCAGCGCGGCAAGCAAAGCCAAGAGTTATGAAGCCTGGAGCAAGGATTTTTCCGGATGGCTGTTCCGCACCCAAAAGGTCGATCTGCTGAAGAGCCCTAGCGCGAAAGACGTCTCAAAGCCTGGCGAATCCGAGCGAGATTTCCGTGTTCGGTTGCAACAATCCGGTCGTGAATCCAGGGATAAACAATCGGACAGCCTGCGTCAAAAATACGCGCCAAAGATCGCAGCCTTGCAAGACCGGATCAGGCGCGCGGGACAAATGGTCGAACGGCAGCAAGCGGAGTCTCGCTCCAGTCAAATGCAGGCGGCCATTTCTGTTGGCGCCTCAATCCTGGGCGCATTCCTCGGGCGGAAAACGATCAGTGCGGCGAATATCGGCCGGGCGACAACAGCGATTCGCGGAGCCGGACGTGCGATAAAGGAATCCGGTGACGTCGGGCAAGCCGAGGAGAACGTCTCGGCGTTGCAGCAACAATTGGCCGACCTCGAAGCGCAGTTTAAGAGGGAAACAGACGCGCTGGCTGCCGCGACTGATCCCCTTCACGAGACATTCGAAACCGTCTCTCTCAAGCCCACCAAAGCCAACATCACCGTGAAACTCGTGGCTCTAGCCTGGACGCCGCACTGGCGGGATGAGAAGGGAGTCCTGACCCAATCATGGCAATGAAGTGGACTGGTGTCCTGAGGTTGGCGCAGAGTAGCCTTAAGGAATCGTGACGGACCCGGTCTTAACCGGTACAGGCACCAGATCATTTTGGTCACGCGCGGCGTTGGTTGGCCTACCCTCACTTACCTGATAGTAGCAAAACCCTTCGTGCTCGACGAGTTTCTTCGCCATCACCCCTGCGGCTGTTTCAAGCGTGGCGGCAAGCGTTTCATTCTGGGTACCGAAGACGCTTCCGCCGCGAACCGCTTTCCCAACGAGCGATGTCACGGCGGCTTCGGTTCGCAAAGCCTCACGGGTTACTCGGGCCAGGGCCTCCAGGGAAATTGTGGGATGATCAGCGTCGAATTCAGGGTAGGGCGGTTCCTGGGAGTTCGGTCTCACGCGCAATGCAGTCGCGCCATGGACGGCCGGTACTCGATAGGCCGCGTCGAAGAACGCTTCCAGGAAAATGCGCATCAGATCGGCGCTGACACGTTGAGAGTCAACCCTGGCGCTTGAGACACGAGCTGAATTGGCAGGGCTTACCTCAATTTCCTCCGAGATTCCCGGAAACAGCACGGTGTTGCCGCTTCGATCGACGAACCCCTTCGAAGTTACTTTGACAACCCCGCGAAGGCCAACTCCCTTGTGGTCCGGTGTTGCCGTGAAACTGAGATCGCCGAAATACGCTTTGTTGTATGCCACAAGCATCCGAGCGAAGCGAGAAGAATCCCGTTCGAGTTGATCTTCGTCCAGGTCGAGGCGCCCATACCATCGTTGGATCGTTTCGATGACCCGTGTGAGTTTATCCAGATCAATGCGCGCGGTCGCATCATTGGCCACATCATCGAGGACGGTGGCGAAAATGGAGAGCGAGACTCCCTCGTCGGGATGTCGCCGGCGAATCGTTTCGATGACGGCTGCGAGGGGACGGACGCTCGTCGCTTGTCCCTCTGAGGTTTGCAAGGACAGAGACTCTGGCGAGGCGCCCGCTTCACGGCGCTCACTCAGTGGTTCGTCGTGGGCTTGCTCGGTACAAGCCAGAAACTTCATCACGAGTTCTTTGTTGTCGGTCAACTTCTGACGGAATTTCCCGTGCTGCAGATCCGGTTGGTCGCGTAGTTGCAACACCGAAGAATTACAGCCCGCTTGCACAAGCAGGATGGCCAGCAGAGCGAACGAGGAATGTGGCAATCGCTTCATCCCTACCTCTCGCAGGATGCTGAAAAAGTCCGCCAACTGCGTTCTCGCATCGTTCAGATCCTCAACGTACCCGAGAGGGTACGCCTCCGGTCTTCACTCGCTGCGGCCTTGCTGAACGGCCATTTTGAGCATCCCGCAGGAGAATTCCCCTGTTGGACCACGCAACAGCCATGCTGATAGAAGTTGGCCGCGGT
>Ga0307505_10002203_pt1 | contig 13925 bp, 13 predicted proteins | sample 23_S_MG_FD_202183 | JGI IMG/M metagenome (GOLD analysis project Ga0307505, IMG submission 202183) | Soil microbial communities from Populus trichocarpa stands in riparian zone in the Pacific Northwest, United States - 23_S | ecosystem: Environmental > Terrestrial > Soil > Riparian zone > Trees...
GTCGTGATTCCAAGTACCAGAACCATTGACGTGAACCCGAGCAGCCCCAACATCGCGACGACGATCGCGAAATAGAGACGCCCGGTCAGCGGAGAGACAGTGAGCCAAATGGAGGGGCTCCCGGGACATTCCCCCCCGGGGACTTTCGCTGGCGACAACCTTGTCCCAATGGCGATCCTTCATTTTTTTGGCAGCGGTCCTGCTCCTCGTGGTCGGAATCGGTTTCAAATGGTAGTTCCCGCCACGGAACGCGACTACCTACTGGCGATTCGGGACGCCGCGACACCCTGCTACGATGACTCCGTGGAATTTGAATGGGACCCGGGCAAGGCCGTGGCGAATCTTGCCAAGCATGGCGTGTCTTTCGAAGAGGCAATCTCTGTCTTCGGGGACCCGCTCGCGACGACTGCGCCGGATCCCAATTATGCGGACGTCGAAGAACGCTGGCTGACGACTGGCATATCGAGCCGTCGACGTGTGCTCATCGTATGGCATACGAATGCTGGGCCGAGACTGAGAATCATCGGAGCGCGAGAGGCTACCTCTCGCGAGCGGAGGACATATGAGTCGGGCGAGTAAGCGCGATGGGGATGACGAGATGCTAGCTGAGTACGACATCCGAGGCGGGATGCGAGGGAAGTACTTCGACGGCTACCAGCAGGGTACGAATGTGGTGCTCCTCGATTCGGACGTCGCTGCCGTGTTCCATGACTCCGACACCGTAAACCGCGCGCTGCGGATGCTCATCGAAGTTGCGCGCGGTGTCCGAAGTGGCGAGCGGTAACGTTTAAGGCTGCACCGACTATGCGCACGGCGTTCTTTTACGGTGGACGTGACCTTGCGGGGCAGGAGTACCGAGATCCCCTCTCGGCGCTGCTGCAGCGCAACTCATTTCTGTCGGCCGTGACGCTCGACTCCGATGTGCGAAGATCTGGCGCGCGAAGGACGACGAGAACGCCGTGAAGACGCGCGAACGAGAAGAACTCATGCACGCCTTGAAGGTACGCTTCGAGCTGAACATGCACCGTCATCCAGGGCTTGCCTGGGACGATGTGCGCGTCAGACTCGAAGGCAATCTTCCGGCACTCAGGTCGCTTAGCGCGATGGAGTCGACACGCGGCGAGCCGGACGTCATCGCTTTGGATAGAGAGACAGGGCAATACACGTTCTGCGATTGCTCCGCGGAGAGCCCTTCCGGGCGCAGGAGTGTCTGCTTTGACGGCGAGGCGCTCAAGTCCCGGAAGGAGCACAGGCCGGAGAACAGCGCCGTCGAGATGGCCGCAGCGATGGGTATCGAATTACTGACCGAGCAACAGTACCGAGATCTCCAGAGCCTCGAGGAGTTTGATACCAAGACCTCGAGTTGGGTCGAAACGCCGCCTGACGTTCGTGCACTGGGTGGGGCGCTTTTCTGTGACCGCCGCTACGGCAAGGTGTTCGTCTATCACAACGGCGCGCAGTCGTACTACGCCGCGCGAGGTTTCCGCGGGTTACTTCGCGTCTGAGCACGGCATTGTCGATGTTCACCCTTGGTAAAGTCGTTCCGTGGGGTCGGTCGTTCGATGAATATCGACGCATGTTCGCGTTGACCGAGACCGATCTGGGCTCGAGGATTGTCGGGTGCGGCGATGGCCCAGCGAGTTTCAATGCCGACGCCACGCGCCGCGGGTTGACCGTGGTCTCGTGTGACCCGATCTACCGCTACGATGTCGATCAACTGCGAGAGCAGATCGCCGCTACGTCCGATGAAATGTTGCGGCAGACCCGCCAGAACGCGACAGAGTTCGTCTGGGACGTGATTCGCTCGGTGGAAGAACTCGGTCAGGTCCGCATGGCCGCCATGGACGACTTCCTCGATGACTATCCGGCAGGCCGAAGAAGCGGTCGATACGTCGAGGCCGAACTGCCCAACCTGCCGTTCAGCGACTCGTCGTTTGATCTCGCGCTGTGCTCACACTTTCTATTCCTCTACACGAGGCAACTGGGGGAGTCCTTCCATCGGCTCGCTGTTCAAGAGATGTGCCGCGTGGCAAAGGAGGTCCGCATCTTTCCCCTTCTGGCGCTGGGGGCAGTTCCTTCCCCGTTGGTTGCACTTGTGACGGATGAACTCCGCGGGCATGGCTTCGATGTATCCATCGAACGCGTGCCGTACGAGTTTCAGCGCGGTGGCAATCACATGATGAGGATTCGGCGGGTGGCAAATGGCTGACGCGGCGAGGCATTCGGACCGCGGTTTGACGGACAGTGCACATTGGGCAGAGAGGAGGAAGGTACGATCATGAGGAGGAAACTCTGGGTCTTGGGGTTCCTGATCGCGCTATCTGGTTGCGCGTCATCACGTGGCTTCGACCGAGGCGCTCTAAGCGACGCGCTAGATACGGAGACGCAGGTGACCGAGGAAGACATCCAAAAAGTCTTGGATCTGCGCCCTCAGTTACCGAATCCGTTCCGATTGGGAATCTTCTTCAAAGACTCCAGTGGTTACAGCGGTCCGTATTCGCATTCGCTCGACGCGTCGCATTGGCAACCGAGCGACAAACAGAAGATTCTTCAGATCGGCGAATCCCTGAAGAGCTCAGGCGTTGTATCGGACACCACGTTCATCAGCGGCGAAACCAGCAGAGGCCAGGATCTCAAGTCTGTTCGGCTCGCCGGAGCACGCCACGGCGTTGATGCGGTGTTGGTTGTGAGCGGCGTCGCCGATGTGGACCGATACAACAACTCCCTTGGCCCGACGTATGCGCTGATCATCACCCCGTTTTTTGTGCCAGGAACGGTGGTGGATGCTTTGTTCATCTCACACGCCGGTCTGTGGGACGTTCGCAACGAGTTCCTCTACGCATCGGCAGAAGCGGACGGCTTTGCGAGGCAGACCCGATCAGCCTTCTTGATTCGTGAGGACGAGGCCGTATCGGTTGCACGGGATCGCTCCATCACCGAACTCGCCACCGCGATCGAAAAACACGTCCAGAACCTGAGGGATTGAGGTGATCGATGGATACGACGCGCGCGGGCGCAGCCGGGAGGGAGATGTGCTCGATGCGGAGGCGTTCAAGGCGTTGATCCGGGCCGCGGTGGCGGAGAATCTCCGATCCAAGAACCCATCATAGGACTGGCAGAATGAAGCGCACCACCCTGCTTGCGATGTTATTGGCGCTCGGCGGTTGTGCGACGGCGGATCTCCAGCTCGAAACAGGGGAGCCCATGTCGACCCTGGCATCGAAGCCGATCGAGAGCGGCCGTGCACCAGTCAACGACATCGAGATGTACTACGAGGTGCACGGTCGCGGAGACGGTGTGCCGCTCGTCCTTCTCCACGGCGGCGGGTCCACCATCGAGGTGACGTTTGGCAGAGTGCTGCCGATCTTCGCCGCCGGCCGCAAAGTGATCGCGGTGGAGGAGCAAGGGCACGGCCGCACCAGCGATCGCGACGCACCGGTGACGTTCGAGTCTTCCGCGGACGACGTCGCGGCTCTTCTCCAATATTTGAAGGTCGAGCAGGCCGACCTCTTCGGCTTCAGCAACGGCGCCAGCATCGCCCTCCAGGTCACCGTCCGACACCCTCGGATGGTGCGAAAGTTGGTCTTCGCTTCCTCGATGACCAAACGAGACGGCGCGCAACCACAACTCTGGGAGTTCATGGAGACCGCGGACCTCTCGAACATGCCGCAGCCGCTCAAGGACGCCTTCCTGCGCGTGAATCCGGATGAACGACAACTGAAGATCATGCACGACAAGGATGCGGCCAGAATGCGGGGGTTCGTGGACGTCCCCGACGACGACGTTCGGTCGATTCGCGCCCCGACGTTGATCGTCCTGGGAGATCGAGACATCGTGAAACTCGAGCACGCCGTCGAACTGACGCGCCTCTTGCCGGAATCGCGCTTGTTGATCCTCCCCGGTGGTCACGGCGACTACCTCGGGGAAGAGGTCATGACGCGGAACGATACACGCTATCCAGGTCTCACCGCTGGGCTGATCGAGGAATTCCTCGACTCGCAATGAGCGGTGACCGCCGAAAACAGACAGGAGGATGCGCAATGGCGATGATCAAGGGCGGCTGCTTGTGCGGCGCGGTGCGATACGAGATCACCGGAGCGTTGGGAGTGACGGGTCACTGCCATTGCTCGACGTGCCGGCGGTCTCACGGGGCCGCCTTCGCGACCTGGGCGACGGTCGAGCCTGTCCAGTTCCGATGGACGTCAGGCGCGGATGAGATCACGGAGTTCGACTCCTCCCCGGGACTGAAGAGGTGTTTCTGCCGACGTTGCGGATCCCCGCTGGCGATCACCGAATCCGACGGCGTACATGGCATCGTGCTGGGCACGGTCGACGGTGATCCCGGAGTGCGCCCGCTGGCGCACATGTTCGTCGGATCCAAAGCGCCCTGGCACGAGATCGCGGACGATCTCCCTCAGTTCGACGAGTGGCCTCCCGGTATGGAGCCCTGATTCGTTCCGCGGTGCGAGCCTCTTCCTCCCGTCAGGCCGCGCCGCGATCGCGCAGCGCGCGGCGGGCGAGGCGGGTCACGAAGACTGTGACGGCGACCGTCGCCAGCAAGCCGACGACGTAGAGCGCCCACTCGGCCGAGGTTCGGGTTCGCTCGCCGGCGCCGAGCGCCGCGACGTCTCCAGCCAACGATCCGATGTACACGTACAGGACGGTGCCGGGCATCATGCCGATCCACGACGCGAAGAAGTAGTCGCGCAGCGACACCTGGGTCACCGAGAAGGCGTAGTTGAGAAGATTGAACGGAAACACCGGCGACAACCGCGTCAACCCGACGATCTTCCAACCCTCGGCGGCCACGGCTCTGTCGACGGCGGCGAACTTCTCGTTGCCCGCAATGCGCCGCGCCACCCAGTCGCGCGCCAGGTAGCGGCCGATCAAAAACGCCGCCGTCGCCCCCAACGTCGCCGCGATCGAAACGATGATCGATCCCTTCACGACGCCGAAGACAACGCCTGCGCCGAGAGTGAGGATCGACCCGGGCATCAGCAGGATGGTCACGACGACGTACAGGCCGATGAACAGCACAGGCGCCCACGACCCCAACCGGGCGATCCAATCGAGCAACGCCTTCAGTTGGGAGGCGGCGTCGAAGTAGTACGCCGCGGCAAGAACCACCGCGACCACCACCGCCAGAGCGATCGGCCTCGTCGATCGCGCCCCTGCTTTGTCTTCGCTCATCACGTCGTCCGATCCCGGCGATGCGCACACCGTCTTCGCTGCGCGAGCGATGACAGGAGCCACCGGGCGTTGCAACCGCCACGCCGGACGGAGCCCATTCGCCAACGAGAGCGGGTACTCTCCTCGTTTGTCCACCCGGGAGTCCCGCACCGATCCCCTCGAGTGCCGGCCCGAAGGGCCGGCGTATCGAGAGGCCTTGCATGCGGCGTGTCTCGATACGCTCGCTGCGCTCGCACTCGACATGATCGGGAGGTCCGAGCGTCGGGATGAACCAGGACTACCAGCGCGCCTATCGGCTTGCCACGGCGGCGCGCGCTGGGCAGGATCCCCGCCATGACCGCAGCCGACAGCTGGAGCCCGGACCAATACAGCCGGTTCCAATCGGAGCGCAGCAGGCCGTTCTTCGACCTCGCGCGGATGGTCGATCGCCGGCCGGGGATGGCGGCGGTGGATCTGGGCTGCGGTACCGGCGAACTCACCGCCGAACTGCATCGCTCCCTCGGCGATGGCGAGACGCTCGGCGTCGACAACTCGGCGTCCATGCTCGAACGCGCCGAGAAGGTCGTCCAACCGGGGCTGCGCTTCGAACGGGCCGACATTGCAACCGCGATCGAATCCGGACCCTACGACTTGATCTTCTCCAACGCCGCGCTGCACTGGCTCCCCGACCATCCGCACCTAATCGAGAGGCTGACCGCGCGTCTCCGACCGGGCGGCCAACTCGCCGTGCAGGTGCCCGCCAACCACAACGAAGCTACGCACACGGTGGCCGCGCTCGTCGCCGCCCAGGAACCGTTCCGCACCGCGCTCGACGGCTACGTGGCACCGACGCACGTGCTCGAGCCGGTCGCGTACGCCCGCCTGCTGCATTCGCTCGGCTACGTTGAACAGCGCGTCGAGCTACGCGTCTACGGCCACGTCCTCGACGGTCGCGAGGGAGTCGTCGAGTGGGTCAAGGGCACGACGCTCACCGTTTACCGCGAACGTTTGGCCGCCGACATGTACGACGCTTTCCTCGCCGCGTACCGCTCGCGCCTGTTCGACGAAGTCGCCGACCAGCGACCGTTCTTCTTTCCGTTCAGCCGCATCCTCTTCTGGGGGCGCCGCCCCTGAAAGATTCGAGCGCGAGGTCCACGTGAAGGCCCTGAACTGGGACGGGACGTCGCTCGACATCGTCGACCGCGATCCACCGGAATCGCAGGCCGGCCACGCCGTGGTGCGCGTGCACCTCGCCGGCATCTGCAACACGGACCTGGAGATCGTCCGCGGCTACATGGGGTTCCGCGGCACGCTCGGTCACGAGATCGTCGGCTCGGTGGTGGACGGGCCGGACGAATGGCTCGGCGCCCGCGTCGCGGCCGAAATCAACTTCGCCTGCGGCTCGTGCTCCTTCTGCCTGCGGAAGCTGTCCCGCCACTGCCCGACCCGGCGCGTCATGGGCATCCTCGGCGCCGACGGAGGGTTTGCGGAATTCGTCGCGGTACCGGTCGCCAACCTGCACCGCGTCCCCGACGCGATCTCCGACCGGAGCGCGGTCTTCGTCGAGCCGCTCGCCGCCGCGTACGAGATCCTCGAGCAGGTCGCAATCGAGCCCGGTACGTCGTGCACCGTCCTCGGCGACGGCAAGCTGGGACTACTGGCGGCCCAGGTGCTCGCCGCCGCCGGCGCCAAAGTGATCGCGGTCGGCAAACACGCGGACAAACTCGCGATCTTGCGCGCGCGCGGCATCGAGACCGTCGAGTTGCGCGACTGGAAAGCGACGCCGTCCGAACTGGTCGTGGAGGCGACCGGAACAGCGGATGGCTTTGCCCGCGCGGTGGCGGCCACTCAACCGCGCGGAACCCTGGTCCTCAAGAGCACCGTGGCCGACCACCACGACATCGACCTCGCGCCAATCGTCATCAACGAAATCTCCGTGGTCGGATCGCGCTGCGGCCCCTTCCCGCCCGCCATTCGCGCCCTGGAATCCAACTCCATCGAAGTCGATGCGATGATCTCCGCCGCGATGCCGCTCGCCAAGGGCGTCGAAGCGTTCCGCCGAGCCGCCGCCAAGGGCGTTGTGAAGGTCCTGCTGGATCTAGGATCAAGGATCTAGGATTCAGGATCTGGAGCAGGGTCTTTGAAATCGGGGTCGGGGTCGGTATCGGAATCGGGGTCGAAAGAAATCAAAACGATTCGGGTCCTCGATGATCGCCTGCCAACCGATGCGCTGCTTGGCGACCGGAGCGAGCGGTGCCGGATCGATACCGAATCCGACCCCGACCCCGATACAAGGGGCGACGGACCGTGATGAACGCAAAAACGAGGATTCAGGATCTGGGATCTCGGGTGACCGGGCCCTCGCCCCCAGCCACTCGCCCCGCTCTTCTTCAGTGGCGACGGCCGGTCAGTCGCTCCGCGCCGCGGACCACCAGGACGTGCACGACCGGAATGACCAGGAGCGTGAACAGGGTCGAGAACACCAACCCGCCGACGACGGCCGCGCCGATCGGTTGCCGCGTTTCCGCACCCGCTCCCGACGCCACCCACAGCGGTAGAGCGCCGAGAATGGACGTCACACTGGTCATCAGGATCGGCCGAAACCGCGTTCGGCCGGCTTCGAGTGCCGCGTGCAACAGGTCCGCGCCGGCGGCGTGCGCACTGTTCGCGTAGTCGACGAGCAGGATCGAGTTCTTGGCGACGAGCCCGACCAACAGGATCATGCCGACCTGCGTGAAGATGTTGATGTTGTGACCGGAGACGAACAGCGCCACCAGAGCCCCGAGCAAGGCCAGCGGCACGCTGAGTAGAATCGTGATCGGGTCGGCGAAGCTCTCGAACTGCGCCGCCAGCACCAGGTAGATGAACAGCAGCGAGACGGCGAACGTCGCGTACAGCTCGGTGGACGACTCGCGAAAGTCCCGCGTGTTGCCCGCCGGCACCAGCGCGAAGCCGACCGGCATCTCGTCCCGGGCGATCGCCTCGATCTCATCCAGAACCGGGCCGAGCGCGAACCCCGGCGCGATACTGCCGGTGAGTTTAACGGCGCGCTCGAGAGCGTAGTGGTTGAGCGACTCGGGCGCGGCGGACGTCGTGAAGCGGACCAGACTCGACAGTGGAATCATCTCACCGTTCTGCGAGCGCACTCGGATGTCACCGATCTGCTCCGGAACGACGCGAAAGCGAGGCGCGAGCGAGGCAATGACGTCGTACTGGCGATTGCGCAGCACGAACTCGCTCACTTCGTTCTCAGCCAACGCGACCTGCAGCGCGTCGGCGATCGAGGCGACCGACACTCCGAGATCGGCCGCCCGGTCGCGGTCGTAGAGAATCTCGACCTGGGGCGTCTCCAACTCGAGGTCGCGATCGGCGTTCAAGACTCCGGGCAGGTCGCGGACGCGATCGAGGATCGCGCGCGAGACGCGGTCGAACTCCTCCAGCGGCGCCGCCGAACTCTTGAGCACCACCTCGATGTCGTAGATCGACCGCGCGCCGAGCGACGGGAGATTGAGGGGAAAGGCCAGACCGCCGGTGAACTCGCGGAAGCGTTTGAAGTAGGAGGCGACGATCTCCTGTTGGCTTCGCTCCCGCTCTCCCCAAGCGGACAGCCGGGCGTATACGAACCCGCCGGCGGTGCTGCGCGAGCCGCCGGACGAAAGGCCGGCCGCCGAGTAGAGATGCGCAACCTCGGGCGCCTCCCGCATCGCGTTCTCGACCTCGATCAGCATCTCGCGGGTAGACGCCAGGGTGGCCCCCTGCGGCGCGCGCAACACCGTGAGGATCTTGCCGCGATCCTCGACCGGCACCGACGACGCGGGCATGGCGCCAAAGATCGCCACCGTGCCCAGGGCATTCACCAGGAGGAACACCGAGATGGCTACAGGATGACGCACGGCCGCGTCGAGGGTGCGATCGTATACACGGTTGAAAGCCGACAGCAGGCTCTCGACCAGGTTCCAGAGGCGCCCATGCTGGGGAGCGACTTTGAGATAACGGCCGCAGAGCACGGGCACCAATGTCAGCGCGACAAACATCGACAAACCCACGGACACGGCCATCGTCACGGAAAATTCGCGAAACAGCCTGCCGGTCGATCCGGTCATCAGCGACAAGGGTATCAACACCGCGATCAACGCCACCGTCGTCGCGACGACCGCAAAGAACACCTCCCTGGACCCTTCGCGCGCCGCGGTTTCCGGGTCCTCGCCCAGCTCCTGGCGGCGGTAGGCGTTCTCGAGCACGACGATGGCGTCGTCCACCAGCAAGCCGATCGCGAGGACGAACGCCAACAGCGTCAACACGTTGATCGAGAAGCCAAAAAAACTCATCGCCGCCAGCGTGCCGATCAGGGACACGGGAATCGCGACGGTGGGGATCAGCGTGGCGACCGGCGAACGAAGGAAGAACAGGTTGACGAGCACCACCAGCACAAACGCGATGGCGAGCGTAACCCCGACTTCATTCAGGGACTCTTCGACGAAGGCGGTGTTGTCGAGCGCGGTGTCGAGCGTGACTCCCGGTGGCAAGGTCTCGCGAATCCGCGGTAGGGCTTCGCGCAGGCGCCGTGTCAGCTCGATCTCGTTGGCGTTGGATTGCCGCAGCACACCGACCGCGATGATCGGCCGACCGTCGAAGCGCGTGATCGAATCGTAGTTGGCCGATCCCAACTCGACGTGGCCGACGTCGCGCAAACGGATCGGCACGCCCTCGTCCCAGCGGACGACGATGTCCGCGAACTCGTCGGCGTCGTCCATCTGCGCACTGGAGAGGACCGCGAACTTCCGCGCGTCCGACTCGAGTTGACCCGCCGGCAGTTGCAGATTGTTGTCGCGCACCGCTTGCCGAATCATCGCGGGATCCACGCCGCGCGCCGCCATGCGCTCGGGGTCGAGCCAGATTCGCATCGCGTAGGTCCGCTGGCCGCCGACGAGGATCCCGGCAACTCCCGGCAGGATCTGCAGCGGCGTCTTGACGAAGCGATCGGCGATGTCGGTGAGGTCGATGTCGGATATCGTCTCGCTGTAAAGCTGCAGCCACATGATCGGACGGGCGTCGGCGCCGGATTTGCGGATCACCGGCCGGGCGGCGGCGTCCGGCAATGAAGCCAGCGCCCCCTGCACGGCGTTGGCGACGTCGGTGGCGGCGAGATCGAGATCGCGACCGGGTTCGAATTCGATGGTGACCGTCGAGCCGCCGAACCGGCTCTGCGACTCGATGCTGCGCACGCCGTCGACGCCGTTGATCGTCTGCTCGATCGGTTCGGTGACGCTGCTCTCCACGGTCTGCGCGCTGGCGCCGAGGTAGGTCGTGGAGATGGACACCAGCGGCGTGTCGACGTCGGGGTATTCACGCAATGGAAGACGCTGCCAGCCGGTGATCCCGGCGAGTACGATGAGCAGGTTCGCTACGGTGGCCAGCACCGGGCGCGACAGCGACAGATCGGAGAGGGTCATCCGGGCCGAGCGAAAGGGCCGCTCACAGATCGCATTGCAACGACGCCGGTGCGCCGAGCGCCAACTTGGGATTGGTCACCGGCTTGTAGGGGCGCGCATCCGCCAGCGAGTCGGGGCGAATCTTCTGTTGGCCCGCGACGACGACCGATTCGCCCGGCCGTAGACCCTGCCGAACCTCGACGCTGTCGAGCAGGTTTTGGCCGAGTTCGACCTCGCGTTCCTCGATCTCCCCACCAGCGCCCACGACATACAATAACTTCACGGTACCGCGGCGAACGACGGCCTCGTGCGGCACCACCAGTGCCGCGTCGCGGCTACCGATCTCGAGCGACAGTCGCGCGGACATGCCGGCGCGCAACTGTCGATCCGGGTTGGCGACGGTCGCCTGGGCGCGGATGGCGCGCGTCGCCGCATCGACCGACGGGTCGATGATCTGCACCTTCGTCTCGAATCGCGCCGTGCAATCCCCCGCCACGCCGCGGATCACCTGGCCCGGCCGGACACTGGCCGCGTCGCGCTCGGGCAACGTGAACGTCAGCCTCAGGGGATCGGTCTGCGTCAATTGCACCAGCGGCGCCCCTGCATCGACGAAGGCGCCGAGGCTGATCTCGCGCAGCCCGAGCTGACCGGCGAACGGCGCCCGCACCTCCGTTTGCTCCACCGAGGTCCGCGACTGCTCGAGTGCGCCGGCTGCCTGCTCGGCAGCGGACTGGGCGTCGTCCAGTTCCTGCCGCGAAATCAGTCCGTCGCCGTGCAGCGATTGCAGCCGGTCGTAGGTATCCTTGGCGTTCTTGTAGCGAGCAAGTGCCGACGTGAGCTGAGCGTCCGCCTGCCGGCTGTCGATGCGGGCCAACACCCGCCCTTTGTCGACCTCACTGCCCTCGGGGATGTCGAGCAGGGTGACGATCCCGCTTACTTCGGCAGCGAGCATCGTCGACTGGGGGCTCTCCAGGGCCCCGACCGCCGACAACAACAGGGGTATCGATGAAGGCTCGACCGTCACGGTCTCGACCACCACCCGCGACCGTTCGGCGTGCGGAGCGCCGTCGGCCGGCGTGCCATCACAGCCGGCGATGAGATGTCCGCTGATTGCAATGAGGAGCAGGAGAGTTCGGTAGGCGCGGGGCGATGTCACGGGATGTCCTGTCTGACGCCCAGCGCGCCGGTTCCGGGCGCTGAGACAAGAAATCATCCTACAGACCCACCGACACTCGGGAAAGGCCGGGCCCGCGCTGCGTGATGGCAACGGCCTCTCGTCGCCGCGGTTCGCGGTTCGTGGTAAGCAGCCGCATGGCCGACACGCTGGTGAACCACGCCCTGCCGCCCGATCTGACACCGTACGCGAATCAGCCCGCATGAGGGGCGCTCCCGATCCCTCGAACGGCGCGGCTCTATCTCTGTACGAAACCCGCCTGAGCGACGCCGAGACCGAGGCGCGGGCTCTGAGCGGGCAAGAGCGCTCCATCGGCAACCTGCGCCTCGCCGTTTTTCTCTCCGCCATCGCGATCGCCTGGTTCGCCTTCGACCGGGACGCGATACCCCGCGTCACGTTGCTCGCGCCGGTCGCCCTTTTCGTCGGCCTGATGGTCCGACACGGGCGCGTCATCGCACGCCGCGAGCGCGTCGAGAGGCTCGCGGCCCACTACCGCCACGGCCTGGCGCGAGTCGCCGGCACCTGGCCCGACCACGGCAACCGCGGCGATCGCTTCACCGACGTCGATCATCCCTACGCCGCAGACCTCGACATCTTCGGCCGCGGCTCGCTCTTCCAGTTGTTGTGCACGGCGAGAAGCGCGACCGGTCAGGGCACGCTCGCGGCATGGCTGTGCGGTGGAGCCGATCCTGAAGAGATCGCAGCGCGCCAGGGAGCGGTCGAGGAGTTGCGCAATGACGTCGATCGGCGCGAGCGGCTGGCGCTGGTGGGCGAGGACGCCGTCTCCGCCATCGATCCGGCCTACCTGTCCGAATGGGCCAAACGGCCGATATCGGGCGGTCTGTCGCGAATGCGGCTCTTCGCGGCACTGCTCGTCGTGGCGTCGGCGACAACGTATGTCCTGCAAGGACTCGGGGTCGTGCCACCGGCGGTGTTCCTCGTCGCGCTAGGCGCGCAGGCCGCGTTCGGGATGTGGCGCCGCGAGCAGAACCAGAGCGTCATTCGATCCCTCGAGCTTGCGCCCGCCGAGCTCGATTCGCTCGCGATCCTCCTGGAGCAGATCGAGACGAGCGACTTCGTCTCGCCCCGCCTGCGCGCCCTGCAAGCCGCGCTTGCCGAGGGCGACGCGACGGCGTCGGTGGAGATCGCGCGCCTGAACCGGCGCATCCAGTGGCTCGACGCGCGGCGCAACATCCTCTTCGCGCCGTTGTCGATCTTCGTTCTGTGGACCACGCAACTGGCGATGGCGATCGAGTCGTGGCGCGAGGTGCACGGCCCGCACCTCGAGCGCTGGCTGCGTGCCGCCGGTGAGTACGAGAGCCTCTGCGCCCTGTCGGGGTTTGCTTTCGAACAGCCGTCGACCTGCTTCCCCACCGTCGTTGCCGGGGATCGGCACTTCACAGCGACAGCCGCGCGACACCCGCTCCTCCCCTACGAGCGCGGGGTCGCAAACGACGTCGCGCTCGACGACGCCAGCCGGTTGTTGGTGGTCAGCGGCTCCAACATGTCGGGCAAGAGCACGCTGCTGCGCACCATCGGCACCAACGCCGTGCTCGCCCAGATGGGAGCTCCGGTGTGCGCGCAGAGCCTGTCGCAGTCGCCCCTGCGGATCGGCACGTCGATGCGCACGCAGGATTCGCTGATCGACGGAACGTCGCGCTTCTACGCCGAGATCAAGCGCCTCAAGCTGGTCGTCGATCTCGCGGACGGCGAGCACCCGCTGCTGTTCCTGCTCGACGAGATCCTGCACGGCACCAATTCGCACGACCGCGGGATCGGCGCCGAGGCGATCGTGCGCACTCTGCTCGAGCGCGGCGCGATCGGTCTGATCACCACGCACGACCTGACCCTCGCCACCGTCGCCGACAATCTCGCCCCGCGGGCGCGCAACGTCCACTTCGCCGACCAACTGACCGACGGCGAGATGGTCTTCGACTACAAGATGCACGAGGGGCCGGTGCGAAAGAGCAACGCGCTGGGCCTCATGCGCGCCATCGGCCTCGAGGTGTAGTTCAGCTACCGCGGGCCCACCGTCATGCCGCCGAAAGCCGACATCTACCTGATGGCCGGTAGGCGCAGGACTTCAGCCTGCGTGACCGGCCGCCGGGGCGCAGGCTGAAGTCCTGCGCCTACAGATGACGGGTGGCCGG
>Ga0307505_10002204_pt1 | contig 13922 bp, 18 predicted proteins | sample 23_S_MG_FD_202183 | JGI IMG/M metagenome (GOLD analysis project Ga0307505, IMG submission 202183) | Soil microbial communities from Populus trichocarpa stands in riparian zone in the Pacific Northwest, United States - 23_S | ecosystem: Environmental > Terrestrial > Soil > Riparian zone > Trees...
CCGTGACGGCTTCATGAACATCGGCGAGGCCGCGCAGGCCTCGGGCGTGTCGTCCAAGATGATCCGCCACTACGAGGAGCAGGGCTTCGTGCCCAAGGCCGGGCGCACGGTCGCGGGCTACCGCGTGTATCGCGAGAACGACGTGCACGCGCTGCGCTTCATCCGCCGCGCGCGCGACCTCGGCTTCTCGTTGAAGGAGATCAAGGACCTGCTCGGCCTGTGGCACAACCGCCGCCGCGCGAGCGGCGACGTGAAGAAGCTGGCCGAGAAGCACGTGAAGGAGCTCGACCAGAAGATCGCCGAGATGCAGGCCATGCGGCGCACGCTCGTGAACCTCACGCACCACTGCCACGGCGACGACCGTCCCGACTGCCCCATCCTCGACGACCTCGCCGGCGAGCATTGCCACCCGACATCGAAAGGCAAGGGACAGGCAACCGGCCATGGCTGAGCATCGCGGGCATCACGGCCACGAGCACCACGACCCCGAAACCGCGCCGGTACCGGCCCCGTCCGGGCCGGTTGCGGCAGGGGCACCGGTCGAGGGCACGATCTATACGTGCCCGATGCATCCGCAGATCCGGCAACCCGCCCCGGGCCATTGTCCGATCTGCGGCATGGCCCTCGAGCCGGTCATGCCGACGCTCGAGGAAGGCGAGAACGCCGAGCTCACCGATTTCCGCCGCCGCTTCTGGTGGACGCTGCCCCTCACCCTCGTCGTGGTCTTCATCGCGATGGCGGGACATATCGTGTTCCCGGGATGGTCGGCCTCCGCGCGCACCTGGACCGAGCTCGTCCTCGCCACGCCTGTGGTCCTGTGGGCCGCGTGGCCTTTCTTCGTGCGTTGCTGGTCGTCGATCCGCACACGCAACCCGAATATGTGGACGCTCATCGGCATCGGCGTGGCGGCCGCCTATGCCTACAGCGTGATCGCCGCGGTGGTGCCGGGGATCTTCCCCGCGGGTTTCGAGGCGCACGGGCGGGTCGGCGTCTACTTCGAGGCGGCCGTCGTGATCGTCTCCCTCACGCTGATGGGACAGATGCTGGAGCTGAAGGCGCGCTCGGCGACCTCGGCGGCGATCCGCGCGCTGCTGGGCCTCGCGCCGAAGACCGCGCGGCGGCTGAAGGATGGCGGCGGCGAGGAGGACGTGGAGATCACCCACGTGCACGTCGGGGACCGGCTGCGCGTGCGCCCCGGCGAGAAGGTGCCCGTGGACGGCACCGTGGAGGAGGGCAGGTCCAGCGTCGACGAGTCGATGGTGACCGGCGAGTCCATGCCGGTCGAGAAGGGCGAGGGCGACCGCGTGATCGGCGCGACCATCAATGGCAGCGGCAGCCTGGTGATGCGCGCCGAGAAGGTGGGCGCGGAGACCGTGCTCGCGCAGATTGTGCAGATGGTCGCCCAGGCGCAGCGCTCGCGCGCGCCGATGCAGCGCATGGCCGATGCGGTCTCGTACTGGTTCGTGCTCGCAGTGCTCGGAATCGCCATCGCCACCTTCACCGTGTGGGCGCTGTTCGGCCCCGAGCCGCGCGGCGTCTACGCGATCCTCAACGCGCTCGCGGTGCTGATAATCGCGTGCCCCTGTGCGCTGGGGCTCGCGACTCCCATGTCGATCATGGTCGCGACGGGCCGCGGCGCCACGAGCGGAGTTCTGTTCCACGACGCCGAGGCGATCGAGGCGCTGCGCACCATCGACACGTTGATCGTCGACAAGACCGGCACGCTCACCGTGGGCAAGCCCGCGTTCCACTCGATCGTGGCGCGCGAGGGCTTCACGGAGGACGAGGTGCTGCGGCTCGCGGCCTCGCTCGACCAGGGCAGCGAGCATCCGCTGGCCGACGCCATCGTGGCCGAGGCGCGCCGCCGCGGCCTCGCCTTGTCGAAGGCCGCCGATTTCGAGTCCGGCACCGGCATCGGCGTGCGCGGGCGCGTCGACGGGAAGTCGGTCGCGCTGGGCAACACCGTGCTCATGAAGGACGTCGGCGTCGATGCCGCGCCGCTCATTGCGCAAGCCGAGGCGAGGCGCGGCGAAGGCGCGTCCGTGGTCCTCGTGGGCGTGGACGGGCGGCTCGCGGGCCTCGTCGCCGTCGCAGATCCGATCAAGGAAACCACCCCGGAAGCCATTCGCATCCTCAAGGCGGCCGGCATCCGCATCGTGATGGCCACGGGCGACGGGCTCACCACGGCGAAGGCGGTCGGCGCGAAGCTCGGCCTGGACGAGGTCCACGGCGAGGTGCGCCCTCAGGACAAGGTCGACCTCGTGGCGAAGCTGCAGTCGGAGGGCCAGCGCGTGGCGATGGCGGGAGACGGCATCAACGACGCGCCGGCGCTCGCGCGCGCGGATGTAGGGATCGCAATGGGCACCGGCACCGACGTGGCCATGGCCAGCGGCAAGGTGACCCTGGTGAAGGGCGACCTGCGAGGCATCGTGCGGGCGCGTCATCTCTCCGAGGCGACGGTGGCGAACATGAAGCAGAACCTCGGGTTCGCGTTGATCTACAACGCGCTCGGCGTGCCGGTCGCCGCCGGCGTGCTCTATCCCTTCACCGGATTGCTGCTTTCGCCGCTCATCGCGGCGCTCGCGATGAGCCTCAGCTCCGTTTCGGTGGTCGGCAACGCGCTGCGGTTGCGCCGTGCCTAGAAGCGCCGCCGGCGGGCGCGCGACGCTAGGTAGAATCGAACAAACCACCTCCAGGGGGCCTGCATGATCCTGAAGTGCCTGCGCATCGGCTTGGGCGGACTGTCGATTTGCGCCGCTTTCGTGTTTCCCGCGAGCGCACAGGCGCCCCTGGCCGACAGGGCGGTCCTGACCCGATTTCATTCGCCGACCTTCGGCGACCCGGCGGCGAAGGTCGAGATCGTCGAGTTCTTCGATCCGGCCTGCGAGGCATGCAGGGCCATGCATCCGTTCGTCAAGAAGCTCCTGGAGGAGCACCGCGGGCGTGTCCGGCTCACGCTTCGCTACGTGCCGTTCCACAAGGGGGCCGATGAGATCGTGAGGCTGCTCGAAGCGGCGCGGCGGCAGGGCAAGTACCCGGAGACGCTGGAAGTCCTCCTTGCCTCGCAGCCGAGATGGGCCGTCAAACACGCCGCGCACCTGGACCTCGCCCTGAAGGCCGTGGAAGGGGTCGGCCTCGACATGGCTCGGCTGAAGGCGGATATGGCGGCTCCGGACCTCACGCGGCTGATCAAGCAGGACATGGACGATGCGATGTCCTTGAAGGTGACCCGGACGCCCGAGTTCTTCGTCAATCGCAGGCCACTCGTCGAGCTGGGCTTCGAGGAGCTCCGGGCGCTGGTCGCGCAGGAGATTCGACATTCGTACGGGCCGGCCGCGCGCAAGTGATCCAAAGCATGCGGGTCCTGATCTGTTGCACATTCGTGCTGGCACCGCTCGCCGCGCAGGCGGCCGGCGACGCGGCCCGCGGGGCGAGGCTCTTCCATCCGTGCGCCCATTGCCACACGACCACTCCGGGCGAGCATCTCGTCGGACCCAGCCTGGCGAAGGTCTTCAACAGCAAGGCCGGCACGGTCGTGGGATTCACCCACTATTCCGAGGCGTTGCGGGGGTCCGGAAAGGCCTGGGACGAGGAGACGCTCGACCAGTGGCTCGCTGCCCCGGCGCGGTTCATTCCGGGCAACACCATGGCCTTTCCCGGCGTACGCAACGCACAGGCGCGCGCCGATCTTGTTGCGTATCTGAAGGCGGTCGCCGAGGGCACGGCCCCCGCGCGGCCGGAGCGCCAGGTTGCGCGCCGTCTCGACTTCAGCAAGGCGCCGCCCGAAGGCCAGATCAGATCGATCACGCTCTGCAAGGACGTGTACACCGTCGAGACCGCGGACGGGCACCGCGAGAAGGTCCCGGAGTCCAACCTGCGCTTCAGGACCGACTCGAGCGAGCTCGGTCCGCCGCCGGGCAAGCCCGTGGCAATCGGCGCCGGAAGGAACGCCGAGGGCGGATTCGTGATCTTCGCCGCGCCCGCGGAGATCAGCGGCTTCATAAGGAAGTCATGCGAATGAACGTAGAACATACAAACATGTATGTGGACGCGCGCGGCTACGGCGGCGGGGAACACTGAGGAGCCATGGCGATCCACGACCTCTCGGCCTTCCGCCACAGCCACGCCTTCGATCCCGGCAACCGCGCCGGTGAGCGGCGCACGTGGATCGTGGTGGGAATCACCGCCGTCGCCATGGTGGCCGAGATCGTCGCGGGATGGATCACCGGCTCGATGGCGCTGCTGGCCGACGGCTGGCACATGGCGACGCACGTGGTGGCGCTCTCGATCGCGGGCTTCGCCTACCTGCTCGCGCGGCGCTGGTCTACCGACCACCGTTTCGCCTTCGGCACCTGGAAGATCGAGGTGCTCGGCGCCTTCACCAGCGCGCTGCTGCTGGCCGTGGTCGCCCTGGCGATGGCGGTGGAATCGGCGCAGCGCTTCTTCCGGCCCGAGGCGATCGACTTCAAGCCGGCGTTGGTCGTCGCGGTCGTGGGGCTGGTGGTGAATGTGGTTTGCGCGTTCGTGCTGATGGGACCCTCTCCCCGGCCCTCTCCCAAGGGAGAGGGAGAACATCACGGGCACCATCACCACCACCATGGGCACGACCATCACCACACAGATTCGGGGTCAGGCCCCAACCATGAGATTCGGGGTCTGACCCCACACGACCTCAACCTGAGGTCGGCCTACGCGCACATCGTCACCGATGCCTTCACCTCGGTGCTCGCGATCGTGGCGCTCGCCGCGGGCCTGTGGGCGGGATGGGCGTGGATGGACCCGGCGATGGGGATCGTCGGCGCCGCGGTGATCCTGTGGTGGTCCAAGGCGCTCATCGCCGACTCGGCGCGCGTGCTCCTCGACCGCGAGATGGATGCGCCGGTGGTGGACGAGCTCAGACGCGCGATCGAGAGCGACGGCGACGCCGAGATCGCCGACCTGCACGTCTGGCGCGTGGGCCGATCCAGCCATGCGGCGGTCGTCACCGTGGTCGCCCGGGAGCCGCTCGCGCCCGAGGCCTATCGCGCACGCGTGGCCGGAATCGCGTCGCTCGCGCACGTCTCGGTCGAGGTCAATCGCTGCCCGCACGGGCGCTGTCCGCAGGAGCCTGCATCGGATTGAATCCAGCCCACGTCCTCGAGTTCTGGTTCGGCGTTGCGCCCGGCAAGGCGCGCGCGGAGTGGTTCCGCAAGGACGCTGCCTTCGACGAGGAGATCCGCACGCGCTTCGGCGCGCTGCACGAGGCGGCGTCGCGGCGCGCCCTCGAGGCCTGGCGCGCCGAGCCGCACTCGATGCTCGCGCTCGTCGTGGTGCTCGACCAGTTCTCGAGGAACCTTTATCGCGGCGACGCGCGCGCCTTCGCGCAGGATGCGCATGCGCGCGAATGCGCGCGCGAGGCGCTGGCACGCGGCGACGACCAGGGCTTGCTGCCGGTGCAGCGCCAGTTCCTCTACCTGCCGCTGGAGCACAGCGAAGACCTCGCCGACCAGGAGCGGTGCGTCGAGCTGATGCGCTCGCTGGAAGCCTACGAGCCCACGCGCGGGCTCACCGAGTGGGCGGTGAAGCATCGCGACATCGTCGCGCGCTTCGGCCGTTTCCCCCACCGCAACGCGGCGCTCGGCCGCGCCTCGACGCCCGAGGAGATCGCGTTCCTCGAGCAGCCGGGATCGGGTTTCTAGTTACTTCTTGCGTTGCTGCGTCGCCGCGGCGCCGCCGCCGGCGGCGCCCTTCTTGCCGACATGCCGCGGGCGCGTCTTGCCGAAGCTGCCCTTGAACACCTTGCCCTTGAAAGATCGCTTGTCGCCCTTGCCCATTCGCACGGCCCTTTCACATGGAGAGGGGTCGATTATCGGCGAAAAATGGGGTCAGGTTGGTTTTCGAACCTGTCCCCATTTTCTCAACCCTTCGGCGCGCGGCCCCTCATCTTGTAGTCGTCGGGCACCTTGAAGAGGTCGGCCGGGGGCTCGCCGCGGCGGATCGATGCGAGGCGATAGATCGACTCGCCGGTGCGCGGGTCGCTGTGGCGCGAGTACACCGTCACCTGCAGCTCGGGCGAGTACCAGGTCTCGGACATCACCATGATCGCGTTCCTGTTGCCGATCTCGCCGGCGGGAATGGTCCACGTGGTCGACTTCCCCTCCGCCTTCACGCCGTCGAAATCCTTGATGCCGAGGCTCGTGGTGACTCCCTTGCCGAGCCGGGCGGTGCTCTCGAAGCGCATGGTGGTGATGCCGGGCAGCGGGGGAACCGGCGGCACCGGCGGCACGGGCGCCACGCCGGGCGTGGGCGGTACCGGAGGCACGGGGGGCACGGGAACGTTCACGTTCACTTCGTCGTGGTGCTTGCCGTCCGAGGCCTCCACGCTCCTCACGACGACGTGGCGGCTGCCGCGCCCTTCGCCCAGGGGTTTGCCGTCGATGGTGATATTGCCGCCGTCCACGACGATGGTCTTGCCGCCGCGTTCGACCTCGACGCGCCCCGAGCCCTGGACGTGCTTGCCGTCGATGAACACCTTGCCGTTCTCGACACGAACCTCGGACGAGCCTACGCGCACGACCTCGGTATGCCCGGCGTCGTGCTTGTAGCTCGTCGCCCGAGGCGCCAGGGTGACGGCGCGCTTCGACTTCGGCGAGAGAACGACATTGCCATTGCCTACCGGATCGCTGATGAAGACCGTGCGGTTCATGGGGTCGGGGCCTGTTTCCTGGCGCGTGCGGCCTTCGCCGTCGCGGTACACCGCGCCGGTCTTCTTCCGGCTGATCTCGTTGCCGTCGGCGAGCATCTGCCGGGTCTCGGTGATGAGCTCCGCGCTGTAGGGCGCGCCCTTCACGACCTTGCCGGCGCCCATGCGCGGCGAGTACATCGCGCCCAGCTCGTGGCGCAGCTCTTGGGAAAAATCCTGGGCCCACTGGCGCCAGTACGCGGCGTGATCGCCGAAGGCGACCGGTGCGCCGCCCGGCACGACGACGACGGGCTCGCTGGCGTAAGAGGGTACGGCGGCGAGCGCTGCGGCGACGACGGCAAGCATGGCGTGTTTCATTGGCGGGCTCCAGGAATCGATCATTGGATGATGCGGACGGCGAGCGCCTCGCCCTCCGCGGAATAGAGCAGCTCGGCGCGCACCGGCTCGTCGGCGCGATCGGGGGCGACCGGCAGGCCCCAGTCGGCGAGCAGCGCGCGCGGGAACTCGGTGGCGACAACACTCGCGGCGGGCTCGAGGGCGATGCGCTCGAGCGGCCGCAGCGCGAGGAAAGGGCCGGGATCGACGGGCGCGGCGAGCGGCTGCGGCGCGAGCGCCTGCGGCAGCGGCGCGCGGATCGTCCAGCTCACCATCGCGACGGTGGCGGCGAGGGCGAGAGGCGGCATCCACCAGAGCGGCGGGCGGCGGCCGCGGGCGGCTGCGAAGCGCGCGACGAGCGCGCCTTCGAGCGCGGCGGGCGCATGGAGGACGTCGAGATCGGCGCGCAGCGCGGCGAGATGGGAGTCGAGCGGGTCGACGGTAGTCATGAAACAGCCTCCTCGGCGCCGTGATGGAAAGGCGCCAGGCGTTGCGCGAGCGCGGAGCGCGCGCGCGCGAGTCGCGAGCGGACGGTGCCGATCGCGAGGCCGCAGACCTGGGCGGCCTCGGCATACGACAGGCCCGAGAGCTCGCAGAGGATGAGGACCTCGCGGTAGTGCGGTGCGAGCCGCGCGATGGCGATGCGGACCTGCTCGGCCGCCTCGCCGCGCAAAACGCGCTCGAGCGGCGTGTCGTGATCGACCTGTTCCGGCGCCGGATCGAGGTCGTCCGCGAAGTCGGCGGGATCGCGCGGCACCTCGCGCTCTCCCATCTGCCGGCGCGCGAGCATGCGCGCCACGCCGCAAAGCCACGCGCCCACGCTCCCGCGCGCCGGGTCGAACTGGCCCGGCTTCGCCATGAGGTGCATGAAGGTGTCCTGGGTCACGTCGGCGGCGGCCGCGGGCGCCCCGCAGTAGAGCAGCGCGAACCGGTAGACCGCGTCCTTGTGGATCCGGTAGAGCGCCACGAACGCCGACTCGTCGCCGGCTTTCATGCGGGCGAGGAGGGCGTGCTCGGCTCGTGGATCCTGGGGCGGCATGGGGTTCATGGAAGCGTCGTCACCCCTATTGCGCCCGAGCCGCGAAAAGGTTCCAACTATTCGGCGTCGGGCTGCCTCGAGGGCTGGGCGGCGTCGAAGGCGGGGTGCTGCATGCAGGCGTCGAAGATCGCGCGGATGCGCGGGTAGGGGGCGAGGTCGAGGTCGAGGCGCCGGGCGTTGAAGACCTGGGGGACGAGGCAGACGTCGGCGAGGGTCGGGGTGGCGCCGGCCGAGTAGGGTCCCGTGCGTTCGGCGAGCTGCGCCTCGAGCGGGCCGAAGCCCTCGCGGATCCAGTGGCGGTACCACTCGTCGCGCCGCGGCTCGTCGATCTCGAGCTTGTGCGCGAGGTACTGCAGCACGCGCAGGTTGTCGATCGGATGGATGTCGCAGGCGATGGCGAGCGCGATCGAGCGCACCCACGCGCGCTCCTCCGCGCCCTCGGGCAGGAGCGGCGGCAGCGGGTGGCGCTCCTCGAGGTACTCGATGATGGCGAGCGACTGCGCGATGCGGCGCCCGCCCACCACCAGCAGCGGCACCAGGCCGTGCGCGTTGACCTCGAGGTAGGCGGGTGCGCGCTGGTCGCCGCGGCGCAGGTGGATGAAGCGGCGCTCGGCGGCGAGGCCCTTGAGGTTGAGCGCGATGCGCACGCGGAACGCGGCGGAGGAGCGGAAATAGTCGTAGAGCAGCATGGTCGCGCCATCATATCGTTCCTTATAATTTGCCCGATGCGCCAACTCATCGCGCAGCGCCTCGCGAGCCTCCCCCCCATCGAGGACCTGCTCACCGCCGACGACCTGGAGAAGCAAGCCGACGCAGCGCGCCAGCCGCTCAAGCCCGCCGCGGTCCTGCTCCTCGTCGTGAACCGTGCCGAACCGGCGGTGGTGTTCACGCAGCGCACCGCGCACCTCGCCGACCATGCCGGCCAGATCGCGTTTCCCGGCGGGCGGTGCGAGACCGACGATTGCGATCCGGAGACCACGGCGCTGCGAGAGGCGCGCGAGGAGATCGGACTCGAGCTCGGACGCGTGCAGGTCCTCGGGCGGCTACCCGAGTACCGCACCTCCACCGGTTTCGCCGTCACGCCCGTCGTCGGCTGGGCCGAGCCGCCGCTCAGCTACCGTCCCGACCCGCACGAGGTGGCCGACGTCTTCGAGGTCCCGCTCGCCTTCCTGCTCGACACGCGCAACCACCGCTACGAGAGCGCCTTCTACCGCGGGCGCATGCGGCACTACTGGGCCATGCCCTACGGGGAGCGCTTCATCTGGGGCGCAACGGCCGGAATGCTCGTTACATTTCAAAGACTTATGGCGCACTCGCCTCTCGGCCCGCGGGGCTGAGCAGAATCCGCTTGACAGATACGAACGATCGTTCTATTATCCGTCGCATGTCACCCCCCGCCACCCCCGCCAGGACCGCCACCAAGGGCGAAGAGACGCGCTCGGCGATCCTCTCCGCCGCGGTGGAGCAGGCGAGCGCCGGCGGCTTCGAGTCGCTCACCATCGGCACGCTGGCGGAGAAGACCGGCATGTCGAAGAGCGGGCTCTTCGCGCACTTCGGCTCCAAGCTCGACCTGCAGATCGCCGCGCTCGACGAGGCGGCGCGCATCTTCACCGAGGCGGTGTTCCTGCCGGCGATGAAGGCGCCGCGGGGCCTGAAGCGCCTGCAGGCCCTGTTCGACAACTGGATCAACTGGCCGCAGCGCGCGAGCCTTCCGGGCGGCTGTCCCATCGATGCCGCCACGCGCGAGTACCACCACCAGCCGGGCGCCATGCGCGACGCGGTCGTCGAGCGCCAGAAGCATCTCGGCCGCGAGCTCGCGAAAGCCGTGCAGATGGCCGTCGAGACCGGCGAGCTCAAGCGCGACACCGATCCCGGCCAGGTCGCTTTCGAGATCTTCGGCATGCTGCTCGCCTCGTACAGCACCGATCTGCTGCTCGGCACCGCGGAGTCGACGCGCCGCACGCGCATCGCCTTCGCGCGGCTGATCGAGCAACACCGCACCCCGTCCTGATTCCTCCAGGGAGAATCGTCCATGCCCGCTTCCACGCTCACGAATAGCACGAACGTTCGTAATCCGATGCTCGGCTTCGTCCTGCAGCGCGCCGAGCTCGCCCTCGTCTCGGCGCTCGCTCCGCAAAGGGCGGCCGAGATCGCGGCGCGCCTCTTCGCGACCCCGCCGCGCTTCGAGCACACGCAACGCGAGCGCGAGCTGCTCTCGACCGGCGAGCGCTACGACGTGGCGACGCGCCATGGCGAGCTCGCGGCCTGGCGATTCGGCTCGGTGGCGAGGCCCGCGGTGATCCTCGTCCATGGCTGGGGCGGGCGCGGCGCGCAGCTGGGCGCCTTCGTCCCGGCGCTCTTCGAGTCCGGCTACCAGGTGATCCTGTTCGACCACGTGGCTCACGGCCACAGCGCCGGCGGCACCGCCTCGCTGGTGCACTTCTGGGACGCCGTGGAAGCGGTGGTCGCCGATGCGGAACGCCGCGGGAGCCGTGTCGAGGGCGTCGTCGGCCACTCGCTCGGCGCCGCCGCCCTGGGCGCGTGGCTGAACGAAACGCGCCGCGAGCTGCGCGCGGTGCTGGTCGCGCCGCCCACGTCGGTCGTCCGCTACTCGAGCCATTTCGCCCGCCGCATGGGCATCGGCGAGCCCGTGCGCCGCGCGATGCAGGAACGCTTCGAGCGCGCCTTCGGGCGCCGCTGGGCCGAGTTCGAGCTGCCCGGCGCGGTCGCCAACGTGCGCGCGCAAGCGCTCGTCGTGCACGACCGCGACGACGGCGACGTGGGCTTCGGCTCCGGCCTCGCGCTCGCCCGCGCCTGGAAGGGCGCGCGGCTCCTCGCCACGCGCGGCCTGGGCCATCGCCGCATCCTGCGCGCCACCGAGGTGGTGCAGGACGCCGTGGACTTCATCGCCGACCGCGTCGTGTTCGCGCCGCCGCCCGCCAGGGGCGAGTCGTTGCCCTACGCCGCGCCCGCGCCCATCGCCTGAACAACGCACCGCCCGCAAGGAGACCCCTCATGAGCCGCCCCGTGAACGAGAACACCCCCCGCGTCGTCGCCCTCGCGCTCGCCTTCTTCGGCGGACTCGCCGCGCTCGCCCATGCGAGCGGCGTCTTCGCGCGCCTCGGCCCCGAGGTGACCCTCATGCTCGGCGCCTTCGCCGCGGTCTTCGCCATCCTCACCTATCATCTCGATGCGGGGGTGCGCGGCTGGGTGAAGGGCCTCGTTGCGCCGCGCCGGCGCGTGAAGCTCAAGGGAAGGACCGCATGAGCCCGGAAGGCGAAACCAAGCACGACTCGCAGCACTTCAACCGCTTCGGCGCGAAGAGCCTGCCCGGCCACCTCGGCATCGTCGTGCTCGAGGTGGGGGCGGAGGTGAGGCTGGCACTCCCGGTGACTCCCCAGGTGATGGCGCCGAACGGGTTCCTGCACGCGGGCAGCGTCGTCACCCTCGCCGACACGGCATCGGGCTACGGCTGCGTCTCGAGCCTTCCCGAGGGCGCGACCGGCTTCACGACCATCGAGCTCAAGTCCAACCACCTCGGCACCGCGCGCGACGGCACGATCGAGTGCGTCGCAAGAGCGGTCCACCGCGGCAGGAACACGCAGGTCTGGGATGCGGTCGTGACGCATCGCGAGTCGGGCAAGACGCTCGCGCTCTTCCGCTGCACCCAGATGATCCTCTACCCGAAAGGCTGAGCGCCCGATTCAGGTGAGCGGGCGCAGCTCGGCCACCTGGCTCGCGGCCGGGCGCGCCGCCACCTCCGCGTACCAGCGCTCGAGCTGCGGGCGCGCGACGCGTTCGATCGGCAGGTTGAGCCAGCGGTGCGCGGCGCACCCCACGACCACGTCGGCGACGGTGAAGCGCTCGCCGGTGAGGTAGCGGCGCTCGGCCAGGTGCCGATCGAGGATGCCCGAGAGCTTCTCGCTCTTCGCGCGCGACTCCTCGATGGCGGTCGCGTCGCGCTCGGCCTCGGGCGTGCGCACGAGCTGCCAGAACGCGACCCCCATCGCCGGCGTGTAGCCTGTCGACTGCCACTCCATCCAGCGGTCGACGTCGGCCCTCTCGCGCGGGTCCTCGGGCCAGAGGGCCGATGCGCCGGCGCGCGCCGCGAGGTAGCGCACGATCGCGTTCGACTCGTAGAGGACGAAGCCCTCGTCCTCGATCACCGGCACCAGCCCGTTCGGGTTCATCGCGAGGTATTCGGGCGTGTTGTTCCGGCCGAACTTGCCGCCCGCCTCGACGCGCTCGTAGGCGATGCCGAGCTCCTCCGCGCACCAGACGACCTTCTGCACGTTCACCGACGAGATGCGGCCCCAGATCCTCAGCATGGCTACTTGGGCGCGTTCGCGGGCGGGGGGAGCGTCAAGGTCCGGGTGGACTGCTTCTTGCCGCTGGCGAGGAGCATGGCCACGCCGACCACGACCACCAGCACGACGACGCCGGCGACGACGGTGAAGACGGTCTTCTTCACCGCGCGGTCCTCGTGCGCCTCGTGGCTCTCGATCTTGTCGAGCAGGCCGCGCACGTTGCGCAAGGCGCGCTGCTCCATCTCCCGCTGGGCGTCGTGGCCGGGTTGGCTCATAGGTTGTGCGCTCCGATCATGAGTCTGTCGTAGACCGCGTACTGCTCTTCCAGCGCCGCGTCGGCCTCGCGCCGCGCGCGCTTGACCGTGATCCACACCTCGGGGGCGAGCGTCTCGCAGACCTCCGCCGTGTGGCGCACTTCCTCCTCGGCCACGGCGCGTGCCGCCTCGTAGGAGGGTGCGCCCCAGTCCTTCACCAGGTGCCAGGCGAGCGCCTCGACCTGGTCCTCGATGCCCGAGTCGGGCACCTCGGTCACCTCGGCGATCGAGCAGCGCCGGCGCGAGCCCAGCGCGACGAACGAGGATTCGCAGTGGCACGGCGGGTCGCAGCGCGGCGCCGAGTCGAAGTCGCACACCGCGAAGCCGCCGCTCACGACCCACTCGCCCTCGGCGGCCGCGCCGCACGAGCGGAACACGTGCTCGTCGGAGTCGTCGAGCCGCACGGCGCGCAGGAGCTTGGGCATGGCCGGTATGATACCGGCACTCCGGTGAACTCGATCAGCCCGGGGCAGGTCAGAGTGATGATGAGACGCCTCGCAGGATTTGTCGCACTGCTCGCCCTCGCTATAGCGTTCACCGCGTGCTCGAGCGCGACCATCACGCGCCTCGCATACAACAATGCGGCGCTCGCCTACACGAATCTCGGGCCGATGCTCACCTGGACCGTGGACGACTACGTCGACATCGACGGCCCGCGCGAGGACTGGGTGCGCGTGCGCATCGACCGCGCGATCGCCTGGCACCGCGCCGAGGAGCTGCCGCGCTACCGCGCGTTCTTCGAGTCGGTGCTCGCGAAGAGCGACGCCCCGTATCGCGTGGAGGACATCGGCGCGCACCAGCGCGAGCTGCGCGTCGCCTACCGGCGCCTGATGGCGCAGGTGATCCCCGACACGGCCGAGTTCCTGTCCACGCTCGACTCGGTCGACGTCGCGCACCTGGAGCGCAAGTTCGAGGAGCACAACAGGAAGTGGATGCGCGACTCCGTGAGGGGCACGCCGGAGGAGCGCCTCCAGCGTCGCATCAATCGGTTCGTGGGCCACCTCGAGAGCTGGGTGGGGCCGATGGAGGACGAGCAGCGGTCGCTGGTCGCGTCGCGTTACCGGGAGCTCGGCGACCTCTCGGAGGAGATCATGGGCGAACGCCGCTTCCGGCAGACGGAGCTCGTCTCGAAGTTGCGGGCGCGCGCCTCGCGCGCCGACCTCGAGGCGACGGTCAAGCGCCTGTGGGTCGATTCAGACACGTGG
>Ga0307505_10002205_pt1 | contig 13909 bp, 13 predicted proteins | sample 23_S_MG_FD_202183 | JGI IMG/M metagenome (GOLD analysis project Ga0307505, IMG submission 202183) | Soil microbial communities from Populus trichocarpa stands in riparian zone in the Pacific Northwest, United States - 23_S | ecosystem: Environmental > Terrestrial > Soil > Riparian zone > Trees...
GTCAGCCGTTTCGGCCTGGACGATGTGCGCGTCCCACACCTTTTCAAACAGCGTGCGCGGTTGCTTAAGCGGCATCGACCCGCCCCGCTTGATTGCGCAACGCGATTAACCGATTAAGCGCGGCCACGTAGGCGCGCGCCGTCGCCACCAATGTGTCAGCGTCCGCACTGCGGCCAGAGACAGAGCGCCCATTCGCGGAAAGACGCACGTTGACGGTGGCCTGCGCGTCGGTGCCTTCGGTCACGGCTTGCACCTGGTAGAGCTCAAGCGTTGCTTCGTGCGGGGCCGCCGCCTTGATGGCGTTGAAGATCGCGTCCACCGGGCCAGAGCCGCGCGACGTTTGCCAGACGGGGCGCCCGTCGATCAGCAGATCGATCTCGGCGGTTTGCGGCCCGTCCGTGCCGGCGATGACGCGCAGGCGCGTGACGTGGATCGTGTCGTTCGCGCGGGCGATCTGATCATCGATCAGCGCGATGATGTCTTCATCGAACACATGCCGCTTGCGGTCGCAGAGATCCTTGAAGCGGTGGAAGGCGTCGACGAGGGCGTTGTCGCTCAGCGTATATCCCAGCTCTTCGAGCTTCTTTTTAAATGCGTGGCGGCCGGAAAGCTTGCCCATGACCAGGCTCGTCGCGCCCTGGCCGACATCCTCCGGGCGCATGATCTCATAGGTCTGCGCGTGCTTCAGCATGCCGTCCTGGTGGATGCCGCTCTCGTGGCTGAAGGCGTTCTTGCCCACGATCGCCTTGTTGAACTGCACCGGAAATCCAGTGATGCGCGACACCGCATGGCTCGCTTGCATGATGTGGGGCGTGTCGATGGCGGTTTCGTAGGGCAAATCCTCGCCGCGTACTTTGAGCGCCATGACGATCTCTTCCAGGGCGGCGTTGCCGGCGCGCTCGCCCAGGCCATTTACCGCACACTCGACCTGGCGCGCGCCGCCTTGGATCGCCGCCAGCGAGTTGGCGACGGCCAGGCCCAGATCGTTGTGGCAATGTGCCGAGAAGACGACGTTGTCGGCGCCAGGCACGTTGGCGATCAGGTCCGCGAAGATGGCGCGATACTCATCGGGAAACGAATAGCCGACCGTGTCTGGGATATTGATGGTCGTGGCGCCCGCGCGGATGGCGGCTTCAACAGAGCGCAGCAAAAAATCGCGCTCCGTGCGGGTGGCGTCCTCGGCGCTCCACTCGACATCGTCGGTGAAATTGCGTGCAAGGGTCACGCTGGCGGTGATCGCGTCGAGCACCTGGTCGGCGCTCATGTTGAGCTTGTGCTTGCGGTGAATGGGCGAGGTGGAGATAAAGGTGTGGATGCGGCCGCGTTTGGCGCCGCGTATGGCCTCGGCGCAGCGTTCGATGTCTTTTGGCTGCGCGCGCGAAAGCCCGCACAACACCGCTTTCTGGAGCACGCCGCCAACGGCGCGGACGGCTTCGAAATCGCCGTTCGATGCGGCGGGGAAGCCCGCCTCGATTACATTGACGCCCATCTGATCAAGGATCGCGCCGAGTTCGACCTTATTCTCGTGCGTCATCGCGGCGCCGGGCGATTGTTCGCCGTCGCGCATGGTTGTGTCGAAGATGACGATTGGGGCGCGGTTGCTTGTGTTTACGCTGGGCATGATACGTCCCCGCATACGTGAGGCTCGACGGTGGCGCGGGCGGCGCGGGCGAGGCAAAGCGTGGTCATTGCTTAATCTCCTGTCAGCGCTGCGGCGCGGCGGCGGGGTCAGTGGCCAGATCGGTCTCGCGCCCGCGATGGATGGAAAGAACGCCCGTGCGTGAAAGCTCGGTGAGCCCAATCGGGCGCATGAGATCGATGAAGGCGTCGATCTTGTCGCTGGCGCCTGTGATTTCGAAAATGAAGCTCTCAAGCGTGGTGTCGATCACCTTTGCGCGGAAAATTTCTGCGACACGCAGCGATTCAATGCGGTTCTGGCCCGTGGAGGCGACCTTCACCAGCGCCAGTTCGCGCAACACTCCGGCGGGGTCGCGCGTCACGTCGATAACACGGCGCACGGAGACGATGCGATCGATCTGGGCCTTGATCTGTTCGATCGTGCCGGGATCGCCTCGCGTCACGATGGTGATGCGGGAGGTGTGCGCGGCGTGATCTGTCTCGGCGACGGTGAGGCTCTCGATGTTATAGCCGCGCGCCGAAAACAGGCCGACAACGCGCGCCAAAACGCCAGGCTCGTTCTCGACCAGGATGGCGAGCGTGCGTGCGTCGGAAGGTTGGTGCGCCATCAAACCAGCTTTCTGCCCGCATCGTCGATGCGCGCGTGCGCAGCGTCATCGGCGAGGATCATTTCATTGTGCGCCTTGCCCGAGGGGATCATCGGGAAGCAATTTTCTTCGCGCGCCACGCGGCAATCGAAGAGAACGGGGCCTGGCGTTTCTATCATTTGCGTGATCTTGGCGTCGAGTTCATCGGGGCGATCGGCCCGCAAGCCGGTGCAGCCGAACGCATCGGCCAGCTTCACGAAATCGGGCAGGGCGGCGGAATAGGAATGTGCGTAGCGTTCGCCGTGCAGCAATTGCTGCCATTGGCGCACCATGCCCATCCATTCATTGTTGAGGATGAACACTTTGATTGGCAGGCGATGCTGCACGGCGGTGCTCATTTCCTGCATTGTCATCTGCACGCTGGCTTCGCCGGCGATGTCGATCACGAGCGCGTCCGGGTGCGCCGCCTGAACGCCGAGTGCGGCGGGCAGCCCATAGCCCATGGTGCCGAGGCCGCCGGAGCTCATCCAGCGATTGGGCGCGTCGAAATGGAAATATTGCGCCGCCCACATCTGATGCTGACCGACTTCGGTGGTGATGTAGACGTCGCGGTCACGGGTGGCGGCGTACAGGCGCTCGATCGCGTATTGCGGTTTGATGACGTCCGCCCCTTGGTCGTAGGCGAAGCATTTGCGCGCGCGCCATTGGGCGATGCGCTCCCACCAGGCGTCGAGATTTGAGGTCGGCTTAGGCCGCGCACGCCAGGCCTGCAGCAAGGCGCGCAACGCATCCCCCGCGTCGGCGATCAAGGCGATGTCGGCGCGGACATTTTTGTTGATCGACGAAGGGTCAATGTCGATGTGAATCTTGGTGGAGTTTGGGCTGAATGCGTCAAGCCGCCCGGTGACGCGATCGTCAAACCGCGCACCGATGCAGATCATCACATCGCAATCATGCATGGCGTGGTTTGCTTCCCACGAACCGTGCATGCCCAGCATGCCGAGCCAATTGGAGCCCGAAGCCGGGTAGGCGCCGAGGCCCATCAGCGTCGACGTGACGGGGAAGTTCGTGGCCTCAACCAGCTCACGCAGCGCCGCGCTCGCTTGCGGGCCGGAATTGATGATCCCGCCCCCCGTGTAGAGGATCGGTCGGCGCGCGCCCGCCATCAACGCGACGGCGTCGGCGATACGCGTTTGATCCAGCGGGCGCGCCACGCGCTTCGCGCGTTTGGGCGCGTGTTCAGGCGGCACATACAATCCGGTTGCGAACTGCACGTCCTTGGGGATGTCCACGACAACGGGGCCAGGGCGTCCGCTGCGGGCGACGTAGAATGCTTCGTGCAGAATGGCCGCCAGGTCTTCTATGCGGCTCACGAGCCAATTGTGCTTTGTGCAAGAGCGCGTGATGCCGACGGTGTCGCATTCCTGGAATGCATCGGTGCCGATCAAATGGGTCGAAACCTGCCCGGTGATCACCACGATCGGGATCGAATCCAGCAACGCATCGGCCAGCGGCGTCACCATATTGGTGGCGCCGGGGCCGGATGTCACCAGCGCCACGCCAACCTTGCCGGTGGAGCGCGCATAGCCCTCGGCGGCATGGCCCGCGCCTTGTTCGTGGCGCACCAGGATATGACGCAGATCTTCGTTCGCGAACAACGCGTCATAGATCGGCAGCACGGCGCCGCCCGGATAGCCGAACAGCGTGTCCACGCCCTGATCGCGCAAGGCTTGGATCACCATGTCGGCGCCAGACATCATTACGCCCGTCGCCGGCATGGGCGTGGGCGGATGAATTTTGGCGATGTTGGCGGTGCTCATGGGGGCGGTCCGTTACGAATTGGTCGGTTGCTTCAGCCACGCCATGCGCTCGCGCAGGGCCTTGCCGGTTTTTTCGATGGGCTGCTCGTAATCGGAATTCAGCATCGCATTGTAGCGCGGCTTGCCGGCTTGGTTTTCCAAGATCCAGTCGCGGGCGAAATTTCCGGATTGAATATCCTTGAGCACCTCGCGCATGCGCGCGCGCGTTTCGTCGGTGATGATGCGCGGGCCTGAAACCACCGCGCCGTACTTCGCCGTCTCGGAGATGAAATCGTGCATCTTGGAGATGCCGCCCTCGTAGAAGAGATCGACGATCAATTTCAGCTCATGCATGCACTCAAAATACGCGACCTCGGGCTGGTAGCCGGCCTCCACCAAGGTTTGATAGCCGGCGATCACCAATTCCTTGGCCCCGCCGCAGAGCACGGCCTGTTCGCCGAACAGGTCGGTTTCGGTTTCTTCGGGAAACGTGGTTTCGATCAGCCCGCCTGATGCGCCGCCGATGCCTTTGGCGTAGCTCATGGCGCGCCCGCGTGCGGCGCCTGTGGCGTCCTTATGCACCGCGAATAGCGCCGGCACGCCGCGTCCGCGCACGAACTCGCGCCGCACCAGATCGCCTGGGCCTTTGGGCGCCACCAGCACCACGTCCATATCCTCGCGCGGCTTCACGCGCCCGTAATGGATGGTGAAGCCGTGCGCGAAGAGGAGCGTCGCGCCTTTTTTGGCCTTCGGTGCGATGGTTTCGCTCCAGACGGCCTCCTGCGCCATGTCGGGCGTCAGCACCGCGATCAGATCGGCGCCTTCGACTGCGTTTTCAGGCTCGGCGGTGTCGATCTTGTCGGCGCGCGCGTTGGTCCAGCCCTTGCCGCCCTGCCGCACGCCGGCGACCACTTCGTAGCCGCTATCGCGCAGATTCTGCGCGTGCGCGCGGCCCTGGCTGCCGTAGCCGATGATGGCGATGCGCTTATCGGCGAGCGCATCTTGGGCGATATCGTCGTTGGTGTAGACTTTCATTGGGAGGCCTCGGCTGTTTGCGGCGTTTGGGCCGCCGGTGGGTTTGGAATGGTCACAGCGCCCTGCGACGCGGAAGCGACGAGGGCGGCGTACTTGGCGAAGACGCCCGCGGGCGCCGCTTTAACGGGCGGTTGCGCGCGGCGCTGGCGCAGATCGGCGCGCGTGTTGATCGCGCGCGCTTGGACGTCGATGCTGATGATGTCGCCGTCCTGCACCAGTGCGATCGGCCCGCCCGCGGCGGCTTCCGGCGCAACGTGCCCCGCGACGAAGCCATAGGATGCGCCGGAGAAACGGCCGTCGGTGAGCAGTGCGACGTCTTTCACGCCGCGCCCTTTCAGGGCGGCGGTGACCTGCAGCATTTCGCGCATGCCGGGGCCGCCCCTGGGGCCCTCGTAGCGAATGATGATCACGTCGCCTTCTTTAATCGCGCCCTGTTGCACCGCATCGAAGGCGGCCTCTTCGCTGTCGAACACGCGCGCGGGGCCTTCGAAGCGCTCAATCGCGTGGCCGGCCAGCTTGATCACCGCGCCTTCGGGCGCGACATTGCCGTAGATCACGGCGTAGGAGCCGCGCGTCATCACCGGCGAGCCGAATGTCCGCACCACCTGCTGACCCTCGGTTTCGGCCGCTTCGCGCGCTTCCTCGAACAGGCTTTTACCCGAAACCGTCGGGGCGTCGGCGATCTTGCCGGCTTCCATCAGGCGATGCGCCATGACGCGCGTGCCGCCGGCGGCGAACAGATCATGCGCCAGGAAACGGCCGCCAGGCTTGAGATCGCAGATGACCGGCGCGTCGATGCAGGCTTGGTGGCAATCTTCGACGCCGAACGCCACCCCCGCTTCGGCGGCGATGGCTGTCAGGTGCAGCACGGCGTTGGTTGAGCCGCCGCTGGCCGAGGCGGCGAGCGCGGCGTTGATCAGCGACTCGCGGGTGATGAAGCGGCGCGCGTTGTGTCCGCGCTGCGTGAGTTCAACAGCGAGGCGCCCGCAGCGTTCAGCCTCGGCTGGCTTATCTGGATGCACCGCCGGCACATCGTTCGCGCCCATCGGCGAGAGGCCCAGCATGGTGAGCGCCATCGCCATGGTGTTGGCCGTGAACTGGCCGCCGCACGCGCCCGCGCCGGGGCAGGCGGCGCTTTCGACGGCCTTTAATTCCGCATCGCCGATCGTTCCGGCGCCATGGGCGCCGATCGCCTCGAACACGTCTTGGATCGAAATGTCCTTGCCGGCGTGGCGTCCGGCCATGATCGTGCCACCATAAAGCACGCATCCCGGCAAATCCATCCGCGCCAGCGCCATTGCGGCGGCAGGAATGGTCTTGTCGCAACCCACAATACAAATCACGCCATCGAGCTGATGGCCCTGCACGGCAAGCTCGATCGAATCCGCGATGACCTCGCGCGAAATCAGCGACGCCTTCATGCCGGGCGTGCCCATCGAAATACCGTCGGTGACGACGATGGTGTTGAAATCGATGGCCACACCGCCCGCTTCGCGCACGCCGCGGCGCACGTGCTCAGCCAGATCGCCCAGGTGCATATTGCATGGCGTCACGGATGACCAGGTGTTCACCACGGCGATCAGCGGGCGTGCGAAATCCGCGTCATTCATTCCCGTGGCGCGCAGGTAAGAGCGCGCGGCCGCGCGGTTGGCGCCGGTTGTGACGACCGCGCTGCGGAGGGGCGTTGAGCCGTTCGGGGGTGAGGTCTTGGTCATCTCGATCCAGATTGCGGCTCGCACAACAAAAACCCCGCTGCCTTTCGGAGCGGGGTGTGGGGCGATCCTGGTGTTAGGTCAGGTCACGCGCAGCCACGCCGCTCCGGCGCTAAGAATAAGCGCCAGGCCAAGTACGCTCGGCAGCGATACGAGCATGAGTGCGTCCTCTGCGGCGGAAATCGCACGCGGGCGGAGGGCGACGCGGTGGTTCATAGGCACGAATTAAGCTCCCGCAGGCTTTAGAGCGAAATTTTGCGCCGAAGGCAACAATAAAAGCCTTAGGCGGTGCAAAATCCTGCCGCTGGCGGCGTTGCAGGCAAGTATTGCCTTTAAGGGGGCGGGGGTCTGAGGCGGGGCATGAGCAGGTAAAGCAGGCTCGCCAGCGCCAGCACGCCCCCACTCAGCATGAGGGCGAGGTCGTAATTTCTAGTCAGATCGTAAAGGCGCCCATAGCCGGCGATGCCGATCGCCGAGCCGAGGATCGAGACGGTGAAAAAGATTCCGTAGATCGTGTTGTACGCTCTGAGCCCAAACAGCCGCGACAGAAAATAAGCCAACACATCGGCCTCCGCGCCCTGCATCAATCCGATCAACGCCACGCATAAAGCGGCGAACGCCAATGAAGGCGCCGCGTTCAGCAACAGCATGAATCCTATTAGCCCGGCCATCGTCACGCCCGCGGCAATCCATTTTGGTTCGGCCCGATCGAACAACCATCCGATCGCCAGCCGCCCAGCGAGCACGGAAAGCGCATAAACCGAAATCAGCGTCGCGACAGGTGCGCCGCTCAAGCCCTTGTCGGAGAGCAACGGCGCGATCTGCGTGAGAACGCCGGTGGACGCAGCGTTGACAAAAACCATGACGATCGCGAGCACCCAAAACGCGCGCACGCGCAATGCTTCGTGCAGTGTTGCGCCCTCAGCCGGCGCATTGGAATCGGTTGCGGCGCGCGAACCGCGCGGGCCGCTGCGCAAGCCAGCCAGCACCACCAGCACGCCAATCACGCCGGCCGCTACGCCGAGCGCCAAATATCCCGCGCGAAACCCATGATCCGCGATGATGACGCGCAGCAGCGGTGAAAGCGCGAAGGTCGCCACCGATAAGCCCGACGCCATCACCCCTAGCGCCAACCCTCGGCTTGTATCGAACCAGCCATTCACGGCGCGCGAGAACACAAGGCTCGTGCAGCCGGGCGCCGCGATCGCCAATACGCTGACGCAGGCCATGAACTGCCACAGCTCCCCCGTCATCGATGCAAGCCCCACATAAGCGAGCGCGACCACCAGCATGCACGCCACAGCCACGCGCATCGCGCCGATGCGGTCCGCCAGCATGCCGATGAAGGGCGCGCTCAAGGCGCCGAGCAGGCCGATGGCGGCGGCCGTGGCGATATCGCCGCGGCTCCAGCCGAAGGCCGCTTCGAGCGAGGGGATAAAAAGGCTGGAGACGTATTGATAAAGCCCCGCGCCGACGCCCATGCCGACAAACGACGCACTGACCACGGGCCAGCCTCTGCGCCATTCAGCAGATGCGGAAAGTTTTTCGCTCATGCGTGCGTCTCCCCGCGTTTGCGTACACGAGCGGAAGCGGCGGGCAAGGGGTCTAACGCGACGTGTGCAGAATGGCGCCCAGCGCCTCCCGCAGCGCGGCCATTTCATCCGCGGCGCCAATGGTGATGCGAAGCGCGTCGGGCATTGCGTAGCCGCCGAGGCCGCGCACCAGGACGCCACGCGCCGCAAGCGCGCGCTCCAGGCCCGGTGCATCAACGCTCAGGCCCTGAGGCGCACGCGCCGTCACGAAGTTCGCGGCGGCTGGCAGCACGGAAAGCCCGGCGTCGTGCAGAAAGCGCGCCAAATCCTCACGGCCTTCGCGCGCGTGGCGGCGTGATTGATCGACGAACGCCTCATCACCCAGCGCAGCGCATGCGGCCGCCTGCGAAGGCGCGGGCACGTTGAAGGGGAGGCGTATACGGTTGAGCGTCTCCGCGATGGACCCAGCCGCATAGCCCCAGCCAATGCGTAGCGCGGCGAGGCCGTAAATCTTGGAGAATGTGCGCGTGACGAGCACGTTGCGCGCTTCATCCGCGAGCGCCAGCCCTGCATCGTAATCCGCTTCGCCTTCCGCATATTCCGCATAGGCGCCGTCCAGCACCAACAGCACGTCCTCGCGTAATCCCGCGTGCAGGCGCTCGATCTCCGCAAACGGAACGCGTGTGCCGGTTGGGCTCGCGGGGTTGGCCACGAACACCGCGCGTGTGCGCGCGGTCACGGCGTCCAGCAACGCGTCAACGTCGATCCGGTGATCCCGCTCAGGCGCAGACACCACTTCGGCGCCCGCCGCCCTTGCGGCGATGGCCCAGGCGGCGAAGGCGAATTGCGGCTGCACCATTGCGTCGCCTGGATTGAGATAGGCTTGGCACGCCAGCGAGAAAATCTCGTCGGAGCCGGCGCCGAACACGATGCGCCCGGGCGCCAAGCCATGCTTTGTCGCGATCGCCTCGCGCAGCGCATTGGCGTGTGGATCGGCGTAACGCTCCAACGTATCGGCGCCCGCCAAAAACGCCGCGCGCGCGGCGGGGCTGCACCCCAGCGCATTTTCATTGGCCGATAGCTTGATTGGACGCGAAAAGCCTTCGGCCTGCGATTTTCCGGCGGTGTAGGGATGGATCGCGGTGATGCTGGATTTTGCGCGCGGCCCACTCATGGCTCGGCGGCCCGTTGTTCAAGCACGCGCATCACATCGCCGAGCGCGAGCCCGCGCGTCCGCAGCAGAACGATAAGATGATAAAGTAAATCCGCGGATTCCGCGCAAAGCTCGGCATCCTCGCCGCCGGCGCCGGCGAGCGCTGTCTCGACACCTTCCTCGCCGACCTTCTGCGCTGCGCGCTTAGGTCCCTCTTTGATAAGACGCGCGGTGTAGCTTTGCGCGATGGGCGCTGTTGCGCGGGCGGCGATTGCGCGCTCGAGTGCGCCCAGGCGCCCAACGCCTGGCGCATCGGCGGCGCCGAAACAGCTTGTGGTTTCAAGATGGCAGGCGGGGCCAAGCGGCGTGACGAGCGCCAAAATGCAATCGCCATCGCAATCCGGGATCAGCGACACGATCTGCAGCCGGTTGCCGGATGTTTCTCCCTTGCGCCAACGCGCTTGGCGGCTGCGCGAGTAAAACGTGGCTTCGCCGCTTTCGATGCTTTCGGCCAGCGCGGCCCGGTCCATATAGGCTTGCATCAGCACTTGCAGGGTTGCAACATCCTGCACCACGACGGGGATGAGCCCGCCGCTCTTTTCGAAATCTATTTCGTTGGCGTTCAGCATGGGCGCACCTCAAATCCCGCCGCCGCCACGGCGCGCTTGGCCTCGGCGATGGACACGCGCCCGAAGTGAAAAATGCTCGCCGCCAGCGCGCCGGAAACATCCGCGTCGCGAAACACGTCGGCGAAATGCCCCGCGGCGCCGGCGCCGCCGGAAGCGACCAGCGGTATGCTTAAAAGCGCGCGTGCGGCGGAAAGCTGGGCGGTGTCATAGCCGTCTCGCGTGCCGTCGCGGTCCATGCAGTTCAGAACGATTTCGCCGGCGCCGCGCGTTTGCGCCTCCGCGATCCAATCGAGCATGCGCCGGGGAGTGCGACGCGTTGTTTGGGTGCTGCCAGTGTATTGGTGCACGAACCAATCGCGCCCATCGGCGCGGCTATCGACACCGACAACGACACATTGCGAGCCCGCGATCTCGGCTAGCTCTGAAATGAAGTCAGGCCGCTCCAGCGCCGGAGAATTGATCGAAACCTTATCGGCGCCGTGCTCCAAGCACGCGATGGCCTGCTCAAGCGTGCGTATGCCGCCCGCGACACAGAGCGGAACATCAAGCGCGCGCGCGATGCGGGAAAGCCATGCGTAATCTATCGTGCGCCGCTCGGCGGAGGCGGTGATGTCATAGATCACGATTTCATCGGCGCCTTCATCACGGTAACGCCGCGCGAGCACGATTGGATCGCCGGCGTCCAGATGGTTTTGAAAGCGCACGCCCTTGACGACGCGCCCGTCCTTCACATCGAGGCAGGCGATGATGCGTCTAGCCGGCAAGAGCGGCCTCCAGCGTGAAGCGCTTTTCGTAAAGCGCGCGCCCGACGATCGCCGCGCTGGCGCCCGTGCCGCGCAGAGCCGTGAGATCATCCAGCGAGGCGACGCCGCCGGACGCCTGGATGCTCAGGTCGGGCCGCGCGGCGCGGAGACTCCGCATCAACGCGACGTTCGGGCCGCTGAGTACGCCGTCTCGCGAGATATCGGTGACGAGGATGTGGCGCAGCGTGCCGCTTGGGTAAAGCGCGAGCGCTTGCGCGAGAGAGAGCCCGGCGCCTTCCTTCCAGCCGCTCTGTGCGACTTCCCAGCCATGCGCCGTCTCGCGCACATCGAACGCGCAGCAGATGCGCTCCAGCCCGAAGATGGCTGTCCAATTGCGCGTCGCATCCGGATTGCGCACCGCCGCTGATCCAATCACGACGCGTTGCACGCCTGCGTTCAGGAGCGTCTCTATGTCGGTTTGGGTGCGAATGCCGCCGCCGCTTTGGATGTTGACCAATCCGAGCCGCGCCAGCGCGCCGATCAGCGCGTACTGGCGCGCGGCCCCGGCTTCGGCGCCGTCGAGATCGACCACATGCACCCACGCCGCGCCGGCTTCGGCGAAAGCGCGCAATTGCTGTTGCGGCTCGCCGTAATGCGTCACCGCATCGAAACGGCCTTGCGCCAAACGCACGCACTGGCCGTTGCGGAGATCGATGGCTGGAATAATTAGCATGGAAGCGCCAAGAAATTGCGCAGGATACGCGCGCCAATCGGGCCGGAGCGCTCCGGATGGAATTGGCATCCCATCACGTTGCCGCGCGTGACCATCGCTGCGAACGGCGCCCCGTAGCGCGCTTCGGCCAAGGTGTCGGCGCTGAGCGGGCAAACGTAAGAATGCACGAAATAGGCATAGTCGCCCGATGTAACGCCCTCGGTTAAAGCATGCGCGCGCGTCGGCTTAAGCTGGCTCCAGCCCATGTGCGGGGAAATCGCCGTGGGCGAAGCGGGCAGGCGCGTCACCACGCCGTCGATGCGCGCCAGGCCCTCGGCGTCGCCTTCCTCGCTGCGTGAAAACAGGATTTGCTGGCCGAGGCAGATGCCGAGCAGCGGGCGCGAAAACGCCCTCAGCACCGCCCTGAGGCCCCGGCGGTCGATTTGGGTCATGGCGTGCGCGGCCGCGCCGACGCCCGGGAGAATGACGCGCGGCGATTCAGCGATAATTGCCGGATCGTCCGTCAGCGTGGCGCGCGCGCCCAGACGCTCGAGCGCGTAAAGCACCGAGGCGGTGTTGCCAATTCCGAGTTTGACGACAGTCACAGCCATCAGATGACGCCCTTGGTGGAGGGCAGCGCTTCGCCTTCGATGCGCAGCGCCTGACGTATCGCGCGGCCGAACGCTTTGTAGCAGGCTTCCGTCTTGTGGTGATCGTTCGCGCCATCGACATGCACGTGGATCGCCGCACCCATGCTTTGGGCCAGTGAGCGGAAGACGTGCTCGGTCATTTCCGTGGGATAGGCGCCGAGATGCGTCGCCGCGAATGCGCCCTCGAACACGAGATAGGGGCGCCCGCCAAGGTCGATTGAAACGCGCGCTTCGGCCTCGTCCATTGGCAAGGTGAATCCAAACCGCGCAAGCCCACGCCGCGCGCCAAGCGCTTGGGTAAGCGCCTGGCCTAGCGCGAGCGCGCAATCTTCGATGGTGTGATGCGGATCGACCTCAAGATCGCCGTCGCACGCGAGCACCAATGAAAATCCGCCATGCGTCGCGATTTGCGCCAGCATGTGATCGAAGAAGCCAATTCCGGTGGCGATTTCGGCTCCGCCTTCCCGGTCGAGATCGATGCGGACCACGATGCGGGTTTCCTTGGTTTCCCGCACCACCTCCGCGCGTCGCGGCGCGCGCGTGGTCACGGCTCCGAAGGCGGCCAGGGCCCGGTCGCGCGCCGCAGGCGGGCCAAGCGCCAGCAGGAATTGCGCGCCGCGCCATTCGCCGTCGAGGTCAAAACGGCGAATGGCGTGCGCGGCTTCTTCTTTATCGGCAGGTGAGAGCCAAACAAACGGTCCGCCTGCTTCGCGCGCGCGCGGCAACGCCGCGGCCAGGCGCGTGCGGTCGGCGCGAATTTCTTCGATGCGCGCTGAGTTGGCGGCGATGCAATGGGGAGCTAAAACCGCAACCGCAAGCTGCGCTATTGGCGTCGCCAAAGCGTCCGGTTCTTCGACCTCGCGCAGACGCGCGATCAGCGCCGGCGCCGCGATCAGCGCCACACATGGCGCGCCAGCCAAGCCATAGGCCCAGGCGAGATCGCGCAGCACCACGAGATTTGGCGTGGTCTCGATCAGCGCGATAGCGCTCGGCGCTTTCTCGAACTCTATAAACGTCTCGTCCACAACCAGCAGGCCGGGCGCCAGCGCGCGGGCCTGGGCGGCGATCTCGGGCTGGGAGAGAACGGCGCCGTCGAGTCCGGGGGATTGCACAACAAGCATACTTGCGTCGGGCGTGGCCGCCGCGGCGTGCGCGAGGCGGTTGATCTTGGCGATGCGCGCCAGCGTGGCGTCAGCGCCGGCGATCGTTTTGCCGCCATCAAGCGCCACGCGCCGCGCCAGCAGCGCGAACGCCCGCGCCGCGCCCTGTGTCGGCGCCACGCACGCTTCGTCGACGCCATAAACCGCCGCCATGCGCGCGGTCAGCGCCGCGGGCGGCGTGGGAAAAACGTCAAGGCTGTCGCCAGCGGCGACAAGCGGCGGGAACGGTGCGCGTCGCATCAAAGCGCCCGCAGATCGGCGGCGCGCGCATGCGCCTCAAGGCCTTCAAGCCGCGCCAGCCGCGCGGCGGGGCCGGCCAATGCGCGCGCGCCCTCGGCGTTCAGCGTTTGCACGGAAAAGCTTTTCATGAACGCGGCCGTGCTCACCCCGCTCCAGGCGCGCGCCGCGCCGTCGGTTGGCAATACGTGGCTTGGGCCGCACACGTAATCGCCGAACGTCTCGGCGCTCCAGCGCCCGACAAACACCGCGCCGGCGTTTTCAATGCGTGCGATAAGCGACGCGGCGCCTTCCACGTGCAGCGCCAAGTGTTCGGGCGCAT
>Ga0307505_10002206_pt1 | contig 13905 bp, 11 predicted proteins | sample 23_S_MG_FD_202183 | JGI IMG/M metagenome (GOLD analysis project Ga0307505, IMG submission 202183) | Soil microbial communities from Populus trichocarpa stands in riparian zone in the Pacific Northwest, United States - 23_S | ecosystem: Environmental > Terrestrial > Soil > Riparian zone > Trees...
TGACGATGGTCACCGGCGTGGAGATCACCAGCGCGCATGGGCAGGCGATGACCAACAACACCAGCGCCTTGTAGACCGCCTGCATCCAGGTCCAGTCGAACAGCCATGGCCCGAGCAGGGCGACTGCCAGGGCGATGGCAAAGACGGCAGGGGTGTAGACGGCGGCGAAGCGGTCGACGAAGCCCTGTGTCGGCGCTCGCGTGCCCTGCGCCTCTTCCACCGAGTGGATGATGCGCGCCAGCGTCGAGTTCGATGCCAGGGCGGTGACGCGGAACTCGAAGCTGCCGGTGTCGTTGATCGTGCCGGCGAACACCGGGTCGCCCACCCCCTTGTCGACCGGAATGCTCTCGCCCGTGACCGGGGCCTGGTCGATGCTGGAACTGCCCGCGATGAGCACGCCGTCCATCGGCACGCGTTCGCCCGGACGTACACGAACCACGGCATCGAGCGCGACCGACGCCACCGGCTGGGTCGACCAGCTGCCGTCCGGCTGGCGCACCGCCGCCTCTTCGGGCGCCATCTCGAGCAGGCCCTGGATGGCGTTGCGTGCGCGGTCGACCGCACGCGCCTCGATGGCCTCGGCGATGGCATACAGCGCCATCACCATCGCCGCCTCGGGCCACTGGCCGATGGCGAAGGCGCCGGTGACGGCGACCGTCATCAGCGCGTTGATGTTCAGGCGTCCGTGGCGCAGCGCCGTCAGCCCCTTCTTGTAGACGTCGAAGCCGGCCATCCAGATGGCCGCCGCGGCCACTCCCAGGCCGAGGCCCTTCCACATCAAGGTGTCGGGCGCGAAGTAGCCCACCAGTTCGGCGCCGATCGCCAGCAGCAGTGCGAATCCCAGCCGCCGCAAGCCGGCCGCGCCCATGGGGTGACCGTGCTCGACCTCGGCCGCAGCGTCGGGCGAATCCGGGCTGGCGGCAGGCAAAGCCTGCGGGTCGAAGCCCGCCTTGCGGATGGCTGCGACCGCCAGCTCCAAGGCGGCCGCGGGCGCATCGACCGCCAGGGTGCGCTGGCCCAGCTGGAAGCGCATGGCGCGTATGCCGGCAATGCCGTCCACGGCACGGCGGATCTCGGACTCCTCGCTGGCGCAATCCATCGTCGGCACGCGGAAGCGAGCCCAGCCATCGCTTGGCGCCACCGCTGCACGGGCGGGTGCCTCGGCTTTCGTCGCCGTCATGGATGCCTGGTGATGGATGCTCAAGATGATTTCCTTGGATTCCCGCGACGCATTGAAAACCCTGAAGTCGTTGTAGAGTCAAGCCCTCATCGCCAACAGGGCCACAGCATGCGCATCGGATCCTTGGCCGAAGCGACCGGCACTCCCGTCGAAACCATCCGCTTCTACGAGCGTGAAGGACTGATACCGCCCACGCAGCGCACCGACAACAACTACCGCGTGTACACCGCGGCCCATGCAGACCGGTTGGCGTTCATCCGCCATTGCCGCAACCTGGACATGACCCTGGACGAGATCCGGTCCCTGCTGCGGCTGCGCGACGCGCCGCCGAAGGACTGCGGCGAAGTCAACACGCTGCTCGACGAGCACATCGGACATGTGGCCCAGCGCATCCGCGAGCTGCGCGCGCTGGAGAAGGAGTTGAAGGCGCTGCGCGCAAGCTGCAGTTCACCGCACGCCATCGGCGAGTGCGGCATCCTGAACGGGCTGGACCGCGCGGCCTCCAGCGGTCCGTCCGCGTCTTTGCGGCGGCATATTCGTGGCGCGCATTGATTCGACGATCGCTCGATAGCGGCTTTCGGCGGCGCAGCCTGCTCAATCGTCGTAGCTGTAGCCAACGCCGTAGACAGAGCGGATTCGCTCGCTGCCGGCGCCCGCCTGCTCCAGCTTTCGCCGCAGGTTCTTCACGTGGCTGTCGACGGCGCGCTCGGTGGCGGCGCGCGCATCGCCGAGCAGCAGTTCCAGCAGCTGGGAGCGCGGGTAGACGCGTCCCGGGTGCGACGCGAGCGTGCGCAGCAGCCGGAACTCGTTGGGCGTGAGGTCGAGCGCACGGCCCTGCCACGATGCGCGCCAACCCTGCTCGTCGACTTGCAGCGGCGGGCACGGTTTCAAGGGCCGTTGCGCGGCTCGGCTGCGGCGCAGCACCGCCTTCACGCGCGCCATCACTTCGCGCGGGCTGAAGGGTGTCTTGGCAATGTAGTCGTCGGCACCCAGCTCGAGACCGGCGAGGCGATCCGCTTCGTCGGCTCGCGCGGTCAACATCACGATCGGCACGTCGGTGAGTGCGCGCAGCTGGCGGCACAGGCCCAGGCCGTCCAGGCCTGGCAGCATCAGGTCGAGCAGTACCAGGTCGTGGCGGCGCTCGATCCACGCCTGCAGCGCATCGCGGCCGTCGCCGACGCACTCGGCCTCGTGGCCGGCGGCGCGCAGGTAGTCGGCCAGCAGCGCTGCGAGCTTGGGTTCGTCCTCGACCACGAGCACACGCGCTGGCCCCGGCTCCAGGGGCAAAGGTTCCTCATCCAAGGGCCGGAAGCTCCACGCGCAACCACAGGCCGCCCAGCGGCGACGGCCTGGCCTCGATACGGCCCTCGTGCGCCTGGACGATGCGTTCGCAGATCGACAGCCCCAGCCCGGCGCCGCCGCTGCGCCGGCTGCGCGAGGCTTCGGCGCGGAAGAAGCGCTCGAACAGGCGCGGCAGCTGCTCGTCGCGCACGCCCGGGGCACTGTCGTGCAGGTCGATCAACATCTGCCGGCCTTCGCGCCGCGCCTGCAGGCGCAGCGCGCCGCCGGCATCGGTATAGCGGCAGCTGTTCTCGAACAGGTTGGCGAACAGCTGGCGCAGCCGCCGCGCATCGCCGAAGGCCGTCAGCGGCTCGGGCGGCAGTTCCAGCTGCAGCGCCAAGCCGCTGTTACGCAGCCGCTCGCCGAAGGCGCCGGCTGCGTCGTCGATGATCTCGCGCAGGTCCAGCTCGGTCTTGCGGTACGACAGTGCGCCGACATCGGCCAGCGACAGCTCGTACAGGTCGTCGACCAGCTTGTGCAGGGTCTGGACCTCGGACTTGAGCGAGCGCAGCGCCGGCCCGTCGAGCCGGCGCACGCCGTCTTCCAGGGCTTCCAGCTCGCCGTGCAGCACGCCCAGCGGCGTGCGCAGCTCATGCGACACATCCGCCATGAACTCGCGCCGCATCGCCTCGTTGCGCTGCAGGGTCAGCGCGAGCTGGTTGAAGTCCTGCGCCAGGCGCCCGATCTCGTCGTCGCCGCTGCGCTCGGGCACGCGCGTGTCGTAGTGGCCCGCGGCCAGCCGGTGCGTGGCCTCGGCCACCTGGCGCACCGGCCGCAGCAGCCGGCGTGAGGCCCAGAAGGCCACCGCCGCGGCCAGCAGCACGGCAGCGCCGCCGACCAGCCAAGCGGTTCGCGCTTGTGCGTCGGCGAAGCGCTTCTCGGCGCCGGAACTGGCCGACTCGAAGGGCGTCAACACCAGCCAGCCGACGGTGAGTCCGTCGACCACGATGCCGCGCTCGACGGCGTCAGCCGCCGGGCTCGCGAAGCCGACGATGCGCCGGTGGTCCGCATCTAGCAGCGTGAAGCGCCGCGACGCCCCGGTCAGTTCGGCCGAGGTCGGCGATGCGGGCGGGCGCTCGGCCAAGGGCACCCGATCGTCCTCGGGCAGCGGTCGCAGCAGCCGGTACCAGAGTTCGGGCCGCTGGCGCAGGAAATCCCAGCTGCCGTGCTGGCGGTAGCCCGCCGTGACGCCGGGCACGGCCAGTTCGAGCCGGTTCACCGCCTGCTCGTTCAGGTAGCCGAGGAAGTCGCGGTTGAGGTTGACGTGCGCGCCCACGCCCATCGCCACCGCCACCACCACCGCCGTGCTCAACACGGCGGCAAACAGGCGGGTGGCGAGGTTCAGATTCATGGCAAGCCTGCGGCAGGCAGTGTCGGTGTACACGATCGCGCGGCGCCCCGGCGCGGCCGGCGCCGCAAAGCCGCCGCTAGGCCGGGGGCTTCAAGTTCTCTCCACATTGTGAGGGCACGATGTCTCGCGTGTCCCATGCCCTTTCTCATCACCTTCGGCTGTTGACGGCGGCTGCGACGCTGCTGGCGGCAGGACTGCTCGGCGCCTGCCAGGACAAGCCCGCAGCAGCCATCGCCGTGCGCACGGCTCCGGTGGAAGTGGGCGTGGTCACCGTGGCCGCGCAGGATGCTCCCTTGGTGCTGGAGCTGCCCGGCCGCCTGAGCGCCAGCCAGGTGGCCGAGATCCGTCCGCAGGTCGGCGGCCTGGTGCGCAGGCGGCTGTTCACCGAAGGCTCGCTGGTGGCCGCGGGCCAGCCGCTGTACCAGCTGGATACCGCAAGCTTCGAGGCCGAGCGCGCCCGCGCCGCCGCGGCGCTGCAGAAGGCGCAGGCGCAACTCGACTCCGCCCGCGTCAGGGTGCAGCGCGATGCCGAACTGCTGCGCGCCGAGTTTCTCAGCCCTGCGGCGGCCGACGACAGCACCGCGGCCATGCACCAAGCCGAGGCCGACGTGGCCGTGGCCAAGGCCGCGCTCGATGTCACGCTGGTCCAGCTGCAGCGCGCGCGCATCGTGGCGCCGATCGGCGGGCGCATCGAGGTCTCCACCGTCACCCCTGGGGCACTCGTCACCGCCAATCAGATGGAGGCGCTGACGACGATCCAGCAGCTCGACCCGATGTACGTGGACATCGTGCAGAGCAGCGCGGAGGTGCTGGCGTTGCGCCGCCAGCTCGAAGGCCAGACCACCAGCCGCCAGGTGCAGTTGGTGCTCGAAGACGGTTCGGTGCACGCGCAACCCGGCGTGCTGCAGTTCAGCGGTGTCACGGTCGACCGCGGCACCGGTACGGTGACGCTGCGTGCCGTCGTGCCCAACCCGCAGGGCACGCTGCTGCCGGGCATGGTGGTGCAGGCACGACTGGTCGCCGGCGTCGACCGCGGCGCGCTGCTGGTGCCGCAGCAGGGCGTGACCCGTTCGCCCACCGGCGACGCCACCGCGCTGGTGGTGGGCGAGGGCAACAAGGTCGAGCGCCGCCGGCTGGAACTGGCGCGCGCCGTGGGCAACCAGTGGCTCGTGTCCAGCGGGCTGAAGGCCGGTGATCGCCTGATCGTCGAGGGGCTGCAGCGCGTGCGCCCCGATCAGACGGTGACGCCGGTGGCCGCCAGCGCCACGGCGCAAACCGCCGCCATGGCCGCCGTGCCCGCATCGGCCCCACGCTGAGCCCGGCGCCATGGCCTCGTTCTTCATCGACCGGCCGATCTTCGCGTGGGTGCTGGCCATCGTCATCATGCTCGCCGGCCTGGCGGCGACGCTGACCCTGCCGCTGGAGCGCTACCCCGACATCGCGCCGACGCGCATCTCCATCAACACCAGCTACCCCGGCGCCTCAGCCAAGACCATCGAGGACTCGGTGACGCAGATCATCGAGCAGAACCTGAAGGGCATCGACGGGCTGCTGTCGATCGAGTCGACCAGCAACGCCTCGGGCGATGCCCGAAGCCAGCTCAGTTTCGTCGCCGGCACCGACCCCGACACGGCGCAGATGCAGGTGCAGAACAAGGTGCAGCAGTCGGTGTCGCGGCTGCCGCAGGCGGTGCAGGCGCAGGGCGTGCGCGTCACCAAGGCCGGCACCGACCTGCTGATGGTGGTGACGCTGAACAGCGACGATCCGGGCGTCACCTCGGCCGACATGGGCGACTACCTGCAGAGCACGCTGGTCGACATCATCAGCCGCATCGAGGGCGTGGGCGACGTCAACGTGTTCGGCTCCGGCTACGCCATGCGCATCTGGCTGGACCCGGCGCAGCTGCAGCGCTACGCGCTGGTGCCGGGCGACATCCGCAGCGCGCTGCTGGCGCAGAACACCGAGGTCTCGGCCGGCCAGATCGGCGCGCTGCCGTCGCCCGAGGGCCAGCGGCTCACCGCGATCGTCACCGCCCGTGCCAAGCTGCAGACGGCCGAGGAGTTCCGCGACATCGTGCTGCGCGTGCGGCCCGACGGCTCGGCGCTGCGCCTGGGCGACGTGGCGCGCGTCGAGCTGGGCCGCGACAGCTACACCACCAACATCCGCACCAGCGGCCGCACGGCCGCCGGCATGGCCATCTTCCCGGCCAGCGGCGCCAACGCACTCGTGACGGCCGACGCCGTGAAAACCAAGCTCGACGAACTGGCGCCCTTCTTCCCGCCCGGCATGAAGGCCTCCATCACCTTCGACACCACGCCCTTCGTGCGCGTGTCGATCGAGGGCGTGGTGAAGACGCTGATCGAGGCCATGGTGCTGGTGGTCGCGATCATGTACCTGTTCATGCAGAACCTGCGCGCCACGCTGATCCCCGCCATCGCCGTGCCGGTGGTGATGCTGGGCACGATGGGCGTGCTGGCCGTGGCGGGCTTCTCGATCAACACGCTGACGATGTTCGGCCTGGTGCTGGCCATCGGCCTGCTGGTGGACGACGCCATCGTCGTGGTCGAGAACGTCGAGCGGCTGATGCGCGAGGAAGGCCTGTCGCCGCGCGACGCCACCCGGCGCAGCATGGGCGAGATCAGCGGCGCGCTGGTGGGCATTGCCGTCGTGCTGTCGGCGGTGTTCATCCCGATGGCCTTCTTCGGCGGCTCCACCGGCGTCATCTATCGCCAGTTCAGCATCACCGTGGTCAGCGCAATGGTGCTGTCGGTGCTGGTGGCGATGAGCCTGTCGCCGGCGCTGTGCGCAACCTTGCTCAAGCCCGTGCACAAGGGCGAGCATGCCGCCCACGGCGGCCCGCTGGGGCCGCTGCTGGACCGCTTCTTCGGCGGCTTCAACCGGCTCTTCGACCGCTTCACCGAGCGCTATGTCAGAAGAGTCGGCTGGCTGTCGGCGCGCGCTTGGCGCAGCTTCGCGGTGTTCCTGCTGCTCATCGCCGGCACCGCGGCGCTGTACCGCACGCTGCCCACCAGCTTCCTGCCCGACGAGGACCAGGGTGGCCTGCAGATCCAGGTGCGCATGGCGCCTGGCGCCACCGCCGAGCGGCTGGAGGCCGTGATGCAGAACGTCGAGGCCTACCTGGGCGAGCAGCCCGAGGTGCGCTTCTTCAACCTGGTGCGCGGCGCCGGCGGCGACCAGGGCTCGGGCCAGGGCTTCATCAGCCTGCAGGACTGGTCGCAGCGCCCGGCCGAGCGCCAGGGCGCCGCGGCGCTGGCCGAGCGCTTCAGCCGCGAACTGGGCCGTCGCGTGCGCGATGCCAACGTCTTCGTCGTGCAGCCGCCCACGGTGCGCGGCCTGGGCGGCAGCGCCGGCGTGCAGCTGTTCCTGCAGGACCTGGGCGGCCTGGGCCCGGAGGCCCTGGCGGCGGCGCGCGACAGTCTCATCGATGCCGCCGAGGCCCGCCCCGAATTCCGCCGCCCGCGCACCAACAGCCTTGCCGAGACGCCGCAGCTGGCCATCCACATCGACGACCACCAGGCCGGCACGCTGGGCGTGAGCACGGCGATGATCAACGACACGCTGTCGATCGCGCTGGGCGGCAGCTACGTCAACGATTTCATCGACCGCGGCCGTGTCAAGCGCGTGCTGGTGCAAGGCGAGGGCGCCTACCGCGCCGCGGCCGACAGCCTGCGCCACTGGTACGTGCGCAACGCCGGCGGCCAGATGGTGTCGTTCAGCGCCTTCGCCAGCAGCAGCTGGGTCAACGGCCCGCGCCAGCTGGTGCGCTACAACGGCAGCCCGGCCTACGAGATCCAGACCGACATCGCGCCCGGCGTCAGCTCCGGCGCCGCGATGTCGGCGATGCAGGAGCTGCTGCGCGAGATGCCGCCGGGCATCGGCTACGAATGGTCGGGCCGCAGCTACCAGGAGCGGCTGTCGGGCGACCAGGCGCCGCTGCTGTACGCCGTGTCGGTGCTGTTCATCTTCCTGTGCCTGGCGGCGCTGTACGAGAGCTGGTCGGTGCCCTTCAGCGTGATGCTGGTCGTGCCGCTGGGCATCCTGGGGGCACTGGCAGCCAGCCACCTGGGCGGGCAGAACAACGACGTGTTCTTCCAGGTCGGGCTGCTGACCACCGTGGGCCTGAGCGCCAAGAACGCGATCCTGATCGTCGAGTTCGCCGAGACGCTGCGCGCCCAGGGCATGGGCCTGCTGGACGCGACGCTGAAGGCCTGCCGGCAGCGCCTGCGGCCGATCCTGATGACCTCGCTGGCCTTCGGCATGGGCGTGCTGCCGCTGGCCCTGGCCAGTGGTGCGGGTTCGGGCTCGCAGCGCGCCATCGGCGTCGGCGTGCTCGGCGGCATGATCAGCGCCACGGTGCTGGGCATCTACTTCGTGCCGCTGTTCTACCTGTGGGTGAAGACGCTGTTCTCGAAGCGCGCGCCGCAGGCGGCGGCGACGCCCGGTGCGCAGCAGGCGAGGGCGTGACTGCGCATCGGCATCAGACCGGATAGGTGCCGGGCCGCAGGATCGAGCGGTCCACGTTGACCAGCTGCGTATGGCCGCAGAAGGCCATGCTCACGTCCAGCTCCTTGTGGATGATCTGCAGCGCCTTCAGCACGCCGGCCTCGCCCATCGCGCCCAGGCCGTAGGCCATGGCGCGGCCGATCATCGTGCCGCGCGCGCCCAGCGCCCAGGCCTTGAGCACGTCCTGGCCGCTGCGGATGCCGCCGTCCATCCACACCTCCGTACGCGGGCCCACGGCCTTGACGATGGCCGGCAGCGCTTCGATGCTGGACGGCGCGCCGTCCAGCTGGCGCCCGCCATGGTTGCTGACGACGATGGCGTCGGCGCCGTGCTCGGCGGCGAGCCGGGCGTCCTCGACTTCCATGATGCCCTTCAGGATCAGCTTGCCGCCCCACTGCTTCTTCACCCATTCGACGTCGGGCCAGGACAGGCGCGGGTCGAACTGCTCGTTGGTCCAGGCGGCCAGCGAGCTCATGTCGCTGACGCCCTTGACGTGCCCCACCAGGTTGCCGAAGCTGCGCCGCCGGGTGCCGGCCATGCCCAGGCACCAGCGCGGCTTGGTTAGCAGGTTGAGGATGTTGCGCAGCGTCGGCTTCGGCGGCGCGGTCAGGCCGTTCTTCAGGTCCTTGTGGCGCTGGCCGATGACCTGCAGGTCCAAGGTCAGCACCAGCGCGCTGCAGTTTGCGGCCTTGCAGCGCTCGATCATGTTCGCCATCGCGTCGCGGTCGCGCATCATGTACAGCTGGTACCAGAAGGGCGCGTTCGTCGCGGCGGCAATGTCCTCCATCGAGCAGATGCTCATCGTCGACAAGGTGAACGGGATGCCGAAGGTTTTCGCCGCCTTGGCCGCAAGAATCTCGCCGTCGGCATGCTGCATGCCGGTCAGCCCCACCGGCGCAATGGCCACCGGCATCTTCGCGTCCAAGCCCACCATCTTCACCGCGGTGCTGCGGTTTTCCATGTTCACCGCGACGCGCTGGCGCAGCTTGATCTTGTGGAAGTCGGCCTCGTTGGCGCGGTAGGTGCCTTCGGTCCACGAGCCGGAATCGGCATAGTCGTAGAACATACGCGGCACGCGCTTCTCGGCCAGCACGCGCAGGTCTTCGATATTGGTGATCACGGGCATCGGGTGTCTCCGGCTGTTGGGGTTCGTGGCCGCGATGCTAGCGAGGCCGGCATGGGCCCAGGCGGAACAATCTTCAGAGCCGGCGCGAAAGTTCTTCCTGCGCCTCGGCCAGTTCGCGCTGGCACAGCGCGCGCAGCCAGCGCTCGAAGTGCCCAGCCGCGCGCTGGCCTCGAAGGCGCGCAGCCCATCGATCGAAGGGAAGCGGATGTCCTGCGCCATGCGTCGGCGCAGTCTATGCCACGCGACATGGCAGGATGCGGTCCATGCAGCCCATCGCCCCTCCGATCCTGCGCCCACGCTGGCAACGCGCGCTGTGGCTGCTGGCCGGGGCCTGCAGCCTGCTGACCGGCATCGTCGGCATCTTCCTGCCGCTGCTGCCGACCACGCCCTTCGTGCTGCTGGCGGCCTTCTGCTTTTCGCGCGGCAGCCTGCGCTGCGAGACCTGGCTGCTGCAGCACCCGCGCTTCGGCCCGATGGTGCGCGACTGGCGCGCCAACCGGGCGATACCGCTGCGCGCCAAGCAGCTGGCCACGCTGATGATGGCCCTCGGATCGGCCTGGGCCTGGTGGGTGATGCCGCCGCGCTTCGGCTGGCTGCCGGCGCTGGTGTGTGCGGGTGTGGCGCTGTGGCTGTGGAGCCTGCCGACGGCGGCGCCGCGGTCCTAGCTTCCGAAGGGCAGTTCGGCACTCTCGTCCTGCACTGCGGCGCCTCGCGAGGCGCGGCGGGGCAAGGGTGTGGCCGATTCGATGCCGGCCCGGGCCAGCGAGCCGGCGCGCACGCCCAGCAGCCGCAGCCGGCGCTTCAGGTCCACACGCTTCAGGCAGGCGCCGGCGGCGCGCCGGATCTCGGCCGCGTCGCAAGTGGCCGCGTCCAGCGTCAGGTCGCGCGTCACGGTGCGGAAGTCGTCGAAGCGCAGCTTGATGCCCACGGTGCGGCCGACATAGCCCTTGCGCTGCAGGTCGGCCGCCACCTGCTCGCACAGCCGCGTGAAGATGGCGGACAGTTCGGCGCGGTCGCTCTTGGCGTGCAGGTCGCGCTCGAAGGTGGTCTCGCGGCTCATCGACACCGGCTCGCTGTGTGTCACCACCGGCCGCTCGTCGCGGCCGTGCGCGGCCTCGTGCAGCCAGCCGCCGTAGCTGCGGCCGAAGCGCTCGACCAACGCCTCGCGCGGTTGCGCCGCCAGGTCGCCGATGGTCCGGATGCCCAGCGCGGCCAGCTTGGCGCCGGCCTTCGGCCCGATGCCGTTGATGCGCCGCACCGGCATCGGCCAGATGCGCGTGGGCAGGTCGGCCAGCGTCAGCACCGTCAGGCCGTCGGGCTTGTCCAGCTCGGAGGCGATCTTCGACAGCAGCTTGTTCGGCGTCACGCCGATCGAGCAGCTCAATCCGGTCGCGCGCCTGACGCTGTTGCGCACCTCCTGCGCCACCGCGCGCACACCGCCCAGCGGGTCGTGGCCCAGCGGCTCGTGCACGCCGTTCACCTCGCTCAGGTCGATGTAGATCTCGTCAATGCCGCGGTCTTCGATCTGCGGTGTGATCTCGGCCACCGCCGCCTTGAACAGCCGCGAGTAGCGCCGGTACTCGTCGAAATCGGTGGGCAGCAGCACCGCGTCGGGCGCGCGCAGCGCGGCCTTCATCAGGCCCATGGCCGAGAACACGCCCAGGTCGCGTGCCGCATAGGTGGCGGTGGTGGCGACGCCGCGGCCGCTGTAGTCGCGCAAGCGCGCGAAGCGGCGCGTGCCGTCGGGTGTCAGCACCGGCTGGTGGCGCCGGCCGCCACCGATGACCACCGGCTGGCCTTTCAGTTCCGGATAGCGCAGCAACTCCACCGACGCGTAGAACGCGTCCATGTCCAGATGCGCGATCCAGCGGCGCGGCGGGCTGTGCATGCAGCCATTCTGCGCCGCGGCCGCGCGCGCTGGCGATGGCGCGCACCTTCGTACACAATCGCAGCGCCTACAACGCGGAGACGACGAATGTCTTATGGAGCTTGCCGCATTGCGGCGTCGCTGGCCTTGGCGCTGGGCGCCGGCCTGGCCCAGGCGCAGGACGCGAACCTGGGCCGCAACCTGGCGGCCACCTGTGCCAACTGCCACGGTACCAACGGTCATGCGCGCGGTGACATGCAGCCGCTGGCCGGCGTCAGTGCCGAGCGCCTGACGGCGTTGCTGGCCGGCTACAAGAGCGGCGCGCAGTCCGGGACGATCATGCAGCAGATCGCCAAGGGCTACACCGACGAACAGATCCGGTTGATCGCGGTCTTCTTCGCCGCGCAGCCGGCCACGAAGTGAGGGCCCGGCCATGATGCGCACGATGATTCATCGCCGCCGCCTGCTCGGTGCCGGCGCCGCACTGGCAGCCACCACGCTCGCCGGCTGCGCCAGCACCGCGTCCGGCCCGTCTATCGGCCGCGTGGTGGTGGTCGGCGGCGGTTACGGCGGGGCCACCGCCGCGCGCTACCTGAAACTGTGGGGCGGCAATGTCGACGTGACGCTGGTCGAGCGCAACACCGAGTTCGTCTCTTGCCCGATCAGCAACCTGGTGCTCGGCGGCTACAAGCAGATGGGCGATATCACCAACGGCTACGCCGGCCTGCGTGCGGTGGGCGTGAAGGTGGTGCAGGGCGATGTCACGGCCATCGACGCCGCCGGCAAGAAGCTGCGCCTGGCGGGCGGCAGCGATCTGCCCTACGACCGCCTGGTGCTGTCGCCGGGCATCGACTTCATGCCCGACGCGATCGGCGGCCTGGCCGCCGCGCTGGACAGCGGCCGCGTGCTGCATGCCTGGAAAGCGGGCCCGCAAACCGTGGCGCTGCGCCGGCAGATCGAGGCCATGCCCGACGGCGGCGTGTTCGCGCTGTTCGTTCCGCGCGCGCCCTACCGCTGCCCGCCGGGGCCCTACGAGCGCGCCTGTGTCGTCGCCAGCTACCTGAAGGCGAACAAGCCGCGCGCCAAGCTGCTGGTGCTGGATGCCAACCCCGAGATCACGTCGAAGAAAGGCCTGTTCGAAGCGGCTTTCAGGACCTACGCCGGGTTGCTGGAATACCGTCCGAATGCCGAGCTGAAGGAACTGAGCGGCAACGTCGCCAAGCTCGAGTTCGAGGACCTGCGCGCCGATGTGCTGAACGTCGTTCCGCCGCAGCGCGCCGGCGACCTGGCGCGCAGCGCCGGGCTGCTGAACATGAACAACCGCTGGGTCGGCATCAACTGGCTGACGATGGAAGCCACCGCCGCGCCCGGCATCCACGTGCTCGGCGATGCCACCTTCTCCGCGCCGGGCATGCCCAAGTCCGGCCACATGGCGAACCAGCATGCCAAGGTGGCGGCGGCGGCGGTCATCCAGTTGCTGAAGGGCGAGCCGGTCAATGCCACGCCGGTGGTGATGAACACCTGCTACAGCTTCGTCAGCGGCACGGAGGCGATGCACGTGGCCTCGGTGCACCAGTACGACGCGGCGGACAGGACCTTCAAGACCGTGCCCGGTTCGGGCGGGGTGTCGGCGGCGTCGAGCGCGCTGGAAGGCCGCTATGCGCTGAGCTGGGCGCAGAACATCTGGGCCGACAGCCTGGCGCTGTAGTCAGGTCACCAGCGCGTCGTCGCTGCGGCGTTGGCCGCGGTTGTCGACCCAGGCGATCGTGAGGCGGTCGCCCGGCTTCGCGCCGCGCAGCACGAACTGCAGATAGGGGTTCTTCGACATCGAAGGCCCCATGTGCACCGTCAGCACCGGAGTGCCGTTCAGCGCCGCCGTCATCTCCTGGATGTGCCAGGCCGGCACCAGCTTGCCGGCCGCGTCCTTGCGCTGGCCGGATTCCATCTCGTGGCTCATCAGCACGCGCACCGTGGCCTTGTCGCCGGCCAACTGCGCGCGGATGCGGGTTGCGTCGCTCATCGTGTGATTCCCGGCGCTCAGCCGCAGGCGCCGAGCGTGATCCTGATTTCCCTGGTCGAGAACAGCACCTTGCCGTCGCCGAGGATCGCCACCGCATAGACGTTGGAGGATTGCGCCATCTTCACGCGCGTGGTGAAGGCCGGCTCGACCATCGGGCCGGGCTCGAACACCGCGCTCAGCAGGTTCGGGTTCTTCTCGATCAACAGCAGCATCTGCTTGACGCCGGGTGCCGAACTGGACATCGTCACCGTGACAGCGCTGCCGTCTTCGGCGATGTCCGGCCCGACGATCGTCACGGCCTTGCTTTCGACCGGGGCCGCTGCGCCGAGCGCCTTCAGCACCTCGGGCAGGGTCTTCGCGTCGAAGGCCGACTGCGGGCGTTCGGCGCGCGCGAGTCCGGGCCACAGGCCCGCTGTCGCCAGCAGGCTGGCGACGACCGCAGCATGGCGCAGGCTTTCACGTCGGGTGGGCATCGTCCGCAGTTTCCAAGTTGACA
>Ga0307505_10002207_pt1 | contig 13897 bp, 12 predicted proteins | sample 23_S_MG_FD_202183 | JGI IMG/M metagenome (GOLD analysis project Ga0307505, IMG submission 202183) | Soil microbial communities from Populus trichocarpa stands in riparian zone in the Pacific Northwest, United States - 23_S | ecosystem: Environmental > Terrestrial > Soil > Riparian zone > Trees...
AACTTGAAGAACTGCGTGTCGGCGGCCCACGGCGCGAAGCATTCAGGTTCTGCGGCAGGGCCCGCGACCACTTCGGGCCCGGCAGCCTTTGCCACGCCTGAGAAGGCAAGCCCTGCCGCCAATACGGCGCCAAGGCTCACAAAACGGCGTAGATGTGATGTTGATTTCATTGAATTCTCTCCCATTGGTTTTACACGATCTCGTTTCGGGAACAGAAAGTTCGTCTGGCCTTCTGCCGCCGTCGGACGTGTTATTTTTGTTTGTACCAAGCATGGTTTTCTATACTTGATGAGCAGAACTTATTGTAGGATGATAGCGCTGTCAATTGCCCCAGGTGGCGCTTTGACACAAAAAGATGATAGTTGGCGACATGGCCCTGCCGAGAAACAAATCCCGCCGCGTCACGCTTGATGACGTGGCCACCCGGGCACGGGTGAGCGCGGTTACGGCGTCGCGCGTGCTGCGCAAGCCCGAGATGGTTTCCGCCGATCTTCGCGCCCGGGTGGACAGCGCGGTGCGCGAACTCGCCTATATTCCCAATCAGCTTGCAAGTGCGCTTGCCTCGTCGCACACGGGACGCATCGGGGTCATTGTCCCCTCCCTCACCAACGGCGTGTTCGGCGACTACCTGCGGGCCCTGCATGACGTTTTTATTCCCGCGGGGTTCCAGGTGCTGGTCCTCAATTCGCATTACCTTGCAGGCCGCGAGGAAAAGGCCATTGCCACAATGCTCGGGCAATTTCCGGAAGCGATGATCCTTGCCGGAGTTGACCAAACGCCGCAGGCGCGCAAGTCGCTGCAGCAAGCCGGCATCCCGGTGGTGCAAACCATGGAGATGACGGAGGACCCCATCGACATCAATATCGGCCTTTCACAACGGGAAGCCGGCTATGCGGCGGCGCGACACCTGTTCGATCTTGGCCACCGCCATGTGGGCCAAATTTCCGCGCCGCACGACGCCCGTTCGCGGCAACGCCTGGAGGGCTACCTTCAGGCTTGCGCAGAGTTCTATGCAACGCCCATGCTGGCTTCAACCGAGGAGCCGTGCACCGTTCCCCTTGGCGGCGAGTTGCTCACCGAGCTCCTGAGCCGCTGGCCGAAGGTGACAGGAATATTCTGCGGCAACGACAATCTGGCTTTGGGCGCGCTGTTTGAGTGCCAGCGCCGCGGCATCCGCGTACCCCAGGACCTTTCAATCATGGGCTTCAACGACCTTGACGTTTCGGCCTGTGCCTTTCCCTCGCTCAGCACGATCGCCGTGCCGCGATACGAGATGGCGCGCCGCGCGGCCGAAATCATTCTGGAGATTACCCGCGGCACGGGGAAACGCCCGAAACAGCGCCGGATTGATCTGGGCTTCCGGCTGATTGCCCGAGACAGCACGGGCAAAGCGGGCTGATCGCTTCTCGGCGCGCCCGTTCAACGGGCGTTTTTTGCGGTGAACCTGCCCAGAAATTCCTCGGCTTTTACGGGGCTGAAAACATCATCCAGAACAAGATGGGCGGCGCCGATCAGGGCTGAATCGGTTTTTGGATCGGCCAGCATGATTTGCAGATCGCCGGTGGCGAGCGGCAGGCAGCGCTGATAGACAAGTTCGCGTATGCCGGAGAGAAGAAAATCCCCGCCGCGCGCGAGCATGCCGCCAACGACAATCAGGCTGGGATTGAGAATGCTGACAACATCGGAAGCCACCTCGCCAATGGTTTGCCCGGCACGGCGCAGGAGCATGATGGCTTCGGGCTTTTGCGTCTCGACAAGGGCAATGACGTCGCGCGCCGTTTCCGCCTGCAGGCCCTTTGCGGCGAGGTCGCGGGCAATGGCCCAGCCGCCGGCGCGGGCCTCGACGCAGCCCAGCTTGCCGCAACGGCAGAGCGGGGCATCCGGAGAATTGAACTGAATGTGGCCAATATCGCCCGCCGCGCCCTGGGCGCCGCGGAAAATCTTTCCGCCGGCGATGATGCCGCTGCCAATGCCGGTGCCGGCCTTGATGAAAATCATGTCATCGACATGGGGGAAGTTGCGGCGATGCTCGTAGATGGTCATCAGGTTTACGTCGTTTTCAACGTAAATGGGCACCTCGTAGTGGCGGCCCAGCCATGAAACGATATCGAAATCGTCCCAGCCGTAGAGAACGGAGGGACCAACCACCCTTCCGCGCTTGAAGTCCACCGGGGTCGGCATGCTGAGGCTGACGGCAACAAGAAATCCGTGGGCGGCGCGCACCCCGGCGGCCAGCTTGTCGAATTCTTCCGTAATGCGCTGCAAGGTGGCCGCCGGCCCTTCCGCGATGCTGAATGCAATTGTGCTCTGCGCCAGAATGTCCGGCACCAGATTCATGGCAGCAAGATGGATGTGGGTTTCACCAATATCGGCCACGAGCATGTATCCGGCCGACCCCCTGATGCCGAGGACACGTGTGGGCCGTCCGCCACTTGGCAAGGTGCGCAGTGTCTCTTCGACGATGCCAACGCCCAGCAGCACATTGAGGCGTTGGGTTACGGTCACCCTGGACATGCCCGAAGCCGCAAGCAGGGCAGCGCGCGAATTGGCAGCGCCGCTTGCAATCAGCGAGAGAATACCGCTGGCATTGGCAAGACCTGCCCGCTCTTTTTCCTTCGCATGATCTACCATGCTGGTTTGCTCCCCGCCCAAAGGAAACTGTCAGAATTGGGCAACCCGTAATACCAATATAACAGTTATGTAAATAAATATACATTAAAATCGTAAGATATGATTGACTATATGCAAAATATTGACGTATTATTGAGCATATCCGGTTGCCTTGGCAGCCGTCCATCCCGGCAAACCCCAAACCTGCAGGCTAAAATGTTCAGACTTGATCAGAAACTCTCCCGTATCCGCGCCGGAAAATACAAGCGCAGCGACTTCATCATTGCGGACGCCAAGGACGGCGACATGGGGCCGAGCATTCCCGGCTGCGGGCCGAAGCGCAACAAGGACGGAAGTTCCACACGCTTCGTAACCCGGCCTGAGTTTCTGGAAAACATTGCCGCGATCGTCAAGCAGGACATTGTGGATATCATGCTGGTCTCGGCTTCCAATCTGGAGGCCTTGGCCGAAAAGGGGGTTTTCAAGAAAAGTGCGGTCAAACCAGCCATCCGCGCCAATGACACGACGGATATCTGGGTGGGACGTGGCGCGGGCTATTCCAAGCTGGCGAGCCGGCCCTTCCGCAGCGCTTCGCTTTCGCGCGTGAAGAAGCATACGGACCTGGGGCTTTACTCCATCACCTTCAACAATGACCTTGAGCAGGATTACAACGCTCTGGAACACTTCAGCGCCTTCCGCGATGACGCGGCGCGCAACAAATTCAAATACTTCCTGGAAGTGTTTAACCCAAATGTTGAATGCGGCATCGATGCGGCGCTTGTGCCGCACTACATCAATGACAGTATTATTCGCTGCCTGGCCGGCGTGACCAAGGCGGACCGGCCGCAATTCCTGAAGATCGCCTATAACGGCCCGAAAGCCCTTGAAGAGCTGGCTTCGTTCGATCCCAGCATTACGGTGGGCGTGCTCGGCGGCGGTGCCGGGACAACGCGCGACTGTTTCGAGCTTTTGAACCAGGCTGAGAAATACGGGGCGCGGGTTGCCCTCTTCGGGCGCAAGATCAATCTGGCGGAAGATCCGCTGGCCATGGTTTCCTTCATGCGGGAAGTGGCGAGCGGCAATATTCAACCGCTTGAAGCCGTGAGGGCCTACCATGGCAGCCTGCAGAAGAGCGGCCTGACTGCCATTCGCGAACTGGCGGCCGACAGCGAGATCACCGAAAAGGTCCTCAAGGCGGGCTGATCATGGCAAAAACCCAGCGCCGCGGATTCATAACCGGCGGCACCTGGTGCGTTGACAACAACCGGATGGTGACGCACTGGCCTGACGAAGACGGCATCGCAGAATTCATTGAGGAAGAGCGCCATGGCGGCGGTTCGGGCTGTAATTTTGCGCTGAACATCAAACGGCTTGATTCCGCCATGCCGGTGGAAACGATTGCCGTTGTCGGCGACGATGAGGGCGGGCGCTTCCTGCGCTCGCTTGCTGAAGGCGCCGGCATCGGCTGCGAACACATGCATGTCACGGCAGACGTTTCCACGCAGTGGACGGATGCCTTCATTTCGAGAGCCTCAGGCCGACGGACCCATATCTTCAATGCGGGGGCTGCGGTGGCCCTGACACCGGATCATTTTGATTTCAGTTCGACGACCGCGCGCTATCTCCATCTCGGCCTGCCCGGGGTTCACAAACAGATGGATGCCCCATGGCACGATGATGTCAACGGCTGGGTTACGGTGCTCAAACGGGCACGGGCCTCGGGCCTCAAGACAAATCTTGAACTTGCCAGCATTCAGCCTGAGCGCCTGGCGGCACTGGTCCGCCCCTGCCTGGCACAGCTTGACCTCATCATTGTGAATGACAGCGAAATCGGCGCCCTCTCGGGCATCGACACCCTGCCCGGCGGCGTGACCGATATTGCCGCCTGCCAGCGCGCGGCGCGCCATGTGCTGGAGAACGGCGCGATGGAGATTGTCGTGGTGCATTGCCCGCTCACCGCAATCGCGGTTGCCCGCGACGGCAAGGTGTTCACGATGCCTTCGGCGCAAATACCGCGTGAGCTTGTACTTGGCGCCAACGGGGCGGGAGATGCCTTTGCGGCCGGCATGCTCTACGGCGTTCACGAAGGGTGGAGCGTCGACGATTCACTCACCCTGGCGCATGCTTCGGCGGCGGCTTCCTTGCGCAGCCTTTCGACCACGGGTGCGGTTGAACCGTGGCGCAAATGCCTCGAACTTGCGAATGAATGGGGCTGGCGGAAAGCTGGTTAATTTTAGCAATATCAGTTAGGTGCGTGAGCCTGATAAAGCCTTTCATCAAGATCGCCGTTGCACGCCGGGCAGGACGCAGAGCATTTCAAACAGAAGGTTGGCGGCGGTGAGCGCGGTGTTTCCCGAGGGATCATAGGGCGGTGAGACTTCGACGAGATCGCAGCCCACCAGATTCAATCCCCAGCAGCCGCGGATGATCTCCAGCGCCTGCACCGTGGTGAGGCCACCGATTTCGGGCGTGCCGGTTCCGGGTGCAAAGGCGGGGTCGAGGCTGTCGATATCGAAGCTCAGGTAAACCGGGCCAGAGGCCATCTGCTTGCGCACTTCTTCCATGAGCGGGGCGAGTGATTTGTGCCAGCACTCCTCGGCCTGCACCACGCGGAAGCCCTGCTGGCGCGGCCAATCGAAGTCATCCGCCGCATAGCCCGTGCCACGCAGGCCAATCTGGATGCAGCGCCTGGTATCCAGCAGCCCGTCTTCAACGGCGCGGCGGAACGGCGTGCCGTGGGCAATGGGTTCGCCAAACATGGCCTCGTTGATATCCGCGTGGGCATCGACATGGATAAGGCCCACCGGGCCATGCTTTTTGGCGATGGCGCGGAGGATGGGATAGGCAATGGTGTGATCACCGCCCAGTGTCAAAGGCTTGCAGCCTTCGCTCAAGATAACGTTATAAGCATTGGTGATGATGTCCATGCATTTGGGAAGGTTGAACGTATCAATCGCCACATCACCGATATCGGCCACCATGAGACTGTCATAGGGCGCGGCGCGGGTTGCCATGTTGTAGGGGCGGATCAAACAGGACTCGGCCCTGATCTGGCGCGGGCCAAAACGGGTGCCGGCACGGTTTGAGGCGCCAATATCCAGCGGGATGCCAACGAAGCAGGCATCCAGTCCCTTGGTCGTGGGTTGCGTCGGCAGGCGCATCATGGTGGCAGGGCCGCCGAAGCGCGGCATTTCATTGCCGCCCAGGGGTTGATTGAATTTCCGCGTTGTCATGACTGTCTTTCCTGAGGCTGACGATGGATTTTTTGACCATATCCGATGAAACCTGGAGAGGCCATCGGGTCATCTAATTCCGGGCTGGCATCGTCAAGCGGAGCACATCGCGCAGCTTTTCCATGGCCTTCCTGGTGGCTTTCTCATCAGCTGCAGCAAAGCCCATCAGCAGCCCACGTTGAACCGGGCCATGGCGGAATTGGATTGACAGCGGCGAGACATTTACGCCGTGGACGCGGGCTGCCTCCGCCACCATCTTGTCGTCGTGGTTATCGTGAAACAGCCCGACGAGTTGTATGCCTGACTCGGTGCGGCGCAGGCGCAGCCAGGGGCCGAGATAATCTTCGCAGATTTCCATGAAGTACTGGCGCCGCGCTGCATAAAGCCTACGCATGCGGCGCAAGTGGCGGGCAAAGTGGCCTTCGTTGATGAAATCGGCAAGGGCTGCCTGGGTGAGGAGCGGCGGAAACTGGCCGGTCACGCTGAGCGCCGAGACGATGCCTTCCCGAAAAGCTTCAGGCACGACGAGAAAACCCAGGCGCATCGCCGGGAACAGGATCTTGGCAAAGGTTCCTACGTAGACCACGCGGTTTGAAGCACTGATACCTTGCAGAGCAGGAATGGGCTGGCCTTGAAAGCGGTATTCGCTGTCGTAGTCGTCCTCAATAATCCAAGAGTTCCAGCGTTCCGCCATGTGGATGAGATTGAGGCGCTGTTCCATGGGCATGGTGACGCCCAAGGGATGGTGACAGGAAGGGGTGACGAAGATGAGGCGCGGCGGCACCGGCGGCGGCTCAAGGTCCCAGCCGTTGTCACTTACCCTCAGCGGCGCGAGATTGGCGCCGGCCGAGAGGAAGGCGGAGCCCGCTCCATAATAGCCGGGCTCCTCCAGCCAAACGGTATCGCCGGGATCGATAAGGAGCCGGGCCAGCAGATCAAAAGCAGATTGGGCGCCATTGGTGATGACAATCTGCTCCGGCTTGCAGGTCATCCCGCGTGACGCCGTGAGATAGCGGGCGATGGCCTCGCAGAGGGGTGGATAGCCGCTGATGTGGTAGGTGCCGAAAAGATCGTGGCGCGCGAGCTTCACCCTCTTGCTGAGCAGCTTCGACCAGGTGGTGAAGGGGAAATTGTCGGAATCAGGCAAGCCGGGATGAAAGGCATGAAGGCCCGGGCTGCCGTGGTGATGGGGCTGCGCCAGCATGATCTTGCCGCGGGCCGATAAGGTGCTGCCTATTTCGATGGCCGGCTTTTTTGTTGCAGTCGCCGTGGCGGGAAGGTCCATGACCAGGGGCGGCGAGCCGCGCCGCATCAGCAGATAGCCTTCGAGCGCCAGTTGCTCATAGGCCGAGATGACCGTGTTGCGGCCGACGCCCAGGTCCTTGGTCAGAAGCCGGGTGGAGGGAAGTGCTGTGCCGCTTGGCAGAACCCTTCGTTCGATGAGGCCGCGAAGCTGGCTGTAGAGCTGGCGATGCAGATTGGTGGCGACGCTGCGGTCAATCACAATGCCATCTATCGGGAAGGCTGTTGCCACGGTGGTTCCTAAAAACTGTCACGTTCTGGTTCTAACATTAGAACCAATGCAGTTATAGGCTCAAGCCAGATAGAGAGACAAGTTTCATGTCCGGGGTGGTGGGGATGCAGCGTTTGAAGGTTGGCGTCATCGGTGCAGGCGGAATTGCCCAGATTGAGCATATTCCGAACCTGATGAAGCTGAAGCGGCAGTTTGAAATTCTGGGCGTCTGCGATCCCTCCGCCAAAGCGCGCGCCTTTGTCAGCGAAGAATTCGGGCTTGCGGTATTTGAAAACTTGGCGGAGGTGCTGGCCCTGCCCCTCGATGCGGTTGTGATCGCCTCGCCTGATCCCCTGCACCATGAACAGATCCTGGCCGCCCTGGGGCGCGGCTTCCACGTCTTCTGCGAGAAGCCGTTGTGTTATGCGCCGGGCGATATCGATGATCTCATTGCGGCCCGCGACCGGGCGGGGAAAGTCCTGCAGGTCGGCTACATGAAGCGTTTCGACCCGAGCTATGAAGCCGCTCTTGCCCGCATGCCGGGGACGGCCAAAACCCTGCGCTATGTGGCGGTTGAAGTGAACGATCCGGATGCGTGGCCCTTCATCAGGCACCACTCCTGGCGCCAGGGCGATGATGTGGCGCCGGAGTTGATTGCTTTGGTGAAGGCCAAGCAGCAGGAACAGGTGGGGCGCGCCGTAACAGTCCCGCTTGATCCCGTGAGTTACCGGGGCTTTACGGCCGCCTATTGCTCCTCGCTTGTGCATGATGTGAATGCGGTGCATGGGCTTCTCGACGGGCTTGGCATTCCGGATGGCGAAATTGCCGGGGCGCAGATATTTGCCGGAGGCGAAGGCGGCCAGGGTGCGGTGCGCCTGCTCGGGGGCCGGGCGCTGTGGAACATGGTGCACCTCAAGGTTCCAGCGCTTGCTACCTACAGCGAGAGAATTACCTTCTATTTTGACGAAGGCATTCTTGAGCTTGAATTTCCCTCCCCCTGGCTCAACCATCAGCCGACGCGGCTGACGGTCACGAAGAGCAACGGCTACACGCTGGCGAGGGAAGATGTGAGAAGCGGATATGAGGAAGCCTTCATCGAGGAGTTGAAGGGCTTCTGGTCGGCGATTGTGGAGGGAAAGAGCGTTCGCAACACGGCTGAACAGGCGCGCCGCGACATGAAGCTTCTCTGCGGACTTGCCCAGTTTCACGCAGGAGCCCATCCATGAAAGTGCGCATCGGCATCAATCCCATTACATGGAGCAATGATGATGCCCCTGAACTTGGCGGCGACATCCCGCTTGAGGTTTGCCTGAGCGAGACGAAGCAGGCCGGCTATGCCGGGACGGAACTGGGCGGGAAATTTCCGCGCCGGTCAGTAGAACTGAGACCCATCATGCAGCGCCATGGGCTTGCCGTGATTTCCGGCTGGTATGACGGGCGGTGTGATGAAAAAGATGTGGACGCAGAAATGGATGCGATCGGCCCTCATCTCCAGCTTCTGAAAGACATGGGCGCGAGCCATGTGGTCTATGCCGATACGTCGCGCGGCCGCCATGGCGCCATCTGGGATCCCATCTCCCAGCGCCCGCAACTGCAGGCCGAGGAGTGGCCGGTCTATGGGCGGAAGCTTACCCAGCTTGCCGAACGCATGGCGGATTTCGGGGTTCGGATGGCCTTCCACCACCATATGGGAACCATTATCGAAACGGATGCCGAAGTGGGCCTGCTGATGAAGCATACCGGCGAAGCGGTCGGGCTTCTTTATGACACGGGACATTCGACCTTTTCCGGCGGCAATCCGTTGCAGCTCATCAAAGACAATGTGAAGCGCGTGGTGCATGTGCACTGCAAGGATGTGCGAAAGCCTATTCTCGAAAAAGCCCGCGCCGGGGACATGAGTTTCATGGCCGCCGTGCTCGATGGGATTTTCACCGTGCCGGGTGACGGCTTCCTTGACTACCCGTCCATCCTGCGGGTTCTCGCGGAGGCAGACTATTCAGGCTGGCTTGTTGTCGAAGCCGAGCAAGATCCGAGAAAGGCCCACCCCCTGACCTATGCCACGATGGGTTTCAAGAACCTGTCGCGCCTGGCCAGGGAAGCGGGCTTTACGGTTGAAAAGTAATTGGGGCGGAGTTTTCCGCCCGCAGAAGGAACCAGTGCGAAGGCGTAACTTAGAAACTGAAAATGCAACTGGTCCGTCAGCCGCGATCACGGCCGGCGGAGATACTTAAAAGGAGGAAACATGTTCTCGCTAACGAAAATAATGAAACCAGTGCTCGGTCTTCTGGCCGGGTTGACGATGTTATCCGCGGCGGCCGGATTTGCTGCCGCTGACGAAACCCGCGTTGTGTTTGTGACCCACGGCCAAAGCGGCGATCCCTATTGGTCCGTCGTCAAGAACGGCATGGACGATGCGGCCAAGACGCTCGGCGTTAAAGCCGAATATCTGGCGCCAGAAACCTTTGACATGGCCAAGATGGCCCAGATGATCGACGCGGCGGCAGCTTCGAAGCCCGACGGTCTCGTGGTTTCCATTGCCGATCCGGCAGCCCTGAGCGAGCCGGTAAAGAACGCGGTTGCCGCCGGCATCCCCGTCATCGTGATTGATGCCGGCGGCGGGAAGCTCACCAAGGAACTTGGCGGCCTGCTCTTTCTCGGGCAGAGCGAATACGAGGCCGGCGTCATGGCCGGCGAACGCATCAAGAAGCTTAACATCACCAAGGCGGTATGCGCCAACCACGAGGTTGGCAACACCAGCCTTGATGACCGCTGTGCCGGCTTTGCCAAGGGACTTGGCGTTGACGTTCCGGTCCTCAACGGCGTGATGGACCCGACGGAGATGAAAAACCGCATCATCGCCTATCTCAAGACGAATGCGGATACGCAGTTCGTCCTGACGGTCGGCATTGGCGGGGCTGAGCCTGGCCTGGTTGCCCTTGAAGAACTTGGCCTTACGGGCAAAGTGAAGATCGGCACCTTCGACCTTTCCCCAACCATTCTGCAGGCGACAGCCGATGGCAAGATGGAGTGGGGAATCGACGCGCAGCAATATGCGATGGGCTATATTCCGGTGGTCATGTTTGACCTGTGGAAGAAGTACAAAATCTCGCCGATTGCCGACTATCCCACGGGACCGGGATTTGTGACCGGGGAAACGGCCGCCTCGGTTATCGACCTGGCAAAGCAAGGCAAACGCTAATCGTTTCATGGCGGCTGGCCTAAAGCCCGCCGCCATGGCAATGATTGCTTGGAGGATGGGATGAGCCTTGAAGTGAAGGACGAACGGGTCCGTGCCGTGCCATTGCTTGGCCGGCTGCTCAGCCGGCCTGAGCTTGGGGCGATTGCCGGAACGGTTCTCATCTTCGTGTTTTTTGGGATTACGGCGGGCGACAGCGGCCTGTTCAGCGCCAAGGGCATCGTGAATTTCCTCGAAGTCTCGGCCCAGCTCGGCATTCTGGCAGCGGCGGTTGCCCTGCTCATGATTGCCGGAGAGTTCGATCTTTCGATTGGTTCAATGATCGGTTTTGCCGGCATCATCATCGCCATTCCGCCGATCATGTGGGACTGGCCCGTGTGGGCATCAGTTCTCCTGGCCTTCGCAAGCTGCGCCTTCGTGGGCTATTTGAACGGCCTCATTGTCGTGCACACGGGGCTGCCCTCGTTCATCGTCACGCTCGGCAGCCTGTTCATGCTGCGCGGCCTCACCCTTGGGGTGACGCGCGGCATCACGGGGCGCACCCAGGCCTCGGGCTTGCATGAATATTCCGCCGGGGACTGGATTACCCCTCTCTTTGCCGGCCAGGTCTTCAGGACACCCATTCGCTGGCTGGCGGACTTGGGCATGATCGACAAGCGCGCCGATGGCTTGCCAGCGATCAGCGGCATTCCGGTATCAATCATCTGGTGGATCGGTTTGACGCTGTTCTTTACTTGGCTGCTGATGCGCACGCGATTTGGCAACTGGATATTTGCCTCCGGCGGCGAAGCCAACGCGGCGCGCAACATGGGGGTTCCGGTGGCCCGCACCAAGATCACGCTTTTCGTGATGACGGCCCTTGCCGCCGCCCTCTTTGCCACCATTCAGGTCCTGGTGACCGGCTCCGCCGACACGCTGCGCGGCAACCTCAAGGAATTTGAGGCCATCATTGCGGTTGTCATCGGCGGCACACTGCTCACCGGCGGCTATGGCTCGGCCATCGGAGCCATGTTCGGCGCGCTTATCTTTGGCGTGGTGCAGATGGGCATATTCTATACGGGCATCGACACGGACTGGTTCAAGCTTTTCATGGGCGCCATGATGGTGGTTGCAGTGCTGTTCAACAGCTATGTGCGCAGCCGGGCCATGAGGAGCCGGTGATGGACATGCCCCTCGTTGAGCTCAAATCGGTCAGCAAGTATTTTGGGTCCGTCATCGCGCTCAAGGATGTGTCCTTCGAGGTGCGCCCCGGGGAAGTGCATTGCCTTCTGGGCGACAATGGCGCGGGAAAATCGACCCTCATCAAAGTGCTTTCCGGGGTTCACAGCCCCGATGAAGGCGAGATTTTGGTGGGGGGGGCGCATACAAAGTTCAACTCGCCAAAGGACACGCTCGATAAGGGGATTGCCACGGTTTATCAGGATCTGGCGCTGGTGCCGCTGATGAGCGTTGCGCGCAATTTCTTTCTGGGCCGCGAACCCCTGAAGAAAACCGGTTTCCTTCGCCAGTTTGATATCGAGTATGCCAACCGCACAGCTTACAAAGAGCTTTCGGACATGGGTATCCAGCTGCGCAATCCGGAGCAGCCGGTGGGAACGCTTTCCGGCGGCGAGCGGCAGTGCCTGGCCATTGCGCGGGCCATTCATTTCGGCGCCAAAGTGCTGATCCTCGATGAACCGACTTCGGCTCTCGGGGTTCACCAGGCATCGGTGGTGCTGAAGCTGATCGTGCAGTCCAAGGCGCGGGGCATCGGCGTCATCTTCATTTCGCACAACGTGCATCATGCCTATGTGGTGGGTGACCGCTTCACACTCCTAAAGCGGGGCAAAAGTGCCGGGACCTATCTGAAGAACGAGATCAGCCGCGAGCAGCTTCTCAATCTGATGGCGGGCGGCAAGGAACTGGTCGATCTTGAGCAGGAAATAATCAAACTCAACAACGGGAAACGCTGATTATGGACCGCATTGGGGTTGGCCTTATCGGCACGGGTTTCATGGGCAAATGCCACGCCATGGCCTTCGGCGCCGTGAAGGCGGTGTTCGGCGATGTTCCGCATATTGACAGGGTGGCGCTCTGCGATGTGGATTCCTCCCATGCCAAGCTGAAGGCTTCTGAATTCGGATTTACCCGCGCCATAACACACTGGCGCGACATGCTCGCCGATCCGGCCATTCACCTCATCTCGATCACGTCGCCCAACGGCATGCACCGCGAAATGGCCGTGGCGGCCCTCGAGGCGGGCAAGCATGTGTGGTGCGAGAAGCCCATGGCACTCACGTTGGCAGATGCGGAGGCGATGACGGCGGCCGCAACGAAAGCCAAGGGTCAGGTTACAGCCTTGGGCTATGCCTATCTGCGGAACCCTGCCGTGCAATATGCAAAACAACTCATTGGCGAAGGCGCTATCGGCGAGGTGTTTGATTTCCGCGGCAGCGTTGACGAGGACTATATGGCCGATCCTTCGCTGCCATGGTCCTGGCGGCTGACGCGCAAGGATGCTGGTCTCGGCACCTTAGGCGATTTGACGTGCCATCTTGTTTCCCTGGCTCATGAGCTGATGGGCGAAATCGGCAGCCTTTGCGCCATGGCGGACGTGGTTCACGGCAAACGGCCGGTCGCCGGCGAAACCGGCAGGCTGGCGCAGGTCGAAAACGATGACATTGCCCATGCGGTAGTGCGCTTTCGCAGCGGGGCACGCGGCGTGCTGAGTTCAAGCCGTATTGCCCATGGCCGCAAGAACGGACTCAAAATCGAAGTGCACGGATCGAAAGGCATGCTGTGGCTCGACAATGAGCGCATGAATGAATTGAACCTTTACGTGGCGGACGGTCCGGTTGCGGCCCGCGGCTTTCGCCGCATCCTCTCGTCGCCCGCCCATCCGGGTTACGCAAAATTTTGCCCGGCACCGGGGCATGGGCTGGGATTCAATGAGTTGAAGGTCATCGAACTGGCGGAAATCCTTCACGCCATCCGGCGCGCGCCGGCAAGCCAAATTGACTTCGCCCGCGGACTCCGGATTGAAAAAATCATTCACGCTTTCGCCCAGTCTTCGGCGGCGAGGGCCTGGGTCGATATTGAATAAAATTCTGCCGCTGCCCCTTCGGGGTTAAAAATATTAAGCTCTTTCAATATGATCCGCGCGCTTCCTGCACCGCATTATGGGAGTTTTTTTCGCGGGCAGATGGAACCTTAAGGTCTTTTGCGCGTTAAAAGGCCGGGCAACCCCGCATTGCTGGTCTGCAAACTTGCGCCTCACAGCATTTCTGATTGGCCTCATATGTTTTTGGAGATGAGTTAACGATGCTGCGTATGATTGGGAACCGTCTTAGGCATACTCCTTCTGCG
>Ga0307505_10002208_pt1 | contig 13872 bp, 15 predicted proteins | sample 23_S_MG_FD_202183 | JGI IMG/M metagenome (GOLD analysis project Ga0307505, IMG submission 202183) | Soil microbial communities from Populus trichocarpa stands in riparian zone in the Pacific Northwest, United States - 23_S | ecosystem: Environmental > Terrestrial > Soil > Riparian zone > Trees...
CGACTCGTCCGTGAACTGCACACCCGGGTTGGCCTGGCGCGATCGCGCGAGCGCGAGGTAGTTCTCGCGCGAGTACGAGGCGCCCATCGTCACGTTCTCCCGCGGCGTGGCATCGACGCCGACGCCATACACGCGGTGGTTATTGTCCCGCAGGCCGAACACGCTCTGCAGATAGTCGTCGTTGCCGGCGGCCGCCGAAAAGTTGATGGCCAGGTTGGCGACGGGCATCAGCACACCGACCAGCGTCACACGCTGGCGATCGCGCGGTGCGACGTCCATGTGCCGCATGCCGGGCTGCTCGGCGACGTCGGTCAGGAGGTGTTCTTCAAACCCCCGCCCGCGACGCGTCGACTGCTCGTATTTGGTGCGCAACGAGAACCAGCGGTTCCCCACGGTGTCAAACGTGACGCGCATCACGTTCTCGACGGTCTCTTCGTAGATGCGATGCGTACGCGCCTCGGAGAGCCGCGTGAACCCGATCCCTATGCTGGTGCCGGCCATCGGGAGGTAGCGCGCGTCGGCGTCGAAGTTCTGCCGCGTGAGCCCGAATGGCTCCGTCACGATGGCCGTCGCGGAGTTGCTGACCGCGTTGTCATACGACACGCGCTGAAACGTGTCGAACTCCGGGGTCAGGTTGTCGTACTCAAACGATCGGTACCGCACGTTGAAGTCCAGGAACCTCACCGGTCGAGAGGTGAACGTCAGGCCCGTCGAGGTCGTGCTCGCGGCGCCTTCGACGGTCGCGCGTGGGAGCGGGTTCTGCCCGGTCGTGATGGTGTTGATCGAGTAGGCCATCAGCGGGTCGCCCGCGTCCTTGAGGCGGCCGCTCGACACAAACGCCGTCGCGCGACTGCGGCCCGGTAATCGGACCGTCGCCAGACCGTTCAACACCAGAAACGAGTTGCTGGGCGGCAGCGACAGCCGGCCGCGTGAAGACGCCGCCAGCGTGTCCGTGACGCGCCACGGATTGTCGAACGTGAGCGTCGTCACGTCGTTGGTGAACCAGCTGCCGGAATACCCTGCCCGGAAGAGGTACCGGTCCCGCGCAAACTCTGCGGCCACTTCGGCGTCCCGCAGGGTGTGGTTCGTGGGCGCGACCGTCTCAACGAGCTGGCTGTGGCCGAACGCGCCGCCGAACGGAATGCCGCCGTCACGGACCGTGTTCTTGAACAGTCCGGTGATGGTGAAATCGTTCGATGGCATCAGCCGCGCGCCCGCTTCCGCCGAGTGCCGGCGAGTGTTCAGTTCGAACACCTGCGTGTTTGGCGGCACGAAGAGACCGGGGATGTTGTTGGCGTTCGTCTGGCCGCCCAGCTGAACGGCGTCGTCGATCAGCAGTACGCCGTTGTTGTTGAGTACGTCACCCTGGAAGAACGTCTGCGTGTTGCGGCTGAAGAGCATGGGAATCTGGTCCCACACGAACCAGCCGCGAAAGGTGCCCTGCTTGGCGGCCGCGATCGCGTACCGCTGGTCCTTGCGACCGACATGGTCAGCGGCCAGGTCGAACTCCCAGGCGTTCTGTTTTCGGGTGAGCCGGGCGAAGTCCAGGAAGAGCCCGTCTCCCAAATCCCGATAGCGCTCGTACCGCGCGGCGTCCCCGACCGTCGTGGAACCCCGCGCGCCGAAGTCGATGCGGCCGATGTTCGTGACCGTACCCGTGTCTTGCGCCACCGCGGTCACCGGGACCAGCAGCAGCGCGGCGATAACAATACTCGTTCGAATGCGCATGATGCCCTCCCCTTACCGGATGAAGCGCTGGCCGCTTGGATGATTGGAACCGTGAATCGTCGCGTGGCAGGTCACGCACGACCGGCCATACACGCGCACACTGGGCGCCGGCGTCGTCGGGCCGAGGACCAGGGCGTCATAGATAGTGCTGGGATGCCGCGTCGCGACGTGGCACCGTTGACAGAGCAACGGCAGCTTGGTCACGAGCATGCGTTCATTCGACGAGCCGTGAGCATCGTGGCAGGTCGTGCAGCCGTCGCGCACCGGAGCGTGCTCCCAAAGGAACGGTCCGCGCTTGTCCGCGTGGCAGGACGTGCAGAGCTCAGCGGGCGAATCGCCCTTCTTCAGGAGCCGCACGTTGGTCGCGCCGTGGACGTTGTGGCACGACGCACACGTCATCTTGCCTTCGCGCACCGGCATGTGCCCCGACCGATCGAGCTTCGCGATCTTGTCCCGGTGGCAGGTCGCGCACAGCTCCCGCTGCGATTCGGTCTTGAGCTGTTTGGTTTCGGACTTCGGGTTGTGGACCGAGTGGCAGGACACGCACGACACGCCGCGCGACTCGTGCTGGCTGCCTTCCCAGAGCGCGTGTTCACCCTTGTTGTGGCAGGTCGCACACGAGGCATTGATCTCGTCCGGCTTGGCTTTGCTGAACCTCAACAGCGGGTTGCCCGCCGGATCCTCGACGTGCTTGCTCCCGGCACCATGGCAGCTCTCGCAGCTCTGCTTGGCCGCAGGAGTTCGGGCGTCGGTCTTCAGGGCGTGCGCGCTGCCTTCATAGCCCTTCTTCATCGTGTCGTGACAGGTGAGACAGGTGTCTTCTCCGACCAACGCGGCGCCCCCTTGGGCCACTGTGGGAGCCGGACTCGGCTTGGCGGGAGTCTGGGGAGATTTCACCGCGGGTGCGGATTTTTCAAGGGTCGGCATCGGCCCGACCGTGGGCGAATCGACATTCGCCCCAACGCCGGCGATGGCGAGCAGCCATAGCCCTAAACCACAGGCCAACCACGCTTTGGGCCCGATATTTCTGATATGCCGACTCATGCAACCCTCCCGATGACTACCAACACCTGGCCCAGGCCCGGGTGGCAATCGCCTCGATTAGAGCAAGGGACGTGCCGGAAGAATCGAAACGAGGAGAGGACGCGAACGGCGGGAAGGACGAACGAGACCGCTACTCGTCGGCCTTCTTGAGGCCGAACTTCTCGATGCGGTAGCGGATCTGATCGCGGTGCAGGCCGAGGAGCGTCGCCGCGCGCGTCTGATTGCCGCCGGCGCGTTCGAGCGCCTGCACGACCAGGCTCCGTTCGACGTCCTCGAGGTTGACGCCCTCGGCAGGCAAATCAAACGCGCCCTTCCCGCCGGTTGGCTTCTGCCGCGCCGTGTGCAGGCTGTCGAAATCCACCGGCTGCAGCAAATTGCTCTCGCACAACAGCACGGCCCGCTCGATCAGGTTGCGCAGTTCGCGGACGTTGCCCGGCCAGCCGTACGCGCGAAGCGCGGCTTCCGCGCTCTGGCTCAGTCCGCGCACCGGACGCTTGAACTCGCGGCTGAACGTCTCGACGAAATGCTGCGCGAGGAGCGCCACGTCGCCCTGGCGGACCCGAAGCGGCGGCACCGTCCGGCCCGCACGTGCTCCTCCAGATCGCGATTGGTCGCCGCAATGATCCGGACGTCCACGCGAATGTCCCCGGCGCCACCCACCCGACGGAAGCTTTTCTCTTCGAGCACCCGCAGCAACTTCGCCTGGAGGGCCGGGGTCATCTCGCCGATCTCATCCAGAAACACCGTGCCCTCGTCCGCCTGTTCGAGCAGGCCCCGCTTCTGCTGGCGTGCGTCGGTGAAGGCACCGCGTTCGTGCCCAAACAGCTCCGATTCGAGCAGCGCCTCGGGAAGCGCCGAGCACGTGATGTTCAGAAACGGCCGTGACGCGCGGCTGCTGAGATAGTGGATGACCTTGGCGACCAGGTCCTTGCCGGTTCCACTCTCCCCGGTGACGATGACCGTCGACGACGGGCTCGACGCCACCTTGCGCACGAGTTGCTTGATGCGCTGCATCGGCTCGGATTCACCGATGATTGACGCGACGCCATAGGGCCGCGCCAGCGAATCCCGCAGCGTGCGCAACTCCCGGCGCAGGCGCGTCGTCTCGAGCGCGCGCGAGACGCGCAGCGCCACGTCGTCCAGATCGAAGGGCTTGGTCGCGTAGTCGAACGCGCCCGCCTTCATCGCTTCCACGACCGTTTCCACGCCGCGATGCGCGGTCAGCATGATGACGAGCGTGTCGGGGTCGAGATCGCGCAGCTTTTTCAGCACGCTCAGGCCGTCTTCGTCCGGCAGCTTGTAGTCGAGGAGCACGAGGTCGACGCCCTGGTCAGCGCGCTCGAGCGCCTCGGCGGCGGTGCCGGCCTCAACGATGTCGTGGCCGTCCTCCCGCAGGCGCTGAACCACGGACCAGCGAATCAGTTGTTCGTCGTCAACGACGAGGACGCGCCGGGCGGACACGCGCGCTAGTATACGCGGCTCAGCCGGCATCCCTGCAGGCGTCGGCCCGTCGATCCCGACACGCATCAGGCCACCTTCGGCAGCCGCCGAATCTTGATGTAGAGCGTCGCGAGAAATCCGAGAATCACGAGCGTCGCCACGGCCAGCCCGCGGCGGCGGTACTGCAGTTCATCCATGGCGGCGTCACCCACGGCCTGGGCCTCTCCGGCGGCCGCAAGGCCCTCCTTGACGACGTCGTCAAATGGTGGCGCCGTGAACGTATGCACCAGCACGCGCATCCGTACGTGCGCCTCGCTCGCCGTGTGGAGGGCGAGCTTGCCGTCTTCGACGAGCATGCCCGCAGTCTCCGCGCGATCGAGTACCTGTCCAGCCGACGCAATTGCTGCCAGCACCTCGTCGAACCCCTTCCGCACGCTCTTGATCACGGCGGCGCCCGCCACGCTCTCGTCGTGACAGGTGGCGCACAAGGCTTTGTCGTCGAGGCCGATCCAGCTCGCTTGCGGCGGCGCGATATGGTGGTTGCTGTGGCACACCAGGCAGTCGGCCTGGCCGAGTGCGGCGAAGACCTCGGCTTTCCTGCTCTTCTTGAACAGCTCGGCTTCGCGCACGTGGCACTGCGCGCACACGTTGGCCACCGAATCGGCGCCTGGCGGCGTCGCGCCGTGGCTGCCGTGGCATGTGCTGCAGGTGGGCGCGGACCTGTCGCCCCGTTTCAGCAGGGCGTCGGCGTGCACGCTCTTCGACCACTCGTTGAAAATCTCCGGCGACCGGTTGAACGGCGCCATCCGGGCCGGGTCTGCATGGCATCGGGCGCAGGTGATGGCGACGTGCGCAGGCGCGACCGGAGATCGGGTGTCGCGTACCGGCACGATGCCATGGGACTGATGACAGTCGTTGCACGTAGCCACGCGCGTCTCGCCCTTGGCCATCTGCTGGCCGTGGACGCTCGTCTGGTACTGCGCGTACTGATCAACACGGACCTGCGGGGCGAACTTGCGCATGTACGCCGCGTCCGCATGGCACCTGGCGCAGAGCGGCGCGATCGCCACCCGCGCGATCGCCGCGTAGCCGCCATCGGCTTTCTTCGGCCCATGGCACGACTCGCAGGTCAGTCCGGCCTTCGCGTGGACGTCGTCGCTGAACGCTTCCGCGGCGGGCTTGACCGCCGGCGCCGGGGCTTGTGGGCCTGGCGCGCCGGCCGCGCGCAGCGTGATCGACCCGGCGAGCAGGCCGCACGCGATCGCGACCGATCCGATCCTCCAGGCGCCCGTCATCAGTGGCCTCCGGTCAGCGCCAGCACGGTCATCGTGGTCATGAACGCGATCGCGGCGATTGCGGCCCAGGTCACGATGGTCCGCGACCGGGCAGTGTTGCGGTCAATGAACGGCAGAAGAACGAGTGCCATGGCCCCGAGGCTCATCGCGCCGATCGCGATCAGTTCGCCGTCGATGCCGAGCACGTGCGCCGGCATGTATTTCAGGGCCTGGAACGTCCAGAGGAAGTACCACTCGGGCGCGATACCGGCGGGCGCCGACGCGAACGGATCGGCTTTATGTCCCAGTTCCCATGGCAGAAACGCAGACAACCCCGCAAGCAGCGCGAGTGCGACCGTCCAGCCGAACAGATCGCGCAAGGCAAAATGCGGCACGAACGGCATCGTGGGCACTGGGCGGTTCTCGCGCTTCGCTCGTTCCTCAACCGACGGCGGCACGCTCATGCCGTGGTACTGGACCAGCAGCAGGTGCAGGCCAAGGAGCGCGGTCGTAATCGCCGGCAGCACGGCGACGTGCACGCCGTAAAAGCGCGTCAGCGTGGCGCCCGTCACGTCCGGCCCGCCGCGCAGCAGCCGGACGATCGTGTCGCCGGCATACGGCACCGCGCCAGCAATATCCGTCCCGACGCGCGTGGCGAAGAACGCGACTTCGTTCCACGGCAACAGATAGCCCGTGAAGCCGAAACCCAACGACAGGAACAGAAGCATCACGCCGCTGATCCACACGACCTCGCGCGGCCGCCGGTAGGCCTTGAGAAACAGGACGCTGAACAAGTGCGCGAAGGCCGCGCCGACCATCAGATTCGCGGACCACGAGTGAATGGAACGCACGAGCCAGCCGAACGGCACGCGCGTCATGATGAACTGGACGCTGTCGTAGGCCTCGGCCGAACTGGGCCGGTAGTACAGCAACAGGAGAATGCCGGTCACGACCTGCACAAGGAAGAAGAACAGGGTCATGCCGCCGAGGTAGTACCAGATGGAGTGCCGATGCTGCGGCACCGTCTTGTGCCGGATGGCGGCTTCGAGTTCGGCCAGCGGCAGACGCGCCGTGAACCAGGATCGCATCGGCCTCAGGCCTTGCGTGACAGCACGATTTCGTCACCCTGCACGTGCGCGTCGTACTCGGCGAGCGGACGAGGCGGCGGCCCGGAGATGTTCTTCCCGTTCAGATCGTAGTGGCCGTTATGGCACGCGCACCAGATGTGTTCGAGGTCGGCGCGGTACTGAACTGTGCAGGCCAGATGCGTGCACGTACCATCGAACGCCTTCAGGTCGCCCGCGGCGGTGCGAATCACGAGAGCCGGAGTCGAGCCAAACGGCACGATGCGTGCGCTGTTTGGCGCCAAGGTCGACGCGGCGCCGCCCTTGACGGACAGCGTGGGCGCCTCCGGAATGTCCGGAGGCACCAGGTATCGAAGGACCGGGAAGGCGATTGCGCCAAGAACGCCTGCCGACCACGTTCCCAGCAACCAGTTCAGTACACTGCGTCGTCCGGCCGGCTGGTCTGATTGTGGTACGTGGCCCCGGATCGGCATCGCCTACTTCTTGACCTTGAGCGACACGATGTACGCGATGAGATCATCAAGGTCCTGTCCTTTGGCTTTGGTGGGCGTCATCTTCATCTTGGGCGGATTCTTCGGGTCGAGCACGACCGGATTGGGCAGATACTTCGCCAGCCAGGCTGCGTCGCGCTTCAGCCCTATCGTCGACAGATCCGGGCCCATCGGACCGCCGGTGCCGTTGATCTTGTGGCACACGTTGCACTTCTGCGCGAGATAGACCTTGGCCCCGTTCACCGGATCGCCGGGGCCCGCGGGGGCTTCCGCGGCCGACGGTGCTCCGGACATCGCGATCGCCACGAACGCGATTGCGGCCACGCTGACACTCACGTTCAATCTCTTCATGCTTTGCTCTCCCAGGCTTCGCCGACCAGACGGACTACGGCGGTGACATCAAATGGCTTTTCCACGAATCGATACGCGCCCAGTTCCGCGGCGCGCTTCATGTCTTCCGAGTTTCCATGCGCGGACATCATCACCACTACGGCACCGGGCCAGCGGCGGCGGATCTCGGCCAACAGCGACAAATCGACGGCGTCGGGCAGCCGCAAATCAAGAATGACGACCAGGGGCTCATCGCCCACGGCGACTAGCGCCGCTCGCGCTTCGGCCGCGTTGCCAGCCAGCCGGACCGGGTACCCAGCATCGGTCAGGCCTTCGGACAAAGACCACCGGATCAGTGGCTCGTCGTCGACGACCAGCACCGACGGCTTGCGCACTATTTCCCTCCTGATGGGAGATATTCCAGGGCTGTAATCACCACCAATACCTTGTAACACTGGCGATCTCTGTCTCTCCGGGCGAGGCTGCTCGGGATATATTCAATCCTCGGGCCAACCGCTGACACGTGCCGAGTCCATCTCCCCGTCACCTCGAAGCGCTCGCCTGTCTGGGCGTGGCCGGCGTCCTGTTCCTGGGCCTGTGGGTCGTCCCGGAACGGGAAGTCGCCCCGCTCTATGTCGTCGCCATCCTGCTGGCGATGTGGTCAGAGCGTGCACGGCTGGGGTACGAACTGGCAGGGCTTTCGACGTTGGGGATCGTCCTGACCGCGGCGATTCGGCCGTCTCCGCAGGTGTGGCCGCACATATTGGGCGATGCCGTCACCATCGGCGCCTGCTGGGCCGCCGCATTCGTCGTCGTGCGGTACCGCCGTGGCGGAGCAGCACTCGCCGACGCCAGAGTGGCGCTCGGCCGGTCGATCAAGGACCTCGAGCAGGTGCAATACGCGCTCGATCAATCGGCGATCGTCGCGACCACCGACGTCACGGGCACGATTACCTACGTCAACGACAAGTTCTGCGAAATCGCCCAGTACACGCGCGAGGAACTGATCGGCCGCAATCATCGGCTGATCAATTCCGGCTACCACTCCCTGCATTTTTTTCAGACCATGTACCGGACGATTGCCTCAGGCCGCGTCTGGCGCGCTGAAATCCGCAACCGGGCCAAAGACGGTTCGCTGTACTGGGTGGACACGACGATTGTGCCGATGCTGGACGATCGCGGCCGGCCCCAGCAGTACATTGCGATCCGCTACGACGTCACCGAGCGCAAGCAATCCGAAGCCACCCTCCGGGCACAGACGGCGCTCGTACAACTCGGGAAGATGGCGGCCATCGTCGCCCACGAGGTGCGCAACCCACTGGCAGGCATCCGCGGCGCGATTCAGATGATCGGACGCCGGCTCGCACCCGATACGGCGGAGCATGCGATCACGAACGAAGTCATCACGCGCATCGATACCCTGAACGACATCGTGCAGGACCTGCTGCTGTTCGCACGCCCTCGGCAGCCGGTGCTGGCAAGCGTGGCCATCCAGACGCTGGTGAACGACACCGTGTCCCTGGTGCGCGAAGACCCCAGGTTTCACGACGTCCCGATCTTGATCGACGACACGGATGCGCAGATCGTCGGCGACCTTGAGCAATTGAAGCTCGTGCTGCTGAATCTCCTGATTAACGCCGCGCAGGCGATGGAGGGTCAGGGACAGATCACCGTGCAGACGCGGAAGGTCGGGACGTGGCAGGAATTGAGGATTATCGACCAGGGCGCGGGAATTCCCCCGGAGATCCGGGAACATCTGTTTGAGCCCTTCTTCACCACCAAGCATCGCGGCACCGGGCTTGGGCTGGCCACGGCGCGCCGGATACTGGAAGGACACGGTGGCACCCTGACGCTCGATTGCCCTCCCGGCGGCGGGACCGTCGCGTCGGTGCGACTACCCATTCGCTAGGTACGGGCCTTGCGTATTCCTGCCCGGTAAAGGAGTTGTCGATGATCCCCATCCATCGGATTCTGGTCGCCACGGACTTCAGCGAGCCGGCGCAGGCCGCGCTCAACTGGGCGGCAACGCTCGCGCGCGAACTCGGGAGCCAGCTCTATCTGCTCCACGTCGTGCCGGAGCCCTACGCGTATCCCTGGGGCACGGAGCTGTCCATGCTGCCGTTGAATGACATTCTGGCGCAGTCTGAACAGGCGGCGCACCAGCGCCTCGAGGAACTGGCGGCGACGACCCGGCTTCCGGCCGGACGTACCGTCGCACGGTCGGTGGTCGGCACCCCGGTCGATCAGATTCTCGGGATCGTCGCCGACGAGCGTATCGATCTCGTGGTGCTCGGCACGCATGGGCGTGGCATGGTGGGGCACCTGCTCCTGGGCAGCGTCGCCGAACGTGTCGTCCGTCGCTCTCCCGTGCCCGTGCTGACGGTGCACGGCGAACACCGCGCGGCGGTGGCCGGACCGTCCACCGGCCCGACGACGGCCTGACATATGCTGAGCGGCACGATGTCCTCACCCGCCCCGGTCATTTGCGGCGTCGACTTCTCACCTGAGTCCCGGCGGGCTCTCGTCTGCGCCGCCGGACTTGCCGAGCGCCTGCGGTGTCCGCTGCATCTGGTGTCGGCGATCGAACCGTTGCTCGCAGAAGCGGCCCGGTTGCGGAATCAGCTGCCGGTGTTCACCGAACGCATTGTCGGGGATCTGCGCGAATTCGCTGGAATACTTCCCCTGCCAGCCGACCGCGTCTCGTTCGAGGCGACCAACGGCGAACCCGTGCCGGTACTGCTCGCCGCCGCCGCGAACGCCGGGGCCAGAATGATCGTGGTCGGCACGCGGGGACGCGGCCAGGCGGCTCGCCTCGTCCTCGGCTCGACGACGCTGCGGTTGCTGCGTGCGACTGACCGGCCGGTGCTCGTCACCGACTGGGATGATCGGGAGACGGCGCCTGAATCCGAGATCGGCGGCGCGATTTCCCGGATCGTGTGCGGCGTCGACTTCAGCGAAGGCAGCAGGGCGGCGGTTGAAACCGCCACCAGCCTGGCGGCCGACATCGGCGCGACCATCAGACTCGTGCACGCCGTGGAGCGGGCGGCGGTTCCGGTGGGTTGGGATTCGCTCACCCGTGACGTCGATGCCGATCGGCTGGCCGACGCGAAGGCGCGCCTGACAGAACTCGCCCACCAGGTGACGCTGCCCGAAAGCCTGGCCGGCCGCGTGACCGCTAATGCGCGACTGGGATCGCCCGCCGAGGTGCTCGCAGAGGAAACGCAGGGCGACCCGCGCGCGATTGTCGCCGTCGGCCTGCGTGGCGCCAGCCTGCATCGGCCGGGCAGTACCGCGATCCGCGTGGTCTCTGCGACGCAGGTCCCGGTGCTGGCGGTCCCGCAATAGTCCTGGGGCCTCGGTTCTTCTTCAGCGCTCCCCAAGCCACCACTTCGGTCGCGTGCGCCGGCGGAGGCCGAACGATCCGACAGTGTGTGATTCGATGTGCGCAATAGCCTCGTCGAGATCATCGGTCACCTTGAGCAGATCGAGATCCGCGGGAGACACCGCGCCTTCCTCGACCATTTCTCGCAACAGGCTGATGAACGGCGACCAATATACGGTCCCGATGAGGACGACCGGAAAGTTCTGGATCTTGCCGGTCTGGATCAGGGTCAAGGCCTCGCACAGCTCATCGAGCGTGCCGAGTCCGCCGGGAAGCCCGACGAACGCGAAAGAGTACTTGAACAGCAGGACCTTGCGGACGAAGAAATAGTGGCAGGTCACCGATCGATCGAGGTACCGATTGGGTGCCTGTTCGAGCGGCAGTTCGATGTTGCAGCCGACCGAGCGGCCGCCGGCGTCCTGTGCCCCACGATTGGCCGCTTCCATGAGCCCTGGCCCGCCGCCGGTCATCACGGTAAATCCGAGGCCGCTCACGCGGCGTCCCAGTTCGCGCGCCACGGGATAGTACGGGTGCGCCTCGCCGAAACGCGCCGATCCAAAGATCGTCACGCATGGGCCGACGAAGTGCAGCGTGCGGAAACCGCGGATGAAGTCGCGCACGGCGCGCCACAACAGCATGATCTCCCGCCCGCGCGAATGCGGGCCATCGAGAAACGAGCGATCGGGATTGGGGTCGCGGGCTGGAGAAACGGTCGGGGCGGGCGCTACGGGTACAGCAGACTCAGTCGCCATGTGGATCCCTGTCGTTCGAAGAGCTCGCGGTCATGGAGTCGCCCGGTCTGGCCGGTCCAGAACTCGAGGCGATCGGGCACGACACGAAAGCCAGACCAGAAGGGGGGACGAGGTACCGGCTGGCCCTGGTATCGGTGTGTGAAGTCGTCGACCCGCGCCTGCAGTTCCGCGCGCGCCGACAGTGGCCGGCTTTGCTGCGAGGCCCACGCGCCGATCTGACTTTCGCGCGGACGCCTGGCAAAGTACGCATCGGCCTCGGCGTCGCTCACGAGCGCCGTAAAGCCCTCGATGCGCACCTGGCGCTCGATATGCGGCCAGAATGCGCACAGGGACACGGCCGGTTGCGACCGGAGTTCCGCACACTTCTGGCTTTCAAGGTTGGTGAAGAACACGAAACCGCGCGCGTCGAAGTACTGAATCAGCACCATCCGGCCCGCGGGCCGGCCCGCGGCCGTGACGGTGGAGAGACACACGGCTTTGGGATCCACACCGGAGCCCAGGGCCGCGAGGTCATGCCACTCTCGGTACTTCGCGATCGGATCGGTCACTACTTCTTCCGTTTGATCAACCCCTTCACGGCCAGCTCTTCAAGTTTGGCCGCCATCGTCTCGCCGGCGTTGGCGGTTTGCGCGGGGCCGCCGGCCTTCTCGATATGGAGAATCTTGCCGTCACCGCCGACATAAAACGTCCATCGTCTCGCCCGGCCGCTCGGTCCGAGGACACCGTACGCGGTGCCCGCCTGCTTGTCCGGGTCCGACAGGATCGGAAAGTCCGTATCATGCTCGGTCGCAAACCGCTTGTTGGTTTCCACGTCGTCAGTGCTCGCCATGAAATAGGCGACGTCGTACTTTCGAATCGTCTCGCCGCTCGCACGGAGCGACTTGCACTCAGCCGTTCAACCACCGGTGAACGCCTGGGGAAACCAGGCGACCACGACTCCACGGCCTTTGTAGTCCGACAACCGATGCGTTTTGCCGTCGCTCCCAGGGAGCGAGAAGTTCGGCGCGGTGTCGCCTTCTTTCAACTCCATCGGGGTCTGCATGGTCGCGGCCGAGGACAAGACGCCGAACGAGAGTATTCCCGCCAGAACCAGTTTGGTCATCGGCCAGTGCCTCCGGGGGCATTCTATAACGAACGATCGGAAATGACGGGAACGACGGGGTCGGCTGATTCCTCTCTATAATCACGGGGCCACATGTCCAACTTCGCGGCACGCATCAGCGCGATTGCCGATCGGATGCCGGCGCAGGCGGCCATCGACCAGCTGCATGCGGATGGCCGCGTCCTCACCACGACGTACGGCGAGCTGGAGGAACTGGCCGGACGAATTGGCGCATGGCTGCTCGCTGCGGGCATCCGCGCGGGCGATCGCGTCGCGATCCTGGCCGACAACGACGCAAAGTGGATCGCCGCGTATCTGGGCACGCTGCGCATCGGCGCCGTGGCGGTGCCGCTCGATACGGCCTACAAGGCGCCGCAAATAGGCACCGTCCTCGAGAACTCGAACGCGCGTCTCCTCTTTACGACACCGCGCTACCTGGACGCGGCGGCCGCCGCGTGCGTGGCGCCCGGCGCCACGGCACTCGTCCTTCTGACCGGTGAGGCTCCAGGTGTCGTCGACGCGCGCGAATTCAACGCCTCTCGTCCGGTGCCTCCCGTTGCGGACGTTCCCGATGAGGCGATGGCGGTCATGCTCTACACCTCAGGGACGACGGCCGATCCCAAGGGCGTGGTGCTGACCCACGGCAATCTCGACGCCGAACGGCAGGGTGCATTCTCGATCGTCCAGGTCACCGAAACGGATGCCATCCTCGGCGTCCTTCCGCTCTTTCATGCCCTGGCCCAGATGGCCAATCTGCTGTTGCCGCTGGCTGTCGGCGCGCGCGTCGTCTTCCTGGACACGATCAGCTCGTCGTCGCTGGTCTCGGCGCTGGGTTCGCGCGGCATCACGATTTTTGCGTGCGTCCCTCAGTTCTTCTACCTGATCCACCAACGCGTGATGGCCGAGGTCGCCCGCAAGGGGCCGCTGTCGCGCGCGTTCCTGCGCCTGATCATCGCGGTCAACGTCCGAATGCGGGATCGGACCGGGCTCAATCCGGCCAAACGTCTCCTCGGACGCATTCATCGTCCGCTCGGGTCGCGCATGCGGCTGTTCGTCACGGGCGGCTCGAAGTTCGACGCGTCGATCGGGCGCGACCTGTACGGACTGGGCTTCACGATCCTGAATGCTTACGGCCTCACGGAAACCTCGGGCGGGGCGACGATCGTGCGTCCGAACGACCGATTCAATGAGTCAGTGGGCCAGCCGTTTCCGGGTGTGGAGATCCGCATCCTCATGCCGGACCA
>Ga0307505_10002209_pt1 | contig 13869 bp, 10 predicted proteins | sample 23_S_MG_FD_202183 | JGI IMG/M metagenome (GOLD analysis project Ga0307505, IMG submission 202183) | Soil microbial communities from Populus trichocarpa stands in riparian zone in the Pacific Northwest, United States - 23_S | ecosystem: Environmental > Terrestrial > Soil > Riparian zone > Trees...
GAAGTTCAACAACAAGCGGAACCTCGACGATCTCGGCAAACCGCGTGACAAGACTCGCTTTCCATATTCGGCGGCGACGGTGAATGCCTCGTACAATTCGCTGAACAACGATATCACGTTTCCGGCGGGCATTCTGCAGCCTCCGTTCTTCAACTTCGATGCCGACGACGCGATCAACTACGGCGGGATCGGCGGCGTGATCGGGCATGAGATCTCGCACGGGTTTGACGATCAGGGAAGCCGGTTCGCAGCGGACGGAAATCTGAAAATGTGGTGGACGTCCGACGACCGTGCAAAATTCGAAGAGCGTGCGTCGTGCGTCGTGAAGCAGTGGGACAATTATGAAGTTCAGCCGGGGCTATTTATGGTCGGGAAGCTTGCACTCGGCGAGAACATCGGTGATTTTGCGGGACTAACGATCGCGTACGATGCGTATCAGCGTTCGCTCGCGGGCAAGCCGAGGCCGAAGAACATCGACGGCTTTACTCCGGAGCAGCGATTCTTCCTCGGCTGGGCACAGGTCTGGCAGGGCAAGTACACACCCGAGGCCGAACGCCGTCAGGTTCAGACCGGACCGCACTCGCTGCCCAAATGGCGCGTGAACGGCCCGCTTTCGAACATGCCGCAGTTTGCCAAGGCATTCGGCTGCAAAGGTGGCCAGGCAATGGTCCGGGCGAATGCCTGTTCGATCTGGTGATCGTGAGTTGATGAAGAGCGGGCGGCAAGTCAAGTCCCCTGCTCCTCATCTATCAACAAAGAATACCTTCAAACGCTGCGGTCAAAACGTGACCGTTAGCGACGTGACCCGTGACCTTTGTGGCGCCGAATCCGCGGCTTGAACTGGCGACATCGAAACGTTGGTGAGGCGATGCGTGCCGACGACCATGCCGCTTGCGTCTGTGACGATGATGTCGACGGATCCATTGTGACAACCCAGACTAAGCTGTTTGAGGTTGTTGGAGGCTTTCATATTGGCGGCGGCTTCCCGGATACCGCCCGATCGCCAAACGCCTTGATCGGTTCCGACCACCAGCTTTCCCTGCCCGTCGAATCGGCTAGCATTCTGGAAAACTCCGGCATCGGTCGCGATGTAAAGCTTGCCGCTTGGCCCGTGGCTTCGCGCCTGATTGATGAGCTGTTCGACCTTAAACCTTGCGGAGGCATCACGTCCGTCGACGCCTCCGCCGCCGGGCGTCATCGAGATACGCGAGATCTGCACCACACCGGGGTCACTCGGACAGATGAACACCTTGACCTTCGGGCGGGCAACGGGACCGTTCGCGGCTGCGTCCCTGGTCAAAAAATTCGTTGTTTTCCAAACGCCGCCGTTTGCCGAACTGGAACCCGTTGATGACACGTCTCCGCGGAGACCATCGATTTGCATGTAAATAGGCATAATTGCTTTCTCCTATGCCTCATGCGGTTGGGTCGCGGAAAAACTATCCTGGCTGCTCAAAGTTAATTGCCGATCTGGATATCGACTACCAGAACGACCTGAGAGCGGACATCCATGGCTCCTGCCTGAACGGGGGTACCGATCATCGGCTTTGCTTCAAGGCGATATGCGGCCGCGTTCGATGATGCCTGCGCATAACTCGCCTCTACATGTCGTGGGTCGATCCCGCCTTCCGTGGATTGGACGATGCGGACGATCTTGCCGTTCATTGCTGCGGCGGCGGCTTCGGCCTTTGCCATAGCCTGCTTCGATGCAAGCGCCAATGCTTCGCCTTGAGCGGGGCTCGATTGGCCGACGATGAACTGAATGCCGTCGACGCTGTTCGCACCGGCCGCGGTGGCGGCGTCGATGATCGCACCGACGCGGTCAAGCTTGTCGATCGAAACGGTTACGGTGTTTCGAACTTCGTAACCGAGGATCTTCGGCATCTTGCCGGAGTAGTAATCCTGTTGGGGCCGGAGGTTGTAGTTGCTGGTCTTGACCTCGGCTTTGGCATCCGCCGAGATCGCCTCGACCGCCGTTTGGACGGCTTCGCTGCGGCGGGCATTCTCTTGCTGAGCATCGACCGCCTGCTTGCCCTGCGTGACGACGGCGAACGTAATGACTGCAGTATCCGGCGAGATCTTCGCTTCCGAATCGCCGACGACCGTGACCCGCGTAAGCCGGTTCTCGACCGGGCGAAAAACATAGATCGCCGCCCCGAGCAGCACCAACAGCAGCCCGAGGGCCGCAACTTTATATGCATTGTTGTCCATTTGTCTTTTTCTCCTGAAAGGAACTTAGACAATGAACGAAAGAAATTGTTCCGCTTGCAAGGATTGTCCCGGTCTTTTATTTAACTAATCTTGATGCGACCAGGACCGAGGAAACCGCTACAACGGCGGCGCCGAGTAGCGAGAAGAGAAAATCGGGACCCTCCCCGACGATGGAGGGGCCGAGGAGCAGAAAGACGTAGCCGCCAATGAATCCGCCGGCAACACCGGCGATCAGATTCACGACGGTCGAACCGCCCGCACCGCGCCCGGACAGAAACGACGTCAACGCCATCGCGGCGGCCGCTCCGATGATGATCCAGCCAATTATCAAAGTCATACGAGTCTCCTTTTTGCGCACGACTCTAACACATTTTCGGTCGGTTGGCGGTCACTGGATCTGAATATCGACGACCAGAAGTACCTGTGACGAAGTGATCGGTCGGGCGCGACTATGACCGGAAGCCAAAAGTTTTTATAATCAGGCAGATGGCAGATGACCTCATCCCGCAGGCTGTCAGGGAGTTCATTTCGGAGAACATCGATTCGATCGCGGAACTGGAGGCGTTGATCCTTTTGTTTCGCGATCCGGATCGGGAGTGGGGCGTGTCCGCGCTGGCGGAGCGCCTGTACGCGCGTCGTGAGCAGACCGAGAAGGCCATCGCAAAGCTGTGCCAACTGGGGCTTTCGGCGGCCAACGGCGGTGCCCCAGAGACCTTTCGCTACCAGCCGGCAACACCCGAACTACAGGAATTAGTCGGCGATATTGCCGAAACTTATTCGAAGTATTTGATCCCCGTGACGAACCTGATCCATTCGAAGCCCGAATCGAAAGTGCAGCAGTTCGCCGACGCCTTCAGGCTCAGGAAAAGGAGGGATAAATAAAAATGGACGCACTTATATATTCACTGTGCGCTTTGACCGCCCTCGTGTGTGCCGTGCTGCTGCTGAAGACCTACGCCAGGAGCAAGTATCGACTGCTGCTCTGGGGCGGCCTGTGCTTCGTCGGGCTGACGCTCAACAACGTCCTTGTGATCGTCGATAAATTCGCGGTCCCGTACGTCGACCTTTCGACGTGGCGGCTGATCATTGCCCTGCTAGCGATGGCCGTTTTTCTTTACGGACTTATCTGGGATTCGGAATGAGGATAGGTGTATGAACCAGTTACTCTCAGGTGCTATCGCGATGGCCTCGCTGATCGTGGCGTTGTTCTTCCTGCGGTTTTGGAAGAACACACGCGACCGGTTCTTCATTTTCTTCGCCATTGCCTTTGGCCTCGAAGCCGTAAGCCGTGCTCTTCTCGGATACAACCAGGGCTCCAGCGAACACGAACCGCTCTACTACCTCATGCGTCTCGTTTCGTTTATCCTCATCCTCATCGCCGTCATCGACAAAAACCGAACACGTAGGGCCACCGAAAGGGATCGATAGTGACAACCCTGCTTCCTCGGAACGTACAGAATGACGCTTGATGCAGAAAGTATGAAACGTGGCGGCTGTCAGGCGATCGAGGTCGTTCGCGCTTTTTGAGAGCCGGACGAGAAGGCGGTGTTCAAGCTCGAGTATATGGCTTGGGCGTCATCTGAGGTGAGGCGAACCGAATCTCCGCCGATAAAGAACACGACCACGCCGCCGTCATTCTCCAACTGGATATGGGTGACGTTCTCAACGTTGATCATGTATTGACCTGCTTTTACGAACATTTTATTTGTGTCCTCTGGTTTCGACTATAGCACTCATGAGTTGTTGTTCATTTGTCTTTTCTCCTGAAAGGAACTTAGACAATGAACGCTCAGGATTGTTCCGCATGCAGAATGAGGGGAGAGGTTTCTTCGAAAGAAGATATCAACGGGGCTATTCCAGCAGCCAATCGATCGCCTCCGATTCATCAGCGAACACGTTGGCGATGAATCCGCGATTCTCTGCGATCGTCACGCCGATCCTCTCGGGATCGATAAACTCAGGGCGGGCCACGACCGCCATCTTTACTGCGCCACCAGCCGAAGCGGCCCAACGTTTGAAGACGTTATAGCGGTCAAAAACGGTCGGAGGGCCGAAGCCTGCAGCCCGAATATCAGCCAGTATTCTTCGGTTTCCGGAATCCCGTGAATCGCGAATCGCAGCATCTATTTGATCGACCGCTTCCTTCATGGAAAATGTCGAATTCAATTCGACCCTCAGAAATCGGTCCTCGGCTGAGACTTTTTCTGGAGGCGCGATCCCGTCGTAGATGAGCGAACCTTCTCGCATTCCTTTTTCCGTCCTTCGATAGTATTAGACCCCCTTTCGAAGCGCAAGGTTTTTTAAGTTCGATGAGCAATAGCGCCGACCGACCGCCAAAAAGGTAAAAGACGCAGGACCTGATCAGATCCTGCGTCTTCGTATTGCCCCCAATGTCGGCAGCCTCTTAGAGTTCGTCGTCACCGAGATCGATGTTCATCGCCTTCGAAGAGTCAGGCGATCGAGGTCGTTCGGGCACGTGAGCCGGAGGAGAAGGCGGTGTTCAAGCTGGAGTATATGGCTTGGGCGTCATCTGAGGTGAGGCGGACCGAATTTCCGCCGATGAAGAACACGACCACGCCGCCGTCATCCTCCAACTGGATGTGCGTCACGTTCTCAACGTTGATCATGTATTGACCTGCTTTTACGAACATTTTATTTGTGTCCTCTGGTTTCGACTATAGCACTCATCGAAGTCGGCGGCGTTCAAGGCGTCCGACTTCCAAAAAGAAAAGGCGAGGGGTGCTTTTCACATCCCACGCCTTTTCAGCTCTTGCGGACGGCAAGTTCCGCGTTCTCAATTAAAGCTCGTCGTCGTCGAGGTCGATCTTCATCGCCTCATCGATATCGAACTCTTCAGGGCTTTCGAGATCGAAGTTCTCTTCGGCGTCAGCTTCGAAATCCTCGACCGCATCGCCGTCGTCGATCCCGGGAACACCGGCAAGGATCGGGATGTCGAGCCCGCCGCGGATCGTTTCGATCTCGTCGAACTCATCCGCTTCCTTGCGGTTTTCCGTGTTGTCAGGCGAAACCTCGACGTTGCGGTAGTACTTCATACCCGTACCGGCCGGGATCAGGCGTCCCATGATGACGTTCTCCTTCAGCCCGCGGAGATAATCCACGCGGCCGGAGATCGCAGCTTCGGTGAGTACACGAGTCGTCTCCTGGAACGACGCCGCCGAGATGAACGAATCGGTCGAGAGCGACGCTTTCGTGATGCCGAGCAGAAGCGGTTCGCCCACTGCGGGCTTGCCCTTCTCGTCCGCGACGCGACGATTTTCGTCCTCATAGCGGAACCTATCGACCTGCTCTTCCATCAGGAATTCGGTGTCGCCGACCTCGCGGATCTTCACCCAGCGAAGCATCTGACGAACGATCACCTCGATGTGCTTGTCGTTGATGTTCACACCCTGCAGACGATAGACCTCTTGAATCTCGTTCACGAGATAGTTCTGCAGCGCGTTCGTACCAAGAACACGCAGGATGTCGTGCGGGTTCAGCGGGCCGTCCATGAGGGGTTCGCCCGCCTTAACGCGGTCACCTTCCTGCACGTTGATGTGAGTACCACGCGGGATGTCGTATTCCCGCTCGGCACTGTCATCGCCCGTGATGATGATCTTACGCTTACCCTTCGAGATCGGGCCGAATGTAACGGTTCCGTCGATCTCAGACATCATTGCCGTCTCGCCCGGACGGCGAGCCTCGAACAGTTCAACGACACGCGGCAGACCGCCGACGATGTCCTTCGTCTTGGTCGTTTCACGCGGGATCTTCGCAATCACGTCGCCCGGTGCGATCGCCTGGCCGTCTTCGACCATGAGGTTCGCACGGATCGGCATCTGATAGGTCTTCAGGGTCTTGCTGCCTTCCTTGATCTCAAGACGCGGCTGGTTCTTTTCATCCGAGTCCTTGACCACCAGACGCTTCTGGCCCGTCACCTTATCGATCTCCTCTTCGACCGTTTTGCCTTCCTTGAGGTCCTGATATTTCACGATACCCTTGACCTCGGTCAGGATGGCGAATGTGAACGGATCCCACGTGACGAGCACGTCGTCTTCCTTCACCTTCTGCCCGTCCTTGACGTGAAGCTGAGCACCGTAAACGATCTGGTAGCGTGCCACTTCGCGGCCGCGTTCGTCTTCGATACCGATCTCGGACTGCCGCTTGAGCGAGATCATCTCACCCGCACGGTTCTTGATGACCTTAAGATCATCGAGGTAACGGACGATGCCGTCCATCGCCGCAAGGTGCTTGGTCTCCTGCTCGAGGCGTGCGGTACCACCGACGTGGAACGTACGCATGGTGAGCTGGGTGCCCGGCTCGCCGATCGACTGAGCGGCGATAACACCGACCGCTTCGCCGATCTCGACCGTTTTGCCGGTCGCGAGGTTGCGGCCGTAGCACTTGACGCAGATGCCGCGGCGGCTTTCACACGTAAGTGCGGAGCGAAGCCGAACCTTCTGCAGGCCGGAAAGCTGTACCTGGGCGGCGAGGTCCTCGTTGATCTCAGTGTTCGCGGTGACGAGCGTGGTGCCGTCAACCGGATCGATGATGTCATCGAGCGACGTGGTTCCGACGATGCGGTCACGAAGTGATTCGACCTCTTCACCGTTGCGGATGATCGCCTCAGCCCAGACGCCGCGGACCGTTCCGCAATCCTCTTCGGATACGATCACGTCCTGAGCGACGTCGACGAGACGGCGGGTAAGGTAGCCCGAGTCGGCTGTCTTGAGCGCCGTATCGGCCAATCCCTTACGTGCACCGTGCGTCGAGATGAAGTACTGCAGCACGTTCAACCCTTCGCGGAAGTTCGCGACGATCGGCGTTTCGATGATCTCGCCAGACGGCTTGGCCATGAGGCCGCGCATACCGGCAAGCTGGCGGATCTGAGCCTCCGAACCTCGGGCGCCTGAGTCGGCCATCACGAGGATCGGGTTAAGCTCTTTACGCTCGGCTTCGCGAGTGTGCATCGCCTTGAACATTTCCTTGGCGACGCGGTCGGTCACGTCGGACCAGATCGCGGTCACCTTGTTCTCGCGTTCAAGGTTGGTCATCGTCGCTTCTTCATACTGCTTTTGAAGCTTATCGACTTCCTTACGGGCGTCTTCGATGATGCCCTTCTTGCTCGCCGGCGTGACCATATCGTCAATGCCGATCGACATTCCAGAAAGCGTGGCGTACAGGAAGCCCATAGCCTTCAGATCGTCGAGCAGGGCTACCGTCGGTCCGTGGCCGAGCTTCAAATAAGAGAAACTCACAAGGGACTGGAGGCCCTTTTTCTTGAGCGTTCCGTTGACGAACGGCAATCCGTCTCGCGTCAGCCGTTCGTTCAGGATCACGCGGCCGGCGGTCGTGTCGATCATGCGGTCAACGTTTTCGCGGACCGTCGCACGCATCACGTCCTGCGGACTATGCTCCGTGATCAGATCGATAAGATCGCCTCTCCAGCGAAGCCTGATCTTAGACTGAGTCTCGATCACGCCCGCGTCGAGGGCAAGAAGAACGTCGTCGATGGAGTTGAAGGCCTTGCCTTCACCCCTGAGTTCGTCGCGGCCGAGCGTGAGGTAATAGCATCCGAGAACGATGTCCTGCGAAGGAACCGTGATCGGCTGACCCGATGCCGGCGAGAGAAGATTGTTCGACGCGAGCATCAACACGCTTGCTTCGATCTGCGCTTCGGCGGACAGCGGAATGTGTACGGCCATCTGGTCGCCGTCGAAGTCCGCGTTGAAGGCGGTACAGACGAGCGGGTGGATCTTGATCGCCTTACCCTCGACAAGCACGGGCTCGAACGCCTGAATGCCAAGTCGGTGGAGCGTTGGTGCACGGTTCAGAAGAACCGGATGCTCTTTAATTACATCTTCAAGAATGTCCCAAACGATCGGCTCCTGGCGTTCAACCATTTCGCGAGCCTGTTTGATCGTGGCGGCGTGCGCGTCTTTTTCAAGCTTGTTGTAGATGAACGGCTTGAACAGTTCGAGCGCCATCTTCTTCGGCAAACCGCACTGGTGAAGCTTCAGCTCCGGCCCGACGACGATCACCGAACGGCCCGAATAGTCGACACGCTTTCCGAGAAGATTCTGACGGAATCGACCCTGCTTACCCTTAAGCGTTCCGGACAGCGACTTGAGCGGGCGATTGTTCGCACCGCGAAGCACGCGGCCGCGGCGTCCGTTATCGAACAACGCGTCAACAGCTTCCTGCAGCATGCGCTTTTCGTTGCGAACAATTACTTCGGGAGCACGAAGCTCGATAAGTTTCTTGAGGCGGTTGTTGCGGTTGATAACGCGGCGATAAAGATCGTTAAGATCCGATGTCGCGAAACGTCCGCCGTCCAGGGGCACCAACGGACGAAGCTCCGGCGGAATGACTGGGATCACGTCCAGGATCATCCATTCCGGCTTGTTGCCAGAGCGTGCGAAGGAATTCGAAACCTTCAGCCGCTTTGAGAACTTAAGCTTCTTCTGCTGCGAAGTTTCCTCGCGCATTCTGACGCGAAGATCTTCGACGAGCTCATTGATCTCGATCTTGATGAGAAGCTCTTTGATCGCCTCGGCGCCCATCTTGGCGACGAATTGGTTCGGATAATCGCGCATCAGTTCGCGATAACGCTCGTCGGTGAGCAGATCTTTTTCTTTGAGATCAGGCACGTCACCCGGATCGATGACGATGTAGGTCTCGAAGTAGAGGATCTTCTCGAGGTCGCGAAGCGTGATATCGAGCAGGTGGCCGATACGCGACGGAAGGCCCTTGAAGAACCAGACGTGCGAGCAGGGCGATGCCAGCTCGATGTGGCCGAGCCGCTCGCGGCGGACCTTGGACTGCGTAACTTCGACACCGCACTTGTCGCAGATAACGCCGCGGTGCTTCATCCGCTTGTACTTACCGCAAAGGCATTCCCAATCGGAAACCGGTCCGAAGATGCGTGCGCAGAACAGACCGTCGCGCTCCGGCTTAAAGGTTCGGTAGTTGATCGTTTCCGGCTTGGTGACCTCGCCGTGTGACCATGACCGGATCTTCTCCGGCGAAGCGAGCGAAATGCGGATCGCTTCGTAATTCGTGGTCAATTGTGTTTTGTTGTCGTTATTGAATCGAAACATTTTTACTCCGTAGTCTAGGAAGTCTGGTCGGTCTAGGAAGTCGAGAAAGTCTTTCAAGACTTCCTGGACTTCCGAGACTTTCTAGACTGATTAATCAACTCCAACCAGCGTATCGACACCTGCTACGATCGCATCCGGATCGATCTCGTCCGCGTGGATGAGTTCGACATCGAGACAGAGCGATTGCAGCTCGCGGACGAGCACGTTGAACGATTCCGGAATTCCCGGTTCGAAGTTCGAAACGCCCTTGACGATCGTTTCGTATATCTTCGAGCGGCCGGCAACGTCGTCGGACTTACACGTCAGAAGTTCCTGAAGGATGTGAGCCGCACCGTATGCTTCGAGCGCCCAAACCTCCATCTCTCCGAACCGCTGTCCGCCGAACTGAGCCTTACCACCGAGCGGCTGCTGCGTGATCAGCGAATACGGCCCGATCGAGCGTGCGTGGATCTTGTCGTCCACAAGGTGCGAGAGCTTGAGCATATAGATGTAACCGACGGTCACCTTCTGCTCGAACTGCTCACCTGTGAGGCCGTCGTAGAGACGCGTCTTGCCCGACGGCCCGACCGACGGACGAAGCTTAAGGTCGTCAAACTTCTTATTCGCCTGGCCGATGTAACCTTTGATCTCTTCTTCGCTTGCACCGTCGAATACCGGCGTCGCGAAGTGCAGACCGAGCACGCGTGCCGCCCATCCGAGATGTGTCTCGAGGATCTGTCCGACGTTCATACGCGACGGCACGCCGAGCGGGTTGAGAACGATCTCGACCGGAGTTCCATCCGGCAGGTACGGCATGTCCTCTTCCGGCAGGATGCGTGCGATAACGCCCTTGTTACCGTGGCGTCCGGCCATCTTGTCGCCGACCGAAAGCTTGCGCTTCATCGCGACGAAGACCTTGACCATCTTGATCACGCCCGGAGGCAGTTCGTCTCCCTGTTTGAGCTTCGTGATCTTCTCGTCGTAAATATCCGAGAGAATGTTGATCTGACGCTCAGTCCGCTTCTCGTATTCGCGGATCTCGTTGGCGATATCGATCTTGCCGGCGGCAACCTCAGCCTTGCGAAGAAGTTTGCTGTCGATCTCTTTAAGAACTTCGCGAGTCAGCGTCGTCCCCTTCTTGACCATCACCTCGCGGTTCTCTACAAGGTCGTTCTGAAGCTTGCGGCCATCGAAGAGTTCGTAGATACGCTCGTCACGTTGTTCCTGAAGGATTCGGATCTCGTCCTCAAGGTCGCGGCGAAGCGCTTCCTCTTCCATCGCTTCGATATCGAGCGAACGCTCGTCCTTCTCCTGCCCTTTGCGGGTGAAGACCTGAACTTCGACAACCGTTCCGTCGATTCCCGGCGGGCAGGTCAAGCTTGCGTCTTTAACGTCGCCGGCCTTTTCACCGAAGATCGCACGAAGAAGTTTTTCTTCCGCGGTCAATTGGGTCTCGCCTTTAGGAGTAACCTTACCGACCAGGATCGAGCCCGGTTTGACCTGAGCACCAATGCGGATGATGCCCGATTCGTCGAGGTCGCGAAGCATGTTCTCGCCGACGTTCGGGATGTCCCGGGTGATCTCTTCCGGCCCGAGCTTCGTGTCGCGGGCTTCGATCTCGAGTTCCTCGATGTGGATAGACGTATAGAAATCGTCCTTCACGAGGCTCTCGGAAACGAGGATCGCGTCCTCAAAGTTGTATCCACGCCACGGCATGAACGAGACAAGTACGTTTCGGCCGAGAGCGAGTTCGCCCTTATCGGTACACGGCCCGTCAGCGATCACCTGTCCCTTCTTCACACGCTCGCCTTCCTGGACGATCGGACGCTGGTTGATGCAAGTGTTCTGGTTCGAACGCTTGAACTTGACCAGTGAATAGATGTCCGCCGTCACCTCACGCGAGATCGTTCCGTCGACCTGATGGTCGGCCTTGACGATGATGCGTTCGCTATCGACGTAATCGACCACGCCGTCACGTTTGGCGATGACCACCGCACCCGAGTCGCGAGCCGCGATCTTCTCCATACCGGTCCCGACGTACGGAGCCTCGGCACGCAGAAGCGGTACTGACTGACGCTGCATGTTCGAGCCCATGAGAGCACGGTTGGCGTCGTCGTTCTCAAGGAACGGAATGAGCGACGCGGCCACCGAAACGAGCTGTTTCGGCGAGACGTCCATGTACTGAATGTCGCTACGGTCGGCGGTGATGAACTCACCCTTTTGCCGAGCGGCATTTCGCTCATTGACGAGATGTCCTTTCGGATCAAGCTCGATATTGGCCTGTCCGATGATCCATTTGTCCTCTTCCCAAGCGGTCAGATAGAACGGATACGGCTCAAACTCAGCCACTTTCCCGCCTTCCTTCGAAACCTTCTTGTTCGCCTTCTCCACGTCTTCCAGCGGTGCATGTTCGCGGGGTTTGAATTGCGTTTCGCCCCCGTTGTGAACCTTGACGTACTCGATCACCCGGCCGTCTACGACCTTTCGATACGGCGATTCGATAAAGCCGTATTCGTTGATACGGGCAAAGCACGAGAGCGACGAGATGAGTCCGATGTTCGGGCCTTCAGGTGTCTCGATCGGGCAGATGCGGCCGTAATGCGTCGGGTGCACGTCGCGAACCTCGAATCCGGCACGCTCTCGCGAGAGGCCGCCCGGCCCGAGGGCCGACAGGCGACGCTTGTGCGTGATCTCCGACAGCGGATTCGTCTGGTCCATGAACTGCGAAAGCTGCGACGAACCGAAGAACTCGCGGACCGCGGCCGTTACCGGCTTTGCATTCACAAGGTCTCGCGGCATCGTGGTGAACATGTCCTGTTGAATGGACATTTTCTCTTTGATCGCCCGCTCCATACGCTCGAGGCCGATGCGGAACTGATTTTCAAGCAGCTCACCAACCGCACGGACGCGGCGGTTGCCGAGGTGATCAATGTCATCCTGCGAGAAATGTTCGCTGTCACGCTTCATTCGAAGCAGGTAGTTCACGACCTCGATAAAGTCAGACGGCGCGAGAAGCGGATCGTTGATCCGGTCCTTTTCGGGTCGCCCCATCTTGATGTTGAACTTCAACCGGCCAACTCGCGAAAGATCGAACCGACGCGTGTCGAAGAACATTCCTTCGAGCAGGTGATAAGCAGTCGGGACGGTCGGCGGATCGCCGGGACGCATCTTGCGGTAGATCTCAAGAAGTGCATCGACCGGCTTTGAGATAGCGTCCTTCCGAAGCGTAGCCGAGATGATCTCTCCGATCAGATCGTTCTTCGGGAAGAAGATCTGGAACCCGCTGACGCCTTCCTCGATCAACTGCTGGAGCTTGCCGGCCGCGATCTCGCCGTTCGATTCGACGACGACCTCACCGGTCTCTTCGTTGACGACATCTTCAAGAGCAAAGGCTCCCTCGAGGTCGGCGGCGGATATTTCGATCCGTGCGACCTTCATCGAACGCAGGTCGGCGAGAGCCGCCTTCGTCACCTTCTTGCCAACCTTTACGATGTCCTCGCCCTTGTTCTTGAGCGTCTCTTCGGAACGCATGCCGACGAGATTCGTCATGCCCTCGGACTTGACCTTCAGGTAGATCTTGCCCTTATCGACCTCGACCTGATCGGTCGCGTAGAACAGCTTCAGGATCTCGGCATCACCGTATTCGGCATTCTTAACAACCTCCTCGAGGATGTTGTCCGACACGGTCTTCATATCGATCTGCGGCGATAGCCACAGGCCGAGAGCACGCAGGAAGATCGTCGCAAGGATCTTTCGCTTGCCGAGACGGGCGTGGAGAATTCCCTTCTGGTCGAACTCGAACTCGACCCACGATCCGCGGTACGGGATGATCTTCGCAAGGTATTCGTCGCGATCGCCCTTAAAGAAAACGCCCGGCGAACGGTGAAGCTGCGAGACGATCACGCGTTCGGTTCCGTTGATGATGAACGTACCGTTGTCGGTCATCAGCGGGATCTCGCCGAAGAACACGTCCTCTTCCTTGATATCGCGAATGGTCGAAACGCCTGTCTCGGCGTCCTTATCGAACACCGTCAGGCGGATCTTCACCTTGAGCGGAACGCTGTACGACATTCCCCGCTCCTGGCATTCCTGCTGATCGTGCTTGTGCTTCAAACCGACGGGCTCACCGCAGTTCGGGCAGAGCTTCGGCCGCACCGCGTTGAAGGTGCCGCAACTGTTACACAGAACTTCAGCCGGATTGAACGGATCGACCTTGATCTTCGAGCCGCAGTTCTTACAGTTCGCACGAAGGTGCTCGAGCCCCTCGAGGTTTCCGCACTTACACTGCCAGTTACCGATTTGATACTCGACGAACTCGAGTGTGGCTGTCTCGCGGAAATCGGATACCGGGAAGATCGAACCAAAAACCGATTGGAGCCCGATGGTGTCGCGCTCTTCCGGGATCAGGTCCATCTGCAGGAACCGGTTGTACGATTCACGCTGCACCTCGATCAGATTAGGGATCTGTGCGGTCGTATAAATTTTTGAAAAATCCACGCGCTCGGGTGACTGGCTCGTCCGTTTGCCAAGCCCGACCGTATTATTCTGGAGCGGATTGTTGATCATATGTTTGAATGCCCTG
>Ga0307505_10002210_pt1 | contig 13861 bp, 14 predicted proteins | sample 23_S_MG_FD_202183 | JGI IMG/M metagenome (GOLD analysis project Ga0307505, IMG submission 202183) | Soil microbial communities from Populus trichocarpa stands in riparian zone in the Pacific Northwest, United States - 23_S | ecosystem: Environmental > Terrestrial > Soil > Riparian zone > Trees...
TCCCCTCGGTATGCATCCAGCGACCGCAGCAACAGGTCAGCATTTCTAGGCCCTGTCATTCGACATGACTCAATCAACCGATCTTGCCCGGGTATAAGAGATAAAGCATCGTGTACGTGGTAGATCCGGTCACAAAGAGGACGCAATACACGACCATGGTGAACCGTCCGAGCGCCCGATGACGTCGTGCGCCATTCGGCCAGATCCGTTGGATCGTCATCTCAACCGAAAACACAATGGCGATCACAGCCAGCAGACCGAGATATACTTCGAATTTCCGCATCGAGAAATCGGCCGTAGCGATACGCGAGAGAAACAACAGCATGACCAGCGCCGTCAACGTGCCAAAGATCACTCCGACCTTCCTCCACGTCGTAAGCAACAACGTCTCCTTGAGCGAGCGGACACCGTCAACCACTTGTTGTGCGCGAAAACCCAACACGATCATATAGATCGCCATGACCAATCCCAGAATCACCAGAATGATGTGTACGGTCAGTATTGGAATGAAGACATAGTCATAGAGGGCTTGCGATCCGCCAAAGCCTTCCTTTCCTTCAAAGGCCAACACGCCTAATTGACGGAATAAATAGTAGCTGGTGAAGAACGCCAACATGGCGATCATCCCGCTCAACATCATCCAATGATGAGCATCCGCCCGATGTCTCTTCGCCTGAATCCAGCCAATCACGAACAGCCCCGTAAAGAAGGTCGCCATGAACTGGCTCATATCCGCCCCGACCGTGGCGTGGGTTCCAAAAAACCCCGGCTCCCTCAGCCATTCAAGCATGCATCTCCTCGCTGTTCACGAGTCGTGAGCGAGACAAGCACGCCGTGCGCGACAGGCGCGACTCGCAAAGTTGAAACTTCTGACCAGTCCCGCTTTTCTCGCCAGTCTCTCGCTATCATGCCTTCACTCCCTGCACGACCGCAGACGGCTCCAGCTCAATGACGGTCGTAAAACCGGCCTCCCCCATCCACTGAATCGCATCTGCCGTCTTATAGCAGCCGCCTCGCTCTGTGTTCACGAGAATGTGGACCGCAAACGCGGTAGTCCAGGCCGGACCGGTTCCTGCTTCATTTAAGAATCGATCCTTGATGACCAACCGGCCGCCGGGGGCCAAATGATCCCAGACCCGTTTCACTAAGGCTGCGTTCGTCGAAAAATCTTGATAGTGCAGGATGTCGGACATCAGGGCTACGTCGTAGGGTCCGCCGAGTTCATCCTTGTTAAAATCGCCGGGACGCAACGCAATCTTCGACTCCAAACCAGCTTCTTTCACTGTTCGTTCCGTGAGCCGGAGTGTCGCGGGCAAATCGAATACCGTGGCAGTCAGCTCTGGATAGGCCTGACAGAATGCGATCGCGTTTGTCCCTGCCCCGCCTCCTAAATCCAGGAATCGCACCGGCCCGCTCAACTGCAACCGCTTGGCAAAATCTGGCCCGCTTTGCTGCCCAATCCGGTGAAGTACCGCCAGTACATTGCTGCCTAACTCAGGGTCTGTCTCAAAGACGTGTCGGTCGACCGACCGCTGCCCCGTGCGAATTGTCTGTTCCAATTTGCCCCAGTTGTTCCATTCTGCATCGTGAAGCAGCAGGAGATGCCCGATATATTGGGTGGAATTGCGGACCAGATGAGTAGCCGCGGCCGTCGAATTCCCATAGGAATCCCCATCCTTCTCCAACAATCGCATCGCGACAAGGGCATTTAACAGCAGTCCAAGCGTCTGTTCGTGAGCACCGAGACGATCGGCTACATCGTGGAGAGTTTTCCGCCTTCCATCCAAGGCAGAAAACACATCGAGCCTCACCGCCGTAAGCAGGATCTTGGTCTCCCAGTAATATCCAAGCTGGAAGATTTCTGCGAGCGAGAGTTCTCGTGACACACCAATTCCTTCAAGCAATTAGCTTTTAAACTCAGTATCCTACCTAGATCGGAAACTGAAAGGCAAGGCGGCAGAAACAGTGTGGTCGGTTGGAAAAACACGAAGGGCAGCGGATTACTCCGCTGCCCTTCGATTGCGGGTTATCCCGCTCACTTCAATGTTCGCTTACTTGATTTCAGCCTTGAGGTTGGCAGTCCCGCCGTCGGTCACATCCACCTCAAACTCCACTTTCTTACCCTTGGCGGCGAACGGATGCCAGGCCACCACCTTGTGCTTGCCGGCCGGCACATCCTTGAGTTCGAAGGAGCCATCGTCCTTCACAACCGCAAAGTGCGGATTCGACACCGGGAGATAAAACCCCTGCATGAACTCATGCTGATCACACTGTAACCGATAGTAGCCGTCTTTCTCTGCTCCACCACGGAACACGACCGGCTTGTCGAGCTTGTCACCTTTCTTGGCCAACCCAATGTTAAAACCGGTGGCTGAGCTGGTACCCTTCACGACAAAGCTATGTGGATTGTGGAGCACTCCCTGGACTGACTTTGGATCATCTGGATCGGCGTCATGGTTCTCGACCTTGAAGGCCTTGTTGTTCACTACCACACCGGCTTGCGGCAGGAACTCGCAGAATTCCGCAACCACTTCGGTACCCTGATACCCATCGACGAACGCCTGATCCTCGATATCGATGACGGCAACCACGGCATTCTTCAAACCACCATCCTTACCGACCTCGATCGTCTTCAAGAACCGCTTATCCCCATCCATCAATTCCTTGTGTGGGTTCTTGGGACAAAACTTGGGGTTGGGGAACTTCGAGAACAAGAACTCCTTTTGCTCGGACTTGCCGGCAAAGGTCACCTTACCGGCAATCGTTCCGCCTGCAAACGAGGTGAGAGGCGCCGCAACAAATGCGACGGCTGCCACGCCAAATACTATGGATAACGCGCTCTTCATATAACTGCCTCCTTGTGATTAACGATATGCCCTGATTCCTAACTCGCTGTTCCCATCTTTCGGATATCCACCGGCCCGATGAGAGAAAAGTGGGAACGGCTTCCTCTCTGGTGTGCTCAATCGACAATATGCTGGCGAGACTGGTCTGGGACCGAGTATGTATATAAAATCCTACCGTATCCTGTCAATCTGAAACAAGAGGGCGAAAAAGCCCGGTCGGCGCCGGCTTCCTCAGTCGAACCAGATAAACAGCGCCCCCCTGTCGCAGTCGCCCGCACGATGTCATTCGTATCGTGCAGGGCTACCTTCAAGAAGAGAACACCCTCACGATCACACCAACTCTCACGATGCAAAAAATAATCATCTTCAATGCGTAGCCGAAAAATACTGAACTTCACGACGGAAGCTGTCAACCCCTCCGTGTTCCCTCCCGGTCGCTGATACGTCGTATATCCACTCAGGCAGACTCTCACTTTACAAAGACGAGTGGAGCTTTCGGCCCATGACGTCCGGGGATCGCTTCTTCAATGTGCACGTCTTCGTTAATGTGAGATAATGACGCCTATGGTTCTAAAACGTTGGCTGGTCGGTGATCCTCTCAAAAGCGCTCAGGCAGGACACCAACGGCTGTCGAAAACTATCGCTCTCGCGATCTTTTCTTCGAACGCGATCTCCTCTGTCGCCTATGCCACGGAAGAGATCTTGCTGGTCCTGGTCCTTGCAGGAACAGCCGCGGTTGCCTGGTCCATTCCCATCAGCCTTTCGATCCTGCTTCTCATCGTCATCCTGACCATTTCCTATCGTCAGATCATCTACGAATACCCGGAGGGGGGCGGGGCCTATGTTGTCGCCCGTGCCAACTTGGGGGAACAGCCGGCGTTGATCGGCGCGGTCGCGTTGATGATCGACTATGTGCTCACCGTGGCCGTTAGTGTGGCGGCAGGCGTTTCAGCCCTGACCTCAGCCGTACCGAGTTTGTTCGAGCATCGCGTAGCCATCGGGCTAACTGCGACTGTGTTCATTATCGTCATGAATCTTCGCGGCGTGCGGGAATCGGGGAAATTTTTTGCATTCCCTACCTACTTCGGCATCGGCATCCTCGGAGTGATGGTGGGGATCGGAGGCATTCAGGCGTTCTTCGGACAAGGTGCTTCGGTATCGACAGACCACCAAACGGCGGTCGAAGACCTGACTCTCTTCTTGATCCTTCGAGCAATTTCCGCCGGCTGTACCGCCGTGACAGGAATGGAAGTGATTTCGAACGGCGTGAAAACTTTTCGCCAACCGGAGTCCCAGAATGCCGCGGCCACCATGCTTTATATGTCACTGATTCTGGGAGCATTATTTATTGGCATCAGCGTCCTAGCCTCTCATTTTGGGGTCCAGCCCAAGCTGGATGAGACGGTCGTGTCTCAACTGGCGCGTCTCACCTTTGGCACCGGGGCTCTCTACTACGCGCTCCAATTTGGGACGATGCTCCTATTAGTCCTTGCCGCCAACAGCGCCTTTGCCGCCTTCCCTCAACTCGCTTCGATCCTGGCACGTGACCGCTATATGCCCCGCCAGATGGCGACGTTCGGCGACCGTTTGGTGTTCTCGAACGGGATCTTTATTCTAGGAGTCATCGCCTGTCTGCTCCTTATTATCTTTCACGGCGACCCGCATGCCTTGATCCCGCTCTATGCAGTCGGCGTGTTCATCTCCTTCACGTTGTCACAGGCTGGCATGGTGCGCCGATGGCTGAGCAAGAAGGGGCCTCACTGGCAAACGAAACTGATTGTGAACGGCTTAGGCTCTGTCTCGACTGGCATTGCCATCATCATCATTGCCACGACCAAGTTTACACAGGGCGCCTGGATCGTTTTTGTCCTCATTGCCCTATTGGTCTGGATGTTCCGGTCGATCCGCGCTCACTACAAAGCAGTCTCGGAACAGGTGGCGCTCACGCGTGATCACCGTCCCCCCCTTCCACGCCGCAATATCGTCCTCGTGCCCATCAATGGTGTCAATCAAGCGGTCATACGAGCCGTCGATTACGCACGCAGTCGTCCGGGCGAGGTTCGGGCGGTGATGGTGGACGTGGATACGCAGGCTACGGCGCGCATACAAATCCAATGGGCCCAATGGGGCTGCGGTATCCAGCTGACGATACTACCCTGCCCGTACCGTTCTGTCCTGAGTTCCCTCCTCGACTACGTCGAAGATCTCCTGAATAAGGAACCGGATACCTGGGTCACCGTTGTGATTCCAGAGATTCTCCCGGCTCACTGGTGGCACGGTGTCCTGCACAATCAGCGGGCCCTTCTCCTCAAAGCCTCACTCTTGTTCAAAGAACGCGTCGTTCTGATCGACGTGCCTTTCCACTTGAAGAGATAACCGTGAAGCGTGAAACGTTACCCGTAAAACGTCAAGCGCGAGTTTGGACACTGTGCCTCTCTGCGGTTGTCGGCTTACTGTGCCTACTCCCTGAGCAGGGACAAGCGTTCAAGATCATTGAACCTGCGGAAGGGGCGAAGCTGACATCAGGCACAACTGTCACCGCCCGTGTGGACCTCGGCAAAGACTCCGGCATCGTGCAAGTCCGCTACTACTGGTATGGCGAGCAGGATGACACCCTGGTTGAACAGGAGGACGCCACAGCCATGGGATCGATCGTTGCGCCAGTGGCGTTGATCGGATTGTCCGACCATAACCCGGCTTTCGGTGGCCCGCTACGGGTCCCGAAAGATGGCATCGGGCCCATGCGTGTATTGGCGGTCGCCGAAATCTCACGCGGGCGATTGGGAACGAGATCCGTGTTCGATGAAATTCTGGTGAATGTAGAACCAGCTGCCGCTCTCGCAACCATTGAGTTCGAAACCGATAAACCTCTGCAACTCGGGCGAACCGGACAATCCTCTGCGTTCGGTCACGTGGATTCGATGGGCAAGATTTTCGAGCTGCCTGTCGTCGGCGAATTCGCCGACGGCGTCACTCGACGCATCAGCTCTCCTGCTTCCGGCACGGCCTATCACTCGTCAGAGCCCAAAGTCATTCGAGTGTTGCCTCGTGGCCTCCTACAGATCGTCGGCAACGGCAAAACCGTCCTCACGGTCACGAATCGCGGCAAGCGAGCCTCCCTCGATGTCGCGGTAACCGTGAACGACGAGCCCAACGAACCACCGATCGCCGACGCCGGAGCGAACATGACCGTGAAGGCCGGATCGAAGGTGAGGTTGAGCGGATTGAAAAGCCGGGATGCCGAAGGCGAAGCACTCTACTATTCATGGAGCCAGATCCGGGGCAACAAGATCGCACTGCTGGACGTGGATAACGCCGAAGCTTCCTTCCTCGCGCCAACCGTGTCAGAAAAACGGACCTACCGGTTTAAGTTGAGGGTGACGGATAAGAAGGGGGCGGATTCTGTGCCGGCCTACGTGGACGTGACCGTCGAACCTTGACGGCTGCTGAAAAATGTCCCCAGCATCGTTCTCAGTCCTGTGTCTCCCTGCGACGTACCCACCGGTGTATGAGCTGTCTTGGCAGCTCGGGATGTGGGCGGGTGAGAAACCTACGCCTCAGTCGCCCCACTCCCTGCGGCCTTGCTGGATGGCCTTTTTGAGCAGCCTATAGAGACCAGCCTGTCATTCCATGATCACCCGATGCAGCTGCCTACAGACCTCATCTTCACCGAGAATCTCCCAGTCCACCCCCTTCATGTTCAATAGGCTCGGGCTATAGTCGTATACAAGCTCCTTGGTTACCTTGTACCAAACAGGCAGAACAAGTTTCTTCTCTTCAACGATTTCGCGAGTGAAGATTGAATCAAACTCTTTCTTGGTCCAACCATTGTTTGCGATGAAATTCTGGCTCAAGATCAGGATACACTTTTTACACTCCTTCAGGCCCTTCTCAATGCTTTCCCGAAGATTGTCTCCTACTTTCAGGGAAAATTCATCGTACCAAACGGGGCACAACATTCTCTGCAGATTGATGGCTATCTTGCGGACAATGACATCTTTGTCACGAGAATCATGACTGATAAAAGCCAGCGGGGTCTCCCTTCGAATTCTCGCCTCCACATATTTATCGGATCGGAATTGAACATCGTGACCTAATTTTGTCCCTTCCTGTTTCAGAGCCAAGACTTCTTCCGGTGTCAATCTCGATTCAGAATAAATAAAGACTCTTCTGGAAGATCCAATGCTCTTGGTTGATGTCCACGCAGGATCACCGTGGAAACGAGCTAGGATCTCAAAATCTTCCTTGTTCTCAATTTTCAATTCACCAAAAAATTCCTTGGTCGATGGAAGAGTAACTCTGCCAGCGAATTGCAGAGGAGTATTTCCATAATTGAGGTTCTTCAAGAGAACCAGGAAAAAAGTTAGGTTCTTCTCCTTGCCTGGCACATAACATGTCAGGAACGCCGAAAACCCTGAAAAATCGTATAGAACGATACCGTCCAATTCGCTTCCCTCGACAGAAAGCTTCACATGCATCCTCGCAGCATGACTGAAATCTGTTTCGAAGTATTGATGTAAAGTCCCCATATCGTGATTAGCCTTTCTCCATCAGGGAGAGACCATCTGACAACATCTATGTTTTCAAGTCACCTTCCCTAGTCTCACCGGTCCGTAGGTCTGGCGGGCTTGCTGGAGCTCCTTAATATGGCGGCGGAGGGCTGGGCCGAATTTGGAGGCTAGGACGGCATTTCTGTGGGGAGCGATGTTGTGCTCGACCTGCTCAATCGTTTCCCCCAACTGCTTGACCAGCCGTTGGCCTGAGCCAGTGAGCCACTTGAGATGCCAGTCGGCGTACTCCAAATCCTGGATGGAGTAGCGGACGGATTCTACTTCTTCGAGACAGCGAAACCGGGCTCGCTGCAGATCGCGCGAGGTCAGTCCGGCTTGTTTCCATCGAGCCGATCCTCCCCGCCTCGATGCCCATGTCGAGAGTCGTTCCAACAGCATCGCTCCCATGGTAAACGTAAAGGCCGCATGGAGAATACCTCTGAGCGGACGCAGGCTGCGGCGCCAGGGGGAATAGAAGATCTGCTGGTTGCGGTCCCCGTGATAGAGAATCTGTTTGCGCAATAAGAGATTTAAATGATGATGGCTATTCTCGTGAATCACATCGTCGATCAGATCGAGGTTGTCCCGGTCGAAGCAGTTGATAAAGGATAGCCCTGGCCGATGGCGATAACTGAAGCTGACGACGCCCTTGGCCTTAAGCGGGATGATCCGAGTGGTCAAGAGCGCGAGGACCTCATGTCCTTCCGGCCAGGCCTCTTGTACGACTGTCCATGCCTGTTTGATTCGTTTTACTTGATCGGCTGAGGTGGAGGCCACAGTCCGAGGTTGGCGATCCTTCCCATAAACGAGCGTCGGCCCGACTGTGATGGCCCTCGATCGAGCTTCGATGGCCACAACCGGCGGCCGGTGTGTCCAACTCCATTCCAAACGATTACCTCTTCTCATGCACAAAGCCGCCACGGTTCGTCCGACCTTCAGGGACAGTTCGTGCGGCTGAACTAGAATGGCCGCCTGGCCGGACGATTGTTTGAGGGTTCTCTTCACCGAGGGAGAAGCCTCGTAGATATCGCCTTCCATTCCAACGGCCATCGTTCCAAACATCTCGGCCCGTTCGACGTTGCCGCCGAGCTGTGCCTCTATGGTCCAAGAGGGAATCTTACGGGAGGCACACCACAGCATCGGAAGTCCTGGCACGAGGCAGAACGATTCCTGTGTCAGCTCCTGCGTAAGGCGAGCGCAGAGTTCGTTCAGCCGCCGTTCGAGCCCCGATGCCTGGGAAATTCCACGCGGGAACAGATCGTCCAGATAACTGCTCTCGAAGAACTTCTCTTCGCACTCGGCATACAACTGCGCCGCGAAATCACGCGGATTCTGCTCCTCCCGAATTTGCTGCAGCAGATCGATGAAGTACACCAGATCGTTCAGCGCTTCGATCCAGCCGACGACTTTCCAATGGGCATACGCATCCCGTTCGAGCGCTTGCCCAAGGAACCGGAAATAGGCCACAGGCAGCGCCAACGATTTCACGACATCTGTATATTGGCTTTCCAAATCCAGGCAGAGGTCACTCAGAAGTCGTTTCATCGACAGGCGAAACTCTTCCTGAAGACGAGCCAGCAATGGCACATCGAGCATCGGCATGGAGAACGCGAGCTCCGAGATGGAGGATCAGACTGTACCGGAGGAGACGGACTGCTGCAAGGAGGGCCGGGAGACTACGGAAACTATATGGAGCGTGAGAATGTCAAGCGCCAGGGTCTTGGGATCAGCTGTTTACCTACCTGATATAACAATCGCAATGCCACGGGTGTTGCTGCGACTGCTTGCGTGTTTTAGCGGTGAATCGTAGAGTGCACTCGAACAGCATTCGGCCTAAACCGCAATGGCCGATTGGAGACGAATCGTGGCACTGACCGTGACAGAAATTGCGAAGGTGACAGGTGAGCTTGCTCCGGCCTTGACCGGGGGCTGGATTCAGAAAATTTACCAGCCGACGTCCCGCACCATTTTGCTGGAGATTCGCGCGCCGGGGAAGACGCACCGGCTCCTCATCTCGTGCCACCAGGAATCCGCCCGTTTGCATTTCACCACAGCAGTCTTTCAGAACCCGCCGACACCGCTCCCCTTCTGTCAGTTTCTCCGCGCTCATCTGCAAGGGGCACGAATCGACCAGGTCGAACAGATTCAAGGAGACCGGATCGTTCAGCTTGCCCTGACCGCCAAGGAAGGTCCCTGCAGATTGATCGCAGAACTGACAGGGAAAACATCGAATCTCTTCGTGCTCGATGAGACAGGCCATATCCGACGAGACCTGAACGGGGCAAAGGATCGTGTAGGACAGCTGTATGTTCCTCCCGCTCACCAGCAACGAGAACAAGGCGCCGCCGATCAGGCCCGATTCAGCCAGACCACTCCAGAATCATCATTTCCTCTTTCAACTGCCATCGACGCCCACTACCACAGGGCAGAAGCTATTTCAGTCATCGAGACCGCGCGGAACGCCCGAGCAAGGATACTGAGCAAATCAATCAAGAAGCTCCGCCGTCGCATCGAAGCTTGGCACCAAGACCTCGCAAAGGCAGAGAAGTACAAGACCTACGCCCGTTACGGTGAACTCATCAAGGCGAACATCGAAACCATCCGCAAGGGCCAGACCGAATTTACGGTGGTGGATTATTTCGACGAGACACTTCCCAACCTGACAATCCCGCTCGACCCGGCCAAAGCTCCCCAGGGCAATATGGACGACTACTTCCGAAAGCATCGGAAGCACCTCGCTGCAGAGCGGCAGCTGCATCCACGAATTGAGGAAGGGCAGAAAGAACTGGAAACTCTGCGCCAAGAAATGGCGGCTATTGAACAGGGGACTTGGCAGTCGCCGGACAAGCCCAATCCCATAGGGCGCGGACGAGCCCTCGCACGGACAGGCGGGAAAAGGGACCGTCAGGAACAACGTCACGGTCCGTTCCGTCGCTTCACCTCATCGGACGGTTTGGCGATTTATGTCGGAAGAAACGCGCGCGCGAACGACGACCTGACGTTCGGTTTGGCCAAGAGCGACGATCTCTGGCTGCATGCCCGCGGCACGCCTGGCTCACACGTCGTGGTGCGATTGGAAAAAGGAAACGACCCGCCGCCCGAGACGGTACGGGACGCCGCCACGCTGGCGCTGCTCTATAGCGATTTAAAGAAAAGCGGCAAAGGCGACGTCATCTACACGAGACGCAAGTGGGTCAAGAAAGCGAAGGGCCAGGCGCCCGGGGCCGTCATCGTTACTCAAGAAAAGTCGCTGCATGTGAGTCTGGATAAGAAACGGCTGGATGCACTCAAAGCTCGATCGGCTCACGAATAACTGCTTGAATCTTGCACCGCCTTTCCTCGCGTTCTCTATCCCCGCTGTCAGAAACGTGGATTCTCTCGCCATGGACTTTATCTGGGACTATGCTATCGGCAAGGGACCCACACTATGCCGGGACAGCAGGACAGCGCGTCTCGATCAGCCTCTCCGACCATCCTGGTGGTCGATGACGAGGTGAGCATCACCAAGCTGTGCAAGACAATACTTCAGCGGGCAGGCTTTTCCGTCCTCGACGCCGACGGCAGTTCAGAAGCCCTGAAAATCTGCACACAGCACGAAGGACCCATCGATCTGCTGCTCACCGACCTCATCCTCCCCCCTCCGGGCTTTCAATTGGCCTCAAGCGCCAATCAATTTCCTCACGTGCACGGCCACGAGCTGGCCATCCGCGCGGTCCACATACGGAAAGACCTGCGAGTAATTCTCATGTCCGGCAACGTCGACCAGGATTTGGCAGGGTACGGCATACGCCGGGGGAACCTCCCATTTGTCCCCAAACCGTTTGAGCATCAAGCTCTGTTGGCGCTCGTGCAACAGACTCTTCATGGGCCTCCACCTTCGATCGAAAGCCTGACAGCAGGTCCGCAGGGAATTCCGACAGTCGGTGATGGGTGGGTTGATTAACCGACAGCCTCCCACGACAACCATCTCTCGTCCAGCCGCAATACGCAGAACGGGGCTGTTATCTTGACGATAACAGCCCCTTTCACATTCTCGAATACGGATTACCAGCGATCGCGCTTACCACCGCCTCCGCTACGACCACCACCCCCACCGCCACCAAATCCACCACCGCCGCCAGTGCGAGGCTCCTGGGGACGTGCTTCATTCACGGTTAAGGTCCGACCACCCATTTCCGCGCCGTTGAGAGCGGTGATAGCCGCCTGCGCTTCCGCATCCGAAGACATCTCGACGAAGCCGAAGCCGCGTGACTGTCCCGTAAACTTATCCGTAATGATCCGCGCGGAAGCGACGGCGCCATGTCGCCCGAACAGATCGCTCAACTCCTGCTCGGTCGCCGAGTAGGGCAACCCACCGACATAAATCTTTGAACCCATCTGGGGTTCCTCCTTATGAGTATGGTGATATTGACTTGTACACGAGGAATGGGGAAGGAGCGGGCCGAAGACGCGAAAGATGCGGCGACTTAGGTCTGACTTCCTACGAGATTCTCGGGCAAGGCAACATCGATGCTGTAGACCTGAATGTTTTGCTCCACCTCACCGCCAGGCCCCTGCGATTAGGTCATCGTAGGCTATCACAGCTTTCTTGACAATGGCAATCCGAGCCCCGGCAGGATGCTGAAAAAGTCCGTCAGCGGCGTTCTCGCGTCGCTCAGAGGCTCAACGTACCGAAGCGTACGCCTCGCCTCTTCCCTCGCTGCAGCCTTGCTGAATAGTCTTTTTGAGCATCCTGCAAACCGCCTTATCACCTCACTCCCCAATACGCACCAGCAGTCCCCGTTCCCTGCAAAACTTGAACGTCCAATGGAACGCAGCAATGACCATACCGAGAAATACTACATTCAGACCAGTTGCCAACCCGAGGTGGGCAATTGGATCGGGAGAAGCGTTGAGCACGGCGCGCATCCCTTCAAACACATGGGCAGCCGGGTTCATCCAGGCAATGGCCTGGAGCCACCCAGGGAGCACGTCCATTGGATAAAACACACAAGAGATAGGCTGGAACATGAACACCATGCTCCAAGCCAGGACTTCCGCTTCTTGGCCAAATCGCATGATGAGAGCCGTAGTCAACACTCCAATAATCCATCCCGTCATTACGAGATTCAAAACGAAGGGAATCAGCCACATCCCAATCACAAAGATATTGTACGAGTAGAACAAGCCCGCGCACACGACCATCACGACAGAGACAGCCATCACTTTGAGGACGCTCATCACCATCGTCGCGGCAAGGAACTCGCTCGGCTTCAGCGGACTGGCAAACAGGTTCATGAGATTTCTCGCCCAAATCTCCTCCAAAAACGAAATCGTCACTCCCTGCTGGGCTCGGAACAGTATGTCCCACAGAATCAACGCGCCTAAAAAAAACGTCACCACTCCCGGGATCTGTCCCTGAAATTTCATGAGGTAGACCGTAATAAATCCCCAAATGACGAGATCCAAGAACGGCCAATAGAAGATTTCCATCATACGCGGCAAGCTCCGCCGGTACAGGTACATATACCTCACCACCAACGCATAAATTCGATGCAGTTTCATGGAGGTCAGCCTGAAAGTCATCAAGTCAAAAGTCGTCAAGTCGCGAAGAAGTCCGAGGACTGTATGACCTGAGGACATTATGACTTTCGACGGTTTTCTATTCTTCCCGCGCCAACTTTACAAACACCTCTTCCAAGTCCGCCTGCCCAAACCGGGCCACGATCTCCTGCGCCGTCCCCTCCGCCACGATCTTTCCCCGCTGGAGAAAGATGATCCGATCCGTCATCTCTTCCATCTCGTGCATATTATGCGACGTATAGAGCACGCTGAGCCCTGACGATCGTCGCTCTTCCTTGAGAAAGCTCCGAATCTTTTGCGCAATGTCGGGATCCAGACTGGCGGTCGGTTCATCGAGAAACAGAATCTTCGGCTCGGTCAAGAACGCCTTGGCCAGCCCAAGACGAGTGCTCTGACCGGAAGAGAGCTTGCGCGTCACTTTATGACGAAACTCTTCCATCTCAAGCCGCTTCACGATGTCATCGACCCGCTCTTGGATGTGAGATAGACCATACAGCCGAGCGATCACCCAGAGGTTCTCCTCGACCGTGAGCGCCTGAGGCAGCGAGACATAAGTCGAGGAAAAGTTCACTTGCTGTAGAATCTGTTCGCGATGAGCCTCCAGATCGAGTCCGAACATCTGAATGGAGCCGGCGGTCGGTGTCACCACCCCGAGCAACATCTGAATCGTGGTGGTTTTCCCTGCCCCATTCGGGCCCAGCAATCCAAGAATTTCTCCCTGCCTGATGTCGAACGAAATATCGTTGACGGCGACGGACTCGCCGAACCGTTTCACAAGATGTTGGACATGCAGGACAGGTGTGGACATGAATCTTCAGCAGCTTAGCAGGATGCTGAACTACGAGAGTACCAGTAGCAGGGCGACGGCCGCTTTAGGTTTCCAGCCCTTGCTCCGCACGAGAT
>Ga0307505_10002211_pt1 | contig 13859 bp, 13 predicted proteins | sample 23_S_MG_FD_202183 | JGI IMG/M metagenome (GOLD analysis project Ga0307505, IMG submission 202183) | Soil microbial communities from Populus trichocarpa stands in riparian zone in the Pacific Northwest, United States - 23_S | ecosystem: Environmental > Terrestrial > Soil > Riparian zone > Trees...
ATGGCAAATATGCCCGGCTGGGAAAGTCGCTCGAGGTGTTCGAGACGGGGATGAACGCCGCGGTGGTCAAACTGGCCGAAGCGGCGGCGGCCAAGGGTCAAAAGGGGAGCGCGAGGGAGCCGCTGGCAATGCTTGGCGCGCATCCGGAAAGCGGCAAGGAAATCAAGGTGATGGAGGGCAAATACGGCCCCTATGCGAGCGACGGGACGACCCACGCCACCCTGCCCAAGAGCACTGACCCCAAGGCGGTGACGCTGGAGGAAGCGGTGGCGCTGATCGACGCCAAGGCGGCCAAGGGTCCGGTCAAGAAGGGGCGGAAACCTGCCCGCAAGCCCGGCAAGCCGGCTCCGCGGAGATCTTCAGCTGGCGCCAAGTCAAAGTAAGCCCGTCGAACAGATGCAGCGTTCCCGCCGGATCGCCGCCGACGCCGGTGATATAGCGGATCGCTAGCAAGGCGGCGACGCTGCCGACGGTGGCGGTGAGCGCGCCGAGCACCCCGAATTCGGCGCAGGTATCGCAATCCTCGGCGTCGAACGCATTGCCGACGAAACAGCGGTAGCAGGGTTTGGCCCGGAACAGGGCAACCTGCCCCTGGAATTGCTGCGCGGCAGCGCTGATCAGGGGCAGGCCAAGCACCACGCAGGTGTCGTTGACGGTGAGGCGGGTGGCGAAATTATCGGTCCCGTCAATCACCAGATCATGGCCGGCAAGGATTTCTGCGGCATTGTCGGCGTCGATCCTTTTGTCGACGGTGGTCAGGCCGACATGCGGATTGCGGGCCATGGCGAAATGGCTGGCGAGGCGGGCCTTGGCCATCCCGATTTGGCCCGAATTGTAGATCGGCTGGCGCTGGAGGTTGCTAAGCTCGACGCGGTCGCCGTCGATGATCGTGAGGTGGCCGATCCCGGCCCCGGTCAGCGCCGGAATGACCGCCGTGCCGATCCCGCCGGCGCCGACGATCGCGACCCGTGTCGCCTTCAGCCGCTGCTGACCGACCCCGCCGATCTGCGGCAGGACGATGTGCCGCGCATAGCGGTCGAGCTCGTCGTCGGTCAGTTCCACCCCATTCTCCGTTTGTCCCGAGCGAAGTCGAGGGACGTTGCGCTGCGTGTCTCGACTTGGCTCGACACAACGGTGTTATTTTACGCCAGTCGAACCGAACCCGCCGTGGCCGCGTGACGTTTCGCACAGTTCGTCGACTTCATCGAACTTGGCGAGGGTGACGGCGGCCGGGACCAGCTGGGCGATGCGATCGCCGCGGCGGATCGCGAACGGTTCGGCGCCGTGGTTGATCAATAGGATCTTGAGTTCGCCGCGATAGTCGCTGTCGATCGTGCCGGGCGTATTGGGCACCGAAATGCCATGCTTGAAGGCAAGCCCCGAGCGCGGGCGGACCTGTATTTCATAGCCTTGGGGGATTGCGATTCGAAAGCCTGTGGCGACGGCGTGGCGTTGGCCCGGGGCGAGGTCCAGATCCTCGGCGGAGACGACATCCATTCCGGCGGCACCGGGGGTGGCATAGCTCGGCAGTGGCAGGCCGTCGCCGTGGGGCAGGCGCGCGATCTGGATTCGGATGGTCACGCAAGTTCCTCGGCGATTTGAGTGACGAGGTGGTGAGCCACCTCTTCCTTGGTGGCTTCGGAATATTCCTTTGCACCTGCCCTGGTGATCAGGTGAACCCGGTTGCGGTCGCCGCCCATCACATCGCCGGAGACGTCATTGGCGACGATCCAGTCGGCTCCTTTGGCGAGGCGCTTGGCGGTGGCGTTGGCGACGACATTCTCGGTTTCCGCGGCGAAGCCGATCAGCAGGCGCGGGCGGTTGGGGTGCTGGCCGAGGGTAAAAAGGATGTCAGGGTTGGGCGCGAATTCCAGCCGTGGCGGGCCGTCGGCTTTCTTGAGTTTTTGCGGCGACGCGACGACCTTCCAGTCGGCCACCGCGGCGACGAGGATCGCGACATCGGCGGGGAGGGCATGCTCGACCGCTTCGGCCATCTGCTCGGCGGTTTCGACATCGATCCGCGCCACGCCGCCCGGGGTGGGCAGCGCGACCGGGCCGGCGATCAGCGTGACCCGCGCTCCAGCGGCGGCGGCGGCGGCGGCGATGGCGAACCCCTGTTTGCCGCTGCTGCGGTTGGCGATGACCCGGACCGGGTCGATCGGTTCGTGGGTCGGGCCGGCGGTGATCAGGATGTGCTTTCCCGCCAACGATCCGCTTGTCCCGAGCATCGTCGAGGGACGTTCTTTCGGCGCGGAAGGTGTCTCGACTTCGCTCGACACGAACGGGTCCGATTGAACCAGACCCAGTTGCTTCAGGATCGCTTCCGGCGCGGGCAATCTCCCCGGCCCGAACTCCCCGCAGGCCATCGGGCCTTCGTCGGGGTCGATCACGGTGATGCCCCGCTCCCGCAAGGTAGCGATGTTGGCCTGGGTGGCTCCATGCTGCCACATCCGCACGTTCATCGCCGGGGCGATCACCACCGGCTTGTCGGTGGCCAGGAGCAGGGTAGTGGCGAGGTCGTCGGCGATGCCCGCGGCCATTTTGGCGATGAGGTCGGCGGTGGCGGGGCAGACCAGCACCAGGTCCGCGGCGCGCGACAGCTGGATGTGGCCCATCTCGGCCTCGTCCTTGAGATCCCACAGCGAGGTATAGACCGGGCTTTCGGCCAGCGCGGCGAGGCTCATCGGGGTGACGAAATGGGCGCCGCCGGCGGTCAGGACCGGGGTGGTGGAATGGCCCGCCTTGCGTGCGCCGCGGATCAGCTCGGCGGCCTTGTAGGCGGCGATTCCGCCGCCGACGATGAGGAGGATGTGGGCCATCAGCGCGGACTAGCCCCTCGGCACCGGGGGAGTCGAGCGCGGCAGATGAAATCCTGCATTGGAAGCAAACGCTGTTTGTGCCTAAAGCTGGCGCACGATCGGTCACGGGGGCGAAGATGATCCGATATCTGGCGGCGCTGATGCTGGTGCTGGTGACGAGCTGCTCGTCGCAGCAGCGCGATCCGATGGAGGTCGTGCCACCGCCACCGCCGCCGCCTCCACCGCCTCCGCCCCCATCTCCGCCACCTCCGCCGCCGCCGCCGCCGGTTGAGGTCAGCGCGGTTCAGAGCGTGCCCCGCGTTTCGGCGACGCGAGGATTCTCGCTTGCCCGCCCGGCGGTTGCCCGGGCGGTCCCTGCCCGCGCGGCGCCGGCGCGGTCGGCGCAAGCGGCTGAGCGGCCATTGCGGGCGGGGACTCGGCCGCCCGCGACCGACAGCGGCGGCGAGATGGGTGTGGCCGAAGGGCCGCCGGAGGAATCGGGACTGCAGGACGGCGTCGCCGCATTCGTCCAGCCGCCGCCGATGGAAATCGGCAAATGGTATGTGGTCGAGTTCGTCGCCGGTCCGGACAAGCAGAAGATCGTGGAGGAAGCCGAGGACCGGACGCTGACCCGCGAGCGCCGGGTCTATGTCGGTAATGTGATGCGGGTGCGCCTGCTCAAGGACAAGGCGTTCGAGATCACGCCGAAGAGCGACGAGCAGCAGGAGACGGGGGCCGACAAGACCGCGACCTGGTCGTGGAACGTCAAGCCGCTGGCCAGCGGAAAGCAGGCGCTCCAGGCCGAAGTCGACGTCATCGGGCGCAAGGCCGACGGCACCATGGGCAAGATCGACGGAGTCACCCGGCGGGTCGAGATCGAGGTCAAGGTCAATCGGATGGACGAGGCGCTGGGTGCGATCGATCAGGCCAGCACTGTCGGCGACAAGCTGACCGGCCTGTTCAGTTCATGGCAGAAGACCATCGCCGCTCTGGTGGCGTTGCTCGGGGCGGTCGGGCTGTTGCTGTGGAAGCTCGGCCTGAGGCGCGCGAAACCGGCCGGCTGATCAGTATTTCTTGCGCTTGAGCTGGGCGGTCGGCTTGGGGCGGTGCGCGCCGTGCGGCCGCGCCCGCGGGGCGAGCGTGGGCCGGTTGTGGTGGCTCGGCGGGGCCTCGCCCGGATTCTGCGCCTGCTCGATGATCAGGCCCTTGTCCTCGGGTGCGATCACGGCGCGGCGAAGCGCCGCCTGGAAGCCCGGGGTGGCGCGTTTGGTGACCTCGAAATAGCTGTCGCTGGCGGCGATGCGGATCGCGCCGATATCGTTGCGCCCGACATGGCCGTAGCGGCAGATCAAGGGCAGCAGCCAGCGCGGATCGGCATTATGGCGGCGGCCGGCGTTGATCCGGAACCAGGTCGAATCGTCGAAGCCGGGACGCGGACCGGCGTCGGCGCCGCGCTCGGCGCGCGCGCTGCTCGGCAAGATGTCCTCGGCGGCGGGGAGGTCGCTCTTGAGTGCCTTGGCCAAAGCCAGCGCCATCGCCTCGGGGGTCAGCGCCTCGGTCAGCTGCTTCGCCAGTTCGAGATCGTCGTCTTCGGGATCGGCGGGCATGGCGAGCTGGGCGAACAGCCGGTCGCGGTCCTTGGCGCGAATGTCGTCGGCGGTCGGCGCAGCCATCCATTCGGTGTCGATCCGGGCATTCTTGAGCATCATCTCGACCCGGCGGCGGGCCTTGTGCGGGACGATCAGCATGGCGGTGCCCTTGCGCCCGGCCCGGCCGGTGCGGCCCGACCGATGCTGCAGCGCCTCGGCGTCGCGCGGCAGTTCGACGTGAACGACCAGCGACACCGACGGCAAATCGAGCCCGCGAGCGGCGACGTCGGTCGCGACGCACACCCGGGCACGCTTGTCGCGCAGCGCCTGGAGCGCGGCGTTGCGTTCGTTCTGGCTATGCTCGCCCGACAGAGCGACCGCCTTGAAGCCGCGCTCGGTCAGGCTGGCATGGAGCCGGCGCACCGCGTCGCGGGTGGCGCAGAACAGGATCGCGGTCTCGGCATCGTGGAAGCGAAGCAGATTGACCACCGCATGTTCGATGTCGACCGGGGCGACGGTTACCGCCTGGTAGGCGATGTCGGCATGGCCCTGTTTGTCGCCGAGGGTCTCGATGCGGAGCGCGTCCTTCTGGTAGCGCTTGGCGAGCGCGACGATCGGGCGCGGCATGGTGGCCGAGAACAGCAAGGTGCGGCGTTCGGCCGGGGTGGCGTCAAGGATTTCCTCAAGCTCCTCGCGGAAGCCCATGTCGAGCATCTCATCGGCCTCGTCGAGCACCGCGACCTTAAGATGGGACAGGTCGAGCGCGCCGCGTTCGAGGTGATCGCGCAGCCGCCCCGGGGTGCCGACGACGATATGCACGCCGCCGTTCAAAGCGCGGCGCTCCTTCATCGGGTCCATGCCGCCGACACAAGTGACGACGCGGGCGCCGGCGGTGGCGTAGAGCCACTCGAGTTCCTTCGATACCTGCATCGCCAGCTCGCGGGTCGGGGCGACCACCAACGCCAGCGGTTCGCGGGTCCAGGCGATGCGTTCGCCGTCCATCAATTGCGGGGCGAAGGCGAGGCCGAAGGCGACGGTCTTGCCCGAGCCGGTTTTGGCCGAAACGATCAGGTCGCGGCCCTGCGCTTCGTCGGCGATTACCGCCGATTGGACTTCGGTCAGCGTGTCATAGGAACGCGCGGCGAGCGTCGCGGCGAGCGACGGATGGAGATTCGGATGTTGCATATGCGAAGGCCCCTACAGCGAAGCGGGCGCGGGCGATAGGGGCCGGGGTTGCTAGTCTTTTGAGACATCCACCGTAAGCAGCCGATTCAGAAGCGATCGGATCAAAAGTCCGCTGGCTAGCGCGACGATTCCGCCGAGTATAAGCCAAGCGAACAGGCCAAGATACTCCTGACCGTCCTCGGTAATTCCGAACCAATCGACGCTATAGAACATCGCAACCAAAGCGATGGTGGGGCCAGCCAAGCAGCCAACTTTTCCACCGGGGGTTCCAATCGCCATGATCAACTCTACCTTAGGAACGCTATCGCTATTGCCGCGCCGGCCGCGCCAGCAATGGCAGCGGTTGTCGCATAGCCGAGCCACCTTGGCCGCTGGATCATCGTCACCGCGCTGAGCGGCGGCGGGGGCGGGGCGGCACCGCGCTCGGGATAGCTGGCGTCGATCTTGCGGATCAGATCCGGCAGGCGCTTCAAGGCGCGCACCGTGTCGACGATGCGGTCGGCATAATAAGCTTCGGGGCCGAGCTCGGAGCGCAGCCATTCCTTCAAAAACGGCTCGGCGGTTTCCCACATGTTGATGTCGGGATCGAGCGCGGTGGCGACGCCTTCCTCCATCACCATGGTCTTTTGCAGCAGCAGCAGATGCGGCTGGGTCGGCATGTCGAAATCGCGGGTGATCGAGAACAGATTCTCGAGCATCCGGCTGACGCTGATGTCTTTCACCGGGAGCCCGCGGATCGGCTCGCCGACGGCGCGCAGCGCGGTGGCGAATTCGGCGACGTCATGGTGCGGGGGCACATATTGCGCCTCGAAATGGATCTGGGCGACACGGTCGTAATTGCCAGTGATCAGGCCGTAGAGGATCTCGGCGAGCCACATCCGCGCTTGCCGGTTGATCCGGCCCATGATCCCGAAATCGATCGCCGCCAATTGCCCGTTCGGCATGGCGAACAAATTGCCCTGGTGGAGGTCGGCGTGGAAATAGCCGTCAACCACCGCCTGACGGAGGAAACCGCGGACGAGGATCGCGGCGAGCTCTTTTGGATCGTGGCCGGCGGCGATCACCGCGTCGCGGTCGGTCAGCTTGACCCCGTCGAGCCATTCGAGCGTGAGCACGCGGCGCGCGGTGCGGCGCCAGTCGATCTCGGGAATGTAGAAGCCCGGCTCGGCGATCATGTTCTGCTTGAGCTCGGACGCGGACGCCGCCTCGCGGGTCAGGTCGAGTTCGCGGCGGACCCACTGGCGGAAGTAAGCGACGACGAGGCGCGGGCGAAGCCGCTCGGCCTCGCCGCCGAGCAATTCGACATGCGCCGCGGCCCATTCATAGGTCACAATCGCGCGGTCGAATTCCTCCTCGATCCCCGGGCGGAGCACCTTGATCGCCACATCGCGGCCCTCGGTTGTGACCGCGCGATGGACTTGCGCGATCGACGCGGCGCCGACCGGGTTCGGGTCGATCGAGGAGAAGAAGTGCTCGACCGGGCCCCCGAGCGCGGCTTCGATGGCGGGCTTGATCGCCGCGAATGGTTCGGGGGGTAAATCGTCTTGCAGCTGGCGCAGATTGTCGGCTGCTGCGATCCCGACGAGGTCGGGACGGGTGGCGAGCGCCTGGCCAAGCTTGATCGCGGCGGGTCCGATCGCCTTCAATGCGGTGGCGTAATCGGGGGTGGTGGGCATGGTGAGCCCGAAGCGCGCGACGCGGGCCAGGCGGCACACGTTTGGCGGGGTCAAGGGATCGCGCTCGATCCCCTGCAAGGCGCCGTGCCGCGCCAGCGTTCGGCCCCATTTGAGGAGGCGGAATAAGTGGGTCGTAGCCTTCGTCAAATCTTCCACCCGCTCCAGATGCATACCAGCCCGCCGAGCATCGGTTCGACCCTGGCCTGGGCGAAGCCGGCCTCGGCGATCATCGCCCGGAAGCGCTCGGGGGTAGGGAAGCGGCGGATCGATTCGACGAGGTAGCGGTAACTTTCCTCATCGCCGGCGACCGCCTTGCCGATGCGCGGGATGACCGCGGCCGAATAGCGCTCGTAGAGCTTGCCGAAGCCGGGCCATTCGCTGGTCGAGAATTCGAGGCAGTAGAAGCGGCCGCCGCGTTTCAGCACACGGTGGGCGTCGTGAAGTGCGGACGGGATGTCGGTGACGTTCCTTATGCCGAAAGCGATGGTGTAGGCGTCGAACGAGGCAGCGGCGAAACTCAGTTTCTCGGCATTCTCCTGCTTCCAGGTAAGGCCCGGGGTGGCCTTCGCCACGGCGCGGTCCTGGCCGACGGCGAGCATGTCGACGTTGATGTCGCTGACCGTCACCAGCGCGCCGCGAGCGGCGAGGCGGAAAGCGATGTCGCCGGTGCCGCCGGCCATGTCGAGGATGCGCTCGCCTGGCCGGGGTTTGACGCGCGCGACGAAACGTTTCTTCCACAGCCGGTGCATGCCCCCGGACATGAGGTCGTTCATCACGTCGTAGCGCCGTGCGACCGACGAAAAGACCGCGCCGACCCGCTCGGTCTTTTCGTCGGGGGAAACCAATTGGTCGCCGAAATTGACCTTGTCGTTTGTAGCGTCACTCATGCGCGCGGCTCTAGCGGGGAAGGCTTCGGCTTGCCATAGGCACAGCATGCCCGAGCTTCCCGAAGTCGAAACCACCGTCCGCGGCCTGGCCGAGGTGCTCGATGGCCGCCGCATCACGCGGGTCGAGATGCGGCGGAGCGACTTGCGGCGCCCGTTTCCGCAGGACCTCGGGCAGCGGCTGACCGGGGCAAGGGTGACCGGCCTCGGACGCCGCGCGAAATACGGGCTGATCGCCACCGACCGCGGCGACACGATGATCTTTCATCTTGGCATGTCGGGGCATTGGCGGATCGATCCGGTCGACCTGGGCGCCCACGATCATTTGCTGATCGAAACCCACGATGGGCGCCTGCTCGCCCTCAACGACCAGCGGCGGTTCGGCTCGATCGACCTGGTGGCGAGCGACGCGCTGGCCGAGTGGCCGGCATTCAAGGCGCTGGGACCCGAGCCGCTCGGCGGAGCGATCGACGGCAAGTGGCTGAAAGCGCGGCTGGCGGGGCGCCAGGCGGCAATCAAGCTAATGCTGCTCGATCAGGGCATCATCGCCGGGCTTGGCAATATCTATGTCTGCGAGGCGTTGTTCCGGGCGCGGATCAACCCGAAGAAGGCCGCCGGGAGCGTCAGCAGGGCGAAGCTGGATGCGCTTGCAAAGGCAATTCCCGAAGTGCTGGAGGAAGCGATTGCGGCGGGCGGATCGAGTTTGCGCGACTTCGCGGCGCCTGACGGCGAGCTGGGGTATTTCTCGAAGACGTTCGACGTTTATGGGCGCGAAGGCGAGCCGTGTCGCGGCGGCTGCCCGGGAGTGGTCAAGCGGATCGTCCAGGGGGGTCGCTCGACTTTCTATTGCCCGGCTTGCCAACGCTGAGTCGTAGTACCGCCCGACTGTTGACCCGAATCACCCTTGGCGTTAGGGGGACGGCACGCCGGTGCGGCCCGTTCACGGGTTTCGCGCCGCTTTCATTTTAGACCGACAGATTTGGGAAGACACTATGGCGAATACGCCGCAAGCCAAGAAGCGCATCCGCCGCAACGCCAATCGCGCCGCGATCAACGGTGCCCGGGTCAGCCGCATCCGGACCTTCATCAAGGCGGTCGAAGCCGCGCTCGATTCGGGAAACAAGGTTGAAGCCCGTGACGCGCTCAACAAGGCCCAGCCGGAGCTGATGCGCGGCGTATCGCGCGGGGTCATCCACAAGAATACCGCGAGCCGCAAATTCTCGCGCCTGACCAAGCGAGTCGCGTCGCTCGGTTAATCGAATGGGCCGACCGGCCTAACCAGTCCCGACTTGAAACGGGCCTCCGGAGCGATCCGGGGGCCCGTTCGATTCGGCCAGAGACACTGTCTTCGAAAAGTCCTGCTTTTCCCGCGATTCGCATCAAGCCGTCATTTTCCTGTCATGAGAATTTGGCGGTTTTCAGCGGAATTAACGGAATTCCGCAGCTTTTCCATGTCAAGGGCCTTTATTTCACTTTTTTGAAAAAAGCCGCTTGAACACTGCTCTCCATGCTCGCAAAAACGACGGCTCCGCAGTGATTCTGCTGGGGGGGCACCGCGCAAAAGCAGTCTCAGGCGTCGCGACTCGCAGTCCGGCGCATTGGTAAGCTTGTGCCTGGCGGTAACGATGAGTTTGCCTACGGGCAAAGCATTTGGGGAGGCGCCAGAAGGTGCACGCAGTTGAGCCAGGAACGGTGATTGATCGGGGCTCGCTGGAGTCGCTGGAAACACCACTGGCCGCGGCCTGGGAGCAGATCCGCACCGGACTTCGCCGCGATTGCGGGGCGCGTACTTTCGATGGCTGGCTGAAGCCCGCCGAGCTTGGCGATTTCGACGCCGACACTGGCGAACTCGAACTGGTGATGCCGTCAAAATTCATGGCCGACTGGGTGCGTTCGCATTTCGGCGAACGGCTGGCGCTGGCGTGGAAGACGGTGCTGCCGATTGTCCGTGACGTTCGAATCGCCGCCGCCGCCGGCGGGCCGCGCCCGTCGCCGCTGCTGATCCTCGAGGAAATTCCGGCGCCGACCGCCCAGGCCGGACCGCGCGATCCCGACGCGCCCAATTTCGATCCGCGCTACCGCTTTGACACCTTCGTCATCGGCAAGGCCAATGAAGTCGCCGCGACCGCCGCCAGGACCCTGGCCAGCGCCGATTCGGTAAGCTTCAACCCGCTCTTCATCCACGGCGGCACCGGGCGCGGTAAGACCCATCTGCTCCACGCCATCGGCCAGGAATATATGACCCGCCGTCCGACGGCGCGAGTGGTGTCGATGTCGGCCGAAAAGTTCATGGTCGAATTCGTCCGCGCCCTGCGCGAGAATGACACCATCGGCTTCAAGGGGCGGCTGCGTTCGGCCGACCTGCTGCTGATCGACGACGTCCAGTTCATCGCCGGCAAGGATTCCACCCAGGAAGAGTTCTTCCACACCATGAACGAGATCATTACCGCCGGGCGGCGGCTGGTGATCACGTCGGACCGCGCCCCGCAGGATCTCGACGGGATCGCGCCGCGCATCCTGTCGCGGCTGTCGTGGGGGCTGGTGGCCGACATCAACCCGGCCGAATATGAGCTCCGATTGAACATTCTGACCGCCAAGCTGGCCGGCCTCCCCGGAGTCAGCATGACCCAGCCGGTGGTCGAGTTCCTCGCCCGCCGCCTGACCAATTCGATCCGCGAGCTGGAAGGCGCGCTCAACCGAATCGCCGCTTATGCGATGATGACCGGGCGGACGATCGATCTGCCGTTCGTCGAGGAAGTGCTGGCCAACGTGCTGCGGGCCAACCAGCGGCGGATTTCGATCGACGAAATCCAGACCCAGGTTGCCGAGCATTACCGGATCCGCAAGGCGGAGATGACGTCCGCCCGCCGCGCGCGTGAAGTTGCCCGGCCGCGCCAGGTGGCGATGTATCTGTCCAAGCAATTGACCCCGAAATCCCTGCCCGACATCGGCCGCCGCTTCGGCGGGCGCGATCACACCACGGTGATCCACGCGGTCAAGCAGATCGAGAAATTGCGCGCCGCCGATGCCGAGCTCGACGCCGACATTCGGTTGCTCACCCGCCAGCTCGAGGGCTGACAGTTTCGGTGCCTCGGCACCGACCTCCCCCCGCCATCACCCGCGGCGGGGGGAGGACCAGTTTCAAGTGCTTCACTTCGCTACCGAAACATGATTTACTTGCCCAGCTCGGTAGAGTCGCGGGAGGCGATGATGCGGGCGTTTGCCAAAATTTCGATCCTGACCTTGGCGCTGATGTCGGTCGCGGCCGACGCGGCGGAGACGATCACTTACACCTATGACGCGCGCGGACGGGTGATCGCGGTGGTGCGCACCGGCACGGTCAACAATGGCGTCAACCGCACCTACACCGTCGACAAGGCCGACAACCGCACCAACAAGACCACCACCGGATCGCCCAATGGCTAGGCGCAGCCTGTCCGGGGGACAGGCGAGCAGAGCCATGCCGCCACCCTAGACGCGACATTCGCCACTCCCCCTTTCGCCCGCTGCTCGGTGCCGGCGTCCTCGAAAGGTTTGTCCCTTATGTCGATCCGCCTGCGCAGCGTGGCCCTCGCGACCACCGCCCTATGCTCCTTTGCCACGACACCCCTCGCCGCGCAGGGCGTCCCGGTAGTGCCGACGCGCGAACTGATCGACGGCAACGGCGTCGACCTGTTCCGCGGCACTTACACGGTCGACCAGACGGTGGCGTCGGTCGGCGGCAACCAGGGCATACGCCTCAGGCGGATCAGCCGCGGCAGCGACCAGTTCATGCTCAATACCGAAGCCTATCTGCAAAGCGTCGGCTCGGCCTTCTACGTGACCGTCAACGGGCGCACCGACCGCTTCACCAAATCGGGCTCGACCTAACACTCCGACTGAGGCCAATGGCGCGAAACTGACCTTCGCCTCCAACATCTACACCTATACCGCGCGCGACGGCACCTTGGTGACCTTCAACAAGACCTTGGTCCCGGCTGGCTACAACCCCTACGGCAATGAGGGGCTGCCAACCGCGATCGTCGAACCCAGCGGCCAGCGCCTCGACTTCAACTATCGCCAGAAGATCTATTGCCAATATTTTGAGGGCGATTTTTGCTCGGGCGGATATCTCACCGCGCGCCGCCTCGAAACCATCAAGAGCGCCTACGGCTACACGCTCAAGACCTTTTACTTCTCCGACGACATCGAAGACGGGTCGCAGCTGCTCAACTGGTATAATGTTGTCGATGACCGGCTGGTCAACGTCAGCGTCGACTTTTGCGGCACGCTCGATTGCACCCTGACGCAAAGCTGGCCCGGCTCGGCCAGCCCCAATCACCTCACCAACAGCTATGTCTCCGGCAGCGGCGTGATCACCGGCGTCCGCCGTCCCGGAAGCGTATCGAACGACGTCACCATCTCCTACGCCAGCGGCAAGGTCAGCGCGGTTGCCGACCATGCCGGATCGACGGCTTACGCTTATGCTGACGCTTCAGGCTCACGCACGGTCACCGTCACCAGTGCGCTCAGCCAAGTCAGCGTCTACACCTTCCTCATCACCAGCGAGCGGCTGACCAAGTTCAAAGACCCGCTCAATAATGAGACCAACTATAGCTACGACGGCAGCGGCCGGCTGACGCGGATCACCCGGCCCGAAGGCAATTACACCAATTACACCTATGACGCGCGCGGCAACGTCACCGAGACCCGCGCCGTCGCCAAATCGGGATCGGGCGCGGCCGACATCGTCGCCACCGCGGTCTATCCGTCGACCTGCACCAATGTTGCCTGCAACCAGCCGACCTCGACCACCGACCCGCGCGGCAACGTCACCGATTACACCTACAGTTCAACCCACGGCGGGGTACTGACCGTCACCGCTCCGGCGCCGACCGCCGGCGCCACCCGCCCGAAACAGACCTTCACCTACGCCACCCAACAGGCGCAGGTGAAGAGCGCGACCGGCACGATCGTCGGCAGCGGCACCAACGTCACCTTGCCCGCCACCGTCGTCCAATGCGCCACCTTGGCCAGCTGCGCGGGCGGCGCCGACGAGATCAAGTCCACCGTCACCTATGGCGCCAATGGGGTGGCCAACAACCTCCAGCCCACCCAAATTGCCTCGGGCAACGGCACCGGCACGCTCACCGCCACCACCAAACTCGCCTATGATCCGATCGGCAACCTCGTCACGGTCGACGGCCCCTTGGCCGGGACCGAGGACACCACCACCGCCATATACGACACTCTGCGCCGCCTCTATGGAATCATCTCGGCTGATCCCGACGGCGGGGGGGGCCGCCCGCGTCTGGCCCAGCGTTCGACCTTCGCTACCAACGGCGATGTCACCAAGGTCGAAATCGGCACCGCCACTGGCACCAGTGCCGCCGACCTCGCCACCATGACCGTCGCGCAGGGGACCGACATGGCCTATGACGCCGACGGTCGGAAGCTACGCGACACGCTGACCGGCGGCGGATCATCGCATGCGGTCACCCAGTATAGCTATGACGCCGAGGGCCGCTTGACCTGCGCCGCGCAGCGGATGGACCCGGCCGACTGGGGGGCGCTCCCGGCCTCGGCTTGCACCCTCACCACTCCGGCCGGCAGCTTCGGCCCCGACCGCGTCACCAAGAATCTCCGCGATTTGAATGGCCGGGTGACCATTGTCCAGGTGGCGGTCGGGGTCGTCGGCCAGGAAGCCAACGAGCGGACGCTCGCTTACTCGGCCAATGGCGTGCTGAC